>Ga0065704_10071431_pt1 | contig 11205 bp, 5 predicted proteins | sample SwiRhicommuniRL2_FD_59091 | JGI IMG/M metagenome (GOLD analysis project Ga0065704, IMG submission 59091) | Switchgrass rhizosphere bacterial communities from Rose Lake, Michigan, USA - RL2 v2 (version 2) | ecosystem: Host-associated > Plants > Roots > Rhizosphere > Soil | place: East Lansing, MI | reverse complement strand
TTGCGCGAGCGCGGGTCCGGCCGCGACCAGCATCGGCAGGCCGACCGAGCCCGCGAGGATGGCCACGTGCGAGGTCGCGCCACCGGCGACGGTGCACAAGCCGCCGAGCCGCGTCGCGTCGAGTGCCGCGAACTGCGAGGGCAGGATGTCGTGTGCCACGACGATCGCGCCGTCGGGCAGCGTGCGGGTGTCGACGGGTGCGCGGGCGAGCCCCAGTGCCGTCAGCACCTGTCGTTCGAGGTCCTGCAGGTCCGCGACGCGCTCACGCAGGTATGCATCGTCGAGTCGCTCGAGCTCCTGCACCTGCGCGATCGTGGCCGCACGCCAGGCATGCCCGGCGGAATGGCCGCGCTCGATGTCGCGTTCGGCCGCCTCCACCAGCACCGGGTCGTCGAGCAGCAATGCGTGGGCGGTCGCCAGTTCGCGCTGCGAGGCACCGGCTGCGGCGGCACCGCGCTGCAGGTCGGTGCGCACGGTTTGCAGTGCCTCCTGCAGTGCCGCCATTTCCTGCATCACGCCGCGACCGGCCAGCGGCACGTCGAACGCCGACGCGCGCAGCCAATGCACGGGGCCGAGCGCCAGTCCGCGGCTCGCAATGATCGCGGGCAGGACGTCCACCGGCGCTGGGTCGCTGGCAGCTGGCAGGCTGGCTCGGCCACCCACGACAGGCGATGTCGGCTGCGCCGTCTCCTCCGGCGTCGTGAGCACGGCCGCGATCTGCGCGAGGGTGCTGGCCGCGCCGGCGCCCTCGCCGCGAAGTTCGATCGCGTCGCCGTGTCGCACGCCGAGTGTCATCAACGCCGTCACGCTGCGTGCGTCGGCCTGCCGTGCACCGTGCTGCAACGTCACGCGCGCCGAACCCGATCGCGCGGCCTGTGCGATCCTCGCCGCGGGACGCGCGTGCAGGCCGTGCCCGAGCGCGACGATGACCGTGCGCGTCGACAGCGCACCTGTCTCGGCGCCTGTATCGCCGGCGCGGTCTGCGTCTGCAGACGCTGCACCGGTGTGGCTTTCGATTGCCGCCACGTGGACCCGCGCGAGCGGCTGACCGACACGCACGGGCGCAGCAACAACCAGCGCTTCGATGCGACGACCTTCGCCGAGCACGACGACGGGCGTGACGAGACTCGTCACGCGCTGCGACAGGCCGTCGAGGTCGAACCGCAACATTGGATCGCCGGCACGCACCTGCGCGCCGACGTCGACCAGCGCCTCGAAGCCCGTTCCGTGCTGCGCGACCGTGTCGATGCCGACGTGGACCAGCACTTCGATGCCGGACGAAGTGCGCAGCGTCACGGCATGACGCGACGCGGGCAACAGGATCACCTCGCCGTCGCACGGCGCATGCACGGTCGTTCCGGTCGGGTCGATCGCGAGGCCGTCGCCAAGCAGTCGGCCGCTGAAGACGGCATCGGGTGCTTCATCGAGCGAACTGCACCAGCCGTCGAGCGGCGCGCAGAGGACCAGCGGTGCCGGCGTCGCTGTGGTCACCGTGCGACCCCCGTTCTGGAGGAGCTGTTGGGCGGTGCGGTGTCGGCGCTCGTCGGTGCCTGGAGCTCGACTCGATCGAGCGCCCACATCGGATCGATCGTGCGTCCGGTGAACCGGAAGCAGAGCGCCCGCGTCGTCGCCTGTGGTGCCAGTTGCACCGCGGGCAACCGCGTCACCGCGTCGCGGTCCTGGGCCGGAGCGAGCGGCAGCGATGCCAGCAGCGCGCCGTCGCAGGTCGTGGCACGCACTTCGAGCTCGCCGGAGGCAGTGGCCGGGGTGGCGAGCACGATCGCGTCGCGGTCCTTGCCGATCTGGAAGTTGAACGGGAACTGGCCGACGTCGGCGACGAGCGTCGCGCCGCGCTCGAGGTCGACGTCGGACCAGGTCCAGCACGGGTTCATGATGTCGACGAGGAAACGCGCGCGCGGCCCGGCGACCGGCCCGTCGTCCTCGAGGTTCAGCACCAGCTTGTCGCTGCAGAGCTCGAGTTCCTGGCTGCGACGCACGTTGGCCGGGGGCGGTGGGGGCGTCTCGAATTCGCTCGTTGCAGCGCGGATGCCGACGGCGCGGTACCACGGCTGCGCAGCCATCACGCGCGCGCGGAAATCGTCGTAGTTGCGCTGCGTCGCCGGTGTCCAGCCGAGTTCGGCGACGGCGGCCGCGCGTGGCCAGGTCATCCACTCGACGCGTTCCTCGGTGCGGATGTGCTCGGCCCAGACGTTGCCCTGCACGCCGATCAGGTGGCGCAGCTGTTCCTCGGTCAGCCCGGCGACGCGCGTGTCGAAGCCGTACACGTCGCGCAACGTGACGAGACGGCCGCGTCCCGGTGGTTCGGTGTTTGCGGCGCCCTGGCGATTGTCGAAATAGAGCGTCGGCCACGCGGCCAGCACCGCATCGTGACCGGATTGCGCGGCCGTGCGGGCGCCGTCGACGCCGCGCCAGGACATGATGGTCGCGTCGGCCGGAATGCCGCCTTCGAGGATCTCGTCCCAGCCGACGAGCCGGCGACCGTGCTGGTCCAGAAAGCGCCCGATGCGTGCGACGAACCAGCCCTGCAGCGCAGCCTCGTCACGCACGCCGAGTTCGCGCATGCGCTGCTGCACGCGCGGCGAGGTGCGCCACTGGTCCTTGACGGCCTCGTCGCCGCCGACGTGGATGTACGTGCCCGGGAACAGCGCCATCACTTCGCGCAGCACGTTCTCGAGGAAGCCGAAGGTCGGTTCCTCGACATTGAACAGGTTCGCATAGACACCCCAGTCGGCCGGGACGCGTCCCGGTGTCACCACGCCGAGACCGAGTTCGGGATACGCAGCGAGCGCGGCGGAGGCGTGACCGGGCATTTCGATCTCCGGCACGATCGTGATGCCGCGTTCGGCGGCGTAGCGCACGATTCGGCGCACGGTCTCCTGTGAGTAGTAGCCGCCGTACAGACGCGGCTTGCCGGTCGTGGGATCGATGTCGCGCTCGGCCGCGCGTCCCGCCGGCACGCGCCAGGCGCCGATCTCCGTGAGCTTCGGATAGCGCTTGATCTCGAGACGCCAGGCCTGGTCGTCGGTCAGGTGCCAGTGCAGCACGTTGAGCTTGTGCAGCGCCATCCAGTCGAGCGTGCGCTCGATGAACGCGGGCGACTGGTAGTGACGCGTCGAGTCGAGCATCAGGCCGCGCCAGCCGAACTGCGGCGCGTCCTCGATGCGCAACGTCGGAATGCGCACGGCACGCGTCGCGGCACCCGGTGTCGCCGACGCAGCGGACGTCGCGACGAGCTGCCACAGCGTCACCGCGCCGTGACGCAGGCCTGCGACATCGGCGGCCGTCACGGTCACCACGTCGGGCGTGACGACCAGTCGATAGCCCTCGGACTTCTGGTCGCCCGGCTGCAGTTCGAACACGACCCGCGACGCACCCGCGGCCGCGGACGGTGCATTCGACACGACGGGCGGCGCGAGCCGGATGCCCGGGTGGCGTGCCAGACGTTCGGCGAACTGCACGGCCACCTGTTGCGCGGCGTCGCCGCCGCGCGTCGTCAGTGCGATGCCCGGTGCAACCGTGAACTGCCCGCCGGTTTCCACCACGTCGCGCGGTGCCGGGATGATCGCCACCAGTGCCAGTGCCCAATGGGCGCGTCGGCCCGCAAGGTTCGCCACGTTCGCCATCGGCTCAGTACACTCCCGCTGTCCCGTTCCACATCCGCGGCCCCGCCGCAGGGTTCACATGGTTTCCGCCGCGTCGAGCGTCACCCCCGACAGTGTGCGAGGCGCGATCGCGTCCGGCGACCTCAAGCGTGCGGCCGACCTGCTCGCGACCGCACTGCGCGCCGACCCCGACAGCGGCTGGGCGCACCTGCAGACGGTCGAGTTGCTGCAGCGCTCGGGACGCGTCGACGAGGCCGAACAGTTCGCACGACGCGGGCTTGCACGCCGCCCGGACGATGCGTCGCTGCACGAACGGTTCGGCGAGCTGCTCTGCGAGCGCAACGAACTCGTCGCGGGCGAATGGCACCTGCGGCATTCGCTCGAGCTCGGTGGTGCACGGCCGGCATTGCTGGTGACGCTGGGGCTCTGCCTGATGCGCCAGGGCCGCGCGGCGGAGGCCGAGCCGTTCTACGCCGAGGCCGACCGGCTTGCACCCGGCGACGTCCGCACGCTCGCGTACTGGTCGAAGGCCTGCGAGGTGCAGCACGACCTGCCGCGGGCCGAATCCCTGCTCGAGCGAGCCGCCGCGGGCGGCGCGGCGCGCGACGTCGACCTGCTGCGCGCACAATACCTGGCGCGCACGGGCCGTCACGACGTCGCACTCGCGGCGCTCGAAGCCGCGCCGGTGCTCAACGGCGATGCGTTGCTGGAGCGCGGGCGGCTCAAGGACCGCGTCGGTCGCCATGCCGAGGCGTGGACGGACCTTGTCGAAGGCAAGCGCAAGCTCGCGGCCGAGGCCGGCGGTTTGCGGTACGAGGCGGCGGCGGTCGCGCAGTTCCTCGCGCGTCTCGAAGAATTCTTCGTTCGCGCCCGCTTTGCACGATTGCCGCGCGCGACGCGTCGCGACGCTGTTCCGCAACCGCTGTTCATCGTCGGCTCGCCGCGTTCCGGCACGACGCTGCTCGAGCAGGTGCTCGCGTCGCATCCGGCCATCCGCGCGGGCGGGGAGTTGCCGTTCGCCGCCGAGATGCGCGAGGTCGTCAATCAGCTGCTGCCGGGACGCGAGCCGTTCCCGCACAACCTCGCGGGCATGATGACCGCGGACCGTCACCACCTGGCGACCGTGCTGCGCGATCACTACCTCGCACGTGCCGAGCGCCACGGCCTGCTTGCGCCGGGCCGCCGGTACTTCGTCGACAAGATGCCGTTCAACGAGGTGTGGCTGCCGCTGATCCGCATCGCGTTCCCGGACGCGCCGGTCGTGCACCTGGTGCGCCATCCGCTCGACGTCTGTCTTTCGATGCTGTCGCACCAGCTCAATCATGGCTTCCACTGCGGCTATCGTCTGGAAGACACGGCGCATTACCTCGCCGCGGTACATCGACTGCACGAGCACTACCGGCGCGAACTCGACCCGGGCGAATTCATTCTGCGGTACGAGTCGCTGGTCGCCAACCCGCGTGCGGTCGTCGAGCGGCTGCTCGACCACGCCGGGCTGCCGTTCGACGAGGCCTGCCTGCGCTTCCACGAACACGGCCGCTATGCGCCGACGCCGAGCTACGCGCAGGTGGCCCAACCGTTCAACGACCGCTCGATCGGCCGGCACCGACCCTACGCTGCCCAGCTCGAGCCGGTCCGGTCGTTGCTGGCGCCACTCATCGCGGCGTGGGAAACGCTCTAGCCTTCGATCACGCCTGGCCGCCCTCATCCGGCCCTGCGGCCGACCTCTCCCGCGCGTACGCAGGAGAGGTGGAGCGGCACACTCTTGGTCGACCTCTCCCGCGCGAACGCGGGAGAGGTGGTGCAGGGGTCAGTACTTCATGCGCACGCCGAGATAGAACAGGCGACCGTTGTCGTATATCGCGCGCGGACGCGTTTCCGACCCGGCGTACTGCACGATCTGTTCCTCGGTCAGGTTCTGTGCATCGAAGGTGAACGCGATGTTGTCGTTCAGGTTGAACATCAGCGAGGCGTCGAGCTGTCCGAACCCTTCCTGGTTCAACTCGGTGGAACGGTCGAACGTGACGAAGAACTCGTCGCGGTAGGTGTACGCGAGACGCGCGCTGAAGCGCGGGATCTCGTAGTACCCGACGACGTTGTACATGTTCTCGGAGTTGCCCGGGATCGGGTCGCCGTTGTCGGCCTCGGCGTTGGAGTACGTGTAGTTGGCGTTGATGCCGAAGCCGGCCCCGATCGGCTGGTTGATCGCGAACTCGAACCCCTTCATCTTGCCGCCGCCGCCGTTCGTGCGGACGTTGGTCGTGAACGGGCAGCTCCAGAGGGACTCGCCGACCTCGACGCAGTCGAGGTCAGGTGGCGAATCCGTGTTGACGTTGAAGTTCATCGTCTGGACGCTGTCCGTGATGAAGGACTTGATGTCCTTGTAGAACAGCGCACCGACGATGGCCGCGTCCTCGCCGTGGTACCACTCGAGCGAGACGTCGAACTGGTCCGCCTCGTACGGGTCGAGGTTCGGATTGCCGGTCTGCGCCGTCAACGCGCCGGGGTTCAGGCTCGCGCGCGGTGCGATGTCGGTGAAGTCCGGGCGCGTCATGGCACGGGCGGCGGCAAAGCGGCCGACGAGCTGGTCGGTGAAGTCGAAGGCCAGGTTCAGGCTCGGCAGCCAGTTGTCGTAGGTGCGGTCGACGCTGATCGGGTCGTAGTTGCCGTAGGGGTTCTCGATCGAGCCGTCGGGGCTGACCACGTAGCCGTTCGAAGTCTGGTCGGTGCGCACGTAACGCAGGCCGACGTTGCCGCGCCAGCGCTCGCCCTTGAGGTTCGCCATCAGGAAGCCGCCGAGGACGTCCTCGGCGATCGAGAAGCTCTGCTGCGGGTAGAGCACGCGACCCGGGCCGTTGCGCAGGTTCTCGAACAGGATGCTCTCGACCTCATTGCGGTTGATCTGCCAGTAACGGTCGAGCGTGCCGGCCGCCTTGATCGAGTCGAGGAAGTCGTTCGGCGTCATGGCACCCGCGAAGGTCGAGGCCGGCAACGTGTTGATCGGCACGTGGAAGCCGCCGTACGTCGTCGCGTTGAAGCGCAGCTCGCGGTCGTGGTCGGTGTACTTGCCGCCGAACTTGATCGAGTCGAGGAAGCCGAGGCCCAGCTCGACTTCCGCGTCGGCATAGGCGTACGTCTCGGCGTCGTCGTTGAGGATCTGGTGCAGCGAGCTGAAGATGAACTGCAGGTCGTCCGGCGCGGTGGGGTCGATGCTGAACGACACCTGCGGCGCCTTGCCGCGCAGGTCGTACGTGAACGAACCCGGCGCGCCGAACTCGACGAACGGCTGTGCCTCGGTGTCGCCGTTGGCCTCGGTGCGACCGACGTTGAAATGCAGCTTCCAGGCGTCGTTGAGCGACCATTCGACGTCGAGGTCGATGTTCGACGTGTCGGTCGAGGCCTGGCGATCGATCGCGTCGTAGACGATGCCGAAGTCCTCGAGCGCGCCCGTGGTCGAGTTGCGACGCGACTCGATCGTGCCGGCGACCGCGGTGCCGTCGACGATCGTGGTGGGCGATAGCGTGCCGCCGTTGCCGATCGCGCGCGAGCCCCAGGCCATGAAGTTCTCGTTGACGTTGTCGCCGTCGAACTTCGAGTAGAGGCCGGTCAGGTTGACCATCAGCGACTCGTTCGGCTGGAACTGCACGGCGATGTTGCCGCCGACGCGTTCGCGTTCCTGCTGGAACAGCGCGGAACCGATCAGCGACGGGGCGAGCACCGTGTCGCCTCCCTCGACCGGGGCATCGAAATAACCGAGCACCTCGACGCCGTCGCGACGCACGGTGCGCTTCTGGTAGACGCCGGCGACCAGCACGCCGAGGGTCGAGTCGGCGTTCTTCCAGCTCACCAGCGCCGACGCCTGCGGGTCGGTCTCGTCGGCGAGCTCCGAGTAGGCGCCCTGCAGCGTGCCGCTGATCGTGAGCGACTCGAGGTCGAGCGGATTGCGCGTCAGCACGTCGACGGTGCCGCCGATGCCGCCTTCCTCGAGGTCGGCCTGCTGGGTCTTGAAGACCTTGACCTCGCCGATGATGTCCGACGGCAGCATCAGGTAGTTGAAGCTGCGCGTGCTGTTCAGCTGGTCGAGGATGAACCAGTCGGCCGTGGCGAGACTGTGGCCGTTCAACAGCATCTTGGTCAGGCTGTCGTCGGTGCCGCGGATGTTGATGCGCTCGCCTTCGCCGAATTCGCGGTTGAGCGCCACGCCGGGGACGCGCTGCAGCGCCTCGGCCAGGTTCTTGTCGGGGAACTTCGTCACGTCCTCGGCCGTGATGGCGTCGACGACGGCCGTGGCCTCGCGCTTGGTGTCGAGCGAGCTCGCATAGCTCGCGCGAATGCCGGTGACGACGATTTCCTCGAGTTCCTCGGTTTGCGCGGCCTGCTGGCCAAAGGCCATTCCCGCGTGTCCGGCCAGCGCGGCCAGGACCGCGGAGCGGATCAGATTCGGACGTCGCTGAAACATGCGCATAGCCCCCTTGCCTGCTGGCGCCGTAGCCCAGCGTGATTGAATGACTGCCGCGGCTGGCTGGCCCGCCCTCTGCGGCCCACCGATAGCATCAATATAGATCCAATATAGAACCAATTGCGTCCAAGTGCCAGTCCTGTGTGATTCGTTGAGCACTGTCGATGTAACTCTTTGTTTGCAGGCAAGTCTGTGGACTTATTCCAGCCCTCCGTAGACATAGTTCACAAAGATTGGTATTTCTTTGGTACTGTCGTGAGGTGCACCACAGGCCCGGAATGGATAACGACGTGAGAGCCGCCGCATGACGACCCTCGCCCAGCACATCGGTCCGCTGGCGGTGGACGACCGCCGTCCGCTGTACCAGCAGCTCGAGCAGGCGCTGCGCGTAGCGATTGAACAGGGCCGGGTCGCCCCGAACGATGCCCTGCCGCCCGAGCGCGAGCTGGCCGCGGACTTCGGCGTGTCGCGCATCACCGTGCGCAAGGCGATCGACGGCCTCGTGCAGGAGGGCTTGCTGGTGCGGCGCCAGGGCTCGGGCACGTTCGTGCGCGTCCGCGTCGAAAAGAACTTTTCCAAGCTGACCTCGTTCTCCGAGGACATGCGCGCCCGCGGCCGCACGCCTCACAGCGTCTGGCTCAAGCGCACCGACGGCACGGTCACGCCCGAGGAGGCGATGTCGCTGCGCTCGAGCCCCGGCACGCCGGTCTTCCGTTTTCACCGCATCCGTTACGCGGACGACGCGCCGATGTCGCTCGAACGCGCCACCGTGCTCGCCGAATGCCTGCCGTCGATCGATGCCGTCGACTCGTCGCTTTACGAAGCGCTCGAACGCAGCGGCCGTCGTCCGGTCCGTGCGTTGCAGCGCCTGCGCGCCGTGCTGTTCGACGCGGAGCAGGCGGAACTGCTCGCGGCGCGCGAGAGCGACGCGGGCCTGCTGGTCGAACGCATCGGTTTCGATCGCGACGGGCGTGCGATCGAGTTCTCGCAGTCCTGGTACCGCGGCGACACCTACGACTTCGTCGCCGAGCTGAGCGACCTTGCGTGAGCGCCGCCATCGCCACCATGCACCAAGCGATTCCTGACACGCGCATGTACGCCGAAGCCGCGCAGGCGCCGGACGTGATCGCGGGCCAGTTGCACCGCAATGCGGACGTCGTGCGCGGACTCGCCGCCGAACTGCGTCGTACACGGCCCCGCGCGGTCGTGACCTGCGCGCGCGGCAGCTCGGACAACGCCGCCACCTGTGCGCGCTACCTGATCGAGACCCGTCTCGGCCTGCTGACCTCGTCGGCGGCACCGTCGATCAGCTCGGTCTACGGCGCGCAGGCCGACCTCGCCGACACCGTGATGCTCGCGATCTCGCAGTCGGGCGCGAGCCCCGACCTGCTCGCGACGACCGAGGCCGCGCGACGTGCCGGTGCCCGCGTGGTCGCGCTCGTCAACGTCGAGGATTCGCCGCTCGCGCGTCTGGCCGACGTGACCCTGCCGCTCGCGGCCGGCGAAGAGACGAGCGTCGCCGCGACCAAGAGCTACCTGGCTTCGCTCTCCGCCGTGCTGCAACTGGTGGCGGAATGGTCCGACGACGACGAACTGCGTCGGGCGCTGCACGAGGCGCCGCCGGCACTGCAGCGTGCCTGGGCGCTCGACTGGGCCGCCGCGCTCGAGCCGCTCCGCGAGGCCGGCAGCGCCTACGTCGTGGCGCGCGGTGTAGGCCTCGGCATCGCGCAGGAATGGGCGCTCAAGCTCAAGGAGACGTGCCGGTTGCATGCCGAGGCACAGAGCGCCGCCGAAGTCCGGCACGGCCCGATGGCGCTCGTGCAGACCGGTTTCCCGGTGCTCGTGTTCGCGCAGCACGACGAGACGCACGACGGCGTCGTCGCGCTTGCCGGCGAGCTCGCCGCGCGTGGTGCACGGACGCTGCTGGCCGGCGGCGAGGCTGCGGGAGCCGTATCCCTGCCCGTGGTCGCGTCGCACCCGGCGCTCGAGCCGCTGCTCGCGACCCAGGCGTTCTACCGGTTTGCGAACGCGCTCGCGCTCGCGCGTGGCCTCGATCCCGACCGGCCCGCGCACCTGCACAAGATCACGCGGACACTCTGATGCGACAGGCCCTGCTCAATGCGCGCGTCCTGCTCGACGAGGGCTTCGTCGAGGGCAGTGCCGTGCTGATCGAGGACGCGCGCATCGCAGACGTCGTCGCGGCCAGCGACCCGCGTGTCGCCGCGGCCGACGTGCGGCAGGACCTCGCGGGCCTGCTGCTGTTGCCGGGGTTCATCGACACCCAGGTCAACGGCGGCGGTGGCGTGCTGTTCAACGACGCACCCGACGTGCAGACCATTCGCCGCATCGGTGCCGCGCACCGCAGGTTCGGCACGACCGGCTTCCTGCCCACACTGATCAGCGACGACCTCGACGTGGTCGCGCGCGCGATCGAGGCGACCGACGCGGCGATTGCAGCGGGCGTGCCCGGCGTCATCGGCATCCACATCGAAGGGCCGTTCCTGAACTCGGCGCGTCGCGGCACGCACGACCCGAGCAAGCTGCGCAGCCTCGATGCCGCCGCGCTGCCGCTGCTGACGTCGCTGCGGCGAGGCCGCACGCTCGTGACGCTTGCGCCGGAACTGGCAGGCGTCGGCATGGTGCAGCGGCTCGTCGACGCCGGCGTCATCGTCGCGGCCGGTCACACCAACGCGACCCACCGTGAGATCGCCGCCGCGCTGCGCGAGGGGCTGCGCGGCTTCACGCACCTGTTCAACGCGATGTCGCAACTGACGGTGCGCGAACCCGGCGTGGTCGGCGCCGCGCTCGAGGATCGGTCGAGCTGGTGCGGCATCATCGTCGACGGTCGCCACGTCGACCCGGTCGTGTTGCGTCTCGCGCTGCGATGCAAACCGGTCGACCGCTTCATGCTCGTGACCGATGCCATGCCGACGGTGGGCGCCGACGCCAAGTCGTTCAACCTGCAGGGCAAGGAGATCTCGGTCGAAGACGGCGTCTGTGTCGACGAGATGGGTGTCATCTCCGGGTCGGACCTCGACATGAGCACCGCGGTGCGCAACGCGATGGCGCAGCTCCAGGTCGACTTGCCGACGGCCGCGCGCATGGCGAGCCTGCACCCGGCGG
>Ga0065704_10071430_pt1 | contig 11205 bp, 11 predicted proteins | sample SwiRhicommuniRL2_FD_59091 | JGI IMG/M metagenome (GOLD analysis project Ga0065704, IMG submission 59091) | Switchgrass rhizosphere bacterial communities from Rose Lake, Michigan, USA - RL2 v2 (version 2) | ecosystem: Host-associated > Plants > Roots > Rhizosphere > Soil | place: East Lansing, MI | reverse complement strand
CCGGCGGCGCTACCGCCAACGCGGGCGCCGGCAACCGCAACGGCGGTGGCAAGGAAGTCAAGTCGGCCAAGCTGTCCTCCAGCTGGGCCAATGACGCCAACGGCAAGAAGAAGGAAATCAAGACCCGTGGCGACAGCTCGGGCGGCGTGGGCCGTTCGAACTGGCGCGGTGGTCCGCGTGGTGGCCGTCGCGGCAATGACCGCAACGATCACCAACAGCAGCAGAGCCAGGAATTCCGCCAGCTGGAGATTTCGGTGCCGGAAACCATCACCGTGGCCGAACTGGCGCACAAGATGGCCATCAAGGCTTCCGAAGTGATCAAGGCGCTGATGAAGATGGGCCAGATGGTCACCATCAACCAGCCGCTGGACCAGGACACCGCCATGATCGTGGTGGAAGAAATGGGTCATGTGGCCAAGGTGGCTGCACTGGACGATCTGGAAGCGTTCACCGCCGAAGAAGTGTCCAACTCCGAAGCCGAGATGATCTCCCGCGCTCCTGTGGTGACCGTCATGGGCCACGTGGACCACGGCAAGACCTCGCTGCTGGACTACATCCGCCGCACCAAGGTGGCGTCGGGCGAAGCCGGCGGCATTACCCAGCACATTGGTGCCTACCACGTGCAGACGCCTCGTGGCATGATCACCTTCCTGGACACCCCGGGCCACGAGGCCTTCACGGCCATGCGTGCCCGTGGTGCCAAGTCCACTGACATCGTGGTACTGGTGGCCGCTGCCGACGACGGCGTGATGCCCCAGACCAAGGAAGCCATCAAGCACGCCAAGGCGGCTGGTGTTCCTATCGTGGTGGCCATCACCAAGGCGGACAAGCCCGACGCCAACCCCGACCGCGTCAAGCAAGAACTGGTGGTCGAAGAGGTGCTGCCTGAAGAGTACGGCGGTGACTCGCCTTTCGTGGCGGTGTCGTCCAAGACCGGCCAGGGCATCGACGAGCTGCTGGAGCAGGTGCTGCTGCAGGCCGAAGTGCTGGAACTGACGGCACCTGTGGATGCCGCAGCCAAGGGTCTCGTGATCGAAGCCCAGCTGGACAAGGGCCGCGGTACCGTGGCCACCGTGCTGGTGCAGTCCGGTACGCTGAAGGTGGGCGACATCGTGCTGGCAGGCCAGACCTATGGCCGCGTGCGTGCCATGCTGGACGAAGACGGCAAGCAGACCAAGGAAGCCGGTCCGTCGATTCCGGTCGAAATCCAGGGTCTGAACGAAGTGCCCATGGCGGGTGATGACTTCATGGTGCTGCAGGACGAGCGCCGTGCCCGTGAAATCGCCACCTACCGCGCTGGCAAGTTCCGCAACACCAAGCTGGCCAAGCAACAAGCGGCCAAGCTGGAAAACATGTTTGCCGAAATGTCCGCTGGCGATGTGCAGACGCTGCCCATCATCATCAAGGCCGACATGCAAGGCTCGCAGGAAGCGCTGGCCACCTCGCTGCTCAAGCTGTCGACCGAGGAAATCAAGGTCCAGTTGGTGTACTCCGGCGTGGGCGGTATCTCGGAATCCGACGTCAACCTGGCGCTGGCTTCCAAGGCCATCATCATCGGTTTCAACGTGCGTGCAGACGCCCAGGCTCGCAAGACGGCCGAAGGCAACGGCGTGGATGTCCGCTACTACAACATCATCTACGACGCCGTGGATGAAGTGAAGTCGGCCATGTCGGGCATGCTGGCTCCCGAGAAGCGCGAAGAGATCATCGGTATGGCCGAGATCCGCACCGTGTTCGTGGCAACGAAGATCGGCACCATTGCCGGTTCGTACATCACGCAAGGTCACGTCACCCGCAATGCACACTTCCGTCTGCTGCGCGACAACGTGGTCATCTACACGGGCGAAATCGAATCGCTGCGCCGTATGAAGGACGACGTCAAGGAAGTCAAGGAAGGCTTCGAGTGCGGTATCAAGCTCAAGAACTACAACGACATTCGTGAGAACGACATGCTCGAAGTGTTCGAGATCAAGGAAATCGCGCGTACGCTGTAATCACCGATGGCAACACGCAAGAAATCCGCTGCGCCCAATCGCAGCTTCAAAGTCTCCGACCAGATCCAGCGTGATCTGTCGGAGCTGATCGCCCGCGAGTTGAAGGACCCGCGCGTTGGCATGGTCACGCTGCAAAGCGTGGAGGTGACTCCCGACTATGCCCACGCCAAGGTGTACTTCAGCCTGCTGGTGGGTGATCCTGTGCAAACCGAAATGGCGCTAAACCAGGCCGCAGGCTTTCTGCGCAACGGCCTGTTCAAGCGCCTGCACATCCATACCGTGCCCACGCTGCACTTCCATTTCGACCGCACCGCTGAGCGCGCGGCCGACATGAATGCCTTGATCGCCAAGGCTGTGGCGTCGCGCGGACCTGAAGAAGGCTGAGCATATGAACGCCCCTCGCACACGGGTGCAGCGGCGCCCTGTGCATGGGGTGTTGTTGCTTGACAAGCCGCTGGGCCTTTCCAGCAATGACGCTTTGCAGAAGGTGAAGTGGTTGTTGCGTGCCGAAAAGGCCGGCCATACCGGAACCCTGGACCCCCTGGCCAGTGGCGTGCTGCCACTGTGCTTTGGTGCTGCCACCAAGTTCAGCCAGCTGCAGCTGGAAGCCCCCAAGACCTATACCGCGATTGCCCGCCTGGGGCAGACCACGACCACGGCCGATGCCGAGGGCGCGGTGCTGCGCGAGCGTGCGGTGGATCTGGCGTCCATCACGCCCGAGTGCCTGGCGGCTGTGCGGGCGCAGTTCACCGGCGATATCCTGCAGGTGCCGCCCATGTACAGCGCTCTGAAGAAAGACGGCAAGGCCCTGTATGAATACGCCCGCGCGGGTGTGGAGATCGAGCGCCCGGCGCGCGCGGTCACGATCCATGCACTGAAGCTGGCGTTGACGCAGGACGAGGATGGCCAGCCTGCCATTGAAATGGTGGTGACCTGCAGCAAAGGCACGTACATCCGTACGCTGGCCGAAGATGTGGGGGAAGCTCTGGGCTGTGGTGCGCATCTGCGCGCACTGCGCCGCACCGATACCGGTGGCATCGATCTTGCACGCTGCGTGACGCTGCAGGCGCTGATCGATATGCCGGAGGCCGAACGCATGCAGCATGTGCTGCCTGCGGACACATTGCTGCATGCCCATGTGCCTGTCACATTGGGCGAGCAAGATGCCGGGCGTTTCCTGTCCGGCTTGCGCCGCCGTGGTGACTGGCCCGATGCCAGCGCCGTGGCGGTGTATGGAGACCAACCCCGTGCCCTGTTGGGTGTGGGGCATGTCACAAGCGGGGAGCTGATTCCTGACCGCCTGCTCAGTCCCCTGGAAATTCAACAGATTTTGGAAGGCACGCCGCTGCATACAGAGCGCGGCAGTTTGGAAACTTTATGAGCAAACAAATCCGCAACATCGCCATCATTGCGCACGTTGACCATGGCAAGACCACCATGGTTGACCAGTTGCTGCGCCAATCCGGTACCTTTGCCGAACACGAAAAAGTCGTGGATACGGTGATGGACAACCACGCCATCGAACGCGAGCGTGGCATCACGATTCTGGCCAAGAACTGCGCCGTGTCCTGGAACGACACCCACATCAACATCCTCGACACCCCCGGTCACGCGGACTTCGGCGGCGAAGTGGAACGTGCCCTGTCCATGGTGGACGGCGTGGTGCTGCTGATCGATGCGCAGGAAGGCCCCATGCCCCAGACGCGTTTCGTGACCAAGAAGGCGCTGGCCCTGGGCCTGCGCCCCATCGTGGTGGTGAACAAGGTGGACAAGCCTGGTGCCAACCCCGACAAGGTCGTCAACGCTGCGTTCGACCTGTTCGACAAGCTGGGCGCGACCGATGAACAGCTGGACTTCCCCGTGGTGTACGCCTCGGGCATCAACGGCTGGTCTTCGAAGGAAGAGGGCGAGCCTGGCGCGCAATGGGGTACCGACATGTCGGCCCTGTTCGACACCATCCTGGAGCACGTGCCTTCGGTGCAAGGCGATGCTTCGGCACCGCTGCAGATGCAGATTTCCGCGCTGGACTACTCCACCTTTGTGGGCCGTATCGGCGTGGGTCGCATCACCCAGGGTACGCTGAAGGTGGGTCAGAACGTGACGGTCATGGCCGGTCCGGAAGGCAAGCCTTACAACGGCAAGATCAACCAGATCCACCAGTTCCAGGGTATTGACCGTGTGCAGGTGACCGAAGCCGGTCCCTCGGACATCGTGCTGATCAGCGGTATCGAAAACATCGGTATCGGCGAAACCATCACCGACCCCGCCAATCCCCAGCCTCTGCCGATGCTGAAGATTGACGAGCCCACGCTGACCATGAACTTCTGCGTGAACACCTCGCCTCTGGCAGGCCGTGAAGGCAAGTTCGTGACCAGCCGTCAGATCTGGGACCGCCTGCAAAAGGAACTGCGCTCCAACGTGGCGCTGCGCGTCAAGGAAACCGACGAAGACGGTATCTTTGAAGTCTCCGGCCGTGGCGAACTGCACCTGACCATTCTGCTGGAAGAAATGCGCCGCGAAGGCTATGAACTGGCCGTGTCCAAGCCCCGCGTGGTGATGCAGACCATCGACGGCGTTCGCCATGAGCCTATCGAGCTGGTGACGGCCGACATCGAAGAAGGCCACCAAGGCGGCGTGATGCAGGCCCTGGGCGAGCGCAAGGGCGAGCTGGTGAACATGGAACCCGATGGCCGCGGCCGCGTCCGTCTGGAATACCGCATCCCGGCCCGTGGCCTGATCGGTTTCACCAACGAATTCCTGAACCTGACCCGTGGTTCCGGCCTGATCGCCAACATCTTCGACAGCTACGAACCCCATAAGGGCGACATCGGCGGCCGCAAGAACGGCGTGCTGATCTCCATGGACGACGGTGAAATCTTCACCTACGCCCTGGGCAAGCTGGATGACCGCGGTCGCATGTTTGTCAAGCCCAACGACCCCGTGTACGAAGGCATGATCGTCGGTATCCACAGCCGTGACAACGACCTGGTGGTGAACGCCACCCGTACCAAGCAGCTGACCAACTTCCGCGTGAGCGGCAAGGAAGACGCGATCAAGATCACGCCTCCCATCGAGCTGTCGCTGGAATACGGTGTGGAATTCATCGAAGAAGACGAGTTGCTGGAAATCACTCCCGTCAGCCTGCGCGTGCGCAAGCGCCACCTGAAGGAGCACGATCGCAAGCGTGCTTCGCGCGAAAACGCATAAGCCAGCGGCTGCTTCGGCAGCTGTTGCAAGCAAAGGCCGCCTTGTGCGGCCTTTTTCTTTGGACGTTCCGGTTGCAATAGCTGCCGCCGCAGGGCCAGATCGCGCAATACGCGGAGGCGGTGCGCGCGAGGGACAGAAGTTGGCACCATCCTCGGTTATCGTGCCGGTTTGACCGGGTGCAGCCGCAGAGTTTGCGGTGTGCGCCGGATCCGCGAACCCCTACGGAGAGATTTTCCCCATGACAGAGACAACCGCAGACGTTCTGGCCGAAGTGCGTGGCCAGGTCGGCTTTATCACCCTGAACCGCCCCAAGGCCATCAACGCCCTGTCGCTGGGCATGGTGCGCGCGCTGCTGGCCCAGCTGCTGGCATGGCAGCATGACGACCAGGTGCTGGCCGTGGCGATCCGTGGCAGCCACAAGGAAGGGGTGTTCGGCCATTTCTGCGCGGGCGGGGATATTCGCTTTCTGCATGCGGCGGGCAGCACGGGCAATCCCGAGCTGGAGGATTTCTTCACCGAGGAATACGCCCTCAACCACCTGATCTTCAACTACCCCAAGCCCTATATCGCCTTCATGGATGGCATCGTCATGGGCGGCGGCATGGGCATCAGCCAGGGGGCCAGCCTGCGCATCGTGACCGAGAAGACCAAGATGGCCATGCCCGAGACCATCATCGGCCTGTTCCCCGATGTGGGCGGTGGCTACTTCCTGTCGCGCTGCCCCGGCCATGTGGGGGAGTGGCTGGCGCTGACCGGTGACACCATCACCGCAGCCGATGCCATCGCTTTCAAGCTGGCCGATGCCTACCTGCCCACGGCAGAGCAGGGCGCGCTGTGGGAGGCGTTGGCCACGCAGTCGTTTGCCGACGGCAGGGCGGTGCAGGCTTTTGCACAGGCACGCACGCAAGCCCAGGCTCCGGGCACGGTGCGCAGCACGGCCGATATCGACCGTGTGTTTGCCTTGCCCACCGTGCAGGCCATCATCGATACGCTGGAAGCCGATGGCAGCGAATGGGCGCAGGGCACAGCGGCGGCGCTGCGCAAGCGTTCGCCTCTGATGCTGCATGTGGTGCTGGAGCAGATCCGCCGCGCGCGCGGCATGGATGTGGCCACCGATCTGCGCATGGAGCGCGACATGGTGCGCCACTGCTTCTATCTGCGCCCTGGCCAGAGCGAGACCGTGGAAGGTGTGCGTGCGCTGGCGGTGGATAAGGACCACAATCCGCAATGGAATCCGCCACGCATTGAAGAGGTGAGCGAAGACCTGTGGCGCGCCTTCTTTGTCAGCCCCTGGCCGGCGCATTCCCACCCGCTGGCCATGCTGAAAGACGCGTAAGCCGGCAACGCAGGCACTGTGGTGCCGCAGGCCGAGGCCGCACCCCGGTGCGGCCTTTTTGCTGGTTGAAGAGTATTCAGGTCTCGGACCCCGGATTCCGGATCGCGGGCGTTCGACGGCAGCAGGCTGCCCGTGCCCGTGTGGTGCAGCGCCGGCAGTCATCTCAGGCATGCCGCAACGCGGACAAAAAAGGCCGCGCAAGGCGGCCTGTGGTGGGCAGGGGCAACGCGCTTCAGCGGCTGCGGCTTTTCAGCGCGCGCTCGACTTCGCGTTTGCCTTCGCGGTCCTTGATGACGTCGCGTTTGTCGTGCTCGGCCTTGCCCTTGGCCAGTGCGATGTCGCACTTCACAAAGCCGTTCTTCCAGTGCAGATTGATGGGCACCAGGGTGTAGCCTTTTTGCTCAACCTTGGTGGTCAGGCGCTCAATGTCGTTCTTCTTGAGCAGCAGCTTCTTGATGCGCGCGGCATCGGGGTTGACGTGCGTGGAGGCGGTCTTGAGCGGGTTGATCTGGCAGCCCAGCAGGAACATCTCGCCCTCCTTGATGAGGACGTAGCCGTCGGTCAGCTGCACCTTGCCTTCACGCAGGGCCTTGACCTCCCAGCCGTGCAGCACCACGCCGGCTTCGTAGCGCTCTTCGAAGAAGTAATTGAAAGCCGCTTTCTTGTTGTCTGCAATGCGCGAGGGTGTTTCGGTTTTTTTTGTTGCCATGGGTCTTTGATACGGTGCGCCCCGTGCCAGCAGGGCTCTCTCTACAATGGGCGCTTAGCCGCAAGCTGCAATTCTAGTTTCGCACGGTCTGTTGTGCCGCCTGGGAAATCATTCCCGGTGGATGCAGGGGCCCTGCACCCATCGATGAAAAACGTCCACAAATCCGTCCTGATCTGGTACAGCCCTGCTGAAATGTACGCCCTTGTCACCGACGTGGCGCGCTATCCGGAGTTTTTGCCATGGTGCTCCCACACCCAGGTGCTGGAGCAGGACGCCACGGGCATGACGGCCGAGGTGGGTATGTCGCTGGGCGGACTCAAAAAGTCCTTCATCACCCGCAACACGCACGAAGAAGGCCACAGCGTGGCCATGCGGCTGGTCAAGGGGCCGTTCTCGCGGCTGGAAGGGCGCTGGATCTTCCACCCCGTAGGGGATGGCAGTCAGCGCGCTTGCAAGGTAGAGCTGCAGCTGGATTACGGTTTTGACTCCGCGCCGCTGGCGGCGGTGGTCGGGCCGGTGTTCGACCGCATCGCCAACTCCATGGTGGATGCCTTCATCAAGCGCGCCGAAGCGGTGTATGGCTGATACCTCGCCTGCGGCTGCCACGCCCCTGGCGGAGCTGGAGGTGTGCGTGTGCCATTCGCCTGCGCCGGGTGAAGTGCTGGAGCGCTGTGTGCGGCTGTCAGCGCCTGCCACCGTGGCCGATGCCTTGCAGGCGGCCGGCCTGGCCTGGCAGGAAGGGCAGGCCTGTGGTATCTGGGGGCGGGTGTGCGATGCCGCCACCTTGCTGCATCACGGGGATCGGGTGGAGCTGTACCGCCCCTTGACCGTAGACCCTAAGGTGGCGCGCCGCGAACGCTTTGCCCAGCAGGGTGCACGCCGCTCCGGGCTGTTTGCCAAGCGACGGGCGAACAGCAAGGCAGGCTACTGAATTCAAAGGCCAGCCGGGTGGTGCCGCACACCGCCTTTGATATGGACGGCAAAGGCTTTATTTCCAGGTGGGAGGGTGTTTTCGCTCCGCGATGTCAGTGGATCCGAAAATAAACGCGCATATACCGCGCAATCAGAATGTGAGCGGATGCTGACATTGAATATCTCTCAATCCCATTTCTCTTTTGACAAGTTGCTCTGGGAAACACTTTTGAAGGGCGTGCGGTATCGATTTCAACGGCTGTCTTTTGAAAAAAAGCGCCACGGCATCAAGCCCGTTGGATATCTTTTGCAACGCCGTTGATATTTTGTACCGTTGATCGTATCAATATGTACAATTGCGCCGCTTTTGAGAGAGCAGGCGCAGGGCATCCGCCATGCACTGATAAATCCAATACCAAAAATTACTGAGGGAATTGCGTGGACCGTGTTTGGGCTTTGCGTGCGTGGTCGGCGCTGGCGCCTGGGCTGCAAACATCTGCGCACTGGCAACAGTGGGTCCAGGAGCCCGTGTGGCCCTGTGGTGAGGTGACGCTGGATCTGTCGCATGTCCCTGCCATGGCGCGCCGGCGTCTGGGACAGCAGGCCAAATGGGCGGTTTTCGTGGCCGATGCCGTGCTGACCCATGCCGGCCAGCCGGATCTGCCTGTGGTTTGGGCTTCGCGCCACGGTGATGCCGAAAAATCCCTGGCCCTGCTGCGGGATCAGGCGGCTGGCGAGCCTTTGTCCCCTACGGCCTTTGCTCTGTCGGTGCACAACGGCATCGGTGCCCAGCATTCCATTCTGCGTGGCTTGCGCGCCAATGCGGTGTGTGTGGCCTGTGCCCATGCTGCCCCTGAGGCCGGTGTGGTGGAGGCACAGGGGCTGCTGCACGAAGGTGCGGCCGAGGTGATGCTGGTGTGCTACGACGCACCGTTGCCGGCCCCCTACGACCGCTTTCACGATGAGCCAGTTCTGCCTTTCGCCTGGGCGGCCTTGCTGGCATGGGCGGCGCCTGGCGAGCCTGGCTTCAGCTTGCAGGCCCTGCCGGCAGCAGCGCCGGGCAACCATGCGGAGGACACGCCGCGGCGCTTTCCCCATGGCCTGGAGGTGCTGCAATTTCTTCTGCAAAAAGAGCCTCCCACGCTGCGCAGTCCCCAGTTGCGCAGCAGGCCAGGAGCGGTGTCCGCCAATGCTGGCAGTTGGTTGTGGGAGCGTCGTCATGGGTGAATGGGTGAACCGTGGCTGGCGCGTGTTGGCCACCGGGCTGTGCTTTGCTGTCTTTGGCCTGGGAGGGCTGGTGGTGCGCTGCGTGGTCTACCCGGCACTGTTGCTGGGGGTGCGCCAACCCGGGCGGCGCCAGCATCTGTCGCAGGCGGTGATTCACCACAGCTTCCGCTGGTTTGTGGCGCTGATGCGCTGCGTTGGGGTGCTGTCCTACGAGGTGCGGGGCATGGAACGCCTGCAGCGCCGAGGGTTGTTAATTCTGGCCAACCACCCCTCGCTGATCGATGTGGTGTTTCTGATTTCCTTTGTGCGCCATGCGGACTGCATCGTCAAAGCGGCGCTGGCACGCAATCCATTCACGCGTGGGCCGATCACGGCGGCGGGATTCATCACCAACAGCGGTGGGTCCGAACTGCTGGACGACTGCCTGCACTCGCTGCAGGCCGGCAACAACCTGATCATTTTTCCCGAGGGCACGCGCACGCCTCTGCAAGGTCGGGTGCGGCTGCAGCGCGGCGCTGCCCATGTGGCAGTGAAAGGGCGCATCGCCATCACGCCGGTGCATATCCACAGCAGTCTGCCCATGCTGACCAAGGGCACGCCCTGGTGGCAGGTGCCGCTGCGCAAACCGCACTTCACCATCGAGGTGCGTGAGGACATTGCCGTGGCGCCCTTTTGCGAAACCGCGCCCAGCGAGGTGCTGGCTGCGCGCCAGGTCACAGAACATCTGTCAGAGCAACTTTTTAGAGAGCCTTCACGTGCTTCAGCTTGAGCAAGAGATCAAAGAACTCATCATTTCTTCCCTGGCGCTGGAAGACATCACGCCGCAGGACATCGATGCCAGCGAGGCGCTGTTTGTCGATGGCCTGGGCCTGGACTCGATCGATGCGCTGGAGCTGGGCCTGGCACTGCAAAAACGCTATGGCGTGAGCATGTCGGCCGATTCCGAGCAGACCCGTCAGCATTTTCGCAGCGTCCAGGCGCTGGCCGCTTTCGTGGCCTCTCACCGTGCCCACTGAGTCCTGAACCGGAAATATCCCATGAACAAAGAAGCCATTTACGAGCGCATCGTCCAAATCTTGCAGGACACCTTCGATATCGAGGCCGAACGCATTACGCCTGGTGCCAAACTGTATGAAGACCTGGACATCGACAGCATCGATGCCGTGGACCTGATCGTGCAACTCAAGCCTCTGGCGGGCAAGCGTCTGAACGCCGAGGCCTTCAAGGCCGTGCGTACCATCCAGGACGTGGTGGACGCCTTGTACCTGCTGGTCAACGAAGACAGCGCCGTCGCGGTCTGAAAGCCGCACACGCCATGCGCAAAGCCGCGGCCGGGGCTCTGTTGGTGTTGACGCTGCTGTATCCGCTGGGAATCTATGCTGCGCTGGACCATGTGGCGCCGCAGTGGCTGGCTGGAGCCTTGGTGCTGTTGGTCCTGCTGCGGGCAGTCAGCACGCGCCAGAGTTTTTGGTATCTGGTGGCCGCAGGGGCTGGGGTGCTGGCCCTGGCGTCGTGGTGGCTGGGTGATGCCCGCGCCGTCAAGCTTTACCCGGTGTTGGTCAATGCGGTGTTGCTGGTCGTGTTTGGCTGGAGCCTGCGTTGCCCGCCGTCGGTGGTGGAGCGGCTGGCGCGCTTGCAGACCCCGGACTTGCCGGCTGCGGCCGTGGCTTACACGGCACGGGTCACGGCACTGTGGTGCGGTTTTTTTGTACTGAATGGCGCAGCCGCGGTCTATACGGCGCTGTACTGCAGCGATGCCATCTGGGCCCTCTACAACGGGCTGCTGGCCTACGTGGCCATGGGGGGGCTAATGGCCGGCG
>Ga0065704_10071428_pt1 | contig 11209 bp, 12 predicted proteins | sample SwiRhicommuniRL2_FD_59091 | JGI IMG/M metagenome (GOLD analysis project Ga0065704, IMG submission 59091) | Switchgrass rhizosphere bacterial communities from Rose Lake, Michigan, USA - RL2 v2 (version 2) | ecosystem: Host-associated > Plants > Roots > Rhizosphere > Soil | place: East Lansing, MI | reverse complement strand
GCTGAACACCCATGCGCTGTGGGTGACGGCAAGGTCATAGGCGCGAATGTCGGTGCAACTGAAATAAAAGTCGATGAGGCCCGTCACTTCATCGCCCAGCATCAGCACATTGTCGGGGAACAGATCGGCGTGGATTACCGATCGCGGCAGGTCGGCGGGCCAGTGGGCGTCGAGATGGCCAAGTTCCTGCTCGACGCGGGCGGCAAGCCCCGGCGCGATCCGGTCGAAATCCTCGCCGCATTTCGCTGCAAGGTCGTGCCAGCCGGGCAGGTCGAGCGCATTGCGGCGTTCGCCCGTGAAACCCTGCGCGGCGCGGTGCAACTGGCCCAACGCTGCTCCGGCGGCGCGGGCTTGCTCCACGGTCGGCTCGGTCAGGGAAATGCCGGTCAGAAACTCGATCAGGCAGGCGGGGCGGCCAGCGAGTTGCTGGAGCCGCTTGCCTTCCCTGTCGGCGATGAAGCGGGGGACGAGGCAGCCGCGCGCGCCCAGATGGTCGAGCAGGTCCATGAAGAAGGGCAGGTCCGCCTCATCCACCCGCTTTTCATAGAGGGTGAGGATATAGCGATGGCCCTTTCCATCCGCACCAGTGGTTTCGAGGAGGTAGTTGCTGTTTTCCACCCCTTCGGCAATGCCCTTGGCGCTGACGAGGCGGCCTGCATCGTAGCGGGAGAGGAATGCGTCGATCTCTTCAGCGGGAACCTGCGTATAGACGGCCATGGAATTACGCGGCCTCCAGCCCACGGGGGAGTTTGAAGGCGATGCTTTCGCGGGCGGTTTCCACTTGCTCTTCCGTGACATCGAAATGGTCCGCGATGCGGTCCACCACTTCGCGCACCAGCACTTCGGGCGCGGACGCGCCTGCGGTGATGCCCAGGGTGCGGACGTTTGCCAGCCAGTCGAAATCAATCTCGTCCGCGCGCTGGATCAGGCGGGCGGGGGTGCCTTCGCGTTCCGCCACTTCGACCAGCCGCAGCGAGTTGGAGCTGTTGGGCGCGCCGATTACATAAACGGCGTCGCAGGACGCGGCTATGGCCTTGACCGACGCCTGCCGGTTGGACGTGGCGTAGCAGATGTCCTCCCCCTTGGGCGCGTGGATGGCGGGGAAGCGGCGGCAGAGCGTGGCGACGATGGCGGCGGTGTCGTCCACCGACAGGGTGGTTTGCGTCAGGAACGCCAGATTGTCGGGATCGGCGGGGGTGAATCCTTCCGCATCCTCGACCGTTTCGATGAGCGTCATATGGCCCGCATCGACCTGGCCGAAGGTGCCGATCACCTCCGGGTGGCCCCGGTGCCCGATGAAGAGGATGTGGCGGCCCGCCTCCACCTGTCGTTCGGCCTGACGATGAACCTTGCTGACCAGCGGGCAGGTGGCGTCCAGATAGTCGAGGCCGCGCTCCTCCGCCTTGGCGGGAACGGCCTTGGGCACGCCGTGGGCGGAAAACACCACCGGCACGCCGTCGGGCACCTGATCCAATTCCTCGACGAAGATCGCGCCCTTGGCCTTCAGGCTGTCGACCACATATTTATTATGGACGATTTCGTGCCGGACATAGACGGGCGCGCCATATTTTTCGATCGCCCGTTCGACGATGACGATGGCGCGGTCGACACCGGCGCAAAAGCCGCGCGGGGCGGCGATCAGCAGCTTCATGGAGGGGCGAGTGGTCATGTCGTGCGGCTTAGGACAATGTCGCGCTGGATGAAAGCCGCTTCCTTTATGTTGCGTGCGCGGCAGCCTATGGATAAGAAGCCCAACGCCTGTTCCCAAGGGATTGCCTGTGACCTTTTCTCGATTTGCGCTGACTGGAATGCTCGCCCTGGCCCTTGCGGGCTGTTCGCGGAAGGGTGAAATCGATGCGACCGGCGGCATTGTCGCCGTCCGTTCAGCCTGCCCGGTTGCGGCGATCCCGGCCCAGACAGGCGATGTGACCCTGTTCAATCCGGCTGGCAGCACCGACGCACGGGCGATCGACGTGGTGGCGAACATCACCGATCTGCGCTCTACCTGCTCCGATGGTGAACAGCTTTATACCGAGGCGACCTTCGTCGTGAACGCCCGTCGCAGTGATGCCAGTGCGGCGCGGCAGGTCACCTTGCCCTATTTCTCCGCAGTGGTGCGCGGCGGCAACGCCGTGGTCGCCAAGCGGGTAGGCCAGGTCGTGCTGGACTTTCCGGCAGGGCAATATCGCGCCAGCGTGGCCGCCAAGGCCGGCTCCTATGTCAGCAAGGCCGCCGCCACGCTGCCCGCCGACATTCAGCGCAAGATCACCGACAAGCGCAAGGCAGGCGATGCCGACGCGGCGATCGATCCCTTCGCGCAGCCGGATGTGAAGGCGGCGTTGCAGCGAACCAGTTTCGAGTTGCTCGTGGGGTTCAACCTGACCCAGGATCAGCTCAGATATAACGCGACCCGTTAAGCCCCGTCATTTCCCGTTCGGGCTGAGGCAAGTCGAAGCCCCGTATTTTCTTGAAGAAAAAGGCGGCCAGTCGACAGGCTCAGGGTGAACGGTTTTTAGAAAGTTCGCCCCGTGTCCCTGTATAACCGTTTCACCGCCCATCTCGACGCCGTGCTCGACGCGCTGGAGGCCGATGGCTCGCTGCCCGCTGGCCTCAATCGCAAGGCCGTGACGGTCGAGCCGCCGCGTGACGTGACTCATGGCGACCTGGCCACCAACGCGGCGATGGTGCTGGCCAAGCCCGCAGGCACCAACCCGCGTGCGCTGGCTGAAAAGATCGTCGCGGGGCTGGAGAAACTGGACGAGGTGGAAAGCGCCTCCGTCGCTGGCCCTGGCTTCATCAACCTGGCGCTGACCGACGCCACCTGGCGCGCCGAACTGGCCGCGATCCATGCCGAGGCGGAGGGCTATGGCCGGTCCGAAGGCGGGGCGGGCGTGACGGTGAATGTCGAATATGTCTCCGCCAACCCGACCGGTCCCATGCATATGGGCCATTGCCGGGGCGCGGTGGTGGGCGATGCGCTCGCCACGCTGCTGGAGCATGTCGGGCATAAGGTGATCCGCGAATATTATATCAACGACGCGGGCGGGCAGGTGGATGTGCTCGCACGGTCGGCCCATGTTCGCTACCGCGAGGCGCTGGGCGAGGCAGTGGGGGCGATCCCCGAAGGCCTGTATCCGGGCGACTATCTGGTGCCGGTGGGGCAGGCGCTGGCCGCCGAATATGGCGACCGTTTCGTCGGCGCGCCGGAGAGTGAATGGCTGGTCGATTTTCGTACCCGGGCGGTCGCCGCGATGATGGAGATGATCCGCAGCGACCTGGCGCTGCTGGGCATCCACCATGATATTTTCTCGTCCGAGGCGGAATTGCAGGCGGCGGGCAAGCCCGATGCGGCCGAAGCATGGCTGCGCGCCCATGACCTCGTCTATGACGGCGTGCTGGAAGCGCCCAAGGGCGAGACGCCGGACGATTGGGAGCCGGTGGAGCTGCCGCTGTTCCGCTCGACGAAGTTCGGCGACGACCAGGATCGTCCGATCAAGAAATCCAACGGTAGCTGGACCTATTTCGGCGCCGACATGGCCTATCATTTTCAGAAGGCGCAGAGCGCCGACCAGTTGATCGACATCTGGGGCGCGGACCATGGCGGCACGGTGAAGCGGATTCAGGCGGCCGTGGCCGCGCTGACAGAGGGCAAGGCCCGCTTCGACGTCAAGCTGATCCAGATGGTCCGCCTGCTGCGCGATGGCGAGCCGGTGAAAATGTCCAAGCGCGCGGGCAATTTCGTGACGCTGGCCGATGTGGTGCGCGAAGTGGGCAAGGATGTGGTCCGCTTCACCATGCTGACGCGCAAGGCCGATGCGCAGATGGACTTCGATTTCGCCAAGGTGGTGGAGGCGTCGAAGGACAATCCGGTCTTCTATGTGCAATATGCCCATGCCCGCATCAGCTCGCTCGGCCGCCGCGCGCAGGAAGCCGGGATCGATCTTCCCGTCCCCGACCTGTCCCGCCTTGGGACGGAAGAGCTGGGGCTGGTAAAGCTGGCCGCGCAGTTTCCGCGAGTGGTGGAGGGGGCCGCTTCGGCCCGCGAACCGCACCGTATCGCCTTTTATCTCAATGACTTGGCTTCGGCCTTCCATAGCTGGTGGAACATCGGCAACGACAATCCCCGCGCCCGCGTCATTTTGACGGACGATCCGGCGACCACCTCTGCACGGCTTTTCTTGAGCCGGGGAATCGGGCAGATCATTCGCAACGGGTTGGCGCTGATGGGCGTTGCGGCCCTGACCGAGATGCAATGACCGACATGCGCGTGATGGGCGGAGGCAAGGACTGATGGGCGACTATGCGCGGGGACGGCTGGACCTGGACGATGAAGAGCGTCTGCCCTGGCTGGAACCCGCCATCGAGGATGAGGAGGAGCAGGGGCTGTCGCCGCTGCGGCTGCTGGGCTTCATCCTGTTCGGACTGGCGCTGATCGGGGTCGTGGTGGCGGGTATCTGGCTGATCCAGAACCGGTCGGGCGGCGCTGGCGGCGAGGGCAAGCTGATCGCCGCGCCGGAAGGCGATTATAAAATCCCCGCCAAGGAAGCCGACGCCAAGAAATTCGATGGTGAGGGCGATGCCAGCTATGCCGCGAGTGAGGGCGTGGCGAGGGACGGGCGAATCGATCCGACTCGCGTGCCCGAAGCGCCGATCACGCCTACGGGCGCCGCGACGGGTGCAAAGCCGGCGGTGCAGGGCAAGCCCGCGCAGAGCGTGACGGCGCGGGTGGCGGATGAGACCAACGCCCGACCCGTGGCCGTGGCGAAGCAGGCTGCTGGCGGCGGGATGATCCAGCTAGGGGCCTATGGCAATCAGGCGTTCGCGAAGGATGCCTGGAAACGCCTGTCCAAGCGCTTCACCTATCTGGAGCCGCTGGCCATGTCGATCGAGCAGGCCGAAGTGGGCGGCAGCACCGTCTATCGCCTGCGCGCGGCGGCGGGCGGGCAGGCGGGCACGCTCTGCGGCAAGCTGAAGGTTGCGGGTGAGAGCTGTATGGTGGTGAATTAAAGCCCTTCGACAGCGCCCCTTTCACGCGTTACCATAACGGCCATGAAACCCGTTATCTTTGGCCTTTCTGGCGAGACCCTGACTGCGGACGAGCGCGCCTTTTTCGCGGAGGCCGACCCCGCCGGCTATATCCTGTTCAAGCGCAACATCGCCGACCGGGCGCAACTGCGCGGCCTGACCGACGATCTTCGCGCGCTGCATGGGCGTGACGATCTGCTGATCATGATCGATCAGGAGGGTGGCCGGGTGGCGCGGATGCAGGCGCCGGTGTGGCCCAGCTTCCCGCCGGGCGCGGTGTTCGACCGGCTCTACGATCTTGCGCCCTCCAGCGCCATTGCGGCCGCCCGCGCCAATGCCCGCGCCATCGCGACCACGCTGTCGGAAGTCGGCATCACCGTCGATGCGCTGCCCTTGCTGGATGTGCGGCAGGAGGGGGCGAGCAACATCATGGGCGACCGCACGTTAGGCGGCGAACCGATGCGCGTCGCTGCGCTGGGACGTGCCGTCATCGAAGGGCTGGCGCAAGGCGGTGTCGTCGGCATCGTCAAACATATGCCGGGCCATGGCCGGGCGATGGTCGACAGCCATCACGAACTGCCCATCGTCACCGCCGACGAGGATGCGCTGGCGGTCGATCTGGCGCCGTTTCAGGCCCTGAAGGACGCGCCGATGGGGATGACCGCGCATGTCGTCTACACCCACTGGGATTCCGATCTTCCCGCCAGCCTTTCCCCTTCCGTGATCGAGACGATCATTCGCGGGCGGATCGGTTTCGACGGGCTGCTGATGTCCGACGATCTCGACATGAAGGCGCTGAACGGCAGCATCCCGGCGCTGGCCGCGGCGACGGTGGCGGCCGGTTGCGATCTGGCGCTCAACTGCTGGGGCCGTATGGACGACATGGTCGGTATTGCGGACAGGCTGCCGGAGATCACGGTGACGGCGAGGGCGCGGCTCGACCGGGCCATGGCGGTCGCTGGAGGGGCGTCGGCGCGTGGGGATGCGGCAGGGCCGCCGTTGGAGGAATTGCTCGCCACGCGCGATGCCTTGCTGGCGCTCGCCTGACGCGTGGACGATCTTTTCACGCCGCCCGCCGTTCCCCGGCCCGAAGTCCTCACCGTCAGCTTCGAAAGCTGGGAGGGGCCGCTCGACCTACTGTTGGCGCTGGCGCGGACGCAGAAGGTCGATCTGCGCGAAATTTCCATCCTCGCCCTGGTCGAACAATATCTGACCTATATTGATGGCGCGCGGAAGCTGCGGCTGGAGCTGGCCGCCGACTATCTGGTGATGGCGGCGTGGCTGGCCTATCTCAAATCCTCGCTGCTGCTGCCCAGGGAAGCGCAGCCCGATCCTAACCCCGAGGAACTGGCGCTGCGGCTGCAACTGCGGCTCCAGCGGCTGCACGCCATGCGGGAGGCGGGCGCGCGGCTGATGGCGCGCGACCGGGTGGGGCGTGATGTGTTCGTGCGGGAAAAGCCGGAAGGGCTGCGCCTCGTCCGCAAGGCGCGGTGGAAGGCCAGCCTGTTCGACCTGATCCAGTCCTATGGGCAGATTCGCGCGCGGACGCAGCCGGTCGTGCATATGGTGGCGGTGCGCCCGGTGATGACGCTGGACGAGGCGATCCAGCGGGTGGGATCGCTGGTCGGCGCGGCGATCGACTGGACCGCGCTGGAATCCTTTCTGCCAGGCGGGCAGGATGAACCGATGGCGCGATCGGCGCTGGCGAGCAGCTTCGTCGCCGCGCTGGAACTGGCGCGGCAGGGGCGGCTGGAGATTCAGCAGGATGGCATTTTCGAACCCATCTTCCTGCGCGCCGCCGTGCCGGAGCTGAGGGCGGGGCATTTGCTGTGATCGAGGAACAGGATGATCTTGTCCGCGCGGTGGAAGCGGTGCTGTTCGTGTCGGAACAGCCGCTGACGCTGGGCGACATCAGATTGCATGTGGGCGAATCGGGTGACCTGAGCGGCGCGCTGGCGCGGTTGAGCGATCATTATGCCGGGCGCGGCATCAATCTGGTCGAGCGCGGCGGACGCTGGCATTTTCAGACCGCCGCCGATCTGGCGCATATCCTGCGGCGGGAAAAGGATGAGACGCGCAGGCTGTCCCGCGCCGCGATGGAAACGCTGGCCATCATCGCCTATCATGAGCCGGTGAGCCGCGCCGAGATCGAGGCGATCCGGGGGGTTCAGGTCGCCAAGGGCACGCTGGACGTCTTGATGGAGGCGGGCTGGGTGCGGCCGGCCGGGCGGCGGGAAGTGCCGGGGCGACCGCTGATTTATGCGACGGCACAAGAATTTCTGTCGCATTTCGGGCTTAACAGCCGTCGTGACCTGCCGGGCATCGACGATTTGCGCGCGGCGGGTCTGCTCGATCCGGTGGATTTGGCGCTTGAGGGTCTGGGCGCCCAATCCGTTGTGGAAAATGACGACGAAGACGCCTAGATACACGTAAGTTTCAGGAGTGAGTTCAAATGGGTTCCTTTTCGCTGATGCACTGGGTCATCGTTCTCCTGGTGGTCATGCTGCTGTTCGGCGGCGGCCGGATTTCCGGGTTGATGGGTGACGTTGCCAAGGGCATCAAGAGCTTCAAGAAGGGCATGGCGGACGATGATGACGATGTCCCCACCAAGCCGGCCACGCGGATCGAGGGGCATCGCGTCCCCGAACAGGATGCGCCCGCGCCCACTGCGACCGATGAAAAGACCAAGGCCTGATCATCGATAAGATCGGGGCGTAGGCACGCATGTTTGGCATCGATTCGTCTGAATTTCTGGTGATCGTGATCATTGCGGTGATCGTCATCGGCCCCAAGGACTTGCCGCGCGCCCTTTACAAGGTGGGCCAGATCGTGGGTAAGGCGCAGGGCATGGCCCGGCATTTCCGCACCGGGATCGACGCGATGGTGCGCGAAGTCGAGCTGGAAGAGCTCGAAAAGAAATGGGCGACCCAGAATAAGCGGATCATGGAAGAACATCCGCTTGAAAGCGTGGCTGAGCCGGAAGCGCTGGCGGCGCCTGCCGCTGACCCAACGGTGGATGCGGCAACGGCGGCGCCTGAACCCGCCCCCGTCGCGCAAGCGGCTCCGGCGGTTCAATCCGCTTCGGAAGGTCCGCCCTATGTCGCCCGTGACTCGCAAAAGGGTGGCGCCGCCGCATGATGGATATTGACGATAGCAAGGCGCCGTTGCTGGACCATCTGATCGAGTTGCGTGGGCGGCTGCTCAAATGCGTCTATGCGCTGTTCATTACAGGGGCGATCTGTTTCTATTTTTCGGAGCAGTTGTTCGCGGTCCTCGTCCATCCGCTGAAGGAAGCCTTTGGCGACGGTGGCGGGCGATTGGTTTATACCAAACTGTACGAAGCCTTTTTTGTGCAGGTCAAGATCGCCGTGTTCGGCGCCTTTTGCCTGTCTTTCCCGATCATCGCCAACCAGTTGTGGGCTTTTGTCGCGCCGGGGCTGTATGCGAAGGAAAAGAAAGCGCTGCTGCCCTTCATCCTCGCCACGCCGTTCCTGTTCGCGATGGGCGCAAGCCTTGCCTATTTCGTCGTGATGCCGACGGCGTTTCACTTTTTCCTGGAGTTTCAGGGGAATAGCAGTGGCTTGCAGGTGGAGGCATTACCCAGCGCGGACGCCTATCTGGGGCTGGTGATGCAATTCATTCTGGCGTTCGGGATCAGCTTTCTGATGCCGGTGCTGTTAATGTTGCTGAACCGCGCCGGGTTCGTCAGCCGTGCGCAGTTGATCGGCCTTCGTCGTTACATGATCGTCGCCGCCTTCATTCTGGCGGCGGTGTTGACGCCGCCCGATGTAGTGTCGCAGCTCATGCTCGCGATCCCGCTGTTGCTGCTGTATGAAATCACCATCATCGCCATCTGGTTCACCGACCGGAAACAGGAGAAGGAACAGGTGATTTCAGAGGCTGCAGACGCGGCGGAATGAAAAGGCCCGCTTCGAATAGGAAGCGGGCCTTTTTCCCTATCAATCGGCGGCGTTTTCGACGGCCTTGCCCGCGCTCTGGACGTCTTTGCCCGCGCCCTCGACCGTGTTGCAGGCCGCAACCATCAGTGAGCCGGTCAGCAGCAGGGCGGTAAGAATCTTTTTGGTCATTTCGTCATCTCCTTGGGACATTCAGGCCATAGTCTGACGCAAACAACCCGTGGCCGGAGAAAGCGTTCCGAACCCGAAAATATCGTTGATTTATGCGGAGAAGCCCCAAAAATCTGAGCCCGGAACGCGTCGGGGGGGGGAGATACGTTCCGGGCTCATGTTTTTTGGATAGCAAGAGCGGGGGGCAAAAGATTTGCTATCCGGAAGAGAAAACTATCAAGCCGCAGGATTGGTTCCCGGCCGCCTCAAAAAAACAGATTATTTTTCCCGCCTATTTTCAACTATTTGGTTGGTTTCCGGGGGGTTAACCGGAAAAAACCGTGCGGCGCCCAGAAAAAGGCAACACTCAGATCAATGGCCGCCCGCTGTTCAGATATTCGGGACGGACGGTCGATTGTGGAAGGGTGGCAGGCGCGTCGAGGGTAGGTTCCTCAGGCGCAGGTCCGGCGCTGGCTCTTGCGGGAAGCGGTCGGGCGGCTGAGCCAAAATGCGCCCCCAGGCTGGGATCGAACGGCGGCGGCTTGATGGCCCATGCCGGACGCGCCGGGCCGGATTGGGTTTCACGGCCCAGATAAATAGCGCGGAACGCGGCCGGGGCGCCATCGATGCCGCCGCCCCGATAGAAGATATGCGCGCCGATCACCGCGACCGGGCGTTTGCTGGCGGCCCATGCCGGGCGCACCGCCAAGGTGTGATAGAAAGTGGCGAGGCCGACCGGCTGATAGACCTGTCCGGCCAATGCCTGTCCCGCCACGCGGCGGGCGCGGGTCCAGCTTTGCCGGTCGACCATGCGCGCCATGGACCCATCGCAACTGAAGGTGAACTGGCAGCGATAATCGGTTCGTTCCGACCCTTCATAGACGACGCCGCACACGCTTTTGGGCCAGTTGGCGTTGCGGACCCGGTTCAGCACCACTTGCGCGACGGCGCGCTGGCCGTCGTCGGGTTCGTTCCCCGCCTCATAATAGATGGCCGAGGTCAGGCAGTTAAGCGCGCGATAGCTGTCGAGCGGGGTCAGTCCGCGAAAGGCCATGGCGGGCGCGGCCTGCACCGCGTCGAGGCCCAGCACATGTTCGCTTTGCACCGTGGCTACGCCGGGCGCGGGGTCGAAGGCGCCCTGCGCATAGAAAAAGGCGGAGCCGGGCCAGTTGTCGCCCGGCTTTTCGGCGGACTCATGGGGCTGCGCGGTAGCGGCGAGCAGGTCCAGCGGAGCGGCGGTAATCAGGCGCGGGGCGACGAGCGCGCACAGCGCGAGCGCGGCGATCGCGCCATGGCCAACCCCTTTCGCCGTCCCGATCATGTCGTTCGCCCTGTCCTGCGCCGTGAATGCATGGCCCGCCATAGGGGAAAAGCCTTTCCGCATCCTCATCGGAATCCGCCTGTCCCATGATGGGACGATGGCGAATGCACAGGTTAACGGGCAAGGGAACAATCGCGGCTTTTCGCGCGCCATCAATCCCTTGCTTGGCAAGCGGTCCTTTCCTCCGCTATGCGGTGGCGATGCTGGTTCAGAAAGATAGCCTCGCCCTGATTGGCAACACGCCGATGGTGCGTCTTGCCGGCCCCTCCGAAGAGACGGGCTGCGACATTTATGCCAAGTGCGAGTTCGCCAATCCCGGTGCGTCCGTGAAGGACCGCGCCGCCCTGTTCATCGTCAACGATGCCGAGGAAAAAGGGCTTTTGAAGCCCGGCGGCACGATTGTCGAAGGGACGGCGGGCAATACCGGCATCGGTCTGGCGCTGGTTGCCAACGCCAAGGGATATAAGTCGATCATCGTCATGCCCGAAACGCAAAGCCGGGAGAAGATGGACACGCTGCGCGCTTTGGGGGCGGAACTGGTGACGGTGCCCGCCGCGCCCTATTCCAACCCCGGCCATTTCGTCCACACGTCGCGCCGTCTGGCCGAGGAGACGGAGGGCGCGATCTGGGCCAACCAGTTCGACAATATCGCCAACCGCAAGGCGCATATCGTCGGCACCGCCGAGGAAATCTGGACCCAGATGGAGGGCCGGATCGACGGCTTCACCTGCGCGGCGGGGACGGGCGGCACGATTGCGGGCGTGGGGCTGGGCCTGAAGGCGCATGATGAGAATAT
>Ga0065704_10071425_pt1 | contig 11233 bp, 8 predicted proteins | sample SwiRhicommuniRL2_FD_59091 | JGI IMG/M metagenome (GOLD analysis project Ga0065704, IMG submission 59091) | Switchgrass rhizosphere bacterial communities from Rose Lake, Michigan, USA - RL2 v2 (version 2) | ecosystem: Host-associated > Plants > Roots > Rhizosphere > Soil | place: East Lansing, MI | reverse complement strand
AAATCCGTAAGACGAAATCGTATTCGCCAAAGAATGTTTCAGCAGAAAATCTTCGTGAAAAATCAAAAGATAACCCGTATTTTCACAATCCATCGTTTTCAAATCAAGATATTGCACCTGATTTGGCGCCGTAAAACTCAAAACGCCTTTGTCGTAATCGTAATGTTGCTGTCCGTATCTTATTTTTCCGGTCGCATTTCGTTTTAATGCAACACAATAATATCGGCTTACAAAACCTTTCCAAACCTCATCTTCAATAAAAACACTTTCCGAAAGATTCACCACACTCACCATCGGATGTTTCGGTTCCGGAAGTGACAACAATCTGTGAAAAGCCGAAATAGATTTTATCGTGTTCATAATCTGAAATTCTAAATATTAAAGGTAATAATTTGGGCAGCTTAATCCGCCTTCCACTCCCAATCTTTTTTGCAGAAAGTTTCCGCTTCAATAGTATGAGAGACTACGCAAAAAAGGATTTCCGCTCAAGTCGGGCTGCAATTGTATTGCGTTCCGGTTTTATGGTTAAACCTCACAAATTCAAAAATCTGTGAGGTTCAAATTTTAAAACAAATCTGCAAAATTTGCTGAATCAGCGAGAGTTTTAAAAATTTAATAATCCAAAAGCCCCATCCCAAATTCATCGTAAGTTGCTCCGGTATCTGTTCCCAAAGGTACAATACTTTCCAACTTTTGTAAATCAGATTCGCTAAGGACTATTTTACTCGCTTCAATATTTTGTTCAAGATATTTTCTGCGTTTCGTCCCAGGAATCGGAACAATTCCTTTGCTGATAATCCACGCCAAAGCCAATTGCGACGAAGTGATTTCTTTTTCTTTAGCCAGATTTTCAATCGCTTCCACCAGTTCAATATTTTTGTGAAAATGTGCCTCCTGAAATCTTGGAATTCCTCTTCGGAAATCATTTTCAGGCAAATCGTCAGTCGTTTTGATGTTTCCGGATAAAAATCCTCTCCCAAGCGGAGAATACGCCACAAAACCAATTCCGAATTCATTCAAGGTTTTGATTACGCCTTTCTCTTCAACGGTTCTTTCAAAAAGAGAATACTCACTTTGAACCGCAGAAATCGGATGAACTGCGTGCGCTCTTTTAACAGTCTCAGAACCAACTTCCGACAAACCAATATATCCGATTTTCCCTTCTTTCACCAAATCGCTCATTGCTTCAACCGTCTCTTCAACCGGAACGTTTTTATCGAGACGGTGCATATAATACAAGTCGATGTAATCTGTTTTTAAGTTTTTCAAAGAACGCTCAATTGATTTTTTCACATAATCTTTCTTTCCGTTGATTTTCCACGTGATTTGTTCGTTATCATCAATTTCCCAACCGAATTTTGTTGCAATCACATATTGGTCTCGGTTTCCTTGAATAGCTTTTGCAATCAGCTGTTCATTTTTAAAAGGTCCGTACAGATCTGCGGTGTCGAGAAAATTTCCACCCAATTCCAAAGAACGATGAATGGTTGCAATAGCTTCTTTTTCGTCGGCTTTCCCATAAGTATCAACTTCGCCAAAACCGGTCATTCCCATACATCCCAAACCGATATTTGGAACGATTAATCCCTGATTTCCTAATTTTACCTGATTCAATTTCATATCGTTAAATTTTACTGATACAAAATTCAGCAGAAATTAAAAGTCTGATGTATGCAAAACGACGGATGTTGTATGCAGATTACTGATATCAATTAAATGACTTTCGAAATTCCAGAGGTGAAATGTCGGTCTTGGCTTTAAATAATTTGCTGAAAGACTGAGAATGTTCAAACCCCAATTCATAAGCAATTTCACTCACAGAAAGTTCTGTTGTAGAAAGTTTTTCCTTTGCCTTTTCAATGAGTTTTTCGTGAATCAACTGTTGCGTGGTTTGTCCCGTTAAAGATTTCAGCAAGCTTCGCATATATTGTGGAGACATATTGAATTCTCCAGAAAGATATTGAACGCTCGGCAAGCCATTTTGAATGATATTTTTTCCTTCAAAATAATTGTTGAGCAAAATCTCCAGTTTTTCCAAAAATTGGTGATTTGCTTTATGACGTGTTATAAATTGTCTTTGATAAAATCTTTCAGAATAATTTAGAAGTGTCTCCAGCTGGGAAATAATAATATTCTGACTGAATTTATCAATATTCATCTGATATTCCTGCTTGATATTTTCAGTGATCTGCTGGATTTTAATTTCCTCATCTTCGGATAAAAATAAAGCTTCGTTCACGGAATAATCAAAGAATTCATATTTTTTAATCGCATTGGCCATAGAAGTGTTCCAAAGAAAATCCGGATGGATCATCATCATCCATCCGGATGGCGGTTTGCCGTTTTCTTCTCGTATGACGCCTAAAACCTGATTGGGCGCCATACAAAACATCAGACCCTCATCGAAATCATAGTCCTGCTGGCCGTATCTGTATTTGTGATTCATATCCCGTTTGACAGAAATCATATAAAAATCAAATATCAGATTCTGTCTCCCAATTTCAGAAGTTTGGGTCATATCCTCAAAATTAATCACACTAATTAGCGGATGTTTCGGCTTTGGCAGACCCCGCAACGTGTGAAATTCGGAAATGGTTTTGATTCGAATGGGCTTGTCAGACATTATTTTGATATTTAATGAATATAAAGGTACACATTATTGTGCCTCAGGAAAATAAACATCACTTTTCAAATCTTCCATCAATGTTGGATATTGTGGATTCCAACCTAAAGTTGATTTCGTTTCTTCGCTGGAGGTTTGATTATTGAGTTTCGCAAAATGACCGAACCAGCCAAAATGTTCCGCCACTTCTTCGTTGCTGATAGAAACTACAGGAACATTCAGTCGTTCCGCAATTATTGTTGCAATATCTACAAAAGGAATTCCCTGTTCTGCAACTGCGTGGTATCTGGTTCCGCTTTCAAAGGGTTTTTCTAAGGCTAATCGATATAATTTTGCAACATCTAATTTGTGAACGGCTGGCCAAAAATTCTTGCCATCGTTTATGATTGCCGATTTACCAGTTTCTTTTGCAAATTTTATTAATGTAGGAACAAAACCAATGATGTCGCCTTTACCGTGAACTGATGGCGATAATCTTACGATTGCCACTTTCGCGCCTTTTGCGGCAACAGCATCGGCTGCATTTTCTGTTGCAATTCTTGGATGCGGATGGTCAGCAAATAGGTCTTTTTCCGTTGTGATTTTGTCTTTTGAAAAAAGTGCTGTTCCTGATGTGATAATAAAAGGCTTTTCAGTTCCCAATAACGCATCACCAATAGTTTTAATCACTTTTTCATCAAGCTGACACATTTCTTCAAATCTTGTAAAATCGTGCACAAATCCCAAATGGATCACCGCATCAGAAGCGGTTGCTCCGGATTTGAGACTTTCAAAATCATTCAAATCGCCTCGGTGTGCTTCTGCTCCGGCTTCAATTAATTTTTGCGCTGATCCTTCTGAACGGGACAATCCTAAAACCTGGTGACCGTTCGCTAATAATTCCTGTACTACAGCTGTTCCTACGAAACCTGTAGCGCCTGTAACAAATACTTTCATTTTGATATATTTTAATGAAGCAAAGTTCAGATAACGCTGTTGTAGTCTTGTAGCCGAAAAGTATTATGTTGTAGCCGAAAAATTTAATTAAAAGATCTCCGAAATTCCAAAGGCGAAATATCAGTTTTAGCTTTAAACAATTTGCTAAAAGACTGCGAGTGTTCAAATCCTAATTCATAAGCAATTTCACTTACCGAGAGTTCTGTTGTAGAAAGCTTTTCTTTAGCTTTTTGAATTAACTTTTCATGAATGTGTTGTTGCGTGGTTTGTCCAGTCAGAGATTTTAACAAGCTTCCTAAATAATTAGTTGAAATATTCAGTGATTCAGCAATATAATTGGCAGTTGGCAAACCTCTATCGATGACTTTGTCATTGAAATAATCTTCAAGAATATTTTCTAATTTGTCTAAAACCTGATGATTACTCTTTTTTCTGGTGATGAATTGTCTTTGATAAAACCTTTCGCAGTAATTCAGAATAACCTCGATTTGAGAAATGATGATATTCTGGGTAAACTCGTCAATTCCAGACTGATATTCCTGTTCGATTCCTTTAAAAAGTCTTATCAAAGTCTGCTCTTCTTTTTCGGAAAGAAACAAAGCTTCATTCACATCATAACCGAAAAATTTATAATTGTGAATGGTCTTTGCCAATGGCGTATTCCAAATGAAATCGGGATGAAAGGCCAAAAGATAGCCAGAAGGTTTTGTGTCGTACTTGTCGATAATCATCTTCACCAATTGTCTCGGTGCGATAAAGCACATCAAACCGCCATCAAAATCATATTGACTTTGACCGTAATGCAATTTCCCCTGAATATCACGCTTGAAACCCATAAAATACAAATCCTGGATCCAGCTGATTTCTGATTCCTCGATTTGATATTCAACCAAACTGTAATCTACCAGACTAATGAGCGGATGCTGAGGTTGCGACAATCCTGAGATTCTGTGGAATTCAGCAATCGTATCGATATTATATAATTTTCTGTTGGTCATTATTTCAAAATTAGGCAACAGTCACAAACTGTTGCCTTTACAAAGTTAATAATCTGTAGATGTACTCAATGTTTTGAAATCAGAAATTTCATTTTGGAGCGCATTTAATTTATTTCCGGCAATATTGAAAGCATCAGAACCCAAAACCAAATGAACCGGAGGAGTCTGCATTTCGGCCAATTCTATCATTGCAACCGCTGCTTTTTCAGGACTTCCGGGTTGATTTCCGTTGATGTCTTTTTCATGTGCCGCTTGAAGCTGTCTTGCTACAGTATATTCTTCAAGCTCAGTTTTCGGCGTTCTGAGTGAACCGCCAGTCAGGAAATCAGTTCTGAAATATCCGGGATAAACCACCGTTGCATTCACTCCGAATTCTTTTATTTCCGCAGCCAGAGCTTCGGTAAACCCAACAACTGCAAACTTAGTTGCACAGTAGATTCCCCAACCTGCAAATTCTCCCGTCAATCCACCAATTGAAGCAATATTAATGATGAAACCGCTTTTTTGCTCTCTTAAATACGGCATTGTTTTTCTGATGATATTCAAAGAGCCGAAAACATTGGTGTCAAAATTCTGGCGGCTTTCTTCATCTGTAAGTTCTTCTAAAGTTCCCAATTGTCCATAGCCAGCATTGTTTACAACAACATCAATCCTTCCGAATTTTTCTATAGTTTTTGAAATGGCTTCTGAAACAGAATTTTCATTAACTAGATCAACTTCTAACGGTAGAAATGTTGAGTTTTCTCCGTTGATGACTTTCTGGAGTTCTGCAATGTTTCTTGATGTTGCTGCCACAGAATAACCTTCTGCAAGTAATTTTTTGACTAAAGTTAAGCCTAGACCTTTTGAAGCTCCCGTCACGAACCATACTTTTTTTGTACTCATTTTGATTGTTTTTTGATTGTTAATTATTTACAATGCAAAGTTGAAAAATGATGGGAAGAACATTGTGACCAAATCAAAGATTGTTGTAGCCAAAAATAAGATGCTATATTTTTTACGATTATATTTTGCGCATAGCTTTTGTTAATTTTCTTTACAAAATAAAAATCTAAATTTACCACTGACACAAATCCTTAAATTTTAATTATGAATCTATATACACAACCAATGTTACGCGAAGGTGCACTAAAAGATAAAGTGGCTATCGTTACAGGAGGCGGAAGCGGACTGGGAAAAGCAATGACCAAGTATTTTCTGGAACTGGGAGCAAAAGTCGTCATTACTTCCAGAAATTTAGAGAAACTTCAGGGAACGGCAAAAGAATTGGAAGAGCAGACTGGCGGAAAAGTGCTTTGCGTAGCATGTGACGTGAGAAATTGGGACGAAGTGGAAGCTGTGAAAGACATCACCTTGAAAGAATTCGGGAGGATTGATATTCTTTTGAACAATGCTGCCGGAAACTTCATTTCACCAACCGAAAGACTGACACATTCAGCTTTTGATTCGATTTTGGACATTGTTTTGAAGGGGACTAAGAATTGTACACTCTCCATTGGTAAATATTGGATAGATAATAAAGTTCCGGGAACAGTTCTTAATATTGTAACAACCTATGCCTGGACGGGTTCGGCTTACGTTGTTCCGTCTGCTTGTGCTAAAGCAGGCGTTTTGGCAATGACGAGAAGCCTTGCAGTTGAATGGGCAAAATATGGAATCCGTTTCAATGCAATTGCGCCGGGACCATTTCCTACAAAAGGAGCTTGGGACAGATTACTTCCGGGAGATTTGCAGGAGAAGTTCGATATGAAGAAGAAAGTACCGTTGAGAAGAGTAGGGGAACATCAGGAATTAGCCAATCTTGCCGCTTATCTGGTTTCCGATTATTCGGCTTATATGAATGGGGAAGTTGTGACAATTGATGGAGGCGAATGGCTTCAAGGAGCAGGTGAATTCAATATGCTGGAAGATATTCCGCAGGAAATGTGGGATATGCTGGAAGCTATGATTAAAGCTAAAAAATCGAATTAATGCTTTAATTATAAAATGAGAAGCTTCTCACAGATAAAAACCAAGCTTGTTGTTCATCAATAACAAGCTTGGTTTTTTTACGCTATATCCAGTCTTGTTTTTATTAATGTAACAAGTTTCAAGATTTTTTGACTAATTTTATTTAACAATAAAATCTTTCCTCTAATGAAATTCAAACTTCCGCATTTGATTTCTGCTGTTGCAATATTTGCTTTTGTCGGCAATGCTTACGCTCAGGAATCTCCAAAGTATGATTACACAGAAGCCTTCAAACCATTTTTCTATCCTCAGACCGGAACTGAGACCCGTTCGGCAAGCGGGCAGCCGGGACACAAATATTGGCAGAACTCGGCCGATTATCAATTGAATGTCAGCCTTAACGAATCAAACAATGAATTAACAGGTTCAGCCGAGATTGCTTATACCAATAATAGCCCGGACCAATTGAGTTTTCTGTGGCTCCAACTTGACCAAAATCTTTTTTCCAAAGATTCTAGAGGAAATGGTGTGATTCCATTATCAGGCAGTAGAAATGGTGCGAAGGGAGAAGCTTTTGACGGCGGTTACAAAATCAAATCTGTAAAGTATGAAGGAAAAGATGTGAAATATACGATTAGCGATACCAGAATGCAGGTTGACCTTCCAAGTGATTTGAAAGCAAACGGTGGCGTTGCAAAATTGAAAATCGAATATTCTTTTGTTTCTCCAAAGTATGGCTCGGACAGAATGGGAGTTGAAGACACCAAAAACGGAAAAATATTCACATTGGCACAATGGTATCCAAGAATGTGTGTGTATGATGATGTAATGGGTTGGAACACGTTGCCATATTTAGGAGCTTCGGAGTTTTATTTGGAATACGGGACTTTATCAGCAAATATTAACGTTCCGGCTAATCATTACGTTGTAGCTTCGGGAGAGTTACTGAACGAAAAAGAAGTTTATTCCAAAGAAGAGATCAATCGTTGGAATGAAGCTAGAAAAAGTGACAAAACTGTGATGATTCATCCGGAATCTGAACTAGGTAAAGGAAGTAACTCGGGAACAAAAACCTGGAAATTCAAAATAGAAAAAGCGAGAGATTTTGCCTGGGCTTCATCGGCGGCTTTCATTATCGATGCTGCCAGAATCAATCTTCCAAGCGGTAAAAAATCTTTAGCAATCTCGGCTTATCCTGTAGAAAGCGCTGGTGATAAAGCTTGGGGACGCTCCACCGAATATACAAAAGCTGCTATCGAACATTATTCGGGGAAATGGTTTGAATATCCTTACCCGGCCGCAACCAACGTTGCCGGAAACGAAGGAGGAATGGAATACCCCGGAATTGTATTCTGTCATAGAAATTCAAAAGGTGCCGATCTTTGGGGAGTGACGGATCATGAGTTTGGACACACTTGGTTCCCGATGATTGTCGGTTCCAACGAAAGAGTTTTTGCCTGGATGGATGAAGGTTTCAATACTTTTATTAATGAGTTGTCAACGGAAGCTTTCAACAAAGGTGAGTATTACCATAAGCAGGATATCAGCAAAATTGGGCCATTCGTTCAGAGTGATAACTTTGAGCAGATTATGGTTGGTCCGGATAATATGAAGGAAAGAAGCATCGGCGTTTTGGCTTATTTCAAACCCGGAGTAGGATTGGGAATTTTGAGAGAAACTATTCTTGGGCCTGAGAAATTTGATAAAGCATTCAAAACTTACGTTCATAGATGGGCATTCAAGCATCCGACACCTTGGGATTTCTTCCATACAATGGAAAATGTTTCCGGCGAAGAACTGAACTGGTTCTGGAGAGGCTGGTTTATGAATAAATGGAAGGTAGACCAGGCTGTAAAAGCTGTAAAACCTGTGAATGGCGATTTCAAAAACGGAGCACAGATCACGGTTGAAAATATTGGACAATTACCAATGCCGACAACTGTCTTAGTAACTTTCAAAGATGGAACTACGCAAACTGTGAAATTACCTGTTGAGGTTTGGAAACGTAATACAGAATGGACTTTCCAAATCGATTCGACCAAAGAAGTAACTCAAGTAAAACTTGATCCGCAATCTATTGTTCCGGATATTAATCCTAAGAACAATGCTTGGCCGAATTAAGATTTTTAGAATCGAGAAAACAAAAAAGCGTTCCAATTGGAGCGCTTTTGTATAAAAAGAAAAGTCTTTTATCTTTTCTCTATCATCTTTAAATCTATTTCAAACAAATCATCTCAGTCACTTCCACGTCATAACCGGAAAGAATCGGTTTGATATTAGGATTCTGGGTAATTACTTTAAATTTGTTAATTCCAAGGTCTTTCAATATCTGAGTTCCGATTCCATAGTCGCGGAAGTTAGGAGCAATTGTTGGCTGTTCGCTAGTTCCGTCCTGGAAATTCAGGAAATGTTTAATTCTGCTCAACGTATTTTCTTTGTTAGAAACATTGTTGATGAACACAACTGCACCTTTTCCTTCTTTGTTGATAAGGTCAGTGATTTGTTGCATCAACGGATGTTCACCATTAGACAATCTGCTGAAAACATCAAAATAAGTTCCCGTTGACTGGACTCTTACAAGCACAGCTTCATCCGCAGACCAAGTTCCTTTGGTAAGGGCATAATGGATTTGTTCAGTTGGTTTTTCTTCAAAAACGTAGAATTTGAAATCACCATAATGCGTTTTGATGTCACGCTCTTCGATTCTTTCCACAAGGTCGCCCTGCCTCATTCTGTAGTTGATAAGGTCTTCTATCGAAATCACTTTCAAATCATGCTTTTCCCCGAATTTCAAAAGATCTGGTAATCTAGACATACTTCCGTCTTCATTCAGGATCTCGCAGATCACGCCACCTTCTTTCAACCCAGCTAATCTTGTCAGATCAATCGCTGCTTCAGTATGTCCTGCTCTTTTCAGAACGCCGCCTTCTCTTGCACGCAGTGGAAAAATATGTCCAGGTCTCATCAGATCGCCGGGCTTGGTTTCCGAATCCATAATCGCCTGAATTGTTTTTGCACGGTCGCTTGCAGATATTCCGGTTGTGGCACCTTTTCCAAGAAGATCCACAGAAATAGTGAAAGCTGTTTCTTTTGGGTCGGTAGAATTAGCTACCATAGAGTGGAGTTCAAGTTCGTCACATCTTTTTTCGGTAAGTGGCATACAAATCAAACCTCTTGCGTGCGTCACCATAAAGTTCACAATCTCGGGCGTCGTAAGCTCAGCAGCAGCCAGAAGGTCTCCTTCGTTTTCACGGTCTTCGTCGTCTACTACGATGACCATTTTTCCATTTTTAAGGTCCTCAATAGCTTCTTCTATCGTATTAAGTTGGAATTTATCCATTATTTCTAAAAAATTTTTGCAAAGATACTTATTTAGAACCTAAATAAAGATTGTAATAATCAATTAAAATATGTAAAACGTGTATGTTCAAAAGCCAAAGACACTCCATAGAATTATCATATAAAGTTATATACAATATATAATAAGTGTAGTACTTATAATTATAATGATGTAGACTAATTTTATCCCTTTGAAATGATCTCCTATTTTTTTAAGATGAATTATAATTCTTTTCTAGTCAATTCTGAATAATAGTTTATATTCCTTTTTCACTTATAATATGTTGTGCGTTCCATTCTTTCATATTTGAAGTTTAATTAACCTTTCTTTTTTAGATTCAATTATACTGTTTAAGATTAATATAACCTTTAGTTATATATTTTAAATTTGAATTAATACATTTAATTTATTGTCAAAGCTTATTTAACATAATGTGGATAACTTTGTTGTTTTTATAAGTCACTGTTAAATAATAATTTAGTTAATTAAGTTTTACACAATTGTAAACTAATTGTTAATTCAATTTGGAAGTAGTTTATATTTCAACATACATTTGCAGAACCAAAACGAGAGAATTGGCAGCGCAGGAGGGGTTATGATATTTGGTTGGGATTTTTGGTTGTGTGCCTTCGGGTCGACTATAAATATTTCCAGAATAACTTGCCGGGTCGGAAAAAATAGTTATCTTTGCATTCCCTTATCGAGAGATGGGGAGCGCAGGAGCGGGACCGGGGGTTTGAGAAGGGGTTAAGGTCACTTAAAAAAAACTTCAAGATTTTCTTCAAAAACATTTGGTCATTAAAAAATAATTTTCTACTTTTGCACTCGCAAATCGGGACAAGATGACAGAATTAGATGTCCCGGGGAAGCGAACAGAACGCAGTTCATTGACATAAAAGATATAACAACCAAGTAAGGAAAAAAAACCAAGGCGTCAATTTTAGATTGAGTTTGAGTATAGGGACGAACGAACATACAATGGAGAGTTTGATCCTGGCTCAGGATGAACGCTAGCGGGAGGCCTAACACATGCAAGCCGAGCGGTAGAGGTCCTTCGGGACCTTGAGAGCGGCGCACGGGTGCGGAACACGTGTGCAACCTGCCTTTATCTGGGGGATAGCCTTTCGAAAGGAAGATTAATACCCCATAATATATCAGATGGCATCATTTGATATTGAAAACTCCGGTGGATAGAGATGGGCACGCGCAAGATTAGATAGTTGGTAGGGTAACGGCCTACCAAGTCGATGATCTTTAGGGGGCCTGAGAGGGTGATCCCCCACACTGGTACTGAGACACGGACCAGACTCCTACGGGAGGCAGCAGTGAGGAATATTGGACAATGGGTGAGAGCCTGATCCAGCCATCCCGCGTGAAGGACGACGG
>Ga0065704_10071422_pt1 | contig 11250 bp, 10 predicted proteins | sample SwiRhicommuniRL2_FD_59091 | JGI IMG/M metagenome (GOLD analysis project Ga0065704, IMG submission 59091) | Switchgrass rhizosphere bacterial communities from Rose Lake, Michigan, USA - RL2 v2 (version 2) | ecosystem: Host-associated > Plants > Roots > Rhizosphere > Soil | place: East Lansing, MI | reverse complement strand
GACTGCGCGTTAACGCTTCCCCATCACGGGCAGCTACGCGCTGTCGCGCATGCTCTATATCAGCAGCCCAGCGAGGGATCGTGGCAATTTTCAGAGCATTTACGACAGCATCCCGCTAAGAACGAAACGCATCAACCTTGAGCCCAAACCGGCTCATTTTGTTGTACAACCCACCCCGCGACACATTCAGCCGCTGAGCAGCCAGGCGGATATTTCCGCGCGTATCCTTGAGGGCGGCGATGATGGCATTCATCTCATGGGTGCCAAGGTCCGGCGCCATCCGCGGCTCAGGGACACTTCCCCATGTCGATGGGCGCCCTCGCTGCCTGATTTCCAAGGCAAGATCGCTCGGCTCGATCAGTTCGGTCATCGCCAGGTTGGTGGCCCGCTCAATGACGTTTTCCAGCTCACGGACATTGCCTGGCCAGTGATAGGCGCCAAGCATGTCCAGCGCCGCGGGCGAAAGGTCCTGCATCGACTTGCGTAGCGACCGGGCACAACGCGCAAGAAAATGCCGCGCCAGCAACGGCACATCTTCGCGGCGCATCCGCAGTGGCGGCACCGTCAGGTTCAGCACGTTGAGCCGGTAGTAAAGATCCTCACGAAAGGCGCCTTCGGCCACTGCCTGGCTCAGGTTGCGGTGGGTGGCGGCGATGATGCGCACGTTGACCCGCAGCGATTTTTTCGCCCCCACCCGTGTCACCTCGCCTTCCTGCAGGACACGCAGCAGGCTGACCTGCGCATCAAAGGACATGTCACCGATTTCATCGAGGAAGATCGTCCCGCCATCGGCCAATTCGAACTTGCCTGCCGACCCACCGCGCGCCGCTCCGGTGAAGGCGCCTTCGACATGACCAAACAGTTCGCTCTGCACCAGGTCACGGGGAATGGCGCCGCAATTGACCGCCACGAAAGGCCCGCCACATCGGTCGCTGCCATTATGGATAGCCTGGGCGAACAGCTCCTTGCCAGTGCCGCTCTCACCGAGGATCAGCGTGGTCGAATCACTGCGACTGGCAATCCGCGCCAGGTGCAGTGCATCCTCAATCGCCTGTGAGCGGCCGAGGATGGTTTCGAAGGTGTAGCTGGCCTGGGTGCCAATGATCCGCCGGGTGATTTCCCGGATGCGTCGGTTCTCGCGCAACGACACAATCCGCCCGCCTTGCTCCAGCGGGCAGACCGACACCAGGCAGGCCAGATGGCTGCGGTCGTGCAGTTCAAAGGTGCAATCCAGGTCCCGCACCCCTTCCCCGCCCCCCAGCAGGACGGCATCGGTCAATTCGCTCTGGCCCAGGCTCTTGAACGGGCTGCCGAGCAGGTCACGGCCGACGCGGAACAACTGTCGGGCGTAATGGTTGAGCGCCTTGATGCGGCCCTGCTCATCCAAAACCACCAAGCCCTCGTTGAGCACCTCAAGGACTGTCTGTTGTTCTTCCAGCAAGGCTTGCAGCGCCATCTGCCTCGAGACCGCCTCGGCCGCGGCCTGGACCGTGCCCAGCGTATGGAAATGAAACCAGCCGGGTTCCGCCGTCAAGGTCAACATACCCAGCGTCCGGCCCTGGGGATCGCGAATTGGCGCGGCGGCGCAATGCATGCGGCGCTGGCGCAGGCCAAGCCCGAAGTTCTCCTCGGCCAACACATACACCAAACGGTCTTCGACGATCGCCAGCCCGGTGCAATTGGTGCCCTGTACCGACTCCAGCAGTCGACTGCCAATGGGTGTGAGGTCCAGGCCACAGAAATACAAAGTCGTGCCTTCGGCATCGGTCAGGTTGATATGGCCCCTTGGGTTATAGGCGAGCAAACCGCGCATGACTTGCGCCGCAGCGGCGATCAGCACCCGGTTGGCTGCCAGGGTCGCGGTCAGGTCGGCAGGCGCGACAAAACGGTACTCGCCGTCTTCCGGATCGAGGCCGGCAGCGACGCTGCGCAACCAGGACTCCCAAATCACCCGGCGGATCCCGGCAGGCCGTTCGATAGCTCCCTGCAAGCACGCGCGCCAAGCCTCATCCAGCGCAGTGCCTGGCCCTTCGTTCAACGACGCGGGGCCCAGCGTGGTGAGGTAGTCACGGTCTTCGGCGCTCAATGCTGCAGGTTGCTGGTTCATTATCCGGCCAACTGTTCATATTTTCGACATGTCAGTATAGACATGTCATTTAAATGAACATGAATTTCAATAAAAACAAATAAATTCCCTTTAGTATCAATTAGTTAATTATTGGCACAGCACTTGCTCCCTGCCTGGACAGACGAGGACATTCTTACCGCCGAGTCGTAAAAACAATAAAGGGAGTCATGTTCATGAGCACATCCAAGACCATTCACCTTGGCCTCATCGGCGCCGGCCGCATGGGCAGTTTTCACGGCCTGACCGCCGCCCGGCACATCCCCGGCGCCTGCCTCGCCGCCATCGCCGACCCTACCCCCGGCCAAGCCGCACGCTTGGCGGCAGAACTGGACGTGCAGAAGGTCTATACCGACCCACAGCAATTACTCGGTGACCCGGACATCGACGCCGTGCTGATTGCCGCCCCGGCACGCAGCCATGCCGAATTGGTGATCAGTGCGGCCCGGGCCGGCAAAGGGGTGTTCTGTGAAAAACCGATGGCCATCACCCTGGACGAAGCTGACCGCGCCATCGCCGCCGCTGCTGACGCGCGGGTGACGCTACAAGTTGGCTTCAACCGTCGCTTTGCCAGAAGTTTTCGCACTGCTCACCTGGACGTGGTCGGCGGCCGCATCGGTACGCCACAACTGCTGCGCTCGCTGACCCGCGACCCAGCGCTGAACAACCCGGCCGCGTCGCCGCAATGGGTAATCTTCCTCGAAACCCTGATCCATGACTTCGATGCCCTGCGCTACCTGAATCCGGGCGCCGAAGCGGTTGAGGTTTTTGTGATGGCCGATGCCCTGATCGCACCGGACTACAAGGACAAAGGATTTCTCGACACCGCGGTGGTCACGATCCGTTTCGATAACGGCGCCATCGCCACGGCCGAGGCCAATTTCCAGGCAGTGTATGGCTACGATGTCCGCGGCGAAGTGTTCGGCAGCGCTGGCATGCTGACCATGGGCAACGTCAACGACTCTGACTTGCTGCGGTACCTGGCCAATGGGGTCCAGGCCGACACCCAGCGCATGGACACCGACCTGCTGCGTGATGCCTATGTGGCCGAGCTCAACCACTTCGTCAGTTGCGTGCGCAGCGGTGAAAAACCTCTGGCCAGCGGTGAAGACGCGCGGGCAGCACTGGCGATTGCCCGTGCCTGTATCGAGTCCTTCCAGCAGGGCAAAGCGGTGCGTGTGCAAGGAGCTCTGTCATGAGTTTCACACCGTTCAAACTGGCGATCAGCGCCGAGATGGTCTTCCTCGACCTGCCCTTTACCGAGCGGGTCAAACGCATCCACGCACTAGGCTTCAGCGTCGAGATATGGAACTGGACGACCAAAGACATCCGGGCCCTCTCGGCGACCGGCGCGGATTTCACCTCCATGACCGGCTACATCTGCGGCAACCTGACCGATCCCGAGGACATCCAGCACCTGCTCGACAGCACCCAGGAATCCTTGGCCGTCGCCGCTCAATTGGGCTGCCCTAGCCTGAACCTGCATGGCACCGGCCTGGGTGACCAGGGGTTGCCGGTCAAACCTGTTGCCCAAACCACTGGCCGCATGTGGTTGAACGCCTGCAAGACGCTGGAAAAAATCGCCCGCCTGGGCGAGGACGCGGGTCGGGTTTTCCTGCTGGAAAACCTCAACACCGAAGTCGACCACCCGGGCACACCATTCGCCCGCGCTGACGACACCCTGGCGCTGATCGAGGCCGTGGGCAGCCCGCACCTGAAGATGAACCTGGACCTCTATCACGCACAGATCGGCGAAGGAAACCTGATCGAACTGATCCAGCGCGCCGGCAGCGCCATCGGCGAAATCCAGGTTGCCGACGTCCCGGGGCGCATGGAGCCCGGTACCGGTGAAATCCATTATCCCGCCATTGCCAGGGCCTTGTTCGGCATGGGATACAGCGGTGTCGTCGGCCTCGAAGGCTGGGCCAGCGGTGACAGCGAGGTTGCGCTTGAGCGTTTCAGGCAGGCCTTCACGCTTGATCGATAAAGCGTTCGTCTAACTCAAAACGTGCGGCAGATTTTCATCTTTTGGTGACGTACAACTCATAACAACAAAAGGAAAACCATCATGCGTCGTTGCACACTGCTTTTCGCCACCCTGCTATTGCTCTTCAGCCAATGGGCCGCCGCCGACTATCGCATCGGCGTCAGCATCGCCAGGGTCGACGACAACTTCATGACCTACGTGCGTAATGGCCTGGACGAGGCCGCGAAAAAGGAAAACGTGCAGATTCAGTTCGAGGACGCCCAAGGCGATGTGGTGCGCCAACTCAACCAGGTCCAGGGCTTTATCAACCAGCAAGTGGACGCGGTCATTGTCCTGCCGGTGGACACCTCCGCCACGGCCAACATCACCCGCGCCGCGGTCGAAGCGAAGACGCCGCTGGTCTACGTCAACCGTCACCCGGACGAGCGCACCTTGCCCAAAGGCGTGGTCACGGTCGCGTCCAATGACATCGAGGCCGGACAGTTGCAAATGCGCTACCTGGCCGAAAAGCTCGGCGGCAAGGGCAACCTTGCGATCATCATGGGCGACCTGGCGCAAAACGCCACCCACGACCGCACCGAAGGCGTCAAACAGGTGCTCAAGGATTATCCCGGGATCAAGATTGTCGAGCAGCAAAGCGCCGAGTGGCAGCGCAACAAAGGGATGGACCTGACCAGCAACTGGCTATTGGCGGGCAGTCGTTTCGATGCCATCGTCGCCAACAACGACGAGATGGCCATCGGTGCGGCCATGGCCTTGCAACAGGCCGGCAAAGCCAAGGGCGAGATCGCGATTGTCGGCATCGACGGCTTGCCTGACGGCCTGGCAGCGATCAAGCGTGGGATGCTGGTCGCCTCGGTGTTCCAGGACCCCAAGGCCCAGGCGACCAGCGCGGTACAGGCAGCACTCAAGATGATCAAGGGAGAGCCGGTGGAAACGGACGTCTGGGTGCCCTTTCAGTTGATCAAGCCTGAGCAGTTGGCGGTGTTTGAACAACATTACAAGTAGCGACACGCTCGACACTTCGCCGCGATCCCGGCCAGGGATCAGCGGCGACTCAGCGAACTGAGGCCTGACCTGCCGCTCGCTCGAAAATCGCCCCCTCTATACCCAGCACTTCACGCGTATCGGCATAGATCCCGATGCCCTTTTCCCAGACGTGCTTGATCGACTGATCGGCGCAACGAATCCGGTAATTGAGCTCGAACGGCTCGTTGCGCGACAACGCATATTGCACCTCGCGCCAGACGTAGTCGGCATCCTGCGCCAGGATCAGGCTGTTGTAAGTGAACTCATGATTGTCCACCAGCCGCTCCGCAGGATATCCGGTCAGTTGCAGGCAGCCGGCACTGACAAACTCCATAGTCCAGTCGCGGTTGTTACGGCCCCGATAGATCAGCCCAGGCATGCTATCGAGCAGGCTCATGCTGCTGCGCTGACTGGCCTGCAAGGCAATTTCGCGGCGTTTGTGTGCCGTGACGTCCCCGACGACCAGATAGAACCCCTGCGGGCCGCGCTTGAGGTTCACCTCGAACCAGCGTAATTCACCAGAAGGATGTACAAAACGCAGGCGTTGATTGAACGAGGTCTCGGGACGCCGACGCAGCTCATGCAAGGCCTTGCGCCACAGCGGGCGGTCTTCCTGGTGCACATAATCGATGAGATTGCGCTCCGCGCCCGGCGCCCCCATCAACTCGGTCCAGGCCAGGTTGAAGTGAGCGATCTGGCCGTTGTCGCGCAATTCCAGCAGGGCGGCGGGAAAGCGATCCATCAGGTGCACGCTCGGTGTCTGTGCAAAAGCTTCCGGGCTTTCCCTCATCTAATGACGCTCCTCGTGTCTTACCGACGCGCCGTTGTGCACCCACGCCGCCAACTCCAGACGTGAGTGCAGGCTGAACTTCTGCAACAGATTCCTCACATAAATCTTGACCGTACCATCGCTGATTCCCAGTTCCCGGCCGATCTGTTTATTGCTCATGCCGGCACCGATCAGGGCCAGGGTCTGCCCTTCGCGCTCGGTCAGGTTGCCTGTGTCTGGCAGGTCCGGGTCGTACGCAGGCCGGCTCACCGATTCGTCCTGATCGGCCAGCAGGGCAACCAGGGTTGAATCCAGAACGATCGCGCCCTTGTGGCAATTGCGCATGTAGCTCAACAACGCATCGGGCTCGGTTTCCTTGAGCACATAACCACTGGCCCCCAGGCGCAAGGCCGTCAACAGCTCGGCGCGATCCATCGACGCAGTGAGCACCACCACCTGACAGTCGAGGCGCAACTGACGCAGTTCATCGAGCACCTGCAAACCACTCAAGCCGGGCATGTGCAAATCGAGCAAGACCTGCTGCGGCGCCAGGCTCACGGCCAGGTTGATGCCTTCGCGACCGCTGGCCGCCTGCCCCACCACTTCGAAGTCGTCACTGGCGCCGAACAGCTGCGCCAGGCCTTTGCGAAACAGCGGATGATCATCGATCAGTAATAAGGTTGTGCAGTCCATCGAAACTCCCCTGTGGCTGGTCTTGATGGCAGCGAAGGCCAAGATGTACGCGGACCCCATGCGGGCGGATCGCCTCAATTGTCAATCGGGCGCCAATGTTCGCGGCGCGCTCGCGGATAATCGCCAGACCGAAATGATTGGCCTCCCCTGACGCCGGACTGAGTCCGATGCCGTCATCCTCCACCGAAATGGAGACATCACCGTCCTGGTTTTGCCGCAACTCGATGCGGACATGCCGCGCATGGGAGTGGCGCACCGCGTTAGCCAGTGCTTCACGAATAATCTGCAAAATCTGTAACTCGGTTCCCGGGCTCAAAGCATCGTCAGCCAGGCGGTTGTCCAGCTCGAACACGATGATGCAGCGCCGCGAGAACTCGGCGACCGAGTCGGCCAGTGCCTGGCGCAGCGAGCGCCCGTCCATGGTCAGACGCGCACTGGTAATCAACTCGCGCACCTGGCGCTGCAACTGGCTCAAGCCAGCGCACAGGTCCTGCAAACCCGCAGTGGCTTGTTCCGGCTCGCCCAACTGGGATTGCAGGCCATGGGCCTGGAACGACAGGTAACCGAGTTGCTGTGCCACCGAGTCGTGCAGCTCACGGGCCAAGGCACCGTGGCGGGACGTCGCCTGTTTGCGCTGCTGCTCACGGTTGTAGCTGCGCAAGCGCACAGCCATGCCTACCGCCTGCGCCACCTCTTCCAGTAACTGGCGCCAACTGGCACCGGCCCGTTTCGGGCTATCGAGCAGCAACACGCCCTTTTGGCCCTCGGGCAAGGCGCACACCAGTCGGTGCACGCCGCGTTGCCGACACGGGCCGCAGCTTTGGGGGGTGTCTGCCGCGCTTGCGTCGCGCCAGGGGCAAGTCACCACGTCCTGGCAGCCCTCGATCAAACCGCGTCGCGTCGGGCTGAGGTCCTCGCCGCCAAGGATCAGGTTCAATCTGGCAGGCGGCAGCAGTGCGTCGAAACGGTCCAGAAAACCCGATAAGGCACCGTCAGCGTGCGCCTGGCTCAAGGGCAACCCGGCCAACAGCTTACGCACGCTGCGGGCCTGTTCAGGGCGCACAGGCCCTAACCAGAGCGGCCACCACTGCGGTCGTGTTCGCACTCTCGATAACTCCCCGTCCGGTTGCTCCACATTCCTCGAACACCAGCAACTTCCATGCCCCGGACGGCCGTGTAGCAAGGCTTATCTCCAAAGGCATAGCCCTTTTTCCAGATTGAGAAGATTTTCCCCATAGGAAAGTATCTCTCCCAACAGGAAATAAAAAAGCACTTTGGAGAGCCCGCATGAAGCCCACCCTTAGCCGCCCCATCGTGGTGATGCAATCGGCAACCGTCTGCACAGAGGTTGTCGCTGAACTGGACAATCCCCTGCTGTTGAACGGCGAACAAGCCGACTTCACCCGGCACCTGCAACAGGCCTTGGCCAGCGCAACCGTTGGGTGTCGGCTCTACCTGCTGGGCGATGAAGCTTTTGTCTGGCGTGTTCACGGGCAGGCTCGCGCCGCTGGCCTGGAAGACGACGAGATCAGCATGACCTGCGCAACGCCCGGCCTGCGCCAGGTGTACTGCGCGCACTGTGGCCTGACCCAGGCGGCCGGGCCGGAGTCGTCGCTGAACTGCGTCGGTTGCCACGTCGGGCTGGAGGTGCGCACGCATTTTTCCCGGCGCCTGGGGGCTTACCTCGGCGTGTGCATCAACCCCGACCAACCCTATGCGGCATTCCAGCCATGAGCGCGGTCCTCGACGTTCAGGTCAGCGCGGCAAGAATGCTCACGCCGGTGGTGCGCGAATTCACCCTGACGGCCTGCGACGGCGCCCTGCCCGGCTTCTCGCCCGGCAGCCATGTGCAGGTGCATCTGCCACTGGCCGAGGGCAAGGTGCGCAACGCCTACTCGCTCACCAGCGACCCGGCGCACACCCAGCACTACCGCATCGCCGTGCGCTTGCAGGACGCTTCTCGTGGCGGCTCGCAGTACCTGCATCGCCAGGTGCAGGTCGGCGACACGTTGCAGATTTCACCACCGGCCAATCTGTTCGCCCCCCACGGCACTGCACGCCTGCATATCTTGATCGCCGCCGGCATCGGCATCACGCCGTTCATGGCCTATATCGCTGCGATGGAACAGCAGCAGGCCGATTTCGAACTGCATTACCTGTTCCGCCCGGGCCTGAGCGACGCCTACCTCGACGAACTGCAACTGCGCCTCGGCGCGCGCCTGCATGCCTATGACAATCGCCCCGACCTGAGCCAGATCCTCGCCGACCGGCCGCTGGGCAGCCATGTCTACACCTGTGGCCCGCAGTCTCTGCTCGACGCGGTTGAGCGTGAGGCCTCGCGCCTCGGTTGGCCGCGCAAGCGCGTGCATTCGGAAACGTTCAAAGGCGCGCAACCCGGCCAACCCTTCGACCTGCACCTGCTGCGCAGCGGTCGTCGCCTGCGGGTGGAGGCCGACCAGAGCCTGCTCGAAGCCCTCGAACACGCAGGCCTGCAAGTGCCCAACCTGTGCCGTGGCGGGGTCTGCGGCCAGTGCATCACCCGCCACACCGGCGGTGCCATCGAACACCGCGACAGCTTCCTCTGCCCGGCCGAGCAGGCCGACTTTCTGATGCCCTGCGTCTCACGCGGCAGCGGCCCCTGCATTTCGCTGGACCTATAGGAGTGAGTGACATGCCCCTGCAAGCGAGCCCCGTGCTGAGCTATCGCGATGATTTCAGCTTTCGCAACAGCCCTGCGGCAATCCGCCGTTTCCCCTTCCCCTTTGTCGAGGACAGCTACCTGTACTCGGTCAATATCGAACCGGCCACCTCCCGCGACCCCGGCTCGATCTATGAGCATGCCTTCGACATCGACGAGCACTACTGTTCGGAAATGGCCGAACGCGCCCTGGTACTGGATCAGGACCCGCGCCGCTACCTGGTGATGCCGCACATGCAAGTAGCAGCCTGGGATGCCTTGCAGATGCTGATGGAACACCTGGCCGCCGACTATCCGCAGTGGTTCAGCCTGGTGCGTGACGGCGACCGCTGGCATTGGCGAAACCGCCTGCTGGAGATCGATCAGCCGTTCATTTTCGGTGATGCCACCAGCCTGCCCTGCGCGCCGCTGGAGTTCATCGGCCGACAGGTTCAGGGGGATTTCGCCCTGCTCGATCAACGTGACAGCGATCTGTACATGGACGCCGGCCTGGTCACCAGTCCCGCTGACTGGTCCCTGGCCTTCGACGCCGGCATGAGCTTCAAGCAGTGGCATTCACCGGTGCCCATGGCCCACCAGATGGGCGTGTTCGACCGTGCGCTGAAGTATCTGCTCAACCTGCAAGTGGGTCAGCCGGTGCGGCGCCTGAACTGGACCCTGACCATCAAGCCGCGCCTGGACTCCTCGCCCGAGACGTTCCATGAATGGGGCGCCGACCGCGGCCGCATCACCGCCGAAAACGTCGGCCAACAGGTGCATCTGCGCGTCGAGCTGCAGGTGATGGCCCGTCTGCCGCGCAGCAACGCGGTGATGTTCAGCATCCGCACCTACCTGATCAGCCTGGACGAACTGGTCACTCAACCCGGCTGGGGTTGTCGCCTGCATCGCGTGCTGCGCGACCTGCCCGGCCCTATCGCCGACTACAAGGGCATGACCCGCTACAGACACACGCTGGTCGAGTGGCTGAGCCAATTCGACCCGCACGCCTGATCTCTCTTTCCCGACAAGGACCCTCACATGACCCTTTCATGGCGTATTTCTGCATTGGCCGAGCGGCACCGTGCCCTCGGTTCAAACCTTGAAGACTGGAACGGCATGGGCACCGCCTGGACCTACAGCAGCGCGCTGGCCGACCACCACGAAGCGATCCGCACCCGTGCCGGCCTGATGGACGTGTCGGGGCTGAAAAAAGTCCATTACGTGGGACCCCATGCCGAAAGCCTGCTGCAATGGGCGACCACCCGCGACATCGCCAAACTCTACCCCGGCAAATCGGTGTACGCCTCGATGCTCGACGAGGACGGCAAGTTCGTCGATGACTGCATCGTCTACCGCACCGGGCCTAACGCGTTCATGGTGGTGCATGGCGCTGGCACCGGGCATGAAATGCTGGTGCGTTCCGCCCTGGGCCGGCAAGTGGCGGTGCTGTTCGACGACGACCTGCACGACTTGTCGCTGCAAGGGCCGCTGGCGGTGGACTTTCTCGCCGAGCACGTGCCCGGCGTCCGCCAGTTGCCGTACTTCCATCACCTGCAGACGCGCCTGTTCGAACGCCCGGTGATGATCTCCCGCACCGGCTACACCGGCGAGCGCGGCTACGAGATTTTCTGCAAGGCGGCCGATGCACCGTTCCTGTGGGACAGCATCCTCGAACAGGGTGCCAGCCTGGGGATTATCCCGTGTGCCTTCACCGCGCTGGACTGGCTGCGGGTGGAAAGCTCGCTGATGTTTTTCCCCTATGACAACTCGCAGATGTACCCCTTCGCTGACCAGAAGGCCGGCGACACCCTGTGGGAAATGGGCCTGGATTTCACCGTCTCGCCCGGCAAACAAGCCTTCCGTGGCGCCGAGGAACACCTGCGCCTGCGCGGTCAGGAGCGTTTCAAGATCACCGGTGTGCTGCTCGAGGGCGTACGCCCGGCCGAGGCCGGCGACACCCTGTGGCAGGG
>Ga0065704_10001222_pt1 | contig 11254 bp, 9 predicted proteins | sample SwiRhicommuniRL2_FD_59091 | JGI IMG/M metagenome (GOLD analysis project Ga0065704, IMG submission 59091) | Switchgrass rhizosphere bacterial communities from Rose Lake, Michigan, USA - RL2 v2 (version 2) | ecosystem: Host-associated > Plants > Roots > Rhizosphere > Soil | place: East Lansing, MI | reverse complement strand
TAGGCAGAGGCGGCATAATCTTCCGCCCAGCGCTGATCGTCGATGGCCTCCAGTTTAACCGCGCAGTACTTGGTTTCCGGCGTTTTCGACGTCGGGTCCAGATTATCCTGAGTCAGTTCGTTACAGGCTCCGATCCACCACTGGTAAGTCATGTACACCGCGCCCGGATTAATGCGCTCGCTGATGCTCGCCCGGGTGATCACTTTCCCGCGACGCGAACGCACCCACACCAGTTGTCCGTCCCTTACCCCCAGCGCGTCGGCATCCGCCGGATTCATCTGCACCCGTCCCGGTTCATCGGCCAGGCTTTGCAGCGCGGCGCAGTTGCCGGTCATCGAACGGCAGGAGTAGTGGCCGACTTCACGTACTGTACACAGCACTAACGGATAGTCTGCATCCGGCACTTCAGCAGGCGCGCGCCACGGGGCGGCAAACAGCTGGCCTTTACCATTGGGCGTATCGAACTGATTGTCTTTGTACAGGTAGGGCGTGCCAGGGTGATCCAGCGTCGGACATGGCCATTGCACGTGGCCCATCTCACCCATTTTTTCGTAGGTGACGCCGAAGAACAGCGGGCAGAGTTCGCGCATTTCGTCCCAGATCTGCTGGTTGGAGTCGTAATGCATTGGATAGCCCATCGCGCTGGCAAGCAGGCTGATGATCTCCCAGTCGCGTTTCACGTTGCCGCTGGCCTCAATTGCTTTACCGAAGCGCTGGAAGCCGCGGTCTGCACAGGTAAACACGCCGCCGTGCTCACCCCAGGAGGTCGCCGGTAACAGCACATCGGCGACTTCGGCGGTTTTGGTCATGAAGATGTCCTGCACCACCACGAAGTCGAGCGCCTCAAAGCCGCGACGCACCAGGCCCAGATCGGCTTCGGTCTGGAGCGGGTCTTCCCCCATGATGTAATAGGCTTTGATTTTGCCTTCCAACGCCAGGTGCGGCACTTCGGTGATGCGTGTACCGACCTGGTCGTCCATGGTGTTGACGTCAATCCCCCAGGCGTCAGCAAACTTCGCGCGCACGGCGGCAGCCGTCACGTCCTGATAGCCAGGGAACATGTTCGGCAGCACGCCCATATCGCACGCGCCCTGTACGTTATTTTGCCCGCGAACCGGGCCGACGCCGACGGCAGGGCGGCCGAGATTGCCGGTCAGCAGTGCCAGGCTCGACAGGCCTTTCACCACATCCACGGCCTGGCCGAACTGGGTCACGCCCATGCCCCACATCACCGTGGCGGACGGCGCGGCGGCGAAGGTGCGCATCGCCTGACGCACGTCGCGCGCCGGGATGCCGGTCAGATGCTCGACCTTCTCAGGCGCGTAATCCGCAACGATTTTACGATAGTCGTCGAGGCCATCGGTGAAGCGCGCGACGTAGTTTTTATCGTACAACTCCTCTTCCAGCAGAACGTAGCCAAAGGCATTGACCAGCGCCATATTGCTGCCATTGTTGAGCTGCAAATGCTGATCGGCGATACGCGCAGTTTCGATGCGACGCGGATCGCAGACGATGATTTTGGCACCGTTTTGTCGGGCTTTGAGCACCCGACGGGCGACGATCGGGTGCGAATCGGCGCAGTTATAGCCGAACACCAGCAGACATGTTGAGTTCTCGATATCGTTTATGGAGTTACTCATTGCGCCGTTGCCGAGCGTCTCCTGCAAACCGGCCACTGACGGGCCGTGGCAGACGCGGGCGCAGCAGTCCACGTTATTGGTGTTAAGCACACCGCGCGCAAACTTCTGCATCACGTAGTTGGTTTCGTTGCCGGTACCGCGTGACGAGCCGGTCGTCATGATCGCGCGTGGGCCGTGCTGCTCTTTGATGGCTTTCAGTTTGCTGGCGGTGTAGCGGATCGCCTCTTCCCAGGTGACAGGGGTGAATTTGTCTCCTTTGTTATAGCGGATCATCGGCTGGGTGAGGCGAGGGGTGAGCAGACGGGTATCGTTGAGAAAGTCCCAGCCGTAAAAGCCTTTCAGGCACAGGGTGCCCTGATTGGTGACGCCTTCAGCGGCTTCGGCACGGAGGATACGGTTGTTTTCTACAACGAGATTTAATTTACAGCCTGCGCCACAGTAGGGGCAGACGCTTGCGATTTTTTTCATCAATAACAGACCTGTTAAGAAATGAATTAAGGTATTGCGGAGGTCCGCAATACATCATGCGATTCAATATGTTGAATGTGCGTCATCTGACATTCCTGCTAAGCAGGTTCTGTGCCAGATTTCATTTCTTTGATTTAACAGGAGTTGTTTGGTTTTGAGCGCCTGGCTCGACATGACAATCGACAAAAGTGTCGACAAAAGAAAAGGCCAGTGAGAAAACGCAGCGGGGTGCGACGCTCTTCTGGCCTTCGGGGGCGAAATCGTTTTTTTAGATATCGTCCATGGTATANCCAACCACGATTTCGAGGGTTTTGCGNATCACGTCNGCCATCACCACATCGTCGGTGGTTTCAAGGGCGTTAATCAGCCANAGGATAATGGCTTTGTTGGTCAGATGCCCTTCTGACGCCATGATACAGCTCACCGCAGAGGCGAAAAGCGCGGATTCATCGGCCAGTCTGTCGCCTGCATTACGGAAATATTCAGACAGCGCGGTATCATGAAAACCAGTATACGCAGCGGGTTGAACTTGAATATTTTGTCTCATTTATTCTCACCGTAAGGGTTATTGATCGGTTGCTGTTAGTGTATGTTTTTTGAACCGCTGGGCTTGCCATCGCCAAACAGCGGGAAAACATTATCGCTTTGCTCGCTTTTTAGACCGTTCAGATCCCTCTGAGGGCGGGCTCTCTTACGTTGTGCGAACGGCGTACCGCTGGCGCTGATTTCGGCTATCACCGCCGCGAGGGCTTCGCGACGGCGAGGGTCGGCCTCACTCGCCTCCATGTCCCGCAGTCTCCGTACGAGAGACTGCTTGCTGACAGGGCCGTGCTCTTTCAGAAGAGATAAAACCGCCTCTCCAATTAATTCATCTGTTAATTGCTCTATTTCACTTCTGTTCATAACTGCATCTCTGATTGCCGCAGGGTGACGTCACGCCGTGCGGCATTAAGTCAGATCCCCTTTTAAGGGGGTCTGCTGAAGATTGCCAGGTCTTTTTGTGCCTGAAACGTTCCTTCGTCAGAATTGACTTAAAAACCAGGTGATCTGTTAAATGGGTTTGCTATTGGATCTCAACGATCAAATAGCAAACCAATCAATGCATGGTAGTGGCTCTCTTCTTCTGGACCGGACGCCTTATCAAGACGGCTGAGTAACTTGGTGCACAGGTTTTTGCGATTCAAATGACGGCCATCGCTCAGGATCTCTACTACGATCTGTCCCAGGGTTTCTTGCTGAGTAGGTAGCGCAGCTTTCTCGAAGTACTGGACAATCGCATTACCGCTATCGGGAATGTAGCTGTTCTGACGCATGTATCACTCCTGTAAAATTAAGTAGTCAGCTAAGTTACGATTTAAGTTATACGTTTTTTAAAAAGTTGTACATTTTTGATGTACAGTTTTTTACCTTAATTTTAAGCAAAAAGTGCTATTTGTTTTTTATCAGTAAGTTACAATGTGTTTGATTCGATATCAGTACAGAATATATTGTACAAGATGTTTCACTCTGAAATTTCTGTACAAACGCGCGGGGAGGCGGTGGAATCCGTCTGAACTGTTTGAAATGTGAATTATTTGTTAATCAATTAATGTGGTATAACAATGACCTGACCCCCGCGACACGCCGCGGGGGTAACCCTTCTACTCACCAGGACGACTATGCTCACGACAATAATTTACCGCAGCCATCTCTGCGAAAACGTTCCGGTGAAAGCGCTGGAAGAGATGGTCGCGGGAGCGAACATTAAGAACGGGGAATCCGACGTCACCGGGATTTTACTGTTCAATGGAACGCACTTTTTCCAGCTGCTGGAAGGGCCGGAAGAGAGCGTTTTACGCATTTACGCCGACATTTGCAAAGATCCGCGCCACTACAACCTGGTGGAGCTGCTGTGCGATTACGCGCCGTCGCGACGCTTTGGCAAAGCAGGAATGGAGCTGTTTGATTTACGCACTTATGAACGCCAGGAAGTGCTCCAGAAGGTGCTTGATAAAGGGACAACCAAGTACCAGTTAACCTACAACGATCGCGCATTGCAGTTCTTCCGTACCTTCGTTGAAGCTACGGAAAAAGCCAACTATTACGAAATTCCTGACGGCGATAGCTGGGACTTTATCCCGGACGACGTTGCACCGGCAGAACCCCTGACGCCCGACGCATCGGCTGATTGCGGCTTTGCCTTTCAGCCGATTGTCGATCCCTTTGCCCGGGAACTGGTCTCCTATGAGGCCCTGATCCGCACCGCTGACGGCGGTTCTCCGGAAGCCTACTTCAAAAAATTCTCCGGCAACGAGATTTACGAGGCGGATCTGCAGAGTAAGAAAGTGGCGTTTGCCATGGCCGGNAAGTTACGCCTTCAGGAGCAGGCCTTATCCGTCAACCTGCTGCCNATGACGCTGGTGAATGTGCCNGGCGCGGTGGGATTTCTGTTAAATGAGATTGAAGCCAANGGNCTGGTGCCGGAGCAGATTGTGGTCGAGTTCACCGAGAGCGAAGTGATTTCGCGCTTTGATGAATTTAAAGACGCCGTCCGGCAGCTCAAAAGTGCCGGTATCAGCGTGGCAATCGATCACTTTGGCGCGGGTTTCGCAGGGCTATTATTGCTGGCACAGTTCCAGCCAGACCGAATCAAGATTAATCGCGATCTGGTGGCGGATGTCCATCGCAGCGGCCCGCGACAGGCGATTATTCAGGCCATCATCAAATGCTGTACATCCCTTGAAATCCTGGTGTGTGCCGTGGGTGTCGAAAAGGCGGAAGAGTGGATGTGGCTTGAGTCGGCGGGGATCTCCCAGTTCCAGGGACATCTGTTTGCCAGCCCGCGTTTTGGCGGGATTCCAGCCGTGGCGTGGCCGGAGAAAAAACAGGGATAGCGTCGTAAAGGTTGTACAAATCAGACCAGGTACACGTCATCTTGTACAAAATCGACTTGTACCCTGGTCAATTGTTAGTTATACAATCAGGTTATACAATCTGCTAAAGTTGATCAGGTTTGGTATGGAAGTATTGCGTTTAAGCATGAGGGAGTTAATGGCCTTATACAGTATCGGCGAAGTCGCCGAACGATGCGGAATCAACCCCGTCACACTGCGCGCCTGGCAGCGACGCTACGGTTTGTTGAAGCCGCAGCGCAGTGAAGGGGGCCATCGTCAGTTTGACGAAGAGGATATCCAGCGCATCGAGGAGATTAAACGCCTCATGAAAACCGGCATTTCGGTTGGCAAGGTAAAGGCGTTACTGGAAGTCGGCGTTCCTCTGGTGGACAGCAACTGGATCTCTCTTCAGGAAGAGATGATGACGGTGCTGCGGTTTGCCAGTCCCGCGAAACTGCGACTTAAAATTTCTGAATTCCGTCGCGACCACGCCATAGAAGTTCTCATCGATCACATTTTCATTCCGGTTCGTCTGCGTTTAAGCCTGGATCACAACACCGCCCGACACATGTCCAGCCTGCTGGATGGGGTGCTGATCGATTTCATTGCGATGCTTCTGGCTGAAGCGCGCAAAAAGCCGGGCAACGAAGCGTTGCTGATTGGGTGGGATACGGACGATCGTACGCGTTTATGGCTGGAAGCCGGGCGCCTGTCGCAGCAGGGCTGGCATATTGATGTGCTGGCTGAGCCGATTGACTCACCGAAACCCGAGCTGTTCCCGGGGCAAAAAATATTTGTCTGGACGGGGCATGCGCCCTCAATGCGTCAGCAGGAGCAGTTAGATCACTGGCGCGAACAAGGTTTTTCCGTCTCATTTATCAACGGCTAATCGCCTGACAAGACTAAAAAGGCCCTTTCGGGCCTGTCATATTTGCTGCTTATTCGCGGCTTATTTCCTGCCGACCAATAAACCGATGATCAGCCCGATTGCGCCTGCCGCCATCAGCCCGGTCAATGGATTATCACGAACTCTGTCAGAGACCTCTGAAGCGACGTCTGATGCTTGTGCTGCGTATTTGCGTGCGGCGCCTTTCAGCTGATGTTTCGGTGAATCAACCGCATCGCCAAACTGGGACTGCGCTTCGCCTGCAAATTCATCGGCTTTGTTCAGGGCTTTTTTCGCCAGGCGATCGGCTTCATTCTCAAAATCATGTGATGACATACTTATCTCCTTTTGGTGTCACATAAAGTTTAGTCCCTTATCCCTGACGCGCTGATGATTCGGTGTTTTCCTGGAATGCCCTGTTTGCGTAAATCACATAACGCCCTGATTTTCGGGTAGTCGATTGATTCTGAAGATTTTCTAAAACCGATTAAATAAATAGGTATTCCCGATACATATTTTCCCCTTGCGCTGTTCTCACGGTTTTAGCCCATCAAATGCGTTATACATCAAAGCATTAAACAATTTTTTCATAGGCTAATAACCTGCGTCGCAGGGTCTATGCTTATTAAAAGTAGCCAAAAAGGGCGGTTTAACCGAAAGCCCCTGCTGTCAGGGGGTTGAAGTGATAATCGTTATCACTAACATGGTGTAATGCCCCTGGTGGCTTAACAGATGAGGTGGACCTATGGAATTGCATTCAGAAACCTTTAATCCCGCTGATTTTGCCTGGCGTGGTTTGACGCTGACGCCCACGGCGGCGGCGCATATTCACGAGCTGATAGCGAAGAAGCCGGATATTGTGGGCTTGCGTCTAGGCGTTAAACAGACTGGCTGCGCCGGCTTCGGCTACGTGCTGGACACGGTGAGCGTGCCCGAAAAAGACGATCTGGTGTTCGAAACCGACGGGGCGAAGCTGTTTGTCGCACTGCAGGCGATGCCGTTTATCGATGGCACCGAAGTCGATTACGTGCGCGAAGGCTTAAACCAGTTATTCAAATTCAATAACCCGAAAGCGCAGAATGAATGCGGCTGCGGCGAAAGCTTTGGGGTATAGGCGGTACTATGTCTCGTAATACTGAAGCAACTGACGATGTGAACACCTGGAGTGGCGGGCACCTCAACTATAAAGAGGGCTTTTTCACCCACCTGCAAACGGACGAACTGGCGAAAGGCATCAACGAAGAGGTGGTGCGCGCGATTTCGGCCAAACGTAATGAGCCGGAGTGGATGCTCGAGTTTCGCCTGAGCGCGTTTCGCGCCTGGCTGGAAATGGAAGAACCCCACTGGCTGAAAGCACATTACGATAAGCTCAACTATCAGGACTACAGCTACTACTCCGCGCCATCCTGCGGCAGCTGTGATGACACCTGCGCGTCTCAGCCGGGTGCCGTACAGCAGACGGGCGCCAACACGTTCCTGAGCAAAGAGGTGGAAGAGGCCTTCGAGCAGCTCGGCGTGCCGGTGCGCGAAGGGCGTGAAGTGGCGGTCGACGCCATTTTTGACTCCGTTTCCGTTGCCACCACCTACCGAGGCAAGCTGGCCGAGCAGGGCATTATCTTCTGCTCCTTTGGCGAAGCTATTCACGATCACCCGGAACTGGTGAAGAAATACATCGGTACCGTGGTGCCGAGTAACGATAACTTCTTTGCGGCGCTGAACGCGGCGGTCGCCTCCGACGGCACCTTTATCTACGTGCCGAAAGGCGTGCGTTGTCCGATGGAGCTGTCGACCTATTTCCGCATCAACGCGGAAAAAACGGGCCAGTTCGAGCGCACCATTCTGGTGGCCGACGAAGGCAGCTACGTGAGCTATATCGAAGGGTGTTCTGCGCCCGTGCGCGACAGCTATCAGCTACACGCGGCGGTAGTAGAGGTGATCATTCACAAAGACGCCGAAGTGAAATACTCCACGGTGCAAAACTGGTTCCCTGGTGACGGTAATACGGGCGGCATCCTGAACTTCGTCACCAAGCGCGCCCTGTGCGAAGGTGAAAACAGCAAAATGTCCTGGACCCAGTCCGAGACCGGTTCGGCGATCACCTGGAAATACCCGAGCTGCATTCTGCGCGGCGATAACTCGATCGGTGAGTTCTACTCCGTGGCGCTGACCAGCGGCCATCAGCAGGCCGATACCGGCACCAAGATGATCCACATCGGTAAAAACACCAAATCGACGATCATTTCGAAAGGCATTTCTGCCGGGCACAGCCAGAACAGCTATCGCGGCCTGGTGAAAATCATGCCGACAGCGACCAACGCCCGTAACTTCACCCAGTGCGATTCGATGCTGATCGGCACCGACTGCGGGGCGCACACCTTCCCGTACGTGGAGTGTCGCAACAACAGCGCCCAGCTTGAGCACGAGGCCACCACTTCGCGCATCGGCGAAGACCAGCTGTTCTACTGCCTGCAGCGCGGGATCAGCGAAGAAGATGCGATTTCGATGATTGTGAACGGCTTCTGCAAGGACGTGTTCTCTGAGCTGCCGCTGGAATTTGCCGTAGAAGCACAAAAATTACTCGCGATTAGCCTTGAGCACAGCGTCGGTTAAGGAAAAAACATGTTAAGCATTAAAGATTTACAGGTCAGTGTGGAAGATAAAGCGATCCTGCGTGGGCTGAATATTGACGTCCGTCCGGGTGAAGTGCACGCCATTATGGGGCCAAATGGCTCCGGGAAAAGTACGCTCTCCGCGACGCTGGCCGGGCGTGAAGATTATGAAGTGGTCGGCGGGTCCGTCGAATTCAAAGGCAAAGATCTGCTGGAACTCTCCCCGGAAGATCGCGCCGGTGAGGGCATCTTTATGGCCTTCCAGTATCCGGTCGAAATCCCGGGCGTCAGCAACCAGTTCTTCCTGCAAACCTCCCTCAACGCGGTGCGCAAATACCGTGGAGAAGAGGAGCTGGACCGCTTTGACTTCCAGGATCTGATGGAAGAGAAGATCAAACTGCTGAAAATGCCGGAAGATTTGCTGACCCGTTCTGTGAACGTCGGCTTCTCCGGTGGCGAGAAAAAACGCAACGATATTCTGCAGATGGCGGTGCTGGAGCCGGAGCTGTGTATTCTGGATGAAACGGACTCCGGTCTGGACATCGATGCGCTGAAAATTGTTGCCGACGGCGTGAACTCCCTGCGCGACGGCAAACGTTCGTTCATTATCGTCACCCACTATCAGCGCATTCTTGACTACATCAAACCGGATTACGTCCACGTTCTGTATCAGGGCCGCATCGTTAAATCCGGCGATTTTACTCTGGTCAAACAACTGGAGGAGCAGGGCTATGGCTGGCTTACCGAACAGCAGTAACGCACTGCAGCAGTGGCATCGCCTGTTTGAAACCCAGGGCGAAACGCGATCTGAACAGGCGCAACAGCACTTGCAGCAGATGCTGCGTCTCGGTCTGCCGACGCGCAAACACGAAAACTGGAAGTACACGCCGCTGGACGGCTTGCTCAACAGTCAGTTTGTCACGCGTCTGGCGGATGTCACGCCAGCTCAGCGCGATGCGCTGGCGTTGAATATTGACGCCGTACGTCTGGTGTTTGTTGATGGGCGTTATAACCCGGAACTGAGCGACAGCACTGAGGGCAGCGGGTTTGACGTTGAGATCAATGACCAGCGCCAGTCTCTGCCTGCGCCGGTGCAGCCGGAAGTGTTCCTGCATCTGACCGAAAGCCTGGCGTCAGGCGTGACGCATATCCGCGTGAAGCGTAATCAACGCCCGGCGAAACCGCTGCTGCTGTTGCACATCACGCAGGGGCTGGAGGGCGAAGAGGTTAATACAGCTCACTATCGTCATCATCTCGACCTGGCTGAGGGGGCGGAAGCGACCCTCATTGAACATTACGTCAGCCTGAATGAGACCAGACACTTTACCGGTGCGCGCCTGACGATGAACGTGGCGGCAAATGCCCAGCTGCATCACATCAAGCTGGCGTTTGAAAACCCGGTGAGCCATCACTTTGCCCACAACGACATGCTCATCGGCCCGGACGCGGCGGCGTACAGCCACAGCTTCCTGCTCGGCGGGGCGGTGCTGCGCCACAATACCAGCACGCAGCTTAACGGCGAGAACACCACGTTGCGCATGAATAGCCTGGCGATGCCGGTGAAGTCGGAAGTGTGCGATACCCGTACCTGGCTTGAGCACAACAAAGGCTACTGTAACAGTCGCCAGATGCATAAAGTCATCGCCAATGACAAAGGGCGGGCGGTGTTTAACGGCCTGATTAACGTGGCGCAACACGCCATCAAAACCGACGGGCAGATGACGAACAACAATCTGCTGCTGGGCCGTCTGGCGGAAGTGGACACCAAGCCGCAGCTCGAAATTTATGCCGATGACGTCAAGTGCAGCCACGGGGCGACGGTTGGACGTATCGACGATGAACAGATGTTCTATCTGCGCTCGCGTGGGATCAACAAGCAGGCGGCGCAGAAGATGATCATTTACGCGTTCGCCGCGGAGCTGACGGAAGCGCTGCGCGATGAAACCCTGAAACAGCAGGTGCTGGCACGCATTGGTCAGCGTTTGCCAGGAGGCGAAGCATGAGTTTTCCCGTAGAGAAAGTGCGGGCGGATTTTCCCGTCCTGACCCGTGAAGTGAACGGTCTGCCGCTTGCCTATCTCGACAGCGCGGCCAGCGCGCAGAAGCCGAATCAGGTGATTGACGCCGAGGCGGAGTTTTATCGCCACGGCTATGCGGCGGTGCATCGCGGTATTCATACCCTCAGCGCCGAAGCGACGCAGCGGATGGAAAACGTGCGCACGCAGCTTGCGACCTTCCTCAACGCCCGTTCACCGGAAGAGCTGGTGTTCGTGCGTGGCACCACTGAAGGCATCAATCTGGTGGCCAACAGCTGGGGCAGTGCGCAGGTGCATGCGGGTGACAACATCATCATCACCCAGATGGAGCATCACGCCAATATCGTGCCGTGGCAGATGCTCTGCGAGCGTGTGGGGGCACAACTGCGCGTGATCCCGCTCAATCAGGACGGGACGTTGCAGCTGGAGCTGCTGGATACCCTGCTCGACGACCGTACGCGGCTGGTGGCGATTACCCAGATTTCCAACGTGCTTGGCACCGAGAACCCGGTGGCCGAGATCATCGCCAAAGCGCATCAGGCCGGTGCGAAAGTGCTGGTGGACGGCGCGCAGGCGGTGATGCATCACGCCACCGACGTACAGGCGCTGGACTGCGATTTTTACGTCTTCTCCGGCCACAAACTTTATGGGCCGACCGGGATTGGCGTGCTGTACGTGAAAGAGGATATCCTGCAGGCGATGCCGCCGTGGGAAGGGGGCGGGTCGATGATCGCCACCGTCAG
>Ga0065704_10000880_pt1 | contig 11265 bp, 11 predicted proteins | sample SwiRhicommuniRL2_FD_59091 | JGI IMG/M metagenome (GOLD analysis project Ga0065704, IMG submission 59091) | Switchgrass rhizosphere bacterial communities from Rose Lake, Michigan, USA - RL2 v2 (version 2) | ecosystem: Host-associated > Plants > Roots > Rhizosphere > Soil | place: East Lansing, MI | reverse complement strand
ATCACGCTGATGGTGCAGGTCGCGAAAAAGGGTCTGATCCCCGCCAACAAGCGCCGCCTGATGTGCCTGTCGATGTTCTGGCACTTCCTCGACGTCATCTGGATCGGCGTCTTCACCTTTGTCTATCTGATGGGAGTCCTGCGGTGAGCGACGCTGTCCATCCTCATGGTCATGACCACTCGCATGGGCATCATGACGATCATCACGAAGAAGGATCGCATGGCAGCTTCGGCAGCTATATGATCGGTTTCGGCCTGTCGGTGATCCTGACGGCCATCCCTTTCTGGCTGGTGATGTCGGGTGTCCTGCACGACCCGCAACTGACCGGCGTGGTCATCATGGCCTTTGCCGCAGTTCAGGTGGTGGTGCACATGATCTACTTCCTGCACATGAACACCCGCGTCGAAGGCGGCTGGTCGTTCATGGCCATGGCGCTGACCATCGTGCTCGTCGTCATCGTCCTGTCAGGTTCGTTGTGGGTCATGTATCACCTCAACAACAACATGATGCCGCATGCGGACATGGATATGGGCGCCACGCAGGAAATGCGCGTGATGCACAATATGAGCGAGATGCCGTGAATGGGGCGCAAGACGGGGGGCGCGACAAGCGCTCCCCGGCCTTTACGATCGGCCTGACGCTGATCGCCCTTTTCTTCTTCGCCGGATTTTGCGCCCTTGGCGGCTGGCAAATCCAGCGGCTCGGCTGGAAGCGCGACCTGATCGCCCGCGTCGATGCGCGGATCCATGCCCTTCCCGTCCCTGCTCCGCGTGCAGCGTCCAAGGCTGATGAATATCGCCGGGTCAGGATTTCGGGCCATTTCCTTCATGAAAAGTCAGCTCTGGTGCAGGCCGTGACCGTGCGCGGACCCGGTTTCTGGGTGCTGACCCCGCTGGTGACGGATCAGGGCTTTACGCTGATCGTCAATCGCGGGTTCGTGCCGCCGCACAAGCGCCGCGACTATGCCCGACCGCAGGGTGAAGTGCAGGTCGCCGGCCTGCTGCGCCTGACCGAGCCGGGCGGTGGCTTCCTGCGCTCCAACGATCCTAAGGCCGACCGCTGGTACTCCCGCGACGTCGCCGCAATCGCTAAGGCGCGCAGAATTGAGGGGCCGCTGGCCGACTATTTCGTCGATGCCGACGCCACGGGCGGGTTTCCGGTCGGCGGTCTGACCGTCATCAATTTCCCCAACAACCATCTGCAATATGCGATCACATGGTTCGTGCTGGCGGCGATGATCGCGGGCGCGTACATATTCGTTATGCGTCAGGAACGGAAATGACGCCGGGGATGAGCGTCCAGCTGTCGATCAGCACCCTTTGGCAGCCCAGCCAGTGGCCCGCCGATGCGGCCGGGCGCAAGAATCTGGCGCTGCTGGTGCAACTGCGCTGGCTGGCGATCGCGGGGCAGCTCATCACCATCCTCGCCGTCCATTATGGCATGGGCATCCACCTGCCCCTGGCGCCGATGCTGCTGGTGGCGGGCATGGCGATCTTGATGAATGGCCTGAGCTTCCACGCGCTGCGCAAGAGGACCGACGTGTCCCATGCCGAACTGTTCCTGTCGCTGTTGTTCGACGTCCTGCTGCTGACGGCTCAGCTCTATCTGAGCGGGGGCGCGACCAATCCGTTCATCTCCCTCTATCTGTTGCAGGTGGCTCTGGCCGCAGTGCTGCTCGATCGGTGGAGCGTCTGGGGCATCGTTTTCGTGTCGGCGCTGTGCGCGGGGATGCTGGCGCTGCACTATCGCCCGCTCGATCTGAGCGGCCCGCTGGAGGGACATCTGTTCGACCTGCATATCGTGGGCACATGGATATGCTTCACGATGATCGCGGTGCTGCTGGTGCTGTTCGTGCTGCCGGTGACGCGCAACCTCCAGACCCGCGACGCCTATCTCGCAAAACTGCGGCAACAGGCGGCGGAGGAAGAACATATCGTACGCATGGGCCTGCTCGCGTCGGGCGCGGCGCATGAACTGGGCACGCCCCTCTCTCAACTGGCGGTGGTGCTGGGCGACTGGCGGCATATGCCGGAGATTACCGCCCATCCGTCGCTGGTCGAGGAGGTCGTGGAAATGCAGGCGGCGGTCGGCCGCTGCAAGGAGATCGTGACCGGCATCCTCCTCTCATCGGGCGAAGCGCGGGGCGAAGCGCCTGAAGTCACCCGCCTCAAGGATTTCGTCGAAGGCATCGCCCGCGACTGGCGCAAGGTGAATCCCGGTATGCCGCTGCGCTGCGATTTCGGGCCGCATGATTATCCGCGCATCGTCGCCGACCCGGTGATCCGGCAGGCGATCGGCAATCTGCTCGACAATGCGCGGGAAGCGGGGGCGACCTATATCGACCTGCTGGTGGGCCGCGATTCGACCTCACTCAACATCGCGGTGCGCGACAATGGCAGCGGCTTTTCCGAGACCATGCTGGAGGATTTCGGCAAGCCCTATCGGTCCAGCAAGGGCAAGGAAGGCCATGGGCTGGGCCTGTTTCTGGTAGTCAACGTCGTGCGCAAGCTGGGCGGCAGCGTGTCGGCCAGCAATGGCGCGGACGGCGGGGCGCTGATCCTGCTACGCCTGCCGCTGGGTACGGTCGGCATGGAAGAGACGGCGCAGGAGGACAGTGAATGACGGCGGAACAGCGCACATTGGTACTGGTCGAGGATGACGAGGCCTTCGCCCGGACGCTGAAACGCTCTTTCGAACGACGCGGCTATGACGTGCTCACCGCCGACAGCCATGCCGCGCTGGTGGCGCTGCTGGCCGATCATCGGCCAGGCTACGCGGTGGTGGACCTGAAGCTCGGTCCAGAATCGGGGCTGGTCTGCGTGCAGACGCTCCATGCCCATGATCCGGCGATGGTGATCGTCGTCCTGACCGGTTTCGCCAGCATCGCCACGGCGGTCGAGGCGATCAAGCTCGGCGCGTCCAACTATCTCGCCAAACCGTCCAATACGGACGATATCGAAGCCGCCTTCGCCCGCTCCTCCGGCGACCCCTCCACGCCGCTCGCTCCACGTCCGACATCTATCAAGACGCTGGAATGGGAGCATATTCATGAGGTTTTGAAGGACAGCGACTTCAACATTTCCGAAGCCGCGCGCCGATTGGGCATGCACCGCCGCACACTGGCGCGCAAATTGGCCAAGCGTCAGGTCGGATAGCGAATTTCAGGAATCTGGAGCGGGTGAGGGGAATCGAACCCCCGTCGTCAGCTTGGGAAGCTGCTGCTCTACCATTGAGCTACACCCGCTCGGGTCAAATGGCGCTTAGCCGGTGATCCCGGCGGCGTCAACGACCATAGGGCGCTTCGGCATCCTTCGCCGGTATCGCGCCGCGGCGGCCGATGTTCCAGCCCGCCAGACGATGGCCCGACAGCGCCGCCTCTCGCGGCGACAAGCCCGCCAGCCGCGCATGCAGATAGCCGCCGTTGAACGCGTCCCCCGCACCGCTGCTGTCCACCACCGTCAGCCGGGCGGGCGGCGCGACGATGACGCCGTCGACCAGACAGCCTTCCGCGCCCAGCTTGACCACGACTTCGCGCCCTTCACCCGCGCCCCAGCGCTTTGCCGCGTCCTGCGCATCGTCGGCCTCGCCCATTTCCACCTCATCGGCCAGCGTGGGCAGGCCCATGTCGCTGACCGCGATCGCGCGGTCGCGCCAGTGGCGAGCGGTCGCGGCATCGGCCCACAGGCGAGCGCGATAATTGCCGTCAAAGGCGACCTTGCCCCCCCGCCCCCGCACCGTTTCGCACAGGGCAAGCAGCTTTTCACGCCCTTCATCGGGCAGGATCGCCAGGGTGATCAGCGAGAAATACAGCAAATCCGATTGCGCAGCCTGCGCCGCCATGGCTTCGCTGCCGGGCAGGTCGAACATCCGCTTGGCGGCGGCTTCCCCGCGCCAGTAGAAGAAGCTCCGCTCCCCCTCCGCATCCGTTTCGATCGCATAGAGGCCGGGCATGGCGTCAGGCGCGCCCAACAGCAGGCTGGTATCGATCCCCTCGCCTTCCCACGCCTTGCGCAGATCCGCGCTCATCGGATCGGCGCCGATGGCGCTTGCGAATCGCACGCTGTCGCCCGAACGGGACAGATGGATGGCGGTGTTGATGACGTCCCCGCCATAGCGCAGATTCCAGCCGCCCGCGCCATCGCCACTCGATGCCCGGCTCAATTCCAGCATTGCCTCGCCGATGACCGTGACTGTCGCGCTGTTGCTCATGTCCATCCCTTCTCCGTGACGCAGCGCCTCCTTGGCGCGGAGCGGCAGTGCAAGTCAATCGCGCTGTGCCATCGGTGGACATCACCCCGCAGCCGACTGTTCCGCGATGAAACTTTCGGTGGCGGAACGTTCGCCCCCGCGACGTGTTTAAGCAGGCGGGGATATGTGTGAAACGGTGGGGCGATGATGGTGGCCATATGAACAGCGGCCATGACAATGGCGGGAGATCGGACATTCCCGAAAACCGCTTTGAACTGCTGGTCCAGAGCGTGACGGACTATGCCATCTACATGCTCTCCATCGACGGCATCGTCAGTAGCTGGAATGCAGGCGCGCGACGCTTCAAGGGCTATGAGGCCGACGAGATTATCGGCCATCATTTTTCCTGCTTCTACACGCCACAGGATCAGGCCGCCGGCATCCCAGCCCTTGCGTTGCGTACCGCTGAACAGGAAGGCCGATTCGAAGCGGAGGGGTGGCGCGTCCGCAAGGATGGCACCCGTTTCTGGGCGAATGTCGTCATCGATCCCATTCGCACGCCCGACGGCCAATTGGTCGGCTTCGCCAAGGTCACCCGCGACCTCACCGAACGGCGCATGGCGCAGGAGGCGCTGCGGCAGAGCGAGGAACGGTTTCGCCTGCTGGTGCAGGGTGTAACCGACTATGCCATCTACATGCTCGACCCGGTGGGCACGATCACGAGCTGGAATCCGGGCGCGGAACGTTTCAAGGGCTATAACGCCGATGAGATTGTCGGCCAGAATTTCGCCCGATTTTATTCGGAAGAGGACCGGATGGCCGGCGCCCCCTCCCGCGCGCTGGAAACGGCGGAGCGCGAAGGCCGCTTCGAAGCGGAGGGATGGCGCATCCGCAAGGATGGCACGCGGTTTTGGGCGCATGTCATCATCGACGCGATCCGCGATCCGATGGGGACGCTGATCGGTTTCGCCAAAGTCACCCGCGACCTGACCGAGCGGCGCGAAACCCAGCTCGCACTGGAACAGGCCCGCGAAGCCGTGTTCCAGTCGCAGAAGATGGACGCCATCGGCAAGCTGACCGGCGGCGTCGCCCATGACTTCAACAATCTGCTGGCGGTGATCGTGGGCAGCCTGGATCTGGCGCGCAATCGGCTGGCGAGCGGCGGCGACGTGTCGCGCTATATCGACAATGCCATGATGGCCGCGGAACGCGGGGCNACGCTGACCCAGCGGATGCTAGCCTTTGCCCGCAAGCAGGAATTGAAGCTCCAGAGCGTCGANTGCGGCGCGCTGGTGCGCAATATGGCGGATNTGCTCAAGACCACGCTGGGGAGCAGCGTGTNGATAGAAACGCGCTTTCCGTTGCATATGGACGCCGCCCATGCCGATCCCGCGCAACTGGAGCTGGCGCTGCTCAATCTGGCGGTCAATGCGCGCGATGCGATGCCCGATGGTGGACGGATCATCATCGAAGGCGCCGAACGGATCGTGATGACGAACGAACGGCCGGACTTGCAAAGCGGCCGCTATATACGCCTGTCGATCATCGATGAAGGCATGGGCATGGACGCCGCCACGCTGGATCAGGCGCGCGAGCCATTCTTCACGACCAAGGGCGTGGGTAAGGGCACGGGCCTTGGCCTGTCGATGGTGCATGGCTTTGCCGAACAATGCGGCGGATCGCTCAGCATCGTCAGCGCGCTGGGACAGGGCACCACCGTATCGCTATGGCTGCCCATGGCAAGGGAGGACGCGCAGGCGCTGCAAGCGGACGAGGCTGCGAACCCGTCCGATCAGCTCTGCGATCCGCTGGTCATCTTGGCGGTGGACGACGACGATCTGGTGCTGACCAACACGGCAGGGATGCTGGAGGAGCTGGGCCACACCGTATTTCAGGCGGCGTCGGGCATGGAGGCGCTTCGCATGTTGGAACAGGGTTCGGTCGATCTGGTCGTCACCGACTATGCCATGCCCGGCATGAACGGCGTGCAGCTCGCGGATGAGATAGAGCAAAGGCTGCCCGGCCTGCCGGTCATCATCATCACCGGTTTCGCAGAACTGCCGCCGCAAACCACAAGGCGGCCCCGGCTGGACAAGCCCTTCCGCCAGGCTGAACTGGCCCGCGTCGTGACGGCCATGACATCGAGCAGACAAGCCGGGCGAGTGGTTCAGTTGACCGCTCATTCCGACGACCACTGACCGCCACCGCCGCGACTGGCCGCGCATCTTTACCGAAGATTGATGAAGTGGCGATACGGCAGGGCATTTACAGCTTTGCAAGCATCGACGAGTGCGCCACAGACACATGAACATCGCCCGTCCCATCTCCGACAGCGCGCAGGATCGCATGCCTTCCCCGACTTCGCATTTCTACACGTCGCTGCGGATGCGGCTGCATTATCTGGACTGGGGCAACAGCAGCGCGCCGACGCTGATCCTGGTGCATGGCGGTTTCGATCATGCGCGCAGTTGGGACTGGACGGCGCGGGCATTGGCGCGGGATTATCATGTCATCGCGCCGGACCTGCGCGGCCATGGCGACAGCGCATGGTCGGCCGAAGGCTCCTACATGATTGCCAACCATGTTTATGATCTGGCCCAGTTGGTCGAACAGGTCGGACGGGGTCCGGTGATATTGGTCGGCCATTCGCTGGGCGGCGCCGTCGCGCTGCGCTATGCCGGGCTGTTCCCCGACAGGGTCGCCAAAATCTGCGCCATCGAGGGGCTGGGCATGTCGCCCAAGCGCCTTGCGGAAGCCGCCCAAAAACCGGTCACCGACGAATGGCGCGAGTGGATCGAAAATCGCCGCGCCCATGCGCGCAAGCCCCGGCGCCATTACCCGACCATAGAAGCGGCGGTGGCGCGGATGCGCGAACGCAACGATCGGCTGTCGGTCGAACAGGCGATGCATCTGACCCTGCATGGCGTGAATCGCAATGAAGACGGCAGCTATCGCTGGAAATTTGACCCCTATCTGCGGGGCGCCGCGCCGCAAGTGGGCAGCGATGCGGAATTGCCGCTATTCTGGCGGCAGGTAAGCTGCCCCACCTTATTATGCCTGGGGCTGGATAGCTGGGCTTCTCACCCGGTGAAGGACGGACGCGCCGCGCATTTCCCGGATGCGCGGCTGGTCGAGTTCGCCGATGCCGGTCACTGGCTGCACCATGACCAGTTCGACCGATTCGTCAGCGAATTGCGGGGCTTTCTTCAGGCCTGACCGAAAGCGGCAATGGCGGCGCGATATTCTGCCTGTAACTGGGCTATGAAGGCGGCGGCGGGCTGAATCTTGTGGATCGCGCCGATCCCCTGCCCAGCGCCCCAGACATCGCGCCACGCCTTTCTGTCGTTCGCCACGGATGCGAAATCCATGTCCGCCGCCTTCGGCAGCTTATTGGGGTCCATGCCCGCCGCCACGATGCTGGGGCGCAGATAATTGCCCAAAACGCCGGTAAAGGCGTCGGAATAAACGATGTCCCCCGCACCGCTGTCGACGATCATCTGCTTATAGCCCGGGTCTGCATTGGCCTCCTCCGTCGCGATGAAGGGCGACCCCATATAGGCAAAGTCCGCGCCCATCATCCGCGCCGCAGCGATGGAACGCCCGGTAGCGATCGCACCGGACAGGGCCAGCGGCCCGTCGAACCAGGCCCGGATTTCCTCCACCAGCGCCATCGGGGACAGCGTCCCGGCATGACCGCCCGCGCCCGCCGCCACGGCGATCAGGCCGTCGGCCCCCTTTTCGATCGCCTTTCGGGCAAAGACATCGTTGATGACGTCATGCAGCACGATCCCGCCATAGCCATGCACGGCGTCATTCACATCCTGCCGCGCGCCTAGAGAGGTGATGACGATGGGCACCCGATATTGGACGCACAGCGCCAGATCTTCTTCCAGGCGGCCATTGGTTTTGTGGACGATCAGATTGACCGCAAAGGGCGCGTCGGCATCCGTCAGCGTGTCGGTCAAGCGTCGCAGCCATTGTTCCAGCACCCCGGATGGCCGCGCGTTGAGTGAAGGAAAGGCGCCGACGATCCCCGCCCGGCACTGAGCGATGACCAGTTCGGGCTGCGATATGATGAACATCGGCGAACCGATCAGCGGCAGTGACAGACGGCCTTGCAGCAATGTCGGCAAGCTCATGTTCGGATGGCCTCTCCTGATGGTGTCGCACACCGCGCTAGCATCGGAAAAGCCGCGAAAAAAGGCGAAAATTTCCTGATACGCGTGCCGTAGCGGCAGATCAGTCGCCGACGATCTTGAGCAGGCGGCGCTCCACCGGCGCCAATATGCCCTGCAACTCCGCCCCCCGCTTCAGCACATTGCCCGCTTCGCCGATCAGCGCCCACATGCCCTGCCGATGGCGCAATGCGGGACGCTTTTCGATGCGAAACTCCGGCCGTTCGGCTGATCGGCGAAAGGCGGAGAAGATCGCAGCCTCCCGCCCCATGTCGATCGCATAATCGCGCCAATGGCCCGCCGCGACCATGCGCCCGTAAAGATCCATGATGCGTTGAAGTTCAAGCCGCTCGAAGCCGGTCTGCGTGGCCTTGGAGGGACCGGATTGCGGCGGGAACGGCGTGACGTTGCTCATCAGACGCGGCCGTGCTCCTTGAACAACTGGATATCGTCATCCGGGTCATTTGGCAGTCGGCCACGTTCCGCCAGCAATTCCGCCAGACGCTTTTGCAACTGTTCCACTTCGCACTGGAGCAATTCCAGCTTCTGCTTGTCCGGGTCGAAGCAATCGGTGCAGGGCGTGCCATAGGGCAGGAAGTCGCGCTGATAGGCGGTGACATCGACCAGCATCGCCTTCGCCGGAATGCCGACCATGGTCGCGCCTTCCTTCACATCCTTGGTGACGACCGCATTGGCGCCCACCCGCGCTCGCGCGCCGACGCGAACCGGGCCAAGCACTTGCGCGCCCGACCCGACGATCACGCCGTCTTCCAGCGTGGGATGGCGCTTGCCCGCGATGCCGTTGGCCGGATCGGTCCCGCCCAGCGTGACATTCTGATAGAGCGTCACATCGTCACCGATTTGCGCGGTTTCGCCGATCACGGTGAAGCCATGGTCGATAAAGAAGCGTTTGCCGATCCGTGCGCCGGGATGAATATCGTTGCCGGTCAGAAAGCGGGACAGATGATTCACGGCGCGGGCTAGAAAAAACAGCCGGGCGCGGTAGAGCCGGTGCGCCACACGATGAAAGGCCAGCGACCAGACGCCGGGATACAGCAGGATTTCGGCGCGCGAACGCGGGGCCGGGTCACGCGATTTGACCGAGTCCAGATAAGCCATAAGATTGCGCAGCATGAAGCGACCCTGATGAAACAGACCATTCGGTACATAAGCGAAAAAGGATGAGTTTTCCAGATGCCAGACTATTTCGGCTTCATACGATAAAAGCGAAACTTTGTTGGCGCGGAATGATATAACTATCAATGCGGTAGAGAAACCACAGCAGGGGCTCCTGAATGATAGACACTTTTATCGCCAATTTCGGCGACATCCTGCCCTTCATTCTCGTTGGTTTTGGCGCTCAGATGATCGACGGCGCGTTGGGCATGGCCTATGGCGTCATTTCCAGCACATTGCTGCTTGCGCTAGGCATCCCGCCCAGCAGAGCCTCGGCCAGCGTCCATGCCGCAGAAACCTTTACCACCGGCGTGTCTGCCCTTAGCCATATCGCGCATCGCAACGTCGATTGGAGGCTATTTGCCCGGCTGATCATTCCCGGCGTGATCGGTGGCGTCGCGGGCGCCTATCTTCTGTCCAATATCGATGGCGCGGTGATCAAACCCTATATCCAATTCTATCTGGCGGCGATCGGCGTCTATCTGGTCTGGCGCGGCTTTCATTACCCGCCCCAGACGAAAAGCCCCAAATGGGTCGCGCCCCTGGGCCTGTTCGGCGGCTTCATGGATGCGACCGGCGGCGGCGGTTGGGGGCCGGTGGTAACGTCCAACCTGCTGATCCAGGGGTCTAGCCCTCGCCATACCATTGGCACAGTCAACAGCGTCGAATTCATCCTGACCCTGGCGATCAGCATCACTTTTTTGACGCATCTGGGTTGGGAAGCCTTCACCACCTACACGGTCGGCCTGCTGATCGGCGGCGTGATCGCGGCACCGTTCGGCGCGATGCTGGCCCGTCATGTGGCGCCGCGCACCCTGTTCATCGCGGTGGGCACCATCCTGTCGCTGACATCGGCGTTCGGCATCGGCAAATGGCTTGGATATATCGGGTAAACCGCTTATATTCTCTCCTCTAATCGAGGAAGCCGATCAATGTCGAACTACATGCCCACGCTCAAACAGTTGCAATATCTGGTTGCGCTGAAGGAACATGGGCATTTCGGCAAGGCGGCGGACAGTTGTTTCGTTACCCAGTCCACCTTGTCGGCGGGCATACGCGAACTGGAATCGCTGATCGGCATCACGCTGGTCGAACGGACCCGGCGCGTGGTCCGTTTCACCGCGCTGGGAGATCGCATCGTGGACAAGGCGCATCGCGTGCTGCGCGAGGCGGAGGAACTGGCCGCCATAGCGCAAGCGTCGGGCAAGCCCCTGACGGGCGAGTTGCGGATGAGCGTCATCCCCACCATCGCGCCCTTCCTGCTGCCCCACCTCCTCCCCAAACTGCGGGCGGAGCGGCCGGAACTGAAGCTCTACCTGCGCGAAGAAACATCGCAAACGGCGATCGAATCCCTGCGCCATGGCAGCGTCGATTGCGTGCTGCTGGCGCTGCCCTTCCCCACTGGCGAACTGGACAGCGAGTTGCTGTTCAAGGACCGGCTCTATGTCGCCTTTCCGCGCGACGACCCCCACGATCCCCCTGAATGGATCGCGCCAGAGATGATCGACGAAAGCAAGCTCCTGCTGCTGGAGGATGGCCATTGCCTGAAGGACCATGCGCTGGCCGCCTGCAATCGGCCAGAAATCCGGGCTAGCGCGATGATGATGGGCACGTCGCTCCACACGCTGGTGCAGATGGTCGACAATGGCCTGGGCATGACGATCATGCCGGAAATGGCGATTACGGGCGGGATATTGAATCATACCCAGATCGCGGCCCGGCCGCT
>Ga0065704_10071418_pt1 | contig 11266 bp, 11 predicted proteins | sample SwiRhicommuniRL2_FD_59091 | JGI IMG/M metagenome (GOLD analysis project Ga0065704, IMG submission 59091) | Switchgrass rhizosphere bacterial communities from Rose Lake, Michigan, USA - RL2 v2 (version 2) | ecosystem: Host-associated > Plants > Roots > Rhizosphere > Soil | place: East Lansing, MI | reverse complement strand
AGGTAGTGAGCGATCAAAATGGTGAACAAAGGGACGGTGGCATCCAGAATCGCAGCGACCGCCGAATCGATGGACTGCTCCCCCCACGAAATCAGAAAGAAGGGAATGGCTACATTGGTGATGCCCAGCAATAAAAGCGGAGACCATTCTTTAAAGCTGCGCGCCAATTGAACTCGTTGAATGAAAATGACGACAATGCCGAATAAAAGCCCGAACAGGACGCGAAAGGCAACCAGCGTGATCGGCCCCACTTCCTGTACCGCGATCTTGATCCACATAAATGAGGAGCTCCAGATCGCACCTAGCAAAATAAAGACGAACCAATGTTTCGGCTTCAACGATAACTCCTGACATAAGAGAGAAGGATAAAACTATGATGCAGCATTGTTCAATTGTTACGCGATCACCGCCCCTTCCATCTTCAACAGCCATTCCTTTGTCTTCAATCCCTCACCGCCGCCATAGCCATGCAGTTTTCCATCCGTGCCGATCAGGCGATGACAGGGAATCACGATCGGCATGGGATTGGTGGCATTGGCGCGCCCCACAGCGCGATAGGCATTCGGACGGTTGATCTCGACTGCGATATCTGAGTAGGTCCGGGTTTCACCATAGGGGATTTTGAATACTGCCTGCAGGGCATCCCTCTGGAAAGGACGAAAGATAGCCCAGTTAATTTGAAAGGTAAACTCGCGACGTTTCCCCTCGAGGTACTCGCGGAGTTCGTCCGCGTAAGGGGCTATCAAATCTGTTTCGAATGGCATAAGAAAGGAATCAAAATCAGGCTGTCTATCTGCCCATTCGACAGCTATCAGACCCTCGTCGGAGGCAACCAGGCGCAGATCCCCAACGGGAGTATCATTTAGTTCGCCAATGTGAATGGGAAAGGCAAAGGTTTTCATTTGCAACTCTGTTAGTCGTCGTACAAACGTAGGGTAATCGTAGGTTTCACGTCAAGCAGGTTTGAGTCGACTATGATAAATTAGAGGCAGTAAGGTGATTTCTCTTCTCCTCCTTTCTAAGAGAGCCGCGGTCGGCGTCCGCGGTTCTCGGAATTTAAAGGGGAGAACATTGGCATTATAATAACTCCACAACATTTCCTGTGAGGAACTTATGAGCGTACAAATCACCATTGTTGGTCTGGGGCAGATTGGCTCTTCGATCGGTCTTGCGTTGAAAGCACATGGGGTCAATGTCCAGCGGGTCGGGCATGATAAAGATCCACAGGCGGCGAAAGAGTCGCAAAAAGCTGGTGCCGTGGAGGATGTGAAGTATAACCTGCCGGCTGCCATACGCGAGGCCAAGATTGTTATCCTTGCCCTGCCTCTGGCCGAGATGCGTGAAACGCTCGAAATCATTGCTCCCGATCTACAGGAGGGGACTCTGATCCTGGATACGGCTCCTGCAAAGGCGACCGTGGCCGCCTGGGCCAAAGAGCTTTTGCCTCAGGGACGGTTTTATATTGGGCTTACCCCTGCCATTAATCCCGAGTATTTGCATGGAACGGAGTTCGGTGTGAAAGCCGCACGGGCAGACCTGTTTGAACATGGCTTGATGGTGGTGAATGCTCCGCTTGGAACGCCGGGGAATGTATTTAACCTCGCAATGGAATTTGTGCATTTATTAGGGGCAATGCCGCTGTTGATGGATACGACGGAAGCCGATGGTATCTTCGCTGCCATGCACGTTCTCCCACAACTGGCTGCGGCAGCTTTGCTGGATGCGACAGTTGATAAGCCCGGCTGGCAGGAAGCGCGCAAACTTGCGGGACGTCCATATGCAACGGTCACCGCTGGGATGGCATATCACGATGATGTTGAATCTCTTGAAGTAACTTCTCTCGAAAACCGTGAGAATGTGGTCCGCTTGCTGAACGCTTATATCGCTTCGCTGATCGGGCTGCGGGATGAGATCGATGCAAACGACCGTGAGTCTGTTAATGCGCGGCTGGAAGATGCATTGCAGGGACGCATTCGCTGGTTCGACGAGCGCATTGCAGCCGATTGGTTGAAAGGGGAAGCGCAACAGATCGACGCGCCCTCGTTCGGCGACCGCGTGAATCAAATGCTTTTCGGCAGCATGATGGTAGATCGCCAAAAACCACGCAAGTGAAATGAGTTGCTACTGTTATATCCTCGAGTGCGCAGACGGGACGTACTACACAGGTTGGACCCTTAATCCTGAACGACGCGTCGCGATGCACAACAAAGGACGCGGCGCGCGTTATACCCGAACTCGCTGCCCGGTGAAATTGGTGTATGTTGAGGAATTGCCAGATCGAACGTCTGCGATGAAGAGGGAAATCGCGATCAAGAAGATGAAACGTGAGAGCAAGGGAAAGTTAATTAGTACACAAGTAAACGGGTAAAGCCGTACATAAGTTTACAACAAAAATTCTGAAGGCTTGCCTTCAGAATTTTTGTTGTAAACTTGTTTCCCTCATCACTTCATAAACAACGGTAAGTGCCCTAACGCAATAATATGCATCCATTGGGCGCGGTCGCCTTCCGTGAAGATCGCCGCCTCGGCCGCAACAGAGGCTCCCGCCTTATCAATGACCATTTTCATTCCTTGCAGGGTTGAGCCTGTGCTAATGACATCATCCACAATCACAACCTTCCTGCCTCTCAGTAACTCAACATCCTTTTCGTCCAGGATCAACGTTTGGGGCTGGCCGGTCGTGATGGACAACGTCTCTGCTCTTAAGGCATCGCCCATATAAGGTTTGTAGGCCTTGCGCAAGACTACATAAGGTTTTTTTGTTTCGACGGACAATGCATATGCCAACGGAATAGACTTCGCCTCAGCCGTCACAAGCAAGTCATAGTCTGTGTCTTTTAGTTTTTGAGCCAATTCTTTCGCGCAAGCCTGGACGAATTCTGTATCCCCTAAAATATTGAGGATCGCGATCTTCAAGCCGGGCTTGATCTCAAACAGGCGCAGGTTGCGTTTCAAGCCCGCGATTTCAACAGCATAGGTTTCATATTGAGACATAATATCCATTCCTCACCAATTTTACTCAGACCGTTTTTGCTCAAGTTGTCTTAAGCCGTCTGAAAATTTCTCGTGCGTAGTTTATCATAATTCAATTTATAATGTTTAGACTGGCTTTTTGATAATACAACACAAATGCTACCCGACCTGCGCCTCAATGATCATCTCCGCCTTAGAAAACAACACCCGTGTGGCTCCTATGAGTGGACAGTCACACGTCTCGGCGCGGATATCGGGCTTGAATGCAAGGGCTGTGGCCGGCGTGTTATGCTTACACGGCGCGAACTTGCCAAAAGACTCAAAACCAATTTGACAGAGCACAAAGATGAACAACGGGACTTCTAGAAAACCTCATATCGTTTTTTACTTCTCTGATACTGGCGGAGGACATCGCTCCGCGGCGGAAGCCATCATTGAAGCGATTAACCTTGAATACAAAAATAAAGTGACAACTGAGATGGTGGATTTCTTTAAGAATTATGCGCCGCGTCCATTCAACCGCGCTGCGGACATGTATCCCTATATGGTCAAGGCGCCGCGCTTGTGGGGTGCAAGTTTCCATGCCACGGATGGGCGGGCGCGTGTGCGTGTTCTCACTAGCACCATGTGGCCGATTGCGCGCCAGGCAGCACGTTCCCTCGTATATAGTCATCCGGCCGATTTGATCGTTACTGTCCATCCCTTTGCGAATTCATTCGTATTGCGTGCGCTCGGCAAGGATCATCCGCCTTTCATCAACGTGGTCACAGATATGGTAACGACGCACGCCCTCTGGTACGATAACCGCGCGGACCTGATCCTCGTTCCGACGGAAATTGCGCGTAAGCGCGCCCTCAAATATAATATGCCACCTGAAAAGGTTCAGGTGGTTGGGCTGCCTGTCGCGGATAAATATTGTCAGCCAGTAGGAAGAAAAAGCACGTTACGGAAAAAACTCGGCTGGCCGCTTGGCAAGCCGATTGTCCTGATGGTCGGAGGGGGAGAGGGGATGGGACCTCTGGCAAAGACTGCCCAGGCGATCGACTCATCGGGTCTGAATGTGGGGCTGGTCATCGTTTGTGGTCGGAATCAGCGCCTGAAAGCCACTCTCGAATCATATAAGTGGGAGAACACCGTTATGATTTTCGGCTTTACGCATGACATGCCGGACTTCATGCGCGCCTCTGATTTCATCGTGACGAAAGCAGGTCCTGGCACGATTGCTGAAGCGCTCAACGCGGAATTGCCGATCATTTTGTACGCGAAGTTACCGGGGCAGGAGGATGGCAACGTCACATTTGTAGAGGCTGAAGGCGCGGGAGTTTGGGCGCCCACTCCACAGGAAGTTGTGCGGACTCTTACCCGCTGGATCTCGCGGCCAGAGGAACGTAAGAAAGTGATCGAGAACTGTCGTCGCTCAGGGAGACCTGAAGCCGGGCGTACGATTGCTCACATTATCGGAGACAAGCTGGGGCTCCAAAGCACACAAGAAGACAAGTAATCACTTATATAAGCGATACATGTCTACCTCATGACCTCGAATAGACTGCCTGCACTGGATGGGGAATTTCGATCCCCTGTTCATTGAACACAGACATTACGTTTAGAAGTACAGTATCTTTCGCATGGAACGGATCGTTCTTGGTTACATCCACCCAGAAATTCACATTTAATTCCATAGCATGGTCTGTCAGACTGTTGAAGACAATGACCGGCTCGGGCTCGCTCATAAATCCTGGAACACTTTGGATCGCGTCCAGAACAATTTGTCGAACCTGACTGGGCTCAGCGGCGTGAGACAGGCTGAGGCTGAGTTCGACCCGTCGCTGGTTGGCGCGGCTATAGTTGATAATGGGGTTTGCTAGCACATCTGCGTTCGGCAGAATTACCACCCGTCCATCTGTTGCTCGCATTTCAGTGGAGCGCAGGTCGATCGCCAGTACAGTTCCATCAAAGCCTTTCACGCCAATCGTTTCGCCCACATGGAAGGGCTGCTGCAACAACAGGATGACTCCGGCGGCGAAGTTCTTCATGATGTCCTGCAAGGCAAAGCCAACTGTAAACCCGATAATCCCAAGCCCGGTCAGGAAGGCAGTCACATCCACGAATTGTTGCAGGGCAGTAATGACACCTGCGAGAACAATGGACCAGAGCGCCAATTGCCCAAGGAGTTGGACAACGCCGGCCGGCGCTCGTCGTCTTTGGAGTACGCGTCTAAGGAGATTGCTGATCAGCCGGGCAACATACAGGCTGAGGATAAAAATAACAAGCGCGGAAAACAGCTTGGGCGTCCCCGCCATAAAAAAAGCAATGAATTGATCAACATACTGTTCCATCTTCTCTCTCCTTAATAAGCTTGTGCGTATCTTAACCGAAAGCCTGCTGAGAGTCTACTTCTGTTTGGGGAGCGGTTGGACGGATGGGCCCGAACAATTTTAGCCGCTGAGGCCACCGAGTTCATTGAGAAAAGAGCAAGAAAAACCCCAGGGTGCTGTGTGGCTGGACGGGTGTTCGTATAAAAAATTATCCGCTACCTGGGTTTGGAGTAGAATTCATCTGCCTGATATAATCCCTGCGATGTCCATTCTGGATGCTCACACAATGGATTTTTTCAGTCGCGGCCCCGAGCAGACGCGTCGGATCGGCGTGCGTTTGGGCGGCGCGTTGCAGGTGGGCGATGTGATTTGTTTGCAGGGCGATCTTGGGGCCGGCAAAACAACGTTTGTCCAGGGCATTGCGCAGGGCTGGGGCTCCCTGGATTCGGTTTCCAGTCCGACGTTCATCATTGTCAATGTGTATCGACGCGGGGACGAAGCTCGTTTATTTCATATGGATGCTTATCGCCTCGACTCTACACTCGAAGCCGAAGAACTGGACCTCGACTCGATGCTGGCCCAAGGACCTTTGCTCATCGAATGGCCCGAACGCATGGATGGACTCGTCCCGAACGAACGTTTGTGGGTTAGTCTGGAATATATTAATGAAGAAGAACGTGAGATGAAATTCAAGGCAAGTGGAAAACATTATGACGACCTGCTGGAAGTGATCCGTCATGCCGCCTACGGAGGCGACTGATGATCCTGGCTGTGGACACCTCCACCGCGCAGCTGGGTCTTGCGATTTACGATGGCTCACAGATCATTAGCGAATATGCCTGGCGCAGCAGCCAGAGGCATACCGTCGAACTTGCCCCCGCAATTTTTGAATCGTTGAAGCGCTGCGGCCTGACGATGGATCATATCCAGGCGCTAGGCGTGGCTCTGGGCCCCGGCTCATTTACAAGCTTGCGGGTGGGCCTATCTCTGGCAAAAGGACTCGCACTGTCGCGACATTTGCCATTGATCGGCATTCCCACCCTGGATATTCTTGCCGCGGCCCAACCTGCCTCCCGGCTGCCGCTGGTGACTGTCCTTCAAGCGGGACGCAGCCGACTCGCCATCAGCTGGTATAAAAACTCGAAGAACGGCTGGCAGGCCAAAGTTCCCGCGCGAGTGATGACACTCGAAGTATTGATGGATGAAATAAAGAGTCCAGTCATTGTGTGTGGCGAGCTAACTTCTGTAGAACGTCAAAAATTGGCTGAGAAGGCAGACGTTCATCTCGGGTCACCTGCCCAATCCATACGCCGTCCGGCAGTTCTCGCGGAACTGGCGTGGGTGCGCTGGCAGGCCGGTCAAGTGGATGACGAAGCCAAGCTCGCGCCCATTTATTTACATATTGCTGAACCGATACCCTCATGAAATTTGCTATCCGCAAAATGACCGTGGAAGATGTGCCCAGCGTGATCGATCTGGATCATAAATCGTTCAGCCTGCCGTGGCCCGAACGATCCTTCCGCTTTGAACTGACCGCCAACCCTGCCTCGCGCTGCTGGGTGGCTGAGTTCGATGGAAAGATCGTGGGAATGATCGTGGTCTGGCTGATCATAGACGAAGCTCACGTTGCGACGCTGGCAACTCATCCCGATTTTCGACGGCGCGGCATCGCAAAGAAATTGTTGGCTCATACACTGCGGCTGATGATGGATGAGGGGGCACACAGCTCCTTTTTAGAGGTGCGTGAAAGTAATTTTGCTGCACAGGAAATGTATCGTAAGTTCGGATATGAAGAGTCGGGTCGCCGGCCGCACTACTATAGGGATAATGACGAAGATGCGATCCTGATGAATCTGGCCTCGTTGAACGCGGAGCGTCTGACCTTTGACGATGAGCGTTCCACGCTGGATAAGGAGGAACAGAATGAGCGATGAAGCGCAGTTGGAAAAGCTTGCCAGGCAAATTGTAGTCTGTACAAAATGCGAGTTACATCGTTCACGCAAAAATGCGGTTCCCGGTGAAGGTCCAACGCATACGGAGATCATGTTTATTGGCGAAGGACCCGGTGCTCGTGAAGATGAGCAGGGCCGTCCCTTTGTGGGCGCCTCCGGGAAATTTCTGGATCAATTGCTCGGGCAGGCTGGCGTCAGGCGCGCCGATGTGTGGATCACAAATATCGTCAAGTGTCGTCCGCCGGGCAACCGCGATCCGCTGCCGAATGAAGTGGAAATCTGTACCAGCAATTATCTTCAACATCAAATTAAGATCGTCAACCCCAGCATCATCGTCACCCTCGGGCGTTTTTCCATGAATTTGTTTTTCAAAGGCGCGAAGATCACACAGATCCATGGGCAGATGCGCAAAGTGGAGGATCGCTTCGTGATCGCCATGTACCACCCCGCCGCGGCGTTACATCAAATCGCGCTGAAATCTACGATCATGGCTGACTTCGCCAAATTGCCTGAATTACTAAGAGAGGCGCGTGCCGAGTTAGGAAAGTCTACAAGCGAGGGGAAAGTGCCTAAAAAGAAGCAGACCCGAAGCAAGTGAAAATTCAAACCGTAAAGTTTTATATCGCCCCGTCAAACGGACCTAATGAACAAGAAAAACCTTTGCGGTTTAGAGATCAAGGAAAACATGTCTATCAAAGAAACCCTCATCAGGAACCTCAAAGAAAAAAAAGCCCACGTTGGGATTTTGGGACTCGGATATGTTGGCTTGCCCCTGGCTGTTGTCTTCGCTGAAGCGGGATTCCGCGTCACCGGCGTCGATCCCGACGCACGAAAGGTTGATGCCCTTAAGCAAGGCGTTTCCTACATCCCAGATGTTAAAGATGAAACAGTTGAAAAATTAGTGAAGTCAGGATTTCTCACCGCAACAACCGATTTCTCTGTTTTGCAGGGAATGGATGCCGTCAGTATTTGCGTGCCCACGCCTCTGCGGCAGACCGGTGACCCGGATATGTCATTCATTATTTCAGCGACGGAAGAGCTGGCAAAATACATGCACAAAGGCATGGTCGTCGTGCTGGAGTCGACTACGTATCCCGGTACGACGCGCGAAGTCCTTTTGCCGAAGCTTGGCACCGAATGCGGACTCACAATTGGAGAAGATTGGTTCCTTGCATTTTCTCCAGAACGTGTGGACCCTGGCCGCGAAGATTTTACAACCATCAATACACCCAAGGTGGTGGGCGGGATCACCGAGGCATGCGGAGAAGTCGCGACCACCTGGTATGAAGGTGCGATCAAAACGGTGCACTCTGTCAGCTCTGCCGAAGCGGCGGAGATGGCAAAACTGCTCGAGAATACCTTCCGCATGATCAACATTGGCCTGGTCAATGAACTAGCGATCATGTGCGAACGCCTGGGTGTGGATGTGTGGGAGGTGATCGATGCCGCCGCGACGAAACCGTTCGGGTTTATGAAGTTCACGCCGGGTCCGGGCCTGGGTGGGCATTGCATTCCCATTGATCCGCTGTATCTTTCCTGGAAGATGAAGTCATTCAATTACAATGCCCGTTTCATTGAGCTGGCCTCTGAGATCAACACGAACATGCCTCGGTATGTCGTCAGCCGCGTGATGGAAGCCCTCAATGATCGCAGCAAGGCCATGAAAGGCTCGAAGATACTGGTGCTGGGCGCGGCGTACAAGCCGGACATCGATGATGTACGCGAATCACCCGCCCTGGATGTGATCGGCTTGCTGCAAAAGAAAGGCGCACTTGTAGAGTATCATGATCCATATATTCCACACATCCATCACGAGACCGATGGCTGGCAGATGGATAGCGTCAGTGACGTCATGAAAGCAGTCAAAGCGGCAGATGCGGTGGTGATCATCACCAATCATAAGGTCTATGATTACAAGGCAATTGTCGAATCTTCTGAATTTGTCTTTGATAGCCGGAATGCGACCCGTGAATTTGCGAAGGGGATCGAGAAAGTTGTGAGATTGTAAGATCTCATATTAAACAGGAAAAAATCAATGGCACAATATATAGTCACTGGCGCAGCAGGCTTCATCGGCGCGCGAACTTCGGAACTGCTGATCAAAGCTGGACATAGCGTGGTGGGGATCGATAATATGAATGATGCGTATGATCCACGCGTGAAGGAATATCGTTTGCGCAAATTACAGGCCATGCCTGGGTTCACGTTTCACAGACTGGATATTTCAAATAAATCGATCCTTGATCCGTTCAAAGCTGACAAATTTGATGGCGTGATCAACCTGGCGGCGCGGGCGGGTGTGCGCGCCAGCGTCAAGGATCCGTGGGTCTATGTGGAAAGCAATATGATCGGTACATTGAACATGCTGGAGATCTGTCGCCAGACCGGGACGAAGAAGTTCATTGTCGCTTCCACCTCCAGTATTTATGGAGAAAACCCGCCTTATCCCACCCCGGAATCCGCCTCGAGCAGCGAACCGCTTCAGCCTTATGCGGCCAGCAAAAAGGGGGCCGAGGCGATGTGCCATGCTTACCATCACCTGTATGGGATCGATGTTACCGTCGTGCGCTTCTTCACGGTATATGGTCCGGCGGGAAGACCGGATCTCTCGATCTTCCGCTTTGTAAAATGGATCAGCGAAGGACAGCCGGTGCGTGTCAATGGGAATGGCGAACAATCGCGGGCCTTCACGTATATCGACGACATTGCGCGGGGCGTGATTGCTGCGCTCAAGCCGCTGGATTATGAAATCATCAATCTGGGTGGGCATGAGGTTATCACCATTAATAACCTAGTCAAATTGATTGAAGATATCGTGGGCAAGAAGGCCATCGTGGAGTACGGGCCTCCAGATCTGGCAGATATGCGCTCCAACTGGGCGGATGTCACCAAGGCCGGTGAACTGCTTGGCTGGGAGCCACAGTTTAGCCTGCGCTCGGGGATCGAAACATTGGTCGAATGGTACAACGCCGAACGCGAGTGGGCGAGCCAGATTCTTACGACGTAGGCACATGATGCAGAACGGTTCGGTCTTGGTAAGAAAAATCACTTCGGCTGCCTGGCTCCCTGCTTTTCTTACAATAGCTGGTTTTCTCACGTATATTCTGCGATCTGTAGAGATTGCCCGGACAACAACATCCTTTCTGGATGAAGGTTTGTATCTTTACAAGGGATATCTATTCGTCAACGGATTACAGACTCCATTTGCGGATTATGGCGTTTGGACAAACCATGCCATCCTTTCCTTTTTAATCCCTGGTTATGTTCAAAAATGGTTTGGTCCCGGCCTGGAAACGGGCCGCTATTTTATGATCTTCCTCAGCCTGTTTACCTTGCTGGGGCTGTGGGTCTTTGCAAAACGCTGGGGAAATGCCTGGTGGGCCGCGGGTGTCGTTTGGGTCATGGTGCTCAATCCTGCGGAGATAAAAATTCATACGCTGGCGATCTCGGAGGGATTGGTCGCCGCGTTGCTGGTCTGGATCGTTGTCCTGGCCGTGGGGGAGAAACGCCCGCTCTGGCAGATTCTGTTGAGCGCAGCATTGACCGCTCCACTCGTGTTGGCGCGCGAGAACATGGCATTTGTGCCGCCAATTTTATTTCTCTATATTTTCTGGCAGCACGGTTGGAAGGCGGGTCTGCTTGCCATGTTATGCGCGGGCAGTCTGTTTTTGGCAGGGAATGCATTTTATTTCCCGGAGAATCTAAAGTTCTGGGCCATGCGCGTCCCTGATTTTTCATTCTCCTTTTTGCGGGTCTGGAAAATGCCGAATGCCGGCGGCGCTTCCCTCCCTGAACCCGAAGAGTCAAATTTATACCGAATGATCCTGTATTTTTTGCTGACCTTTCGGCTGCATTTTGTTTCGCTGGTCAGCGCGCTGATGGTCTGGTTGCTATTGCCTTTTCGCAAGGTTCATCCCATCTCCGAGCGGATGCGCGCTGTCATTTTTTTAAGTGTGCTGTTGATCGTTCTTTACATCGCCCATATCCAGGTGGCTTTCTTCGGTGAATTTTGTATCTCCTGCATCC
>Ga0065704_10001237_pt1 | contig 11266 bp, 8 predicted proteins | sample SwiRhicommuniRL2_FD_59091 | JGI IMG/M metagenome (GOLD analysis project Ga0065704, IMG submission 59091) | Switchgrass rhizosphere bacterial communities from Rose Lake, Michigan, USA - RL2 v2 (version 2) | ecosystem: Host-associated > Plants > Roots > Rhizosphere > Soil | place: East Lansing, MI | reverse complement strand
AGCTGCTGCAGAGGATCGACGAGCTGAGCCAGAAGGTGCTCGTGCTCGAACGCAAGCTCGAGATCCAGGACGAGACGACGCAGGCGGCCGCAAAATCGACCGCAGCCGTGAAGGCGAGCCCCCGCGGCTTCAGCATCGAGTCCGGCGACAAGCAGAACACCGTCAAACTGCGTGGCACCCTGCACTTCGACGGCCGGCATTTTCAGGACGACGCGACGCCGGACACGGCGGACACCTGGCTGCTGCGACGCGTGCGCCCGACCGTCGAGGGCACGCTCGGCGGCATCTACGATTTTCGCTTCACGCCCGACTTCGCGGGCGGCCGCACGATCATCCTCGATGCGTTCGCCGCAGCGCGGTTCCAGCCCTGGCTCACGGTGACGGCGGGCAAGTTCAAGGTGCCGGTGGGCCTCGAGCGGCTGCAGTCGGCCAACGACATGCGCTTCGTCGAGCGCGCGTTCCCGACCAGCCTGCTGCCCAACCGCGACCTCGGCATCGCGATCGGCGGCGACCTGTTCGGCGGCGCGCTCAACTATTCGGTCGGCTACTACAACGGCGTCACCGACGGTGGCAGCAGCGACGGCATCGGCGACGTCGACACCGACACGGCGGGCGACTACGCGGCGCGCGTGTTCGTGACGCCGTTCGCGAACTCCGAGAGCTTCGCGCTGCGCGGGCTCGGGTTCGGCATCGCCGGCACGATCAACTCGGTGTCGGGCGACCCCGCCAACTCGCTGCTGCCGTCGTACCGCACGCCGGGGCAGCAGACGTTCTTCCGCTATCGCACGAATTCGACGACGAGTGCCGGCCCCTACGCCGACGGCGAGCGGCTGCGCTGGACGCCGCAGGCCTACTATTCGATCGGCCGCTTCGGCTTGCTGGGCGAATACGCCGTGGTCGAACAGGACATCTCGCGCGCGACCACCGCCGGCCTGCGCAGCGACACCGTCGAGACGACGGCCTGGCAGGTCGCGGCCCACTGGTTCCTGACCGGCGAGGAGCAGTCGTTCAAGGGCTACAAGCCGAACAGCGTGTTCGCGCCGCAGAACGGCACCTGGGGCGCCTGGGAGCTCGTCGCGCGTTACCACGAACTCGAGATCGGCGACGAGGCATTCGCGGGCGGGGCAGCCTCGTTCGCGGACCCGCTGAGCTCGCCGCGCAAGGCGTCCGCCTACGGCATCGGCCTGAACTGGTACCTTAACGACAACCTCAAATGGGTGCTGAACTACGAAAAGACCGCGTTCGAAGGTGGCGCCGCCACGGGCGACCGACCCGACGAAGAAGCCATCCTGACGCGCGTCGCCGTCGGGTTCTGACCGGAGACCACACATGATTGCCGACCGATACATGAAACCTTTCGTCGCCGCGCTGTTCCTGGCGACCGCACTGATGGCGTCGCCGCTGCTGCTTGCGGCACCGACGACGCTGCTCAACGTGTCGTACGACCCGACGCGCGAGCTCTACGACGACTACAACAAGGCCTTCGTGCAGTACTGGAAGCAGAAGACCGGCAAGGACGTCTCGATCCGCCAGTCCCACGGCGGCTCCGGCAAGCAGGCGCGCACCGTGATCGACGGCCTGCCCGCCGACGTCGTGACCCTCGCGCTCGGCTACGACGTCGACGCCCTCGCGACCCAGGGCAAGCTGCTGCCGTCGAACTGGCAGTCGCGGCTGCCGAACAACAGCGCGCCCTACACGTCGACCATCGTGTTCCTGGTGCGCAAGGGCAACCCCAAGGGCATCAAGGACTGGCCGGACCTCGTGAAGCCCGGCATCTCGGTGATCACACCCAACCCGAAGACCTCCGGCGGCGCACGCTGGAACTACCTCGCGGCCTGGGCGTATGCACTGAAGCAGCCGGGCGGCAGCCCGGCCACGGCACAGGCGTTCATCGCCAAGCTGTTCAAGAACGTGCCGGTGCTCGACACGGGCGCGCGCGGCTCGACGACAACGTTCGCCCAGCGCGGCATCGGCGACGTGCTGCTCGCATGGGAGAACGAGGCGTTCCTGGCGGTCAACGAACTGGGCAAGGACAAGTTCGACATCGTCGTGCCGTCGCTGAGCATCCTGGCCGAGCCACCGGTCGCCGTGGTCGACAAGGTCGCCCTGCGCCGCGGCACGTCGGACGTCGCCCGCGCCTATCTCGAGTACCTCTATTCGAAGCCGGCACAGGAGATCATCGCCAAGCACTACTACCGTCCGCGCGACGCGGAAGTGGCGGCGAAGTACGCCAAGGTGTTCGCGAAGGTGGAACTGGTCACGATCGCCGACTTCGGCGGCTGGAGCAAAGCCCAGGCGACGCATTTCGCCGACGGTGGCGTCTTCGACAAGATCTACGCGCGCTGAGCCGGGCACCGAGGCGTCGGGGCGCCGGCGCCACGACTTCTGACACCGGGCATCGGGTTGCTGGAAAATGGGGGCCAGGCCCCCATTTTCTTTTTCCGCCCCCACATACCGCCTCATGGTCGCAGGCCGCCACTTGTCCCACACCGCCCCCTCCGGCGACCGAGTCGCCGGCCTGAAGGGGCTCGGCGACGTGTTCCGCTACACGCGCCACGCGCTCGACCTCGTCTGGTCCACGAGCCGGCGGCTCACGTTTGCGCTCGCGCTGCTGACGCTTGTCGCGGGCGTCGTGCCGGCCGCGATCGCCTATGTCGGCGCCCAGATCGTCGACGCGGTCGTCGCGGCGATCGCCGCCGGTGCGACCGACGACCTGTCGCACGTGCTCGGGTACGTCGCGCTCGAGGGCGCCCTGGTCGCCGCGCTCGCCGCGGCCCAGCGCGGGCTCTCGACCTGCCAGTCGCTGCTGCGCGCGCAGCTCGGCCAGCGCGTCAACGAGATGATCCTCGAGAAGGCGCTGACGCTCGAGCTGCGTCATTTCGAGGACTCCGAGTTCTACGACCGCCTCACGCGGGCGCGACGCGAGGCGTCGAGCCGGCCGCTCGCGCTGGTCATGAGCAGTTTCGGACTCGTGCAGAACGCGATCGCGCTCGTGAGCTTCGGCACGCTGCTCGCGCAGTTCTCGCCCTGGGCCGTGGCGGTGCTGCTGCTCGCGGGGCTGCCGTCGTTCGTGGCCGAGGCCAAGTTCTCGGGCGACGCGTTCCGGCTGTTTCGCTGGCGCTCGCCCGAGACGCGCATGCAGATGTACCTCGAGACGGTCATCGCACGCGAGGACCACGCCAAGGAAGTGAAGCTGTTCGAGCTCGGCCCGCGGCTGCTCGAGCGGTATCGCGCGATCTTCCGCAAGGTCTTCCGCGAGGATCGTGCGCTCACGATCCGACGCGACACCTGGGGCTTTTTCCTCGGGCTCGTCAGCACGGGCGCGTTTTACGCCGCGTACGCATGGGTCGCGCTGAGCGCCGTGCGCGGCCGCATCACGCTCGGCGAAATGACGATGTACGTGATGCTGTTCCGGCAGGGCCAGTCGGCTGTGTCCGCGATCCTCTCGGCGATCGGCGGCATGTACGAGGACAACCTGTACCTGTCGACGCTGTACGAGTACCTCGACACGCCGGTCGAGGCAGGCACCGGCACGCAGGCGGCCGGGCCGGCCCCGGGCGACGGCCTGCGGTTCGAGCACGTCACGTTCACGTACCCGGGCGCGGGTGAGCCCACCGTTCACGACGTCAGCTTCCACCTGAAGCCCGGCGAAAGCCTCGCGCTGGTCGGCGAGAACGGCTCGGGCAAGACCACGCTGATCAAGCTGCTGACGCGGCTCTACGTGCCCGACACGGGCCGGATCCTGCTCGACGGGCTCGACCTCGCCGAGTGGCAGCCGGCGGCGCTGCGCCGACGCATCGGCGTGATCTTCCAGGACTTCGCGCGCTACCAGCTCAAGGTCGGCGAGAACATCGGCGCCGGCGACGTGCGGCATTTCGAGGATGAGGCGCGCTGGCGCGCGGCCGCCGGGCTCGGCATGTCGGCGCCGTTCATCGACGAGTTGCCGGCCGGTTACGACACGCAGCTCGGCAAGTGGTTCAAGGACGGCCGCGAGCTCTCCGGCGGCCAGTGGCAGAAGATCGCGTTGTCACGCGCGTTCATGCGCGAGGACGCGGACATCCTCGTGCTCGACGAGCCGACCGCCGCGATGGACGCTCGCGCCGAGGCGCAAGTGTTCGAGCAGTTCCAGTCGCTGGCGCGCGAACGCATGGTGATCCTGATCTCGCACCGCTTCTCGACCGTGCGCATGGCCGACCAGATCCTCGTGATCGAGGGCGGGCGAGTGCTCGAACGCGGCAGCCACGAGCAGCTGATGCAGCTCGGCGGCCATTACGCCGGGCTCTTTTCGCTGCAGGCACGCGGCTATCGCTGAGCCGCCGCACGCGGGTCACGTCGGGTCGGTGCGCGTCGCCTCGCGCGATTCGCCCGCCGTTCCGTTCACTTCTCCAGTGCGCAGTCGACCGGTTGCGCGCCGAGCAACTGCACGCAGACCGCCGGATCGATGCCGATCAGATAGCCGCGACGTCCGCCGTTGATGCAGATGCGCGGCAAGGCGAGGATCGTGCGCTCGACGTAGACCGGCATCCGGCGTCGCGTCGCGAACGGCGACGTGCCGCCGACGAGGTAGCCGCTGTGCCGGTTCGCGACCTCGGGCGCACAGGGCTCGACCGACTTCACCCCGATCTGTCGCGCGAGGTTCTTGGTCGAGACGTTGCGGTTGCCGTGCATCAGCACGAGCAGCGGCGCGCCCCTCTCGTCCTGCATCACCAGTGTCTTCACGACCGTGTACGGGTCGAAGCCGAGCACCTCGGCGCTGTGCTGCGCGCCACCGTGCTCCTTGTATTCGTACGGATGCTCGGTGAAATCGACGCGGTGCGCGCGCAACGACGCCACGGCCGGTGTCTCGCTGACTCGGGTCGTCCTGGCCATGGTCGTTCGACGCCTGCCGCCGTCCGGAGCGTCAGGCCTTGACGTCGAGCCGATAACCCGCGCCCGACTCGGTCCTGAGCAGCATCGGATCGGCCGGGTCGAGCTCGACCTTCTGGCGCAACCGGTGCACGAGCTGCTTGAGCAGCTGACGGTCGCCGCTGCCGCGGTGGCCCCAGACGTGGGTCAGCAGCCGCTCGGTGCCGACCACGTGGCCGGCGTTGGCGATGAGGATCTGCAACAGCCGCGTTTCGAGCTTGGTCAGCTTGACCGGCTCGGCGTCGCCGACGCGCAGCGTGTGCGCCTCGAGGTCGAGGTGCAGGCCGCCCGCGGACATTGCGCCACCGGTCTCGAGCCCCGCGCGACGCAGCAATGCACGCACGCGCGCCAGCAGCGTGCGCGGGCTGAACGGCTTGGTCAGGTAGTCGTCGGCGCCGAGGTCGAGCGCGCGCACGAGGTCTTCTTCCTCGCCGCGCGCCGTCAGCATCATGACCGGCACGCGCGACTGCTTGCGGATCGCCTCGCAGATTTCGAAGCCGGTGCCGCCGGGCAGGTTGATGTCGAGGATCGCGAGGTCCGGGGCCTCGGCCGCGAACACGCGCAGCGCCGAGGGCACGTCCACCGCCTTGACCACGACGAAGCCGGCCTGCGCCAGCGCGAAGGCGACCAGCGCGAGCAGGTCCGGATCGTCGTCGACGGCGAGGATCTTCATGTGATCGGCACCTGCGGCGTCACCGGCAGCGCGATGACCAGGCGCGTGAGCCCGTCCTCGGTGCGCGTCGCGCCGACGCGCCCGCCGTGACGCTCGACGATCGACTTGACGATCCAGAGCCCGAGCCCGAGGCCGCGCGGCTCCGGCTCCTGGTCGGCGGCACGGTAGAAGCGCTCGAAGATCGAGCCGCGCTCGTTCTCGATCACGCCGGTGCCGGCGTCGTCGACGGTGGCGACCAGCTCCGCGCCTTCCTGGCGTGCCCTCACGCGCACCGTGCTGCCGTCGGGACCGAACTTGTTCGCGTTGGCCAGCAGGTTGACGAAGACCTGCACGAGTCGCGGACCGTCGCCGACGATGACCGGCAGGTCGTCCGGCACGTCGACCTCGAGCGTCTGGCCGCGTTGCGTGAACAGGCTGCCGACCATCTCGACCGCGTCGCGGATCAGGTCGGGCACGTGCAGGTCCTGCTGCCGGATCGACAGTTGCCCGGACTCGATGCGCACGCTCTCGAGCAGGTTGTCGATCAGCCGCGTGAGCCTGAGCGAGCCTCGCCGCAGCGAGGTGACGAGCTCGGCGATCTGCTCGCGCGGCATCTCCTGCAGGTTTTCCTGCAACAGCTCGATCGACGCCAGCTGCGCCGCGAGCGGCGTGCGGAACTCGTGCGAAATGTTGGCGAGGATCGAGTCGCGCGCGCGCCGCACGGCCTCGAGGTCGGTCTCGTCGCGCATGACCTGCACCTGCAGCCCGTCGACCGGGCCCGCGCTCGTCAGCACGACCGTGCGCTTGGAACCGTCGGCGCGCTGCAGGAACTCGGTCGCCTGGGCCTGGCCGCGCTCGCGGGCCGCGACGATCGGGCAGCTCGTCTCGCACGGCCGCACGCCGTTCTCGTTCGGCGCGGGCTTGAGCACGTCGCCGCAGAAGCGGCCGCGCGCGGCGTCGGCCGTCACGCCGAGCATGCTCTCGGCCTGCGGATTCATGTGGCGTATGTAGCGCCGCGAGTCGACGGCGTAGACGCCTTCGACGACGCCGCGCAGCATCGCCTGCGCGTCGGCTTCTCTCCTGCGCAGCGTGGCCGTCAGGTCCACCAGGTTGCGACGCATGTCCTCGAGCGTTCGCGCCAGCGCGTCGACCTCGGGGCCGCCGCCGGCCAGCGGGATCGACGCCGAGAAGTCGCCGCGACCGAGCCGGGTGGCCGAGTCGGCCAGCGATTCGAGCGGCTGCACGAGGCGCCGCGCGAGCACCAGTGCGCCGGCGACCGCACCGAGGGCGAGCAGCACCGCGATCCAGCCCAGCCGGCGCACGAAGCCGGCGACGACCTTGTCGCTCTCGGACGTCGGCAGGCGCGCCTCGAGCAGCGAGATGCCCTCGCCGGTCGACGCGAAGATCGGCGTGCTCGACGCGTAGAGGTCGCGCGCCTCGATGCGCCGCGCAACGATCTCGGAACGCGTCAGCGCGGTGGAATGCAGTTCCTTGAAGTCGGGCTCGACGTTGTCGAGCCAGTTCGACAGGCGCACCAGCCGCACTTTCATGTCGACCTCGTCGCTGAGCTGTCGTGCTAGCGAGGTGTCGAAGTAACGCAGTCCGAGCACGCGCGTGTCGACGTAATTCTGCACGGGCGCGACGGCACCCATGAGCCCGTCCGGCTGCCAGGCAGGCGCCAGCATGAAGCGTTCGCCCTGGTCGCGGACAGCTTCGGTCACGTTGGTCCAATCGATGTCGGCGTGCGTGCTGCCGAGCACGTGCTGCCCGGCGACCACGGCACAGGCAGTGAGGTTCACGGCGGTGCAGGTGCGGCGGAGCGACAGCTCGAGTTGCGCGCGGTTGCCGGCGCGGATCAGACGCTGCAGGGTCTGCCGGTCCGCGAGCAGCCGCGTCGCGGTCAACGTGTCCTCGCTGAAGCGGCGGATTTCCTCACGACCCGCGGCGCCACCGAGCTTGACCCGTGCGAGGGCCTGCTGCTCCGCCTGCTGGCGCAGCAGTCCGACCCCGCTCAGCGCCAGCACCAGGATCGACCCCAGCACGAGCCCGCCGAGCGTCAGCACGAGCGTGCGCTCGAGCGTCGCCGGGCCCGTCACCAGCCGGCGCAGGCTCGCGATTCCCTGTCGCAACATCGCTTGGTAGTCGTCGATTTTCACACGTCAGCCCGTACGTCGGTCGGCGCGCCACTCCACGAAGGTCTTGATCACCAGCGTCACGATCGCGAGCAGCGCGAGCACCGACGCCACGGCGAACGCTGGCACGAACGCATACTCGTTATAGAGGATTTCGACCTGCAGCGGCATCGTGGTCGTCAGGCCGCGGATGTGGCCCGACACCACCGAGACGGCGCCGAACTCGCCCATCGCGCGTGCGTTGCACAGGATCACGCCGTACAGCAGGCCCCAGCGGATCTTGGGCAACGTGACCCTCAGGAACGTCATCCAGGGGCCGGCGCCGAGCGTGATCGCGGCCTCCTCTTCCTCGCTGCCCTGCTGCTGCATCAGCGGGATCAGTTCGCGCGCGACGTACGGGAACGTCACGAAGGCGGTCGCCATGACGATGCCGGGCACCGCGAAGATGATCTGGATGTCGTTGTCCTGCAGCCACTCGCCCCACCAGCCGTGCGACCCGAACAGCATCACGAACACGAGGCCCGCGATCACGGGCGAGATCGCGAACGGCAGGTCGATCAGTGTGATCAGCAGGCTCTTGCCGCGGAACTCGAACTTGGCGATGGCCCACGCCGCGGCGATGCCGAACAGCGTGTTCAGCGGCACGACGATGGCCGCCGTGAGCAGCGTCAGCTTGATCGCGGCCAGCGTGTCGGAATTGTCGAAACTCTCGAGATAGACGCGCCAGCCTTCCGCGAACGCCTGTGCGATCACGGCACCGAGCGGCGCCAGCAGCAGCAGCGACAGGAACGCGATCGTGACGAAGATCAGCCCGGCGCGCGCGGCGCGCACGCCCGCCGGCACGTGGCTGCGTTTCTCGAACCGGGGCGCGGCGCCGGCCACGTCAGCGCCCCGCGCCCACGTGGCGACGACGGCTCCACGCCTGCGCCAGGTTGATCGTGAGCAGCATCACGAACGACACCAGCAGCATGCCGAAGCCGAGCGCGGCGGCGCCGTTGTAATCGAACTGCTCGAGCTTGATCACGATCAGCAGCGGCGTGATCTCGGTCTTGAAAGGCAGGTTGCCCGAGATGAACACGACGGAGCCGTACTCGCCGACGCCGCGGGCGAACGCCATCGTGAAACCCGTGACCAGCGCCGGCAGCACGGCCGGCAGCACGATGCGCCGGAACACGTAGAACGGTCCGGCGCCGAGCGTCTCGGCGGCCTCCTCGAGGTCGCGCTGGGCCTCGATCAGTGCGGGCTGCACCGAACGCACGACGAACGGCAGCCCGATCAGCGTCAGCGCGACGACCACGCCGAGCCAGGTGTAGGCCACCTGCACGCCGAACTGCTCCTGCAGCCGTACGCCGAGCCACCCGGTCGGCGAGAACACGGTCGCGAGCGCGATGCCCGAGACGGCCGTCGGCAGCGCGAACGGCAGGTCGATCAGCGCGTCGACGATCCGCCGGCCCGGGAACTCGTAACGCACGAGCGACCACGCGACGATGAAGCCGAAGATCGCGTTGATCAGGGCCGCAACGAACGCCGCGCCGAAGCTCAGGCGATAGGAGGCGATCGCGCGCTCGTCGAGCACGGTCGCGAGGAACTCGGACCAGGTCAGGTTCGTGGTCTTGAGGATCAGGGCCGCGAGCGGCAGCAGCACGAGCGCGCTCAGGAAGAACGTCGTGAAACCCAGCGTGAGGCCGAACCCCGGCAGGATGCTCGGTTGCCGGAACCAGGACGACGCCACGGGCTCAGGCCTCCACCGGCGCCTCGAGGCGCGCGGAGTTCACGATCAACACGGGCCGCGACGGCGTGCCTTCGAGCACGTTCGCGAGCCAGTCCCAGCGGATCGATTCGGGGTCGGCGGTTCCGAGCACGAGCATGCTGTCGTCGTAGCGTGCCAGTTCCGCCTGCAGTTCCTGCGCGACGTCGCCGGGCCGCATTTCGGTGCGCATGTCGAGGCCGTGGTCGTTCAGCGCGCTCGAGCGCGCATCGAGCAGGTCGCGCATCCGCATCGCACGCTCGGCCTCGAGCGACTCCGTCGGATGGATCACGAGGTAGACCGCCTCGGCCGCGACGTGACGCAGCAGGCTCGCGGCGACCGCCAGCGTCGCGCGACGCGCGCTCGGGTCGAGCGTGTGGATGATGACGTGCTTGGGCAGCGGCGCCGACGGCGGCACGCACAGCAGTTGCGTCGCGCCGTTCTGCAGTTGCCAGCGCGCCGCCTCGGCGCTGCCGGCGCCGGTGGCGAGGACCGGCATGCCCGGGGGCGCACGGTGGCCGTTGCCGACCTGGCTGCCGACCCGCGTCTGCATGCGCGTGCAGAGCGTCGCAAGCAACGGCGAGTCGGTGAGTTCGCGCGTCGCGTCCTCGCTGCCGGCGACCACCGTGAAACTCGAGATCGGGGTCGGCAGGATGTGGATGCGTCGCGCACCGACCGCCAGGCGCAGCCCCGGCGTCACCGGGAACTGCCGTTGCTCGGGCAGCGTGCGCGAGACCTCGAGCAGCGAACCCAGGCTGCCATTGCCGTCGTTGCCCGGCGCCACCGGCACCGGGCCGTCGCTCGACATGCGCACGCGCAACCGTTCGACGGCGCCGCCGAACAGCAGCTCCTCGACCACGCCGTGGCCGACGAAATTGGAGCGGATGTGCGCGGCGTCGGTCGCAAGCTCGACCTCCTCGGGGCGCAGCACGGCGACGACCTCGCGCGGCGATTCGGCACTGCGGGCGTCGAACCGCACGCCACGCGAAGTCCGGTAACCGAGCAGCAGGTTCGCGGCGCCGAGGAACGTGGAGACGAACCGCGTCGCCGGTCGCGTGTAGAGGTCGTCCGGCCGGCCGCACTCGAGCAGCCGGCCCTGGTGCATCACGCCGATGCGGTCGGCGAGCGCGAAGGCCTCCTCCTGGTCGTGCGTGACGAGGATGGTCGTGATCTTGAGCTCGCGCTGGATCTGGCGGATCGTGCGGCGCAGCTCCTCGCGGATCTTGGCGTCGAGGGCACCGAACGGCTCGTCCATCAGCAGCACTTCGGGGCGGTGCGCGAGTGCGCGCGCCACGGCGACGCGCTGCTGCTGGCCGCCGGAGAGCTGCGCGGGCAGGCGGTTGTCCATGCCCTCCAGCGCGACGAGCTTGAGCAGTTCCTTGCGACGTGCGACGCGCTCGGCGGCCCGGACCTTGCGCACGCGCAGCGCGAACTCGATGTTGTCGCCGATCGACATGTGACGGAACAGCGCGTAGTGCTGGAACACGAATCCGACCTGGCGCTGGCGCGCGGTCAGGTGCGTCACGTCCTTGCCGTGCAGCGAGACGCGGCCGTGGTCGATCTCTGTCAGGCCCGCGATCGCGCGCAGCAGCGTGCTCTTGCCGCTGCCGCTCGGGCCGAGCAGCACCAGGAACTCACCCTGCCGGACGTTCAGCGACACGTCGTTGACGACCGGTACGCCTTGGTACCGTTTGGTGACCTGGTCGAGGGCGATGGACATGCGCGGGCCGCGAAATCGGGTGGTTGGCAGCCATCCTAGGGGGGTGCGGTTACAGCGTCAGTCGCCCTTCGGTGACATTCCGGTAACAAGCGAGACGGGCCTTGGTGGCG
>Ga0065704_10071417_pt1 | contig 11269 bp, 9 predicted proteins | sample SwiRhicommuniRL2_FD_59091 | JGI IMG/M metagenome (GOLD analysis project Ga0065704, IMG submission 59091) | Switchgrass rhizosphere bacterial communities from Rose Lake, Michigan, USA - RL2 v2 (version 2) | ecosystem: Host-associated > Plants > Roots > Rhizosphere > Soil | place: East Lansing, MI | reverse complement strand
CCAGCTCGCCGGGATCCGCCGCAATCGCGCGACGACGTTGTTGTAGACGATCACGAGACAGAACGTCGCGTGGCCGGCGACGATGGTCCAGAACCCGGGCTCGAGCCCGAGCGTGCGGATGCCGCTCAGCAGCGCAAGACCGGTGAGGATGCCCGGCAGCGCGATCGGCAGCACGAACAGCAGCGTGATCGACTCCTTACCGTGGAACGACCGGCGCGCGAGCGCGAACGCGGCGAGCGTGCCGAGCACGATCGCGAGCAGCGTGGCGGCGGCCGCGACGAGCAGGGACAGGCGCATGGCGGCCCAGATGTCACTGCGGGCAAACGCCACCTCGAACCAGTGCAGCGTCAGCCCCGGTGGCGGGAACTGGTAGGTGCGGTCCTCGGTCGTGAACGCGTACAGCACGATCACCCAGACCGGCGCATGCAGGAACAGCAGGCCGGCCGCGGCTGCGAGCTTCGTCAACTGCGACGCGCGTTCCCAGCGTGGCGGCCTGCGACGTTCAGAGCGCATCGAAGGCCCCGAGCCGCTTCGCGAGCGCGAGATACAGGCCGATCAGCACGATCGGCACGACCGAGAACGCCGCGGCCAGCGGCAGGTTCCCGGCGGTGCCCTGCTGCTGGTACACCATCATGCCGATGAAGTAGCCGGGTGCGCCGACCACACTCGGGATGATGTAGTCGCCGAGCGTCAGCGAAAACGTGAAGATCGAGCCCGCCGCGAGCCCCGGCAGTGCGAGCGGCAGCACGACGTGACGGAACGTCTGGTTGGGCGTGGCGCCGAGGTCGGCGGAGGCCTGCAGCAACGAGGCCGGCACGCGCTCGAGCGCGGCGGCGAGCGGCAGGATCATGAACGGCAGCCACATGTAGACGAACACGGCGAACATGCCGAGGTACGAGGACGCGAGCGACGGTCCGCCGACGACCGGCACGGCGAGCATGCGGTCGAGCGTGCCCGTGAGTCCCAGCTGGTCGAAGCCCCAGCTCGCGATGCCCTGTTTGGCGAGCATGAGACGCCACGCGTACACCTTGACGAGGTAGCTGGTCCACATCGGCAACATGACGCCGACGTAGAACAGTGCCTTGAGCCGCGGCCCCGCGTAGCGCGCCATGTACAGCGCGACCGGAAAGGCGATGAAGGCGGAGGCGATCGTGACCGCGACGGCCATCGCGACGGTGCGCAGGATGATGTCGACGTGCGCCGGCCGGGTCAGCAGCACCTCGTAGGTCGCCAGCGTGACCTTCGGCACCACGCGCGCGGTGAACTCGTCGATTGCGTAAAAGCTCTGCAGCAGCAGCGTGAACAGCGACCCGAGGTAGACGATGCCGAGCCAGAGCAGCGGCGGCGCGAGCAGCAGCGTGAAGTAGAAGACGCTGCGTCCCTGCATCGAGTACGCGCGGTCGCGCATCGTTCAGTCCTGCAGCGGCACGGCGTGTTCGGGACGCCACGCCAGCAGCACGGGCGCGCCGGCGGCAAGGTCCTGCCGTGCCGCAACGTGCTCGGGGCGTGCCACCGCGAGCGTCGTGCCATTGCCGAGACGCACGCGACAACGGCTGCTGGCCCCGTGGTACAGCACGTCGAGCACCGTGCCGGTGCAACGCACGGCGCCGTCGTCGACGGCCGTGTCGACCGGTGCGAGTTCGATCAGCTCGGGACGGATCGCAAACGCCTGCGGCCGGCCCGTCAGCTCGCGCGCCACCTCGGCGTTCACGACGTTCGCGCTGCCGACGAAGCTCGCGACGAACGCCGTGCGTGGCCGGTTGTAGAGCGCGCGCGGCGTGTCGAGCTGCTCGATGCGGCCCTGGCTGAAGACGGCCACGCGGTCGGCCATGCTGAGCGCCTCGCCCTGGTCGTGCGTGACGAACACGAACGTGATGCCGAGCTGCTGCTGCAGGCCCTTGAGTTCGGCCTGCATCTCCTCGCGCAGCTTGAGGTCGAGTGCGCCGAGCGGTTCGTCGAGCAGCAGCACCTTGGGCCGATTGATCAAGGCGCGTGCCAGTGCCACGCGTTGTCGCTGTCCGCCCGAGAGCTGGTGTGGCCGTCGCACACCGTGCTCGCCGAGCCGGACGAGGTCGAGCATCTCGCGTGCGCGTCGCGAGCGTTCGGCCGCGGCGACGCCGCGCACCTTGAGGCCGTAGGCGACGTTGTCCGCGACCGTCATGTGCGGGAACAGCGCGTAGTCCTGGAACACCGTGTTGACGTCGCGCCGGAACGGTGGCGCGTGCGTGACGTCCACGCCGTCGAGCAGGACGCGGCCGCTGTCGGGCTCGTCGAAACCCGCGACGATGCGCAGGCACGTGGTCTTGCCCGAGCCCGAAGGACCGAGCAGCGCAAAGAACTCGCCCGCGGCGATCTCGAGCGACACGCGATCGAGCGCAACGACGGTACCGAAGGCGCGGGACACTGCGTCCAGGACGATGGCGGCGGTCATGGCAGGGGCCTTGGCGCCGGACGAGCGCCGACGGGCGGCGCACGCCCGGCAGGTGGTGCGATCAGCGACCGCCCATCACCGCGACGTAGTCCGTGGCCCAGCGACTGTACGGCACGCACGTACCCTGCTCGCACGCAGCCTCGGGGGTGCGCCAGAAATGGATCTTGTCGAAGTTGTCGAAGCCGTTGGTCGCGCAGCCCGTGTCGCCGAGCAGCGCGTTGCCCTTGCAGGCCGCGGGGACGGCGGGCACCGAGCCGAACCACGCGGCGACGTCGCCCTGCACCTTGGCATTGAGCGACCACTCGAGCCACTTGTAGGCGCAGTTGGGATGTTTCGCGTTGGTCGCGAGCATCGTCGTGTCGGCCCAGCCGGTGGCGCCTTCGGCCGGCACCACGCTCGCGATCGGCTGCTTGTTGGCGACGAGCGTATTCACCTGGAACGGCCACGAACCCGAGGCGACCACGCCTTCGTTGGTGAAGTCCTGCACGGCCACGTTGGCGTCGTGCCAGTAGCGGTGCACGAGCGGGTGCTGCTGCCGCAGCAGTGCGAGCACGGCCGCGTATTGTTCCTCGTTGAGCGCGTACGGATCCTTGATGCCGAGCGCGGGCTGCTTCGCCATCAGGTACAGCGCCGCGTCGGCGATGTAGATCGCCCCGTCGTAGGCCTGGATGCGACCCTTGTTGCTCTTGCCGTCGGGCAGCTTCTGCTCCTCGAACACGACTGCCCAGGAGGTCGGCGTGGCGGGGAACACCTTGGTGTTGTACATGAGCACGTTCGGGCCCCACTGGTAGGGCGTGCCGAAGTGCTTGCCGTCGACGAAGTGCCAGGGCGCGTTCTTGAGCCGCTCGTCGACGTTCGCGTAGCTCGGCACGCGTTCGACGTCGATCGGCTGCACGGTGCCACCGCGGATCAGGCGCAGCGACGCATCCCCGGAGGCGGTGACGAGGTCGTAGCCTCCCTGCGTCATCAGGGACACCATCTCGTCGGACGTGCCGGCGGTCCGGATGTTGACCTTGCAGCCGGTGTCCTGCTCGAACGCGGTGACCCAGTCGTAGTTCTTGTCGGTTTCGCCGCGCTCGATGTAACCGGGCCACGCGACGATGTCGACCTGGCCCTCGAGCGCTTCCGACGCGGCCGCAGCGGGTGCCTTCGCTTCCGGTGCGACGCCCTCCTGCTTCTTCTGGCAGCCCGCGAGCACGAACACGGCGGCAACCACCAGCAGCATCGGGCTGGCGTCGAGCGTCATGCGACGTAAGGACATGTGAGACTCCCTGTCCCGGTGTTGTGACTTGCAGCTGCCAGGCGCAGCGTTGCTGGATTCTATGCCCGTTTCGCGCGCGTGGTAGTCCCGATGCCGGGCCTCGCGCCCAGGGGTCACCCCGTCCTGCGGCAGGTGTCGGGCCGTCGCCTGCGCCGGCCGGGCATGGCCGTCAGCCTCGACGACCCGCGAACGGCAGCATCCGACGCAGCGTGTCGTCCTTGAGCAGGACGTGGTGGTACAGCGCCGCCGCGACGTGGATCACGGCCAGCACCACGAGTGCGTTGAACAGTGCTTCGTGCACGCCCTCGAGCGTTTCGTGCAGGTCGTGGTTTTCGGCGGCGAGGGCTGGAAACGCGAACCAGCCGAAGAAACTGGCCGGGCGTCCTGCGGTCGAGACGACGAGCCAGCCGCTGATCGGCTGCAGCAGGATCAGCAGATAGAGGAGGCCGTGCCCGGCCGCGGCGGCCTTGCGTTGCCAGGCGATGGCACCGAGCGGCGCGGGACGGGCGCCGTTGACGGCCTTCCAGGCAATCCGCGCGACCGCGAGCAGCAGCACCAGCAGGCCGAACGAAATGTGCCACCCCATCAGGGCGGCACGTTCCGGCGAGCCCTCGGCGGCCTCCTCGGCGCTCTCGACCAGGAACCACTGGGACACGATCAGCACGACGATCGCCCAATGCAGGAACTTCGCCAGGCTGCCGTAGGCTTCCGCGGTGTTGCGCAATGGCATGGCTCATCTCACTCTGGAGGCGACCGGGTGAATTCTACTCGTCGGCCTGCAGGAGCAGCATGTGCACGCCGTCGGGCGCCAGCAGCAGCGCGGCCTCGCGGTCGCGTTGCGCCACCGCGCGGGGCAGCCGGCGGGCGAAGGCAAACCCCCGGGCGCCCAGCGTTGCGATCCGTTCACGCACGTTGGCCGACGTGAAGCACAGCAACGGTGCGTCGAGCGCAAGGTCCTCGAACGCGAGGTTGAGGTCGCGGCTGCTGGCGACGACCCTTCCCGTCGCCGGGTCGTCGGCGACGAAGGCGACGAAACCGAGCTGCTCCCAGAATCGTCCGGCAGCGGACGGGTCCTCGGTCGCGAGCAGGTATTCCTCGAAGTAGCCGAGCACGCTTTCGTGACGCGGCTCCAGCGCCGGCGATGAAAACGTGCGCGCCTCGAGCAGGCGCACGGGGTGGTGCGCCGGATCGCGAAACGTCGCCTCGTTCAGCGAGGCTTCGTCCAGTCGGGCGTGCTCGACCTCGATGCCGAGGTCCTGCAATCGGCCGAGCCGGGTGCGCAGGTCCGGCGCGACGAACGTGAGCCGCGGCTCGCCGAAGTCGAGGCCGTGCAGCCCGAGGCACAGTCGCCCGTCGGTGACGACCGCGTAGGGGTGGGGCCAGGCATCGCCGACCGGCGCCTGCACGAACCCGAGCGACTCGTAGAACGCCAGTGCGGCGGCGACGTCGCGGGTCGCTATACCGAGTTCGAGGAACTGCGACAGCACGCGCGGGCCGGGGATGCGGTCAGCGCGTGGCGCCCAGCGCGAGCGCCCGCTCGCGTGCGCCCGCCCGCCGCGTCGCGTCGTCGGGACTTGCCGGCAGCGGCCAGCCACCGGTGTGACGCAGCACGACGTCCTCGAGCACGGCGACGTTGGCCTCGCTCGAATTGAGGCACGGCACGTAGTCGAAGGCCTCGCCGCCCGCGGCCAGGAAGGCCTCGCGGTTCTGCATGCTGATTTCCTCGAGCGTCTCGAGGCAGTCGGTCGCGAACCCCGGGCAGACGACCGTGACGCGCTTCGGGCCGCCCTGGGCGTACTCGTGCAGCAGCACGTCGACGTAGGGCTTGAGCCATTCCTCGCGGCCGAAACGCGACTGGAAGCCGATCGACCACTCGCCCTGCGCGAGTCCGAGCCGCTCGACGACGCCGCGCGCGGTGCCCTGGCAGAAGCAGTGGTACGGGTCGCCGGCCAGGAAGTAACGCTTCGGGATGGAATGGAACGAAAAGAGCAGGTGCTTGCGACCGTGCTGGCGCCAGTGCTCCTCGATGCTGTCCGCGATCGCCTGCAGGTAGCGCTCGTGCTCCCAGTACTGGTTCACGAACCGCAACTCCGGCATCCAGCGCCAGCGGCCGAGTTCGCGCGTCACGAGTTCGAAGATGCTGCCGGTCGTGGTGGAGGAGTACTGCGGGTACAACGGCAGGACCAGCAGCCGCTGCACGTTCTTTGCGCGCAGGCGTTCGAGCGCCGAGCGAATCGAGGGCTCGCCGTACGTCATCGCGAGGTCGACCACGGTGTCGTCGCCGAACCGTGCCTGCATCCGCCGCGCGAGGCCCCGCGTGAGCGCCTGGGATTCGAGCAGCAGTGGCGAGCCCGCGGGCGTCCAGATCTTCTGGTAGGCATGGGCGCTGCGCCGCGGCCGCGTGCGCAGGATGATGCCGTGCAGGATCAGCCACCAGAGCGCGCGCGGCTGTTCGATCACGCGCGGGTCCCAGAGGAACTCGGCGAGGTACTTGCGGACCGAGGCGGGTGAGGGGTCGGCCGGAGTGCCGAGGTTGACCAGCAGGATGCCGACGCGGGCGGGCGTGCCGTGGGCGAAATCGGGGCGGCCGAGGTACTCGATCATGGTCGGGCGGGCTGACGGGCGGCTTGATGAGTGGGCCGCAAACGATAGCACGGCGCTCCGGTGTCCCCTTCTGCGCCGACGATCCCGGCCGCGTGCCGTCAGTGCCCGCGTTCGGCGGCCTGCATCGCGGGCGACCACCGCAGCACGAGCCACTGGAAGAGGGCGGCGCCAACCGCAAACGTGAGCATCGGCAACGCGGAATTTGCGCCGAAGACACCCATGGCCTGGACGCACAGCGCCGAGACCAGCTGGTTCAGGAAACCGAGCGTGCTCGAGCCGACGCCCGTGGCGTGCGCGGGCGCCTGGCTCACGGCGATGGCCGTCAGGTGCGGCATGAACAGGCCCTGGCCGAAGTAGAGCACGCCCATCGGTCCGAAGATCCACAGCGGGTGGGTCAGGCCGGCCGCGACGAACGCCAGCGCCGCCACCGCCGCGACGAACTGCAGCGCGACGCCGAAGCCGATCAGCCACTGCTGGCCACGGCCCGAAAAGCGGTTCAGCGCCCAGTTGCCGGCGACGTAGCCGACCGAGATCAGCGGGTAGTAGAGCCCGTACTCGGTCGCGGAATGGCCGAGCGCCGTCACCATCACGTACGGCGCCAGCGAAATGAAGACGACGAACATCGAGTAGGCCGCCGACGACTGCACCACGCAGCTCAGGTAGAGCGGCTTGGACAGCAGGGAGCGCGCCACGCGCGCCATTTCGCGCACCGCGGGCGGTGCGTGCGCGACCGGACGCGTTTCGGGCAGGTGGCGATGGACGAGCCAGGCGATCGCGACACCGAACACGATCAGTGCGCCGAACACCGAACGCCAGCCGAACTGGCTCGTCAGCAGGCCGCCGACGACCGGCGCCGACGCACTGGCGACCACCGAGACGATCGCGAGTTGCGCCAGCATCGGCGCCATGCGCGTGGGAAACACGTCGCTCACGATCGTGCGGGACACTGCGAGGCCCGCGGCGGTGCCGAACGCACTCACGGCGCGACCGAGCACGAGCCAGCCGAGGTTCGGCGCCGCGAGACAGGCCAGCGAGCCGACCGTCATCAGCGCGATGCCGCCGAACAAGGCGGCGCGACGGCCGTAGCGGTCGGCATACGGGCCCCAGAACAGCATGCCGACGGCAAAGGTCAGCAACGCGACCGAAAAGGTCGTCTGGACTTCGGCCACGCTTGCGTCGAAATGCTCGCGGACCGCCGGCAGCGCGGGGATGTACAGGTTCGTCGCGACCGAGCCGATCGTGACGACGAACGACAGCAGGAGGATCAGCGCGCGGTCGCTCAACCCTCGATGCCGCCGATGCAGAGGTATTTGAGTTCGGTGTAGTCGAGGATGCCGTACTTGGAGCCCTCGCGGCCGACGCCCGATTCCTTGACGCCGCCGAACGGCGCGACCTCGGTCGAGATCAGCCCGGTGTTGAGGCCGACGATGCCGTACTCGAGCTTCTCGGCGACGCGCAGCGCGCGTGCGAGATCCTTCGTATAGAAGTACGAGGCGAGGCCGAACTCGGTGTCGTTGGCCATGCGGATCGCGTCACGCTCGTCCTTGAACGGGAACACCGGCGCGACCGGCCCGAAGGTCTCTTCGCGCGCGACCAGCATGTTCGGCCGCACGTGCGTGATCACGGTCGGTTCGAAGAACGTGCCGCCGAGCGCGTGACGCTTGCCGCCGAGCGCGACCTGGGCACCCTTGGCGAGTGCGTCGGCGACGTGCTCCTCGACCTTGGCGACGGCTTTGTCGTCGATCAGCGGACCCTGGTCGGTCGCGCCTGCGAGGCCGTCGCCGACGCGCAGCTTGCGCACGGCCTCGACGAGCTTGGCGACGAAGGCGTCGTAGACGCCCTCCTGCACCAGCAGGCGGTTGGCGCAGACGCAGGTCTGGCCGGTGTTGCGGTACTTGCTCGCGATCGCGCCCTGCACGGCGAGGTCGAGGTCGGCGTCGTCGAAGACGATGAACGGCGCGTTGCCGCCGAGCTCGAGTGACAGCTTCTTGAGCGTGTCGGAGCACTGCACCATGAGCTTCTTGCCGATCGCGGTCGAGCCCGTGAACGTGAGCTTGCGCACGATCGGGTTGGAGGTCATCTCGCCGCCCAGCACCGCGGCGGACCCGGTGACCACGTTGAACACGCCCTTCGGGATGCCAGCGCGATGCGCGAGCTCGGCCATCGCCAACGCGGAATAGGGCGTCTGCATCGCCGGTTTGCAGACGAACGTGCAGCCTGCCGCGAGTGCGGGTCCGGCCTTGCGCGTGATCATCGCGGCCGGGAAGTTCCAGGGCGTGATCGCCGCGACCACGCCGACGGGCTGGCGCAGCACGAAAATCCGCTTGTCGGGCTGGTGGCCAGGGATCACGTCGCCGTAGAGCCGCTTGCCTTCCTCGGCGAACCATTCGATGAACGAGGCCGCGTAGACGATTTCGCCACGGGCTTCGGCGAGCGGCTTGCCCTGTTCGGCCGTCATCAGCGTCGCGAGATCGTCGGCGTGCGCGAGCATCAGCTCGTACCACTTGCGCAGGACCGCGGCACGGTCCTTGGCGGTCCGTGCGGCCCAGGCGGGGAATGCGGCGCTCGCGGCTTCGATCGCGGCACGGGTCTCGGCGACGCCGAGGCTCGGCACGGTGCCGAGCACGGCGCCGGTGGCAGGGTTGGTCACCTTGACCGTCGCGCCGCCCTCGGCGTCGAGCCAGCGACCGTCGACATAGCACTGCTGGCGCAGCAAGGCGCCGTCCGCGAGGTTCAGGGGCATTGCGTTTCTCTCTTCCGTGCGCCGCGCCCGCCCGCGCGACGAACGGGGCGACGGCTGTTGCTCAGCCGAGGTACCTGGCGAGGAACGCGAGCGTCCGCTCCAGCGCGAGGTGCGCGGCGGCGCCGTCGTAACTCGCCCGATCGGTGCAGTTGAAGCCGTGACCGGCGTCGTAGAGATGATACTCGCCCTGCGGGAACGCGGCGCGGATGCGGTCGATGTCCTCGGGCGGGATGTGCGCATCGTGCCGGCCGAAGTGGAACTGCACGGGCGCGCGCGGCACGGGTTCGAGCACGTCGGGGATGCCGGCACCGTAGTAGACGACCCCGGCGGCGATGTTGGTCCGGCTGCCGGCCATGTAGACGACGCGGCCGCCCCAGCAGTAGCCGATCATGCCGACCGCGCCCGCGTGCGCGACCGCATCGACCGCCGCATTGAGGTCCGCCATCAACCCTGCCGTGTCCGCCTGCCGGGCATAGCCGCGCCCGGCCTGCATGCCGGATTCGTCGTAGGGCAGGTTCACGCCGCGCTTCTGCCGGTCGAACAGGGCCGGTGCGATCGCAAGATAGCCCCTGGCGGCGTACTGCTCGGCCACGCGCTCGATGTGACCCGTGACGCCGAAAATTTCCTGCACGATCACCACGCCGCCGCGCACCGGGGCGTCGGTGGCGGCCCGGGCGAGATAGGCCGAGAACGTGTGGCCGTCCGCGGCCCGCAACTGCAGGTGGCTCATGAGGGGCGCTCCGTGCCGCACCGGCGGGGTCAGGTGCCGTCGAGGATAGCAGGGGGCGCCGCAGCGGCCGGAAGCGGGGACGCGGCCCATCGTGCGTCAATGGCGTCTGACTCCGCCATTCCGGACCTCCCTATAATCGCCGCTCGCCCACCGGCAGGAAGCTTCCAATGTCGATCCGTACCCTCGCCACGTCGCTCGGCCTCGCCGTCACCGTCACGCTCGCCGGTTGTGCCAGCCAGCCAGCGGCCGAAACCCCGGCGCCTGTCGCCGCGCCTGCCGCCAGCCTTGCGGCCGAGGCGGCCCCGGCGCGCAAGCAGCAACTCGACGCGCTGTTCGAGGCCTATTTCGAGGACCTGCTCAAGCTGAGTCCGCTGACCGCGACCTTCATGGGTGACGATCGCTACAACGACCTGTTGCCCAACTCGATCGGCCCCGAATACCTGGCCGCGGCGCGCGACACGAACCACCGGTACCTCGCCGCGATCAAGACCATCGATCCCAGCGGCCTCGCGCCGGCGGACCGCATCTCCTACGACATCTTCCTGGCCGAGCGCGAACGCGAAGTCCGCGCCGAGCGCTTCCCGGCGGAACTGCTGCCGCTCAACCAGGCCGGCAGCCTGCTGACGCTGATGCCGGCGCTCGGTGCCGGTGGCAACGCGCAGCCGTTTGCGACGGTCAAGGACTACGACAACTGGCTCGGCCGTCTCGGCGGGCTCGTCGTCTGGATGGACCAGGCGATCGCCAACATGCGCGTCGGCATGCAGCGTGGCGTCGTGCAGCCGCGTGCCGTGATGGAAAAGGTGCTGCCGCAGCTCGACGCGATGGTCGTCGAGCGTGCGCAGGACAGCCCGTTCTACGCGCCCGTGAAGCAGTTCCCCGCGACGTTCGCACCGACCGACCGCGAGCGGCTCGCGGCCGCTTACGCGGCGCAGATCGACTCGAAGCTGCTGCCGGCGTACCGGCGCCTGCGTGACTTCGTGCGTGACGAGTACCTGCCGCACACACGCGCCAGCGTCGCCTGGACCGCGCTGCCCGACGGCGATGCGTGGTACCAGAACTACGTGCGCGAGCACACGACGACGACGATGACGGCCGAGGAGATCCACCAGGTCGGCCTCGGCGAAGTCGCGCGCATCCGCGGCGAGATGGACCGCGTGCGCCAGCAGGTCGGATTCAAGGGCGACCTACCGGCGTTCTTCGAGTTCCTCGAGACCGACCCGCAGTTCTATTTCACGCGCGGCTCCGACCTGATCGACGGCTACCAGGCGCTCAAGCGGCGCATCGACGCCGCGCTGCCGAAGCTGTTCTCGGTGTTTCCGAAAGCGGGCTACGAGGTGCGCGAGGTCGAAGCGTTCCGCGCCGCCTCCGCGGCCGGTGGCTCGTACCAGCAGCCCTCGGCCGACGGCTCGCGCCCGGGCATCTTCTACGTCAACACGTACAACCTGAAGGCACAGCCGAAATACGGCATGGAGACGCTGTCGCTGCACGAGGCGGCCCCGG
>Ga0065704_10071415_pt1 | contig 11276 bp, 5 predicted proteins | sample SwiRhicommuniRL2_FD_59091 | JGI IMG/M metagenome (GOLD analysis project Ga0065704, IMG submission 59091) | Switchgrass rhizosphere bacterial communities from Rose Lake, Michigan, USA - RL2 v2 (version 2) | ecosystem: Host-associated > Plants > Roots > Rhizosphere > Soil | place: East Lansing, MI | reverse complement strand
TTCACCGGCCAGCAGGGCGTCGTCCATCATGAAGGCCACGGCGCGGCCGCTTTCGAGCATGTTGAAGGCTTCACCGTGGTCCTTGGCGGAAATCACGTTCATCTTCATTTGCTTGTCGGCGTTCATCGCCTTGAGGATGCGCTCGGAGGTGGTGCCGGCGGTGGTCACCACGTTTTTGCCAGCCAGGTCCGGGAAGTCTTTATAGGAAGGCTGACCGTCCTTGACCTTGGTCAGCAGGCGGGTGCCGACCTCGAAGATGCCGACCGAGAAACCGACTTGCTGCTGGCGCTCGACGTTGTTGGTGGTGGAGCCGCACTCCAGGTCGACGGTGCCGTTTTGCACCAGCGGGATGCGGGTCTGGGAGGTGACGAGGTTGTATTTGACCTTGATGTCGGTGCCCAGTTGTTTTTTCAGGGCCTCGACCACGGCCAGCTGGATGTCGTGGGAGTAGCCCACGGGCTCCGGCTTGCCTGCCAGGTAGGAAAATGGAATGGAGGAGTCGCGGTGGCCCAATGTGATGGTGCCCGAGTCCTTGATCTTCTTCAGGGTGCCGGTCAGCTCCTCGGCCATGGCCGGCGAAGCGATGACTGCAGCCGCGATAGCGGCGCCCAGCAATTGACGAACGATACGCATCAAATTTTCCTCGACATGTTTGTTTTTTTTATGGAGCCGTTGGCGGACTCTTTCGTTCAACGAATACAACATGAAGCGGGTGCATTCGGCTAAAGAGTGTAGAGCATGAGTCGTGCCAAGCTTCCTTCTTGATCATAACGCCCCGAAATTACGGGGTATCGATCTTTTTTGACAGTAAATCGACAGCATGTGTTGTCCGTGATTCCGAATGGGTTGGCTTTTGGTGTTCGGAAACCCGAATGAATGGTGCCTTGATTTAGTTACCGCAGGTGACGGTTTGCAGCGTGGTCTGTTAACGGCTTTTACGGACCGCACTACCATGACCCTTTCTGCCGATGAAGCGCCTGCTTCGATAGATGCCCTGATTTCCCAACGTTTACCGGCCTGGCTTACCTCGGCCACGGTCGACCAGCAGCGTGCGCTTCACCAGGCGCTGCGTCAGCAGCAGCACAGTGCTGAGCGTGTGCGGCAGTTGTTCAGCCACATTCCGGCCCTGGACGACTTTGCCGCCGCACTGCTGGAGGACGCGTTGCGTCGGCGTTTCAAGGTAAGCACTGACGTGCGCAAAGCGACACTGCGCAAGGTGGTTCAAATCATTCTGGCAACGCCCATTCCGCCAACGCCGTCGCCGAACATTGTCCGCATCTCGACTCAGCCTCTGTTGACGACCGCGCTGCATAACTTCACCCAGGCGGAAACCAAGCCAGGGCCTTTCACCCAGGTCGCATTGCAAGATGTGGCCGGTGTCACACTGTCGGTATCGTTCGAGCGCTTCGCCAAACTGTGCCGCACGCTCGACCTGGGCGGCCGCTATCAGGCCCTGTTGCGCGCGCATCTACTGCCAGCAGATCGGCCAGGCGACGAACCCGGTCAGGCCCGTCGTGAGGTCGAGGCATTGCTGGAGGAGGCCCTGCGCTCATCGATGGAAGCGGCAGTACGCCTGGCGGCCCTCAAAGGCGAAATCAGCCATGACAACTACTTGCAGACACTGCCGATCTTTGCAAAACCTGCTGTGGTGCCTGCTTACCCTGTTGTGTTGAGGGCTCGCCAGGTTTACCTGCTGGGCAAGTGCCTGCACGGGGTGGTGGCCATCGAGATTCAAGACCGCGATCAGGCTTATGTGCGCGGGATCCTGCTCTGGATACCGGGTGACCCTCAGCAGCCCGTGCAGGTGTTCGAATCCTGGTGGGCGTTCTACCAGGCCATGGGCCTGCGCCTGCGCGACCCACACTATGCGGCGTTCATGGCGCGGTTCATCGCCGAGCGTGATCGGGTCGCCTTTTTCGGCACCTTGAAGCGTTTGCTGTCGTCGAGCGCTGAGGGGGCGGTGTTGCAGCTGGATGGTCGTGACTTTGCCATCACTCAACCGTTGTTTGCCTTCCTGCGTGCTTCGCGCATCGACAAGATGCTCGATGATGCCCGTGTGCTGGCCGTACCCACTGCCGACGAGGACAGCAAGGCGCGGGATGAGCGGCTTAGGGGGTATCAGCAAGCGGGACTGACCTTGTTGAACCTTGCTGGGCTGTTCGTGCCGGTGGTGGGCGAATTGATGCTCGCGGTCGCTGCCGTGCAGATTGCCGATGAGGTCTACGAGGGTTACCAGGATTGGCAGTTGGGCGATCGCCAAGGGGCGCTGGAGCACGTATTCAGTGTGGCTGAAAGTGTTGCGCTGGGGGCCGCGATAGGCGCTGGCACTGCAGTGGCGGGGCACGTGCTCAAGCGCATCGTGTTCGTCGATGAGCTGTCGCCGATTCGCACCGATGCCGGTCACGTCAAGCTGTGTGCCCATGACCTGTCTGCTTACCGGGTAAAGGAGCAGGGCGTGACGGTTGGCGAACTGATCCCAGAGGATGACCAGTGGCAATTGAAGTTGCACGAAGCCAGTTTTCAGTTGGCGGGCTACAAGGATGGTGAGCACCTGTTCATCCGTCATCCTCAGCGCAGCGAGGCCTTTCAGCCAATGCTCGAGCACAACGGCACTGGGGGCTGGCGGCATGCGCTGGAGCGTGCAGAGGAGTGGGCAGAGCCTGCGCGCTTGATGCGGCGGTTGAGCGCTGAACTGGCCGAAGTCAGCGATGAAGACGTACGCAGGGTGCTCGACAGCACGGGCTTCGATGACGCACAGCTAAGGCGACTGCACCTGGAAAACGCGCCGCCTCCCGCACGGTTGCTCGATGCCTTGGAGCGCTACCGCTTGCATGAGCAATTCCCCACCGTACAGGGCGAGGCGTTCGAGTTTCTGGTCAGCACAGCGCAAGGCAATGAAGAGTTGGCCAGCGTCGCGCTGCGCCGGGACTTCCCTGGCCTGTCGCACCGCGGGGCCCATGAAATTATCCAGCAGGTCGACAGCCAGCAGGTCGAGCAGATGCTGGCCAGTGATCGCGTCCCCTTGGCCTTGGCTGAACGCGCGCGCTGGTTTTTGCGCGACAGCCGCCTTGACCGTGCCTGCGCAGGTTTACGTCAGGCTTCGGCAGCCAATGCCGATACCGCGAAGCTGGCCGTTGGCCTTATCGAACACTTGGCGCCGTGGCTTGAACCCTATGCCGTCGAAGTGCGAGCCGAGAGCCGCACAGGGGCGGTATTGGCACATGCCGGCGCGGATGCTGCTGCTCAGCGGTTCAGTATCGTCAAAACGCCGACTGGATATACCGCCTACGCTGCGACGGGTGAGCTGTTGGCAGGCACTGTTCCAACCGACAGCCTGCTGCAGGCACTTTCGTTGACCTTGAGTGACGCGCAAACAGGCGCACTGGGGACCCCCACGCTGGACGCGCCAGCGTTGAGCGACCTGCTGGCCGAGCACGCCCGCACGCATCGTGACCTGGCCGCGCAGTTGATCGGCCAGGCGCCGATAGGCGGTGGCGTGCGGCCGCCCGTGCGGTGGGGAGACGGGCGCCTGGGTTACCCACTCAGTGGTCGCGGCGAAAGCCGTGGGCAGGCCAGCCGGCGAGGGCTGCGGCAGATTTTCCCGACCCTCGGCGACCGCCAGTTGCAAAACTATCTGTTGGACCTGATTGCACGCGGGGTCGACCCATGGCAGCACTACAGCGAGCTTAGCCAGCAACTGGCGAGCCTGCGCCAGGTCTTGCGGCGGTGGCGTATGGAACACGCTGGCGTGCTGGACCTGCTGCGGCGTGGCCGGGTCGCCAATAGCATTCGCCGTTGCTGGCGATGCAAGACAGGCTTGCGCAGCGATGGTACCTACGCGCTGGACATTCGCGGCGAACGTGTCGGCAGCTTGCCCACGCTGGAAGAAGGGGTCAGTTTCCCGCATGTCACGCGGCTGACCCTGCGCGACATGGACTTGTCGGAAATCGATCCTGATTTCCTCGCGCGCTTCCCTAACCTGCGCGAGCTTGACCTGCGTGCGAATCATCTTGCCGTCATCCCGCCAGGTGTAGAGCGGTTGACCGAGCTGCGGGGGCTGCAGTTGGATCACAATCGGATCATCATGGACGTTGCCGGCAACCGCCGGCTCAGTGCCTTGATCCGCTTGCAAACGCTCGAGCTCAATTACAACCCGCTCGGCTTTGCCCCCGATATACGTGGGTTGATCCACCTCAGGCCGGTGGGGCTGCGTTCGACAGGTATCACCTCATTCCCCTCGCGCCTGCAGCAGTTGCCACTGCGCGGCGTCGCCGACCTGCGCAACAACCAGATCCGTCAGGTCAATCAGGACCTCCACGGCCTGCGCCAGCGTCTGCAGCGCATGGCCCTGCACGACAATCCCTTGGATGAAGCGAGCGAGCAGTACCTGAATCAACTGTCGGGCACTTCGTCGTTCCGTCATCAGCTGGTGCAGGTAAACGAGCGCGAGCACTGGTTGCTCGGCTCGACGGGCGCACAACGTAGCGAGCGCGAGATGCAGTGGCGTAACCTGCAGTTGGAAACGACGTCCCGGCCTTTCTTCAACTTCCTCCGCGATTTCGCTCGATCGTCCGACTTCGTGCAGCGACCAAACTACTATCGGGCCAGGGTCTGGAACATCATCGAGGCCTGCGAGCAGAACACTGAACTGCGTGAACAGTTGTTCATCATGTCGGGCGGCAACGCTTCCTGCGAGGACCGCCTGTTGTGGCTGTTCAGCCAGATGGAGGTGAGGGCGTTGATCCACCGGCACACCTCTGGGATGTCCATTGCCCAGAGCGAGGTTGAGCTGATGCGCCTGAGCCGCTCACTGTTTCGCCTGGATGCGCTGGATGAGATCGCGACGCGGCGTATCCAGAGGATTCGCGATGCTGGGCACGATGTGGACGATATCGAAGTCTACCTCACCTACCGTGTTCGCTTGGCGGGCCCGCTGCGCCTGCCTGCCCAACCTGCTGCCCTGCATTTTGAAGCCTATGCCGGGTTGACCCCCGCCGACTTGAACAACGCCAGGGTCGAAGTGTTACGCGCGGAAACCCCAGAGCGTTTGACTCAGGCGCTGGCTGATCAGGCGTTTTGGGAACGTTACGTGCGAGACCGTTACGAGCGCCGCTTCACGGCGTTGGTGGACGCTTTCCGGGCACCTGAAGAGGCCTACCGGGAGCGTGCAGAAGCGGGAGAGGTCAGTGAGGAGCAATACTTGAAGTACTGCGAAGGCATCGTGCAAGCCATTCACGACGGCGAGCGCGACTTGATTGTCACGTTGGCCCGCGAAGCGTTTGACCGTTGGTTCGGGATTGATGGGGTGTTGCCGTGAGCGGGTGCCGCGCAGGCGGCACCGGCTTCAACGTCGCCTTCAGGCAGCCTTGAACGAAGTTTGGCTCAGCGGCGCTGTCACTAGGTAGTCGTGCAGCGCCTGCTGTTCCGCAGGCGATGTGAACAGGCCCAGTTTGGTGCGGCGCCACAGAATGTCGGCCACATCGACAGCCCACTCTTCGCTGCGCAGGTAATCGACTTCGCGGCTGAAGAGGCCGCCGCCAATGGCCTGGCCCAAACCTTCCGGGCCCTGAATACCATCAAGCAGGCGCCATACGCGGCTGCCGTAAGTCACTGCCCAGCGTTTGGCGATGTCCACCGGCAGCCACCCGTACTGCGCCAGAATGGCGTCGGTCAGTGCCTGCGCGGTGGTCATGTCTTCCCCGCCGGGCAGCGGCGCAGTAGCGGTCCAGCTGGCGCGCATCTGGGTGAAGAACGGTTTGAGCTCGGCCATGGCCGATTCGGCCAGCTTGCGGTACGTGGTGAGCTTGCCGCCGAACACCGACAGCAACGGCGCCTGGCCTTCACCTGCCGACAGCGCCAGGGTGTAGTCGCGGGTCACGGCCGACGGGTTGTCCGACTCGTCGTTGCACAGCGGGCGTACGCCGGAGTAGGTGTGCAGGATGTCAGCACGGCTGAGCTGATGGTTGAAGTGCGCGTTGACCACCTTGAGCAGGTAGTCGGTCTCGGCCTCGGTGATTTTCACCTGGGCCGGGTCGCCGCTGTACTCACGGTCGGTGGTGCCGATCAGGGTGAAGCGGTCCAGGTAAGGGATGCAGAACACGATGCGCTGGTCTTCGTTCTGCAGGATGTAAGCGTGTTCGCCTTCGTACAGGCGCGGGACGATCAGGTGGCTGCCCTGAATCAGGCGGATGCCGTAAGGCGCATCCAGCTTGAGGTCATCCTTGATGAAGCTGGCCACCCACGGGCCAGCAGCGTTGACCAGGGCGCGGGCACGAATGCTCTGCAGGCTGCCGTCGGCATGCTGCAGCTCGACCTGCCACACGCCATCGACACGCTCGGCACGCAGGCAGCGGGTGCGGGTGACGATGTGCGCACCTTGTTCGCGGGCTGCCATGGCATTGAGCACGACCAGGCGCGCGTCGTCCACGGCGCAGTCAGCGTATTCGAAACCCCGGGTGATGGCCGGTTTGAGCGGGTAGCCCGGGCCGAAGCGCAGGCTGCGCGAAGCGCCCAGGCGCTTGCGCTTGCCCAAGTGGTCGTAGAGGAACAGGCCGGCACGGATCATCCAGGCCGGGCGCAGGTGCGGGCGATGGGGCAGCACGAAGCGCATCGGCTTGACGATGTGCGGTGCCTTGGCCAGCAGGACTTCGCGCTCGGCCAGGGCTTCGCGCACCAGGCGGAACTCGTAGTGCTCCAGGTAGCGCAGGCCACCATGGATGAGCTTGCTGCTCGCCGACGACGTGTGCTGCGCCAGGTCGTCCTTTTCGCAAAGGAACACCTTCAGGCCGCGCCCGGCGGCGTCGGCAGCAATGCCCACACCATTGATGCCACCGCCGATCACGGCGAGGTCATAGCAGTCGGTGAGGGGGGGCTGGGACGAAACGGGCTGGGACACGGGCAAGGCCTCCTGGGGCTGTTCACATCGAATATGAACATTGATGTTCGTTTCCGAAAATACTAGCGCAACAGAAGGCGGGTATCCAGTCAGTCTTTATAGAAAATACTGATCGGATGACAATAAAGTGAACATTTACGAAAATAGCGGGCCGGTGATGGCCCGCGTGCGGTTCAGACCACGTCGAGGCGAATCTTGTACTGGTTAAGCAAGTGGGCGAGGGCGGGCGTCGGTGTCTGGTCGGTCACCAAACAGTCCACTAGACTGATCGAGCCCAGGCGAACCATGGCATTGCGCCCGAACTTGCTGGAGTCGGCGGCCAGGATAACCTGGCGTGCATTGGCGATCAGGGCCTGGGAAACCCGTACCTCCTGGTAATCGAAGTCCAGCAGGCTGCCATCTTCGTCGATGCCGCTGATGCCCACCAAGGCGAAGTCGACCTTGAACTGGTTGATGAAATCGACGCTGGCCTGGCCTACCACACCGCCATCGCGGCGCACCGTGCCACCTGCCACCAGTACTTCGAAATCGTCCTTGGCCGCCAGGATCGAGGCCACGTGGAGGTTGTTGGTAATCACCTTCAGGTGGTTATGGTTGAGCAGCGCGCGGGCGATCGATTCGGTCGTTGTGCCGATGTTGATGAACAGCGAGGCATGGTCGGGAATCTGCGAGGCCACGGCTTCGGCGATGCGCTGCTTCTCGTCGCGCATCTGGTCGGCGCGCATGGCGTAGGCGGTGTTCTCGATGCTCGAGTCATACGCGGCACCCCCGTGGTAGCGGCGCAGCAGGTTGAGCTCGGCGAGCTGGTTGATGTCGCGGCGGATGGTTTGCGGGGTGACGACGAACAGCTGCGCCATTTCTTCGATGCTGACGTAGCCGCGGTCGCGGACCAGCTCGAGGATTTGTTGTTGGCGGGGGGGCAGATTCATGGGCGGTCCTTATGGGCTGCCGGACAAATTCTGCAATGATGCCGTAGGAAGCGGATGACGGCCAGTAGACGAATGTGCAGGGCGCGTGTAGGAGCAGCCTTGTGCTGCGAAGAGGCCGGTGTTAGCAGCGAATATTCACTGTGTGACCACTGGCCTCTTCGCAGCACAAGGCTGCGCCTACAGGAAGACGTCAGGCTTCGTGATCTTCCCAGTCACGGGTACGGCCGACGGCCTTCAGCCACCCGGCGTAAAGCTTCTCTTTCTGCGTCTCGTCCAATTGCGGGCTGAACTCGCGCTCAATGATCGCCTTGTCGCGCAACTCGTCCAGGCTGCTCCAGAAGCCACAGGCCAGGCCTGCCAGGTAGGCGGCGCCGAGGGCTGTGGTCTCGCGCATTTTCGGGCGCTCTACGCAGGTGCCAAGGATGTCGGCCTGGAACTGCATGAGGAAGTTGTTGGCCACCGCACCGCCATCCACGCGCAATTCGGACAGGCGATAACCGCAATCCTGTTGCATGGCGTCCAGTACGTCACGGGTCTGGTAGGCGATCGATTCCAGCGCTGCACGAATGATGTGGTCGACCTTCACCCCGCGCGTCAGGCCGAACAGGGCGCCACGGGCATAAGGGTCCCAATAGGGGGCGCCCAGGCCCGTGAAGGCTGGCACCAGGTACACGCCATTGCTGTCCTTGACCTTGCTGGCGAAGTACTCGGTATCGAGTGCGTCGTTGACGATCTTCAGCTCGTCACGCAGCCACTGCACGGTAGAGCCACCATTGAACACGGCGCCCTCCAGTGCATAGGCCACTTCACCCCGCGGGCCGCAGGCGATGGTGGTGAGCAGGCCATGGGACGAGTTGACGGCCTTGTCACCGGTGTTCATCAGTAGGAAGCAGCCGGTGCCGTAAGTGTTCTTGGCCTGGCCGGGCTCGACGCACATCTGGCCGAACAGCGCAGACTGCTGGTCGCCAGCGATACCGGCGATGGCAATGCCGCTCTTGGTGTGGCCGTAGACTTCGGAGGAGGGGCGAACCTCGGGCAGCATCTGGCGTGGGATGCCGAGGATTTTCAGCAGCTTTTCGTCCCATTCCAGTGTGTGAATATTGAACATCAGCGTGCGCGACGCGTTGGTGTAGTCGGTGACGTGCACCTTGCCGCCGGAGAATTTCCAGATCAGCCAAGTGTCGACGGTACCGAACAACAGCTCGCCACGTTCGGCGCGCTCACGGGCGCCTTCGACATTGTCGAGGATCCACTTGAGCTTGGTGCCGGAGAAGTACGGGTCGGTGACCAGGCCGGTGGACTTGCGAATGTAGTCTTCATGGCCGTCACGCTTGAGCTGCGCGCAGATTTCGGTGCTGCGGCGGCACTGCCAGACGATGGCGTTGTACACCGGGCGGCCGGTTTCCTTGTCCCACACCACCGTGGTTTCACGCTGGTTGGTAATGCCCAGCGCGGCGACCTGGGCGTGGCTGATGCCCGCCTGGGCGAGGGCCTCGACCAAAGTGGCGCTCTGGGTGGCGAAAATTTCCATCGGGTCGTGTTCGACCCAACCCGCCTGCGGATAATGCTGGGCGAATTCACGCTGGGAGGTGCCGACCACATTGGCGTCGCGGTCGAAAATGATGGCCCGCGAACTGGTGGTGCCCTGGTCCAGGGCGATGATGTAGTTCTTATCCAGGGTGTCTGTCATGGTCGTAGGCCTTGCAAAAATGGGAAGTCAGGGCTTGGGCGTGAGGCCACATCAGTTGACTTGAGTATCGCCCTGGCGATTGTCGTTTGTCTCAGCGCTTGCGGTTGGCGCGACTGGCAGGTTGCGGGCGATCAGGCCCCGATACGCTGCGGCGCCCAGGCATGCGCCAAGGATCGGTGCGAACACCGGTACCAGGAAATAAGGAATGTCCCGTCCGCCAGTGAAGGCGATTTCGCCCCAACCGGCCAGGAAGGTCATCAATTTTGGCCCGAAATCGCGGGCCGGGTTCATCGCAAAGCCGGTCAGCGGCCCCATGGCGCTGCCGATCACGGCAATCAGCAGGCCGATGAGCAGCGGCGCCACGGCGCCACGGGGCAAGCCATTGTTGTCGTCGGTCAGGGCCATGATCACGGCCATGAGGATGGCGGTGATGACCACTTCCACCAGGAACGCCTGGCCAGTGGACAGCGAGGGGTGCGGATAGGTGGAGAACACCGACGCCAGCTCCAGGCTTTCGCTGCTGCCTCGTAGCATGGCGTGGGCTTGTTCGAAATCGAAGAACAGGTTGCTGTACAAGGTGTAGACCAACGCTGCGCCGCAGAAGGCGCCGCAGACCTGGGCCAGCATGTAGAACGGCAGTTTGCGCTTGTCGAAGCCGGCGAACAGGGTGAGGGCGATACTCACGGCCGGGTTCAGGTGCGCGCCGGAAACACCCGCGGTGAAGTAGATCGCCATGCTCACGCCGACGCCCCAGATAATGCTGATTTCCCACAGGCCGAAGCTGGCACCCGCGACTTTGAGCGCGGCGACGCAACCGGTGCCGAAAAAGATGAGCAGGGCGGTGCCAAGAAATTCGGCCAGGCATTGGCTGGACAAGGTGGGTTCGCGTAGAGCAGTCGTCATGTATGACCTCGTTTTTTTTGTTGTGAGGCGCGTGGCGCTCGACAGCAAAGCCCGGAGTCGATCCCCATTGACCCCAGGCAGATACAGGAAATGCACCTTAAATGTGCACCATTTCTTCAGAAACGAAAAAATATAGACAAGAAACGCTTATGTCAAAGGTCGAAAGTGAACGGTCAGTCACGTTTTGGACGTAGTGTGGGGTCGCGAAACCGCACGCTAGACAGGCGCGTAGGCTCCGAACTGGCTGGGATGTGGGATATGTCCTAAAGTAGCCGCCGACTTATCCCTGACCGGAGCCTGCGCATGACCCCCGCCCTAGACCTGTTGAAAAAAGCCCGCGCCGAGCATCGTGTGCACAGTTATGAGCACGATCCTAAATCGGCCTCCTATGGTTTGGAGGCAGCGGAAAAGCTCGGGCTCGATCCGCAGCACGTGTTCAAGACCTTGCTGGCGAGCAGTGAGAAAGGTGAGTTGCTGGTGGCCGTGGTGCCGGTGGTGGGCACCTTGGACCTCAAGGCACTGGCCCATGCGGCGGGGGTGAAGAAGTGCGAGATGGCCGACCCGGCGGCGGCACAGCGGGCTACGGGGTATCTGGTCGGTGGCATCAGCCCGTTAGGCCAGAAGAAGCGCTTGCGCACCTTTATTGATGACTCGGCGCAGAACTTTGCAACCCTCCATGTCAGCGCCGGGCGGCGTGGGCTGGAGGTGGAGTTGGCGGCGGCGGTGCTGGCTGAACATACCCAGGGCACGTTTGCCGGTATTGGCAGGGGTTGAAATCGCAGTGGCCGCTGCGCAGCCCATCGCCGGCAAACCAGCTCCCACCCGAACTGTGTAGCCTCCAAGTCTAGCGCCGCACGTG
>Ga0065704_10071414_pt1 | contig 11281 bp, 14 predicted proteins | sample SwiRhicommuniRL2_FD_59091 | JGI IMG/M metagenome (GOLD analysis project Ga0065704, IMG submission 59091) | Switchgrass rhizosphere bacterial communities from Rose Lake, Michigan, USA - RL2 v2 (version 2) | ecosystem: Host-associated > Plants > Roots > Rhizosphere > Soil | place: East Lansing, MI | reverse complement strand
GGCTTCGGGTGCGGCAGGGGCAACCGGCACAGCAGCTGCAGGAGCAGCCGCCGGAGCGGCAGGCGCCGCGTTCGGGTCTTTTTCGGGGAAGGCCATGGAATCTCCTTGCAAAGATGGGTCGGGATGCTGCGACTGCAGCGCTGCGTCGGCGACGTGAGCGCCGGTTGCGCGCCCCTCGTCCACCAGTGCTACGTGGTTGCCCTGGATTTTAGCCATGAGGCCGTCGTATTTGGCGCCGGCGGCATCGCCGGACGTCATGACCGGTTTGTAGCGGTAGCCGCAGGACAGGTCGGACTGCGCGTCCGACTCGATGAGCTCGATGGCGTGGCCATCCCACACGAGCAGGTCGCCGCGCAGGTGCTTGCCATCGAACGAGATGTTGTGCACCGAGCCGCCGACGTACTCTTTGCGCGGCTCCTCCGCTGTCTGCGGGATGTGCTTGATCATCAGCGGCACGCCTTCGAACGAAGCGGCAGCGGCCTGCAGGGCGTCCGGATCGCGGTACAGGTCATAGACCGTGGTCGCGCTCAGCCCGAGCTTTTCCCAGCCTGGAATCTCCTGGCCGCGGTACGGGTTCACCTCGGCCGTGGACAGGATGCAGTTCTTGACGCGCATGCGGCCATCTGCGTCCACCGAGCGGGCGGACTGGCGGTCAAAGGCGTGTTGCAGCTGCGTCATGTTGGGCGGAATTGTACTCGCGCGATGATAGCTGCCTATCGTGGCGCGCGCAACGATAGCGACATTTGAATGACGCGTGGCGCGTCGCACGAGTTAAGATTCGCTCGCAGTCCAAGCAAGAGTGACGGAATTGGTATACGTGCCGGCAGGCTGAAAGGCCTAAATAAATAGTCCGGTGTCCTTGAATTGACAAGGGCGGCGCGCGGCGCGTCGGGCGACCATTGCGGGTTCAAATCCCGTCTCGGAGAGTAGCCGCTAGTGAGTTGGATTGCCTTCAGAGCCGCGTTTCCTAGGAGTCAAACCCGAAGGCCTCGCGGCTTTGTCGTTTCTGGGCTAGCTGTACTTGACGGGCGAGCCCGCCGGCGAGCGCGTAAACACGACGTCTTGCTTCTGCTTCTCACCCGCGGACTTGCCGGCCTTCGCGCGGTAGGCGCCCGGGAAACCACCCACGGGCTCCAGGTCGTCCTCGGACTGCACGTCGCCGCGGCCGAGCGCCGGAATGATCGTGCGGGAGTGGCACCGGCAGTTGATGGCCTCGCCCGGCAGCACCTGGCCGAAGGTGTCGCCAAAGTCGACGCCCGCCTGCGTGTTGAAAATCCACTGCTCGCGCCCGGCCTTGACGTGTGTATGGCGCGGCTCTTTGCCCGCGCTCGAGTGAATCCAGGTCGCCCAGTTCAGGCCGAGCTCCTGCTGGCGCGCGGCGTTCATCTGCGCCGTGGCCTTGTTCGACTGGTCGCGCGCGATGAGCGCAGCGCGCCGTGTCGACACGCCGCCGCGCTCCTTGATCTCGTCGGCCATGGTGGACAGGTCGCGCCCCTTCAGGAAGTTGCGCGAGACGATGCCCTCGATGTCCTTGTGGTAGTCCTGCTGGATCGAACGGATGAGTGCGACGTTCTCGGGCAGCTTTGCCTTCAGGATCAACTTCTGCGGCGGTGTGAGCTGCAGGTCGATGTCGAAGCCGGCGCGCTTGAGCTTGCTCGTCCAGGAGCGGGCATTGTCGCCGTACATCGCCTGCAGCATCTGCGACGCGAGCTTCTGCGACAGCGTCTCGAAGTGCTTCTCCCAGTGTGCGCGCAGTCGGGCCAGCTCGTCGAACATGTCGCCGGCCGACTCGCTCGGGCCGGGCGCGGCGTCCTGCGCGCGCTCGGGGTCCGGCAGGCGTCCGGCGGCCATGTTCGTGTCCAGTGCGCGGCGGTACTTGGAGTGCATCCAGTACTCGTAGCTTGCGGTCATGTTCGCGATGGCCTTCGCGAGCGCGCCGCGATAGGCCGCCTCGGTCTGCACGTTCGGCACCACGGCGCCGAGCACGACGTCGCGCTTACCTGGCGCGCGCAGTTCAGCCATAGCGCACGCGGACCACGATGGGTTGCCCGACCTTCTTGGGTGGTGTGACGCCCTCAACGATCATTTTTGCGCCACGCGGCAGCAACACCTCCTTCTCATTCGGGTTACGCGATACCGCTCCAACATCAAGGCCTGTTGCGCTCGCGCCAGTCTCGATCTTTAGCATAACGCCGCCGATGGCGCGAGCACCAGCTTCGTTGATATCGCTGCTGGTGGACAGAAACGCCTTGTCCGAGACTTCAGCGCCTTTATCGATTTGGCCACCCTTGAACAGCTGCAGCGCGGCTTCGCGCGTCATGCCGCGATACAGAGTCGTGCCGCTCGCGATCTGGCCCTTCCCGATCGCGCTGTCCAATCGTGCAACGTCTGGATCCGATGCGTCGCCACTGCGAAGCGCGGTGTTGAGTCGCAGGAAATTGTCGCCCGAATAGCTGCTCACGGCGGACTTTTCAGCTGCCGTGAGCGATGCTTTTTTTGTGCCGTTACCTCCGCCCCCGCTACCGAACTGTCCATTTTCCGCTCGTGGGTGCGCGTTTTCTTGCCATTCTGCGTCGAACACGAATCGTGAATCCTCTGCGGGCGGCTCGATGCCGCCTTGCGCGCCCGGCGGCAGGCCGGCACCGGCCGGCACCGCTGGCTGCGGCGTGTCGGCGGCCGGTGCCTCGATGTCGAGAATGGCCTGCGTGATGGCCGGGATATCCTCGTCGGGGATGGCGGCCAGGTCCGAACCGTCCGCGATGCCAGAGTAAGGCGACGAAGGGTCGGTCGACAGGCGTTGGGCGATCTGCTCGGGGGTCAGCACGCCGATCTCTGCGTAGCCGCGATCCGTCTCCATTCGCGTGCGGTCGATCTCGGCCGCTTCGACTTCGGTCGCCTCGTGCAGCTTTTCCCATTCCCAGGTGATGTCCTCATCGATCGCGCCGAAGAGCGAAAGCTGCACGAGCTGCAGCACCACCTGCATGAGCGGCGTGAGCGAGGCGTCCTGGTAGCCGTGGACGTAGTCGTACCAGACCCGGATCTCGCCGTCGCTCGATGTGTTCAGGCCCGAGGGCGTGATGCCGAGCAGCTTCACGAGCGGGGTGTGCGACACGGCACCCATCTGCTCCTGTGCCTGCGCCTGCAAGGCGTCCAGGCCCGACAGCGGCGTGTTGATCTGGAAAAATTCCTCGGTGGCCTTGTCCAGCAGCAGCAGGTTGCGGTTGTCGCGGTACAGGTTCAGTAGCTGCGCGCGATAGTCCAGCGTGGTGCCGGCGCCGGGCAGCAGCGACTGCTGCAGATCCATCAGCACGCCCGAGACGGAAAACTGCTTGACGGTGTCCGACACGGATTGGCGCGTGCGCAGCCAGTTGTCCACGTAGGGAATGGCCAGCTGGGTCATGCTGATGCCGCGGAACGAATAGGCCGGCTTGAGCATGTCCGGCACCGGCCGGCTGATCAGCGTGAACAGGCGCGTTGCGTGCGTCTCGGTGCCCAGCAGCCACCAGGACGAAGGCTTGTAGAAGTTCGCCTTCGTGGGGTCGATGGAGTTGTAGTCGTTCGGCGTGACCCAGTAGGGCTCTACCACGCGCAGCCCTTCGAAAGTGCCCTTGCGCACCGAGTAGGGCTTGAGCAGCAGCGGCGTGTCGCGCGTCGTCTCGTCGCCCTTGAGCTTGATGTAGCCGTGCGCGCCACCGAAGGCCTGGTCATGCACGACCATCTGCCGCACCGCCGAGCGAATGTTCAGGCGCTTGAGCTCGGCTTCGATCTGCTGGCACCGGTCGTCATCGCCATCACCGGACGATGCGACGACACCCCAGCAGCGCACGCACTCGTCGGCAAGCGTCTCGTGCATGGAGCGGTACTCGGCGAGCTGGCCGAGCAGCGCCAAGGTGGGGAAACCGGGCCAACCGGCATTCTCCAGGAAGGTCAGCGCGTTGCGCGACTGGCCTGCCCAGTCCAGCGCGTGCTCGGCGACTCGGCGCTCCTTCGCGGTGTAGTTCTTTTCGTCGACCGGATGCGCCGTGGCGAGTTGCAGGCCCGGCGACTCCGAGGCGGCAGGCGCTGCGCTCACTGCGCGGGCAAGCGCGACCGCGCGGTCGATGCGCGCACGCTCTTCTGCGCTCGCCGGCGGCATCGCCTCGGGCGCAGGTGCAGCGGCTGCAGCAATGGGCGTAGCGGCGTGAGCGGCAGTGGCCACGGGCGTGCGGCGGCGAGGAGGTTGCAGTCGGCGACGGGGCATGCTGGTGGCCTTATTCAAGTGTCGCGCGATTCTAACTCGCCGCGCGCAGGATTTCGCTGGTGATGAGCTGCGCGATGGGTGTGCGCAGGAGGAGCTGCTGCAGCGCGATCGTCATGCAGTCCACCGTGTCGTCGTGCTTCGCATCCGGGAACGACGTGATTTCGGCGATCCACGGCACGATCCACGGCGCCTCGTCCGGGTGCGGCAGGTACACCTGCCCATTCGCCCACGCCCACGACACGGCGTGCGCACGTGCCTCCTTCGAGCCCAGCGGCGGCACGCCCACGAGGCCCGGATAGTGCTTGCGCAGCATATCGAGGAGCGCCGCGCCGTTCGCAGCCTCCTCGATGAATATCTTCGTCGCCCGCGGGTGTTTCTGCTTCAGGTCTGCGATGGCCTGGGCCGTGGCCATGAAGGCGAGCTGCTCGCGGCGCCCGGCCAGCAGATAGACGTTGTTGTCGGCGGTCTTGCCCCACACGCCGGCGGCCACGAAGTCCGATGCATCGCCGTCCTTGAACGTCGCGTCCACGGACATGACCTCCTGCACGAAGCGCAGGGCCCCCAGGTCGGCGCGGCGGTAGTAGCGCACGAAGTCGCGCTTGAAGATCGCGCCCACGTCCGCGAGCGGCGACTGCTGGTACATGCTCGCCCACCACATGAGCGACATGTGCTGCTTGAGCTCGCGCAGCTTCTTCTCGTCGTGCAGGTGCGGCACCAGCGCGCCGGGCGGCAGGTCAGGGTCGTAGCCGATCTCGTCGGGTAGGTTGAGCGCCGGGAAGGACAGCACCGTCAGGCGCGGGTCGCCCTTCATGGTCTTGCACACGTGCGCGATGAGGTCGTTCGACGACCATGGCGTGCCGATGAGCACAGAGCCCGAGCGCGCCTGCAACCGGGTCGAGAAGACTGCGTCGTACCAGTCGCGGTGCGTCTGCTGGGTCAGCTCCGACAGGGCCTCCTGCGCGTTCTTCACGGCATCGTCGATCAGGCCGACATCAACCGAGAAGCCCGTGAGCGGCCCGCCCACGCCCACGCCGCGCAGCCAGCCCTCGCCGGGCACCTCGAGGCCTTCGGACGCGTTGTCGATGCCCTTGAAGCCGATCAGCGACACCTCGGGGAAGATTTCGCGGTAGATCGGCTCGAGCATGATGTTTTGCGCGTCCCGGCGGTTGCGCTGGGCCAGCGCATGCGCATAACTCGCGCTCGCGATGCGCACGGCCGGCAGGTCGCCCGTCAGGCGGCCGAACAGGTACGGCGGCAGGCAGCGCGAGATCAGCGAGGACTTGCCATGCTGCGGCGGCGCCTTCAGCACCAGCACAGGCCGCTTGCCGGCCAGCACGTCCTCAACGAAGCGGTCGATGGCGCGGCACACCCGCAACGACAGGCTCGAATGCTTGAACCGTGGGCGGTGCACGGCGCTGACGAAGGCGGCGAAGTTGGTCCGGGCCAGTTCGACCAGCACCTGCACCGGGTCGACGGCCGGCGGCGCCTCTGCGGCTTCTGGGCGTTCCAGAACGGCCTCAGTGCCCATCCAGCGCCCCCAGCGCGGCGAGTTCCTTCAGCTGCTCGACGTAGGCGTCGCGCTGTTCCTGCGACAAGGCCTGGCCGAACGAGGCGCCCTGCGCGATCTCCAACACCGCCTTGTCGTAGCCGAGCAGCTTCGTGAGCATCGCAAAGGCCTTGTCCTTGGACCGAACCTTCGGCACGAGCTGGCCCTGCTTGACCTCGAAACCCTCGACCAGCCTGCCGTAGCGGTAGGTCTTCAGCATTTCCATGTCGACCGTGTAGCGTTCGATGTAGCCCACACCGCCGCAGGTGCCGCAGGTCTGCGCCTCCTGGCCGGGCCCTCCGCCTGTCTCGCCCTGCCCGTGGCATTCGGGGCATTGGGCAAGCGACGAACGCAGCAGCTCCGCCAAGTTGATGTTGATCAACTCGACCAGATCGGCGATGAGGGACGCCTTTACGGGGGCGATGCGGTAGTCGGTCACGCGTGCCAGTGTACCGTTTAAGGCGATTTGGCCCTACTGAGTACTTTCGACTTACACGGCCATGACAGAATGACTGACAAGACACCATTTTCTATAAGATCCTCCCAAACAGAAACACTACCTTAATACCTATTAGTAGGTACTTTCTATTTCTAAGAATAAGTTATATTCATGTGTCATTCTGTCATCTGTCATTGAAGCAAGAAACGTGCCAGTTCAGACGCATCAACTCCGCCACTGGATCGCGCTACACTGCGCACCATGGACACCCTGGCACTCGACTACAGCAACTGGGACTTGGACGTCGATGAGCGCGGCAACTGGCGCACGATCGGCTCGTCCACGCCCAAGAGCGACGAGACGGGCCCGGGCATGCGGCTGGCACAAGACGTAGCCACGCGGTGCGTGTCCTGGCGCAGCGAGGTCTACTACGACACGACGCAGGGCATCCGCTACGAGACGATCATGGGCGAGGCGCCCAACATGGCGCTGCTGCAGAGCGCCTACAACGCCGAGGCACTGAAGGTGCCCGAGTGCCGCACAGCGCTGGTGGACTTCGGCTTCACGGGCCGCGACAAGCGCGTGCTGTCGGGCAACCTGACCGTGGCCGACTTCAACGGCGCTGCCGGCGCGGTGCAGCTCACCTGACGCACCATGGCCTACACGATCATCCCGGCACAGCCCGTCGCGAACCAGGAACTGTCGTGCATCCTCGACGGGCTGCTCGCACGCATCACGCTCACGACAACCGACTACGGGCTCTACGCCGACGTGCTTTACAACGGCGTGCCGGTGTCGAGTGGCCAGCTGTGCCTCGACCGCACGGACATCAACCCGAATCGCTACCGCGGCCTGCCGCAGTTCCTCGGCTTCGCCGACCTGCAGGGCATCGACAACCCGACCTTCGACGGTTTCGGAACGCGCTTTCTCCTGATCTACGGAAACCCTCCAGGCAACTAGGTTATTGACATTTGCGAAACATCCCGTTTAGAATCGCACCAACGATTCAACAGGAGCCGCAAATGGGAACCCTGCTCAGCAAACTCCACCCGCAGTGGGCCGCACATGTCGTCATCGACGCACAGACCGGCGCCATCCTGCTCTCAGGCGCCACCGAGGTCCAGTTCGACGACTGGCACCGCCGCTACCCGATGTGGCGTGCACCCGGCACGGTCGAGGAAGTGCGACCCGACCTGCGTCCGGCCTACGTGGGCGCCGACACCTGCACGCACTACCTGGTGTGCGACTCCTGCCTGGCCCTCGAAACTGCACGAGGGGCATCGTGAGCACCGCGCAGCACACGCTGGGGCCGTGGATGGTCAAGCCTATGGCAGGTCTTGCTACCGGGCAGCTTGCTGGGCTCACCGTCGAGCGCATCAACCGCGCGAAGCCCGAAGGCTGCGACCTGTTTGAGCGCGGGCGAATTTTTCGCACCGAAGCTGCGGCGCTTGCCGCCCTCGCCAAGGCGCAGGAGGCTGCATCGTGAGAAAGCGCTCTGCCACTGAGCGCCGTCGCCGCGAAGCCCTGCGCGCACAGCACGCCGCCGCACATGCCTGGGCGTGGCTTCGCGGACGTTGCGATTGGCCTTGCGCCGCGCGCGCCGATCTGGTGGTCGATCAAGCGTATGTCGCTCATCTGTACGAACGCGCTCGGGCGGCCGTGGCCAACATCGCAGCGTCGGAGCATCGCGTATGAAGTGCCGATTCTGCGACAGCGACGTCTTGCGCGTGCTGGAAAGCCGCGAAGGCGCGCACGACACTGTGCGGCGCCGACGGGAGTGCAGCAACGGCCACCGTTTCACCACCATCGAGATGCACACGGACGTGGCCAGCCAGGCGCCGCACGCCAAACAGTTCGCGCGGCGGACAGCGAAGCGCGTAGCGTACGCGCGCGACATCGAGATCGCGCAGACCCTCTACAACGGTCGGCACGCGCTGGCCGAAAAGTACGGCCTGAAAGTCGCATCCGTCTACGCAGCCGCACGGCGCGGCCGCGCGTCCCTTTCACTTCAACGAAAGGCAGCAGCATGATTCATCTCTACCTCGACATCACCGAAGACGAGGCGGCAAAGCTGCACGCACTCGGCGGCGCATCCTGGGTCCGGTTGCAGGTGCAGGCCGCACCGCCTCCGACAGGGCTGCGCGGCCTGTACGGGCTCACCACCGCCGAGCGCCGGCAGATGCTGGAAGACCTGCCGCGGCTGGGCCGCGCAGCGACCGCCGAGAAGTACCACGTCAAGCCGACGGCCATCGATGTAGCGCGGCGCGGCGTGGACTTGTCGCTGGACTTGCGCCGTCGCCGGCAGCACGACAACTCGGCGAGCGCGTGAACTTGTGCCGCAGCTACCCGTGCGCTACACTGGCCCGGCTTTCTTTGCGGGCCTCGTCTCATGGTGGGGATTAGGGCGCACCGACACCCGTCGGTGCGCCCTTTATTTCGTCTATGCTGAAAACCTACACCCTTCGCCTCACCGGCCGCGACGCCGGCACCACGCTGCAGTTGACCGAGTTGCCGGCCATGCTCGCCGACCGCGCCGCGCGCGCCGCGCTGCGCGCCGTGGATGAATCCGAGGATGGCGGCATCATCACGCTGGTGTTCAAGCACCTGAAGCAGGTGCGCGCCCTGGGCGAGCCCGGGCTGCAGCTGCTGAACCCGTTCGTCGACGCACGCCTGCCGGACGGCACCACGCTCGACCTGAACGCCGCGACGGGCGTCATCAAGGATTGGCGCAACATCGAGAAGATCCAGCAGCAGGCGCTGTACCTGCACGCCGGCTTCATGATCGACCGCAAAACCGTCGAGCCGCCCGTGGCCATGGTGGGTGACCACCTGCTGCACGCCGGGCCCGATGCACGCGTCACGTTCTGTTCGCCTTTGCTGGCCGCCGTACTAGAATCGGGTCGCGCAACCTACCGTGAGCTGGAAACCGTCCTGAGCACCGAGGACGTGTTCAACCTGCAAGAGATCAACAACGTCCGCGCTATTCGCCAATGGCACGAATCGCAGAAAGCCGCACCATGACCGAACTCGACGAAGCACGCACCTCGACAATCACCGCCGCTACCGGCCGCGACGCCGGCAAGCAGTTCACCGTGTTGGAAATCGATCCGATGACCAAGGCAGGTTACGTCCTGCGTTTCAACTCGGCGTTGCGCGTGGATTCGTTCCAGGCCCTGATCGACGAGTGGCGCGAAGGCGCCGACACGGGCGAGCCGCCCATCGACCTCATCATGAAGACGCTGCAGGGCGCCGATGCGAAGGTCGTGCACGCGCTGCTGCAGGAACTGCTCGACTACGTGCGCATCTCGCCCGATCCGCAGCACCCCGGCGTCAACCGCGCGCTGATGCTCAACGACATCCGTGAGATGCGCACCCTGGGCGACGTCCTGCTGGCCCTCGTGAAGCTCAACTTCATCAGCGAGGTGTGATATGCCGGCCACCGTGACGGGGCTGAACATCCTTTCGGCGATCGCCTCGCGCCTGCCGAGGCTGAACCCACCGCGTCCGGTGTACGCCATCGTCGACAGCGAGACATTCGAACCCCTGACGGTGCCCGATTCGTGGGGCGAGTTCGCGCCGCGCTACGAGAGCCAAGTTTCCGACTACCCGGTCGAGACGGGCGCCTTTGCGATCTACAACAAGGTGCGCCGCCCGATCGGCGTGGCCGTGACGCTCATCAAGACCGGCTCCGACGTGGCGCGCTTCACGTGGCTTGCTGCCATCCAGCAGTCCGAGGCGCAGGAACCGACGCGCCTGTTCACGCTCATCTCGCCGCAGGGCGTCTACGTCGACTACACCCTGATGGCCATGTCGTACGAGACGCGCCAGGACCGCGGGCAGAACATGCTCTACCTGACGATGCAGTTCTTGCAGGTGCCGCAGATCCCCTCGAGCGATGACGCCAAGACCAACGTGCAGGAACCCAAGAGCAGCCCTATCGACAAGATCGGCCAGGTGTACACGAACGCCGCGAATAGCGTGCAGACGGCGCTGATCGACGCCAAGAACTTCATCCTGCAATAGTGCTATGGACTCGGGCATCTATTCAATTACGGCACCATCCGGCAAGCGTTATATTGGCTCTGCGGTCAATATTTCGCGGCGTTGGGGCGTGCATAAAAGTAAATTGCGCAATGGCACGCATCACAATCCTTATCTATCGAATGCTGCCCGTAAGTACGGAATAGATTCACTTGTCTTTGAGGTATTAGAATATTGTCCAATATCTGAACTTGTAGCACGCGAGCAGTTGCACATTGATTCAGCTACCAGCGAATCTCTCTACAATATTTGCAAACTTGCCGGCAACGTCAGCGGTCGAAAACACTCCGCCGAAGCACTAACCAAGATGCGTGCAGCAATGACGCCAGAGCGTCGTGCACGAATTTCCGTCGAGGCTACTGGGCGCGTGCTCGCAGAGGAAACTCGTGCGCGCATGCGCACTGCACAAAGCAACCGTTCAGCAGCGTGGCGCAGGAAATTGAGTGAAATTCAGAAAGGCAAGTGCATTCCTGACGCCACGCGTGAACGTATGAGCACTGTTAGAAACACCTCTGGGTTTAAAGGCGTGTCGCTATTTAAACGCACAGGCAAATGGGCGGCATCGTTGCGAGTTAATAAAGTCCAAATTCATTTGGGCTACTTCGACACGGCCGAGCTGGCAAATGCGCAACGGCTTCGCGAAGCAGCATTGCGAGGAATAAAATAATGGCCAGCGCCGCTATTGTTGACGAACTGTTGGTCCTGCTGAAGCTGGACACGACGCAGTATAAACGCGCCGACAAAGAAGTTGAAAAGCAGGTCACGACCACCGAGAAGAAGCTGAAGAAGGTCGATGACGCGCGCAACAAGCGCATGAAGGAAAGCTCGGCCGCCGTGAAGCAGTTCGCGGGCCAGCTGCGCTCCTTCGCGCTCACGGTGGGTTCGGTGCTCGGCATCGGCGGTGGGGCTGCCGGGCTGGTGCAGGCTGTCGTCGCGCTCACAAACTTCGAAACCGGCCTGCGCCGCGCGAGCGTGTCCACGGGGTTGTCCAACCGCGAACTGCAGGCCTGGGGCT
>Ga0065704_10000878_pt1 | contig 11297 bp, 14 predicted proteins | sample SwiRhicommuniRL2_FD_59091 | JGI IMG/M metagenome (GOLD analysis project Ga0065704, IMG submission 59091) | Switchgrass rhizosphere bacterial communities from Rose Lake, Michigan, USA - RL2 v2 (version 2) | ecosystem: Host-associated > Plants > Roots > Rhizosphere > Soil | place: East Lansing, MI | reverse complement strand
CTGTACTTCATTGACGGCGACAACCCCGCGCAGATGAAGTGGGTGAAACAGCAGCTGGCCGGGCAGGTTAATTTCAAAGTCATTCTGGTGAACGGCAATATCCGGGACAGCAGCAATGCGCTGGATGAACCGGTGTACTTCGACCAGTACGGCACCCTGACAACAAAATTTGGCTTCGAGCATACGCCGGTACGTATCAGCCGCGACGACAGGACGCTCAAGGTCGAGGAGGTGGCACTGAAATGAATCACTGCGTTAAAGACAATCACGACGCGGATAACATCAAACGCTTTGCCACCACCGTGCGGCTGGGCGACACCGATAAAAACGGCCTGCGGGCCATGACCGAAGAACACCCGCTTTACACCGAATCGGTGGTTATCCGCGCGGCTCTGCAGACGCTGCTGGCCCTGAGCGCCGAGCTTCGCACCTCGCTCATCCTGGCGTCACTGAATGAGCACGATATTTGCACGGTACTCCAGCGTCACGGGCCGCTGTCTAAAGAAAGGAGTGTGTAAATGGAAAGTCACAACACTGTGAACCCGATTAAATCATGGCTAAAGCTGTTGCTGACGTGCGTTATCGGTCGGCATGAAGACGGGGCGGATATCGGCGGGCAGGAAGAGGCGCTTTATCTGGCGGCGGCCCTCGATTTGGAACACCTGCTTAAAGACCACGGGCTTTTTCTGAGTACCCATCCCCGGCTGGAAATCCCTGTGCCTGAAATCGTGCTCACACAGCTGGCTAACCTGCTGCTTGACACCTGGATTGGCACACTGCCCGCCCACATCCAACCCGAAGAGAAAATTGCCCAAATCCGGATGGAGATCGCTGCCGGCATAAGTGCACAGAAGGTGCACCGAATGCTCAGGCGATTGCGTCAGCGCGGATTGTACGTGGCTTCTTTCGCCTCCTATCAGAAGGTTGAATAAGCATGGAATGGTTTAATTTTATTGAAATGGCTAAAGCGCACCCCCGATTATTTTTCCTGGCGTTATACCTCGTTATTTTAGTGTTCGTGGGAGTCAACTGGCTTGAGTATAAAGCGAATACGCAACGTGGCGAACCATTGCATGACGCACGGGTGGACGATGAGATCCGTTCAACGCGGCACCGATACACGGCACCCGTTACCGGAAAAGCCCTGTTTTTACAGATTAATGAGGAATATTTCGATGCCATCTTCTCCGCATTTTTGCGCATTTTGCAGCGAGCCGGCTTCACATTATCAGACAGGGAAGTGGGGCCGCCTTCATTATATCTATTGACAGAGGTGACGCTGGACATGCTGGCACGGGACGTCTACCGTGCGCGGCAGGAATACATGACTCTGGCAGGCACAGACGTTGAAGCCGATATCGGCTATCAGACGCAGTTCGGGCGGGCGCTGATGTTTCTTATGCAGCTTATCGTCAGCTGTGAACGGCTGGGCTGGAAGGTTATGCCGGTGGTCAGGGAACCGGAGGACGAATGCGCAAGCTCATTCTCTGCCTTACCTTAATCTGGACGGGCTTCCTGTACACGCCGGCACAGGCGGCCAGTACGAACGCCGGAGACGGCCGCTGGGTGAACCCTATCAGTGATGTTTGCTGGAAATGCCTGTTTCCCATGACGCTCGGCAGCATTCAGCTGGCTTCCGGTTCACACCCTGACACCCCCAATCCGGCATCGCCTATCCAGCTGTGTCCTTACGGCATTTTTTACCGCCTGGGACTGGCCATCGGCTTTTGGGAACCCGTTGCCCTGACGGACGTGACGCGCGAACCCGGCGTAATGGTCAATATGGGCGGGTTTAAAATTGACCTCGGACGCACCGGTACGGGTACGGGCGGGCAGAGTGACAAGCCTTCACCCGGCGCGTTCTACCATGTCCACTGGTACAAATACCCGCTGATTTACTGGCTCAATATCATCACCAGCACCGGCTGCATGCAGACCGGCGACATGGATATTGCTTACCTTTCCGAGGTTGACCCGCTGTGGAATGACAGCACGCTGTCGATGATCATCAACCCGGAAGTGAGCCTGTTCTCTAACCTGCTGGCACAGGGGGCCTGCGCCGCCGACTCGATTGCCTCCACAGCCGGTGTGCCGCTGGATCCGCTGTTCTGGTGTGCCGGTGCGCAGGGGTCGATGTACCCCTTCACGGGTTACACCAGCAACGAGTTTTCGCCGCTTGAGGCGTCAGTTCTGGTCAGCGAACGGATGGCGTTCAAACTGCACCGGGAGGGACTCGTGATGGAGACGGTCGGGGCGGACGTGGCGGTGTGCTACGAGTATCCGTCCCCGATTATCCCGAAATCCCGCTGGCGATATCAGATGGTCAACATGTACCCCGAAGCCAGCGACTGCCACCCCTTTGGCACGACCACGCAGCTGTGGGGCTCGGTACATAACGCCCCGACATCCAAAAAGAACTTCGGCTACCTCCTGTGGCGAAAGCGTAACTGCGCTTATCTGTAAGGACCTTCCATGAACAGACCCCTGATGACGGCGCTGACGCTNAGCGCCGCGCTGCTCTGCGCGCAATCCGTGCAGGCAGCCGAGCAGCCCANCGTGTCCGCCGGTGATATGGCGTACATGAAACAAAAGCAAACCGAGCTTGAGCAGTTCCAGGCGCANCTGAANGGCATGAACATTACCCTGCCACCGGCACAGCAAAATAAGGTGTCTCAGCTGCAAAACGAAATCGCCGCGTCCCAGGCTGACCAGAACAGCGCCGACCGGCCCACGCCGCAGGCGCTCTATTTTGTGAGTCTGGGCATTCCGGAAGAAGGGTTACTGCCCATGCTCGCNGATGCCCGCCGCTTTGGNATACCGGCGACGCTGCGNGGCCTGCTGGATAACGATTTTCGCAAAACGGCCTCGGTGATGTTTGAGCTGTCCAAGAAAGATAAAGAGGCGGGGGTGCAGATTGACCCGACGCTGTATCAGCAATACGGCATCAAGGCTGTGCCCGCTCTGGTGGTCACCTGTCAGGGCAACTATGACGTGCTTTACGGCAGCCTGCCGGTTAAGCAGGCACTCGAAGAAGTCGTGCGCCGGGGAGACTGTGCGACCACGGCGGCACAGCTGCTGAAAACGAGGGAGGGGAAATAATGAAGCGACTGCTTTTGTCACTGTTGCTGCTGTGCGCCCAGGGAGTACAGGCCGATGCCATCAACGATGCTTTTAATGCCGGTTCCAGCTACGGAAAATCTAACAGCGGTCAGGGAACCTCGGGGATGAAAAATACCTCACCCTCGAGCGTCATTCCGGGATACACCGCCAGTCCGTCACAGAGCGGGTATTACGGGGGCGTGCAGGGAGGGGACGGCGGTATCAGTGACAAAGGCCAGACCGAACTTGGCCAGAACAATGCCGGACAGGCGATTATCAGTTCCGGCACGACCAATCCGGCGGTGACCATCGATCCGAATGCGCCTTTTATTACCAACGGCAAGGATGCTGAGAGCACAGCCGGCACGGTCGTCAACGGCACCTACGATCAGTGTACGGACAAAGTCGTCAGTAAAAGCACCTTCCAGAATTACACCTGCGACAAAGATGTGGCGGTGACCCAAAGCTGTAACCGTGCCGTCACGATAGGCGGGACGTATGTGACGACGCAAACCAATCAGACAGCGGTAATCAATACCGGGGACTTCACCTACTACCGCAACAACCTGACGGTTTATGCCACCTTTGTCGCGCCCTTTACCGGCGACCTTCAGCTGGCGAACTTCAACATGTCGGGGTATCTGGCCCGGACAGTCACCTGGAGCGTGTTAGGGGACGCGATGGTCGTACCGGACAGGATTTCGGGAACCACGCAAAAGAATCTGTCTGTTTCGGGCTATCACATGAATCAGGGAGAGACGGTCACGCTGTCTTTAACGATTGGGTCAGTGAATCACCAGACGACTTTCCTTGACGGCATCATTAGTGGTTTTGGTAACGGATCTGCGTCCCTGACGCTCAGCATGACAGCTGTCACTACCGTACAAACGTATCAACCCCAGACCAGCGTTCAGCAGTCGTGTGATGACCAGAGCGTGGGCGGCCAGTTAATCAGCACGCAATGCACGGTGGGCGGCGGCGACAGGACAACCACCGTGAACGGACAGACCTACACCGTTCACAGCGACTGCTGGCAGTACACCGATACCTATCTGACGACGCCGGCCAGTAACGGTAACTGTGCCGCTTTAATGTCTGATGCCAGCTGTACCGTCGTCGGAAGTCACTGTACTGAACAAACGGCAGGGCAATGCTCGCACCAACAGGTCACGTATCAGTGCCAGAAGACCTACACCTCTACCGGCAAACTCTGCGGCGGCAATTATCTGTGCATGTCTGGGGACTGTGACGATACCAACGGCGCCGGAGACAGCGGTTTTGACACGGCGGTGGCCAAACTCGCGGGACTGGCTTCAGCCGGTGACGACGTGGTCAACGACCAGATCAACATCAAAGCCTTTACCGGTCAGGCGATGTCCTGTCGCAAGGCAATGGCCGGTTTCTCCAACTGCTGCGTGGACTCCGGCTGGGGGAACAACGCCGGGCTGGCGAACTGCAACAGTGATGAAATGGCTATCGGCAAGGCCAAGGCGAAAAAGGTGGTGGTCAGCGTCGGTGAGGCGTGCAACCGCGCCGTGCTGGGCGTCTGTATTCAGAAAAAACAGGTGTACTGCGTGTTCGGGGGCAAGCTGGCCCGCATTATTCAGGAGCAGGGGCGGCGCGATCAGCTGGGTGTGAGTTTTGGCAGCGGTGATTCACCGAACTGCCGGGGGATCACTGTCCCTGAGCTGCAGGCCATCAACTTCGACCTGATTAACTTTGCCGATTTCTACAGCGACCTGATGACCAACCAGAAAATCCCGAACTCGTCGGTGATGGTTCAGCAGGTGAAAGACCGGATTGCGGCGCAGGTTAACGCGCAGGGCGGAGGGAAATGATGAAAACACTGTGGTTTGCCTGCCTGCTCAGTCTCGCGTTACCGGCGTGGGCGGACGGTACAGAGACACCGGCTGATGCGGTGGTGACACCGGCGGATCCGTTCACCGGCTGGCACTGGTACAACGAACCGAAGAAGCTGGCGGACACGCCGGCACCCAAACCGGCCCCGGCCCCGCAAGTGCCGGATTTTAGCAAGCTGTCACCGTCTGAGCAGGCGGCAGTGCTCAAACGTTACACGAAGGAGGCGCTGGACCGGGCCATTCTTAACCCGTCGAGCGAAAATACCGCCACCTTCCTGCGCTGGCAGAAGTTCTGGACGGACAGGGCATCGATGTTCAGCCAGTCGTTTGCGGTGGCNCAGCTGGATCATCCCGATCTGGATTACAACCTCNAACACCCGCACTACAACAGTACGGCACCGCTGCAGCAGGCCAGCGACCAGGCCAAACAGGCACAGGCNATCNGCGAACTGTCTGCCCAGTACGGGATGTTTTACTTCTATCGNGGCAGTGACCCGATTGATGCGCAGATGGCCGGGGTGGTGGCTGACTTTGCCCGCACGCGGCATATCTCGTTGATTCCGGTGAGCGTGGACGGCCAAATCTCCCCGCAGGTGCCGGACAGCCGCCAGGACGCAGGGCAAAGTGCCCGGATGGGCATCAGTCATTTCCCCGCCTTATTCCTGGTTAACCCAGCCTCCCGCGACTTTCGTCCGCTGGCCTATGGCTTTATGACACAGGATGACCTGGCCAGGCGTTTTCTGAACGTGGCAACTGGTTTCAAACCTAACTTCTAAAGGAGGGTCATTATGCAAAGCATTGTTCTTAATATTGAAAGCATCAGGGAAGGTGAAACGTTCACCGGCATTGAGTATGACGTTGTGACATTTTCAACGCGCCCCGGACTGGACTGTCATGCGCTGGAAAGTGCGATACAGGCGCACTTAATGGACGACATGCTGAACTTTGACTATTGCCCACAGCAGGGGACGGGCGATTTCATCTTGCTCTGCACCTTCCTGAGTGTCGGTGAACGTATCGTGCCTTACGCGGCAGACCTCACCGACTAACCCCCCGTTTAACCCCTTCTTCAGAACCGAGGATTTCTCATGCAACTTTCAGCGCTCAAAACGGGCGCCGCAGCCGGCTGGGCTGCGGTCAGGCTCGTGCTCGATATCATGGTCATCGGGCCGGTGTTTATTTTCTCTCTCTTTATAGTGGTTAATGCCTGGCCTTCGCCGGGGGCGTTTGTCATCCGGCAGGCCGAAGGGCTGGTGGAGGGGGCCGCGCCGGGAAACGTATGGGGATGTGCTGCTCTCCCGGCGGGCATGACAGTCAATGAACGGGCGCTACCACAACCGGTCACGCCGTCACCTTACCAATGTGTCCCCGAACAGGTGCGCCGTGAAACCTATATCACGGGGTTTAATCACAACCTGCTTAATCTCTACGGGCTTCTCACCACGCTTTACGCGTGTGTCTATTTGGCCGCACGCTGGCTGATGGGGGGACGTAAAGGCCGGAAGCCCGTTGTGGCTTTTGGCATGGCGGTTCAGGACGGGAAACAGGAGCAAAAACATGAATAATTTGCCCGTCGTGGCCGTGTTATTTCTGCTTGGCATCATCGCTAACTGCCTGAGTGAGTTGTTGGCCTACTCGGCGACGCTGACGCGACAGGTGTTGGTTTTTTCAACCTTCACCTGCCTTATCCTGTCGCTGGTCGTGCTCATCGCGTCTGAATACCTCGCACACCGTAAAGCGCGCAGGAAGAACCGGGAGGCAAAATCGTGAAACTCACCTTTCTATTGCCTTTCTTTTGTCTCATGGCTCCGCTGGCCGCGCAGGCAACCGTGGCCGACCAGATAGCGGCACTGGAAAAGTCCAAGACACAAACCAACTGGTCACCGGCGATGCCTGACCTGGGATTACCGCAGGCGCGTACTCCTTCAGACCGTGCGCCGCACATAATGACGCTCACTGATGGGCGTGAGGTAAACCTGAACAATTATGCCATCGTGGTGTTTATGCAACGGGGGTGTCCGTACAGCGCGAAATTCGACCCGAAGTTAAAGCAGTGGTCAGATGAGGTCGGCATCAAGGTTTATCCCTATACGCTTGACGGCTATGGCGATACGTCCTTTCCGGTGGCCCTTATTCCCCGAAAACGCGGCGCCAATGAGCCGCTGGCGGGGGAAATCATGACGTTTTTTGGCAACGGTCTGCCCATCGCCACGCCGACCACGTTTCTGGTTAACGTTGCCACGCCGCGCCCGGACAATACCATTGCGGCCTTTCCGCTTTATCAGGGCGATACCGACATGGGCACGCTGAGCCAGCGTGTGGCCCTGATGATTGAGGCAGATATTGACAATCTGCCCTCCAATACGCTGGGGCCGGTGCCTTCCAGTCAGGCCATCACCCCGCAGTAACGCATGCCCGTTCCCCGACAGTAGATGAACATCGAGCCTGAGAACGCCATCCGCTAAGCGGTGACGTTGTGGTTATCCCAAAGGAAGAAAAAAGATGAAGACAACAGATCCGTGCGCACAGCCGGTAAAGACGAAGAGAACACCCGCTGAAAAGCTTGTGCTGCTGTGCGCCATTATCTGGTGCGGTACAACGTGGTGGTTTTTCTTCTGCACCCGAGCCGACACCGTTCCTACGTTTCCACCGGCTGCGGAATGGCGCTACTTGTCAGACCGGATGTTTTTCAGCCTGCCTGGGTGGTTGTTTACCCTACTACCGGTGTGGTGCATTTACCTGGATCACGTCATCAGTTCAGGGCTACCCACTCTCAACGGTTGGCTGCGCCGTTATGGAATTTACTGCGCTGCCAGTTTGGCAACCGCGTTTTATATTTTCACTCAACGCGCCTATCCGGATGTAGTGGCAGGGAATGAACCTTTCTTTTACATATTTGCAGGGTTACTTTTAGGTTTACTGTGTATAGAACGGAGCAAACGAAAATGAGTAAGTAAAATTTTAACGACTGCCTGATACTTTTAAAGAAATCAGGCAGGGAGAGCGAGACGTATTTTAAAGACCAGTGAGCGAAGCTGTATTTGAAAGAGTACTGGCTCTTAAGCGTCAGGCAGGCATCATTACAGTTATCATCTGTTATCTGCGAGAGAAAAAACTGGGCTTTGTCCTGCTGGTTATGAGTATTCAGGTATTTTGCCAATAAGATCCTTTTCGATACGGACGTAATATCGGTTTTCAGCAGAAAAAGCAGTGTCTGAGCATCTTCACGGGTTATGTGTTTTTTATTTTCGTACCAGCTATCTTGCACGATTGGGTTATCAGCGAAATTCATGTTGAGAAACTGACGTAGAGCATCACGACGTTGGAGAGATTTGATTTCATCAATAACCAAAGCGGGGTAAAGCTTTTCGGCATAAGAGAAAGGTTGCGGCTGATAATAAAAATGACTGGGTGTTTTCAGGTAAAAGCTTTCTTGTAGATCCGCAAGTTTCCCTGAATTGTGATTATCTGTAGTTTCCCAATACGCGATTTGGCCGGTTTGCTCATCACGGTAAGCCACGAACGCATGGTGTGGGGCATAAACAATTTCGGCCTCTTTCCCTGCTATATGCATAGCATCCATCAGAAGATAGACATTCAAATCACAGTCTGAAAAGCGGGCAGACCACCCTTTAGAGACGGCTGCAACAGGCGTGTAGTAAAAGGATTTACCGAGCAGCTTGTTAGCGCAGGCAAGGAAACGCACGTTACTCAGGTTTGAGGCGCAATCCCTTCTGGTGGAATTAAAATAAGCCTCAGTATTCCCATAAGCCTTGCTAGCCTTTTCTACCGTTGCCAGACCGCTTTCTTCATCAAATTTAATCAACCGGTGGGACAGAAATTTGGCATCAAAGGTGCCAGTTGCATCCCCCAGGGAAAGCGCGGATTTTTTGTAGCTTTTATTTGCGTTGGCTGAGTCATACGCGTTTTGTGTCATTGGATAAACGGTTGCAGCAATAAGCAAGCTGACCATCATGCAGGCTGCTGTCAGTTTTCTCAAATTTCCATCCCCTCATCGTCACAAGCCGATAAATGATGCACAGGTAAGGTGCGGGTGCTTTCACGTTATCGGCCGGATTTTCAATGCTTTTAACAATAAAGAACGGGTAAAGCCATGAAGACAAAAATGGTTCTGAAAAGGAACGATTTCCCTTTAGAAAATAGAGGGTATGAGCCAACCGACATCAATCCATTTCATCAGGAGGCATCACGATGAAATTTCGGCAGCTACTTCTGTCAATTGTAACCGTAATGGGTATGAGTACCCCTGCGCTGGCCGACGTACAGGGCGACCTGAACGGGTTTTTCGGCAGTCTGGGCTATGACGGCAACGTCTCCAAAGCGCAGGCATGGCAGGGGCAGGCCGCAGGCTACATCACCGGCGGTTCGGTGTATCTGCGAAATCCGGTAAAACAGGTCCAACTTATCTCGATGCAGGTCCCTTCCCTGAATTCCGGCTGCGGGGGCATTGATGCCTATCTGGGCGCCTTCTCGTTTATCAGTGGTGAGGAAATTCAGCGCTTTGCCAAGCAAATCATGAGTAATGCGGCGGGCTACGCGTTCGACCTGGCGTTGCAGACGATGGTGCCTGAACTGAAACAGGCGAAAGACTTTCTGCAAAAAATCGCCTCCGACGTGAACTCCGCCAACATGAGTTCATGCCAGGCGGCGCAGGGGATCATCGGGGGCCTCTGGCCCGTGTCCCAGCTCTCCAACCAGAAAATCTGCCAGGACATTGCCGGTGATGACAATATTTTCTCTGACTGGGCCTCATCCCGGCAGGGGTGCACGGTCGGGGGGCAGGGTGACAGCGTCACGGGCCGGGCCAACGCCAATGAAAAAGACCAGGTGCTGAAGAACAAAAATCTCATCTGGGATGCGCTCGGGCGCAACCACCTTTTCGACGGGAATCGCCAGCTGAAAGAGCTGGTGATGAGTATCGTCGGGTCCATCATTTTCAACAGCGCCGGGCAGGTGACTATCCTGACGCCGATGGTGGATAACCGGGATGTGATCACCGTACTGATGCGTGGCGGCACCGCCAAGATTTACGGCTGTGATGAACCCGACCTTTGCCTCGGGCCGACGGTGGCCAGCGTCACCATCAGCAGCAACAACGCGCTGGTCACGCTGGTCCAAAACATCATGCTGTCCATGAACCAGAAGCTGACGGATGACACCGGCTTATCCGACCAGGAAAAGGGGTTTCTCAACACCACCTCTGTCCCCGTCCTGAAATACCTGACCAACTCGCAAAGTATGGGACAAAGCCCGACCTACCTCATCCAGGTGGCGGATTACATCGCGCAGGATTTAATGATCCAGTATCTGCAGGAGCTGGTGAAGCAGGCCAGTCAGTCTCTGGCCGGGAAAAACTTCCCGGAACAGGCGGCGGGGGAGCTGCGGCAGAACGTGGCCCAGGCACAGCAGCTACTGGCCAACATGAAGCTGCAGTCGGCGGCCGATCAGAACGCGCTGGACGGTATTGACCGCAACATGCAGTACCTCCAGCAGCAGGTCTCGACCATTATTTCAACGTCATATCAGGGTAACTACCGTTGGGGGACCAGCAATGACTGAAATCTATACGATATTCGGTGGGGACATGTGGCGGCAGGTGTTAAACGGCGTCGTCACCATTCTGGGTGCCGATACGTTTGATACCTTGCTTCGCATTGTCAGCACATTTGGCGTGCTGGGGGTGATGGTGTCCTTTATCAAAACACGCGACCCGCGCGTGTTTATGCACTGGCTGGCCGTATTCATGTTTATTACGTCCGTGTTACTGGTGCCAAAACGGTCAGTTCAAATCCTCGACATCACCGACCCGGCCGCAGTGTACGAGGTGGACAATGTGCCGCTGGGGCTGGCCATGATCGCGGGGCTGACCACCGGTGCGGGATTTGGGGTGGCGCAGTTGTACGATTACACTTTATCGCGCCCAGACTCGCTGACCTATACCAAGAGCGGGATGCTGTTTGGTTCTCAAATCGTGGCGCAAACCTCCGATTTTCGGACGCAAAACCCGCAGCTGGCACAGATGCTGACGGACTATGTCGAAAACTGCGTGATTGGTGACATTCTGCTTAACAACAAATACACCATCAACCAGCTGCTCAACAGCACCGACCCGCTGACGCTGATCACCAATAACCCGAGTCCGTTGCGGGGAATTTATCAGACGGTGAGCGGGGTAAGGCAGTTTGTGACCTGCCAGCAGGCCGCCGGCACCATCAGAACGCTGATGGGGAGTGATATTTCGGTGGGCGGCGTCAGCTGGCACGATATGGCGACCCGCGTGTTTGGCAGTAAAGTGAATGCGGATGCGTTGCTGAGCAA
>Ga0065704_10071409_pt1 | contig 11299 bp, 8 predicted proteins | sample SwiRhicommuniRL2_FD_59091 | JGI IMG/M metagenome (GOLD analysis project Ga0065704, IMG submission 59091) | Switchgrass rhizosphere bacterial communities from Rose Lake, Michigan, USA - RL2 v2 (version 2) | ecosystem: Host-associated > Plants > Roots > Rhizosphere > Soil | place: East Lansing, MI | reverse complement strand
ATTGATCTGGGCTTTTAAAAAGGATAACTCCGAGCCTATTTTCTCTTTCTCGAGGGCTTCCCTGCTTTGTTTATCGGCCTGCCATTTCTGAATTAAGGTTACGCTGGTGCTGATGCCCACCATAAACATGGTCATCATGATCAGAAAAACATCGACCTTGTCTGACCTTTTTGGCGGTCTGGGTATCCCCAGTTCACTAAAAGCCTTTGTCATGAGAGCTGGTAAACTTAACGCGTTGTCGATCACTTTTATGAAGGGGCCTGCAAAAATGGCTATGGCCAGGATAACCAATACAAAGGTTAGTGTTTTGTTTTTTAGCAGCAGCTGAGGGACAAGGATTTTGCTGTTTACATAAAATACGGCAATGAGCATGAGCAGTATACAGCCCTGTTTAATCCAGAACTGAAAGGGCAATGTGATATTCCACGATAAAGGCTGGTGAAAAAGAAGGACAAAAGCAAATAGCATCCATGAAAATACATGGAGCAGGATGCTTAGGTAGGAACGGCTTTTTGAGGAAACCATCGGTTTAAAATTTAGTGAATATTATTGAGTACAAGGTAGGTAACCTATCAAGATAAGTGCAAATGTTTCCGTCGATTCATATTGGCTCCCCGTCGATGTGTTTGAGATGCCGGTCTATCGCGTTTTTTTTACCAGCAAAATAGCCCTTGTTTTGATCAGGTAATATGGTTTTATACACATAGATATGTCAAGATTAACAAGTAAAATTCTGCTGCTTTTATGCCTCACCTGCTTTAGCCTCCGTGGTTTTGGTCAGGATACGGCATTAAAGGTGTTGCCTCCGGTCTGGGACCTGGAAGCATGTTTGCAGTATGCTAAGGCAAATAACATTCAGCTTAAAAGCCTGCAACTGAACAAGCAGAGTGCAGAACAGGATAAGCTACAGGCGAAATCGGCTTTACTGCCTGATCTTTATGGTTCAGCTTCGCAATCCTTTAACCATTATAACATGGCTACCAATGGTAGTTCTGATGCGCTTAATTATTCGGGATCTTATGGTTTAAGTTCATCGTGGACGCTTTATAAAGGAGGCTACCTTAAAACGGATATTAAGGAAAAGGACTTGTCGGTTCAGTCGGCCAATTTGAGTATTCTGGAAAATGAAAATGACATCACTTTACAGATTACGCAGGCTTACCTGAATATTCTGGTAGACAAAGAGAGCATCATTTACAACCAGGGTCTGTTAAAAACATCGCAGGCACAGCTTGATCAGGCCCAACGCCAGTTTGCGGTTGGATCTGTAGCGCGTAAAGTTGTAGCCCAGTTTGAGGCACAGCTTGCGTCGGATAAATACAATTTAACTACTTCGGAGAATGCCGAACGTCAGGATAAAATAGCACTTAAGCAGTTGCTGCAGTTGCCGGATGCTAAAGAATTTGATGTAGTGAGACCTGACACTGTAATTTCGGCAGCGAGTATTACTGATCTGAATACGGTACAGCAATATGCTTTGCAGAACCGTCCGGAAATAAAGAATGCTGAGCTGGGCGTACAGATCTCGGATCTTGGGCTTACCAAAGCAAAATCAGGCTACCTGCCTTCGCTAACATTGGGTGCTGGCATGGGTACAAGCTATGCGAAAGATCCGAACTATAATGCCTTCAGGCAGTTTGATAATAACTTTTATCAGCAGGCAGGCTTAACCTTGTCTATCCCCATTTTTACCAAAAGGCAAAATAAAACCAATGTTGCCAAAGCAAAAATTGAGATTGCACAGTCTAAACTTACGCTTGAAAACACAAAAACCACGCTGGCTTTAAATACTGAAAAGGCATACATTAATGCGCAAAATTCGCAGAACCAGTTTTCGTCGGCAACGGAACAGCTAAAATATAATCAGGAAGTATACCGCATTGCCAACCAGGAATTAAAGATAGGGGCGGCAAATATTGTAGAGTTTTACCAGCAAAGGAATTTATATGTACAGGCTATGCAGCAATACATACAAGCCAAATACAATGCAGCACTGGCTGCAAGAATCTATGAGTTTTACTTAGGAACACCCATTAAATTATAAGTCATGAAGTCCAAAAAAATTATTCTAATCATTATCTCCATTATAGTTGTATCTGGTTTGGTCTGGTACTTCTTTTTAAGGGGTAAAGAACAGCACGTGGTGCTTACCAAAGAGCAGCCGTTAAGGGGTTCAATTTCGACAAGTGTTACTGCTACCGGAACGGTGCAGCCGGTAGATACGGTGACGGTTGGAACACAGGTTTCGGGAACCATTTCTGCACTATATGCGGATTTTAATTCCACTGTTAAGAAAGGACAGCTGCTTGCAGAATTGGATAAAACACTGATACAGGCACAGGTTGATCAGGCGAAAGCCAGTCTGGCGCAATCTCAAAGTAACCAGACCTATCAGCAGGCAAACTATGGCCGACAGAAACAGTTGTTTGAAACAGGCTCTATAAGCAGGGCTGAGTATGACCAGGCTTTGAATACTTTGCAGGTGGCAAGTGCCAATGTGAGCAATGCAAAAGCGCAGCTCAGATCAGCAGAAAGGAACCTTTCCTTTACACAGATCTATTCGCCCATTGATGGCGTGGTATTGGGACGAAGTGTGAGTATAGGGCAAACTGTTGCAGCAAGTTTTAATACGCCAACGATTTTTACCATCGCCAAAGACATTACCAAAATGCAGGTTCAGGCAAAGGTGGATGAGGCGGATATAGGGAATGTGGTTAAAGGTCAGCGTTCGACTTTTACCGTTGATGCATTTATAAATGACACTTTTAACGGAACAGTAAAAGACATCAGGCTGCAGCCCTCGATATCATCGAACGTGGTTACGTATGCCACATTGATTGATGCACCAAATGATGATAAGAAATTAAAACCGGGCATGACGGCGAACATTGTGATTTATACCAAAGAGGTAAATGATGCTTTGCTGGTTTCGGCCCAGGCTTTAAAATTTAATCCGGATTCGGGTTTACTTAAAGAATATGAAATTGTGCCACTTGAGGGAAGAGGAATGGCGAAAAGAGAAGGCAAAGGCAGGATGAGAAAAGACACCGGTATGGCTAAACAGCCAAAGGTTAAGGAAGGTGAAACGGAAGTGGTGGAGCCCTCTTTTGTATGGGTGCTGCAAGGTCGTAAACTTATTCAGAAAAGAATAAAAACGGGATTGAACGACAATACACATGTAGAGGTGCTTGCCGGATTAAATGAAAATGATGTAGTGATTAGCGGAATGGAAGGAGGCTCGTCGGGAGCTCCGGTAGCAGCAGCCTCGAGTCCGTTTATGCCAAAAAGACCGGGAGGAAACAGACGATGAGCCACAGGATTCTTCATATAGAAAATGTAAAGCGAGAGTTTAAAATGGGTACCGAAACTGTGCGGGCATTAAAGGGTGTTTCGTTTGATGTGGAGTCGGGAGAGTTTTTGACTATAATGGGAAGCAGCGGATCTGGTAAAACTACCTTGCTGAATATGCTCGGTTGTTTGGATAAACCTACCGAGGGTACCTACATGTTGGATAATGTAAATGTAAAAGAGCTGAGCAGAGATGAACTTGCAAAATTAAGGAACCATAAAATTGGTTTTGTTTTCCAGTCGTACAACCTGTTGCCGCGTACCTCGGCGCTGGATAATGTGGAGCTTCCTTTATTGTACAATCCAACTATTGGTGCAAAAGAACGAACAGAGCGTGCTATCGCAGCCTTACAGGCTGTAAAACTTGATGGCAGGTTTGATCATATGCCCAACCAGTTATCGGGCGGGCAGCAGCAGCGTGTTGCTATTGCCAGGGCCCTGGTTAATGAGCCTGTGATGATCCTTGCCGATGAGGCTACCGGGAACCTGGATACCAGAACATCGTACGAGATCATGTCGCTGATGCAGGAGCTGAACCACAACGGAAAAACGATAGTATTTGTTACCCATGAACCGGACATTGCTGCATTTAGTACCAGAACGGTGATGTTAAGGGATGGGAAGGTTCAAAAAGATTCAATGAATAAACACATTCGCTCGGCGAAAGAGGCTTTGGCTGCTTTGCCTGCGGCAGACGATTATTAAGGAGGAATTATGAAATTTATTAATCTGATAAGACTGGCAATTAAAGCCCTGCAGCGCAACAAGCTACGTGCATTGCTAACCATGCTGGGCATTATTATAGGAGTTGCTTCGGTAATTACCATGATGTCTATTGGGGAGGGCTCAAAGCAGAGTATTAATGCCTCGCTTGCCAGTATGGGCTCAAACATGATTACCATTATGCCTTATAGCAATGAACCCGGTGGCGCCCGTATGATGGGCAGCAGCCTTAAAACACTTACCATTAAGGATGTAGATGCACTGAAAAAGAATGCGGTGAATATTGCTGAGATTTCGCCACTCGCATCTTCAAACGGGCAATCCATTAACGGAGCCGCCAACTGGCCTACTTCTATTCAGGGAGTGAGTCCGGAATATCTGGACATCAGAAAGCTCTCTGTTAAAGAAGGAATTATATTTTCGGAACAAGATGTACGTTCGTCGGCCAAGGTGTGTTTGCTGGGTAAAACGGTGGTAGATAACCTGTTTCCGAATGGGGAAGACCCGATAGGCAAGATCATCAGGTTTGGTAAAATTCCCTTTCAGGTGATTGGCGTACTTACGCCTAAGGGTACGAGTAACTTTGGCCAGGATCAGGATGATATTATTATAGCTCCATATACTACTGTTCAGAAAAGGATTTTATCGTCTATTTATTTTGGACAGATCTATGCATCTGCCACAAGTGAGGCAGCTTCGGATGCTGCGGTTGCAGAAATAACCAGTACCCTTAGGGAAACGCATCGCCTGAGAGATGCCGAGGATAATGATTTTCAGGTAAGAACACAGGCTGAGCTGATGACGATGATGAACTCGACGAGCAGTATGATGACTGCATTGCTAACCGCAGTGGCGAGTATTTCGCTGATAATTGGTGGGATAGGGATTATGAATATCATGTATGTTTCGGTTACTGAAAGAACCAGGGAGATAGGTTTAAGGATGTCGATAGGTGCAAGAGGTATAGATATTTTACTGCAATTTCTGATAGAGGCGATTGTGATCAGTGTAACAGGTGGGGTGATTGGGGTGATATTGGGTGTTTCGGCAGCGATAATAGTGCCCGCGTCATTGAACTGGCCTACGGTAGTTTCGGAATTTTCTATTGTGATCTCGTTTCTGGTCTGTGCAATAACAGGAATTTTCTTTGGTTATTACCCTGCACTTAAGGCCTCCAGATTAGACCCGATAGAGGCACTTAGATATGAATAACCGGGAGTGTTATGAGGCCAATTATCGCAGAAAAAGATGCATTAACCGATGAATTTGACCTGTTCATCTCAATTAACATTTGTTAACATATGAATTTATAAAATTCGCTTTCAGAATATGAAGCGAATTTTACTATTACTTGGATTTACAGGTGCCATAAGCATTAGTGTATTGGCACAACGCCCGCTAAAAACGCAGGCAGCAATTGATGGTTTTTACAGTTTGCCATTGGCAAGGATGCTGGATACCCTTTCGTTGAAATGCAAGATCAGGATCATTTATGAACCGGAGATGCTTAAAGATTATATGGTAACAGATCGTTACCTGAATGAACCGGTAAAAGAAGTGCTGGGGAAGATTTGCAGGGAAAATAAGTTGTATTACTGGCTGGATCCGGACCAAAACATTTACATCATCCGCAGGCCGGAGGATGTAGGTCGCCTGAAAAGGATAGCAGCAGATAAACCGGTTTTAAGGGAGGTGCAGGTAAATTCTGCGGCTGTACTGAGTGAAGAAAAAATAGAAAAGGCCAGGATGGAGCCATTTAAAATAAAAGGGAGGGTTGTTGACAATGGCAGCGGAGAATCTTTGCCTGCGGCAATTGTAAAAGTTCGCAATACGGGAATTAGCACTGCAACCAATGCGGATGGATATTTTACGCTTTTGAATGTGCCATCTGATACCTGTGTGCTTGATATAAACTATATAGGTTACCGGCCAGACGTGTATGCACTGAATAAAACAAATATTAACGGAGAAATTGTGATCGCGCTTTTTCCGGCGGTAAAATCACTAAATGAAGTGGTGATAACTGATAAAAGGAGAGATAATGCCATGAGTACCGACAAGCGAAGGGTAAGCGTATTGCAAATTTCTCCGTCGAAATTGGAAGAGCTGCCGAACATAGGTGAAAAGGATATTCTGAGGTCTTTTCAGCTAATGCCGGGTATTAGTGCCAGTAACGAATCTTCGTCGGGAGCCTATGTAAGAGGGGGAACGCCAGATCAGAACCTGGTACTTTTTGACGGTTTTACGGTTTACCAGGTTGACCACCTTTATGGGTTTTTCAGCGCATTTAACAGCAATGCTGTTAAAGATGTGACTTTATATAAAGGGGGCTTTTCTGCAAAATATGGCGGACGCCTGTCGAGTGTGACGGATATAGTGGGTAAAGAGGGGAATAATAAAGAAACCAATATTGCCGGAGACCTGAGCTTGCTAAGTGCCAATGTGTTTCTGGAAAAACCCATAAACAGTAAATCGACATTGCTATTGGCTTACCGGCATTCGTATCAGGGGCCGTTGTATAATAAGATCTTTAATAAATTCAACAGCAGTACAGCTGTTGCTTCTGCGCCAGGGGGTGGACGTATGGGAGGCGGCCCCCCGGGTGGCGGAGGCGGAGGTTTTGGCGGTGGTGCTGCGACCGTTACCACACCGTCATCGTCGTTTTATGACCTGAATGCCAAGTATACTTATGCCCCCGATGACAGGAACAGGTTTTCGTGGAGTATTTACCAGGGGAATGATAATCTTGACAACAGCAGAGATGTAGCCCTGCCGGCATTTTTATCGGGCGGAGGGAGTATCAGTTCAACCGATAAAACAACATATGGCAACCTGGGATCAAGTTTTAAGTGGTCGAGCAGGTGGACTTCAAGACTATATTCCAATACTTTACTTAGCTATTCTACCTATCATAGCGACAGGGATAACAGCAATAAAATAACTGTTCAGGATAGTGAGGGGGTTGATCAGGAAATCTCGACAGGAACGTTTGAAAAAAACAACCTGAAGGATTTTAGTCTGAAATCTGATTGGGAATTGCAGGCTGCAGGTAAATTAAAAGTTTTGTTTGGGGGCTTTGCATCCAGACAAAATGTTGCTTACGAGAACAGTTTAAATGATACCAGTACCTTAATTAACCAAAATACTAAGGCGCTAACCGGTGGCGGATACGCAGAACTGGAGATTACGCCGCTAAGGGGATTGCAGTTAAATCCGGGTTTTCGCAGTACCTATTATGACCTTACCGGAAAAGTGTATATGGAACCCCGGTTTTCGGCAACTTATACGCTTACGGACAGGCTAACGCTTAAAGGCTCGACCGGAAAATTCTATCAGTTTACGAACCGGGTAATTAAAGAAGATATTCTGGCAGGGAGCCGCGATTTCTGGGTACTATCAAACGGAAGTACCATTCCTGTAAGCTCTGCCTTGCATTATATTGCAGGAGTTAGCTATGAAACAGACCAGTTTTTGATTGATGTGGAGGGCTATTACAAAACCCTTGATAACCTGAGCGAATATTCGCAACGGCAAACAGGGCGAAGAATGGGCTTGGCAGGAACCCTGGAAGAGCATTTTTACAATGGAACCGGTTATACCAAAGGGATTGAGTTTTTGTTGCAGAAAACACATGGTAAATACACAGGCTGGCTGAGCTATACGCTTTCAAAAGCTGTAAATAATTTTGAGGTGTATGGCGGAGAGTTTCCTGCCAATCAGGATACGGGGCATGAATTTAAGCTGGTTAATGTTTACCATAACGGCAAGTGGACCTTCTCTGCTACCTGGATTTATGCAACAGGAAAACCTTATACTGCCCCGTTAACAAGCTATACTGTTAATGATTACACTGGCAGGAGCCATACTTTTTTAACCATTAGTGAGAAAAATGGGGCACGTATGCCTGCATACCATCGCCTGGATGCCTCGGTTACTTATGATCTGATAAAAATAGACAGCCGTAAAACGGGGAGTATCGGGTTTTCGCTGTTCAACATCTATAACAGATCAAATGTATGGTACAAACAGTACTCAATAATAAACAACCAGGTACTTACTTCTAATGTAAATTATCTGGGTTTTACCCCCAACATTACACTAAGTTTAAAATGGAAATAAAGATACGTACCCTATTTGCCGTGGCATTTGCAGCTTTTTTTATGTGCGCGTGCAAAAAAGACAATTCATTAGAGGATTATACAAGGCCTGTGGTTGAAGGTTACCTGGTGCCGGGCAAAACAGTTCTTGTTAAAATTTATTACCAAAAATATCTTGACGATACCATTTCATTAGGTTTTCCTGTTACCGGCTTAGCCCTTAAAATATCGGACGGGAACAAAACGGTTGACCTGACAGAAGGTACGGATGGAAACTACGTTTACGGGGATTCAACTTTTATTGTCGGAAACAAAACCTATTCCCTCAGTTTTAGCTACAATAATAAAACCATTAGTGCCCAAACGACTGTTCCTGATAAACCTACAGGCTTTGGAACTTCTGATTCTCTGCAGCAAGTACCGATAATGGATTTTGGGACAACACCTGCTACGTTTGTTCCGATAACGCTAAGCTGGAACAATAACACCGGGGGGCATTATATGATGGTGTTGAAAAATAAAGAGAGCAGCAGAACAAGCATAAACCCAAGAAATAATGGCTCGTACAGAGATACGGAGCTGATATTGGGCCAGGTCTCGTCTTACCAGACCCAGCAGATGACCTTTAATTATCTTGGTAATTATGAGGTACTGCTTTTTCATATCAATAAGGAATATAGCGATGCATTGAACAATAATGGGGGCAGTTCATTAAACCTGACCAATCCTTACACCAATATTGTAAACGGGTTGGGCATTTTTACCTCTATGCAGGCTGATAGTTTAAAATTACGTGTATACCAATGATGAGAAATTCGAAATACTGGCGCTTAATAAGTACTACGGCTCCTTTGCTGATCTGGCTGCTGATACTTTGCCTGCCATTTTTGTCGAGGTTTGGGGGAGCTCCACCTGAGTTTAGAAATGACATGCTAAAGAGCATGTTCCTGTCTAATGTTTTGCTGATCATAATTTTCTATGTACATAGTTTTGTTATCTATCCGGTAAGAGAAAAAAGACATGGCATGTATTTTTATGTGCTGTTACTGATTATAACCCTTCTTTTATTTATCCTGGCCAATCACTTTTTACATCCTGAAATGCCCAGGTTTCCGAGACGGGGAATACCTCCTCCAAGACCTTTAATGAGTATTTTACCTTTCACCTTTGTGATAGTGGTTAGTTTTTGCTACCGCCTTTATATGGATAAGGTAAAAACTGAACTGGAATTTTTATCCTCTCAGATCAGTCCGCATTTTATGTTCAATGTGCTCAATACATTGGTCTACATGTCGAGAAAGAAGCCTGAACTGATAGAACCATCGCTGATCAGCTTGTCGCAATTAATGCGATATATGCTTTATGATAGTGACGAAGGCAAGATTACACTTGCAGAAGAAGTGGAATATTTGAAAAACTACATTAACCTGCAGTTGCTGAGGTTTGGCGATGATATTCAGGTAAATCTTTACCTGACCGGCATAACCGACAGGTACGTTATTGAGCCTATGCTCCTGATCCCTTTTGTGGAGAATGCTTTTAAGCATGGAATAGGGATGCTTCCTGATCCGATAATAGATGTATCTGTTAAAGTTGAAGGCAATAAGCTGTATATGGAGGTGATGAACGGGATTGCGCTGGTGCGTTCATGGCCATCCACATCAGATAAAAGGGATTCAGGAATTGGCCTGGCTAATGTGCGCCGGCGCCTGGCGCTGATTTACCGGCGGAACCATGTATTAAAAATAGAAGAGACTGAAAATACCTATACCGCTAAACTTCAAATCAACTTATAGATGAACTGTATATTAATTGATGACGAAAGCCCGGCGCTGGAGCTGCTGGAAGACAATGTTAGGCAAATTCCATATCTGAATGTAATTGCATCTGTCCGCAGCCCGATGCAGGTATTTGACCTGATAAAAGAGCACCAGGTTGACCTGATGTTTCTGGATATTCAGATGCCCGGTATAAATGGACTGGAGTTGTTGCGCTCGTTAAAACAGCCGCCAATGGTGATTATGGTGACGGCTTACCAGGAGCATGCGCTTGATGGGTTTAACCTGGATGTAGTGGATTACCTGGTAAAACCGGTACCGTTTTCCAGATTTCTTAAAGCTGTTGAAAAGGCAAGGGAACTTTACCAGGTGCGACATGGGAAACCTAAGTCGATACAGCCTGAGAACGACCATGTATTTGTAAATGCAAATTACTCGCTTGTTAAGGTAAAGATGCAGGACATCACTTTTATAGAGGGCCTGAAAGATTATGTCCGGATTAATATTGAAGATGGCAAACAGGTGATTACAAGGATGGGACTGAAAGGGGTAGAGGAAAAACTAAGTTCGGGGAGGTTTATGCGGATCCATAAATCATATATTATTTCTCTGGAGAAGATCGAAGCTGTACAGAAGACCCAGGTGATTGTTGCCGGAACCGAAATTCCGATTGGTGAAGGGTACCGTTCTGCACTGCAGGCCTATGTAAACGGAAAAAATCTATAAACTTTAATAAACTGATATGAATATTTTTAAAAATGTAATGCTGACCATTACACTTGCTGTTTTATTTGGTTCCTGCAAAAAGGAAGATACGGATACTACTGGTGTGTCGTCGGTAGCGATTATTAATGCTTCGCCAACACTGGCAACTTACAATACCTATTTAGATGGGACAAAAGTTATTGAGGGTGCTTTACCATTTGGAGGTGCTATTCCGTATGTACAGGTAACTGCAGGAAGCCATACTTTGAAGTTTACAGCAGAAACCGACCCGACTACATTGCTAAGCAAAACGATAACGCTAGAGGGGAATAATGCTTATTCTTTTTTTATGATTAATAGAAATGAGGATATGGATGGGTTGCTGATTTCAGATAATTCCACATCTTCATCAACGGAAAAGGCCTTTATAAGATTTATAAATCTGTCGCCGGATGCACCTGCGCTTGATTTATCATTGAGTAATGCAGCTCAAAATCTGGTGACTAATAAATCTTATAAAGAGGCCAGTGGTTTTGTGGAGATTGATCCCGGGACTTATTCTTTTGATGTAAAGAATGATGCCGGAGGGGTGGTTATGAATACTTTAGGTAATAGCGTTTTAGAGGCGGGGAAGTACTACACATTTAT
>Ga0065704_10071410_pt1 | contig 11304 bp, 14 predicted proteins | sample SwiRhicommuniRL2_FD_59091 | JGI IMG/M metagenome (GOLD analysis project Ga0065704, IMG submission 59091) | Switchgrass rhizosphere bacterial communities from Rose Lake, Michigan, USA - RL2 v2 (version 2) | ecosystem: Host-associated > Plants > Roots > Rhizosphere > Soil | place: East Lansing, MI | reverse complement strand
TTTTTTAATTCATACCAATTACAAATATCGCCTTTGTCAAGAAAAGTTCCTTTGTTTTCAAAACCCAATTTCGTGAGAATATAGTTGGAGACCAGATTTTCAACATCGGCATAAGCATATATCTTATCAGCATTCAGTTGGTCAAATCCTATGTGTAATGAAGCTTTCGCAGATTCTGTAGCATAACCTTTTCCCCAGAATTCCGGGAGAAAACGATAGCCCAATTCATAGACGTTTTTGAAGCCGTTGACTTCTTCTGTCAAAAGTTTGATTCCGCTCCAGCCGATAAATCTATTACTTTCTTTTTCTATTACGGCCAATCTTGCAGTTCCGTTCTTTTCGTATTGATCAATAATATTTTCAATCATCTCAAGGCTTTCTTCTTTCTTGGTCAAAGGTTGTATGCCCACATATTTTACAACATCGGGATTGCTGTCCAACAGAAACATATCATCCAGGTCATCAGGTGTTAATTTTCTTAACATCAATCTTTCGGTAATAATTGGAAGCTTCATCCTTTAAAATTCTTATTTTTGCTTTTCGATAATCTTAATGTAAAAATAATGAAGTTTTTCCGATATATCTCTTTTTCGGCAATAATTGTTTTCGGTTTATCCGCCTGCAAAAAGGAAAATAAAAAACAATGGGATATCGAGATCAAAAATCCTGTCAAAAAAATCGAGCTTACGGATCTGTCTGGTGAATTCTATAATTCATCGCTAAGTTTGGAAGATTTCAAGGCTAAATACCCTTGGTTTCAAGGCTCTGTTCCGGATGCAGAATATGGCGAGAGACGAAAAGATACTATGGAAGTTCGTGTTTATAAAGAAGCGATTTCCAGGATAGATAAAAAGAAACTTGACAAAGAGTTGATCGATCTCTTTTCTCATATCAAAAATTATTTCCCAAAATTTCAAGCGCCTCATATTTACCTTTACTCATCTGTATTAGACCCGCAGAGTGTTGTGGATCCGATTTTTCTGAGAGAAGATGAGAATATGCTTTTTGTAGATATTACAGGATTTATGGGAGACGGAAACAAAAATTATAATGGTCTTGATCTTTACTTTCAAAAATCTATGAATCCGGAAAATCTCATTCCAAAGATATCTGCTTTTTTTGCAGCAAGGCTGGTACCTGCCCCTGTGGATCAGCAGAAATTTTTGGACCAAATAGTTTATCAGGGGAAAGTTCAGATTCTTCAGGATGCGTTTTTACCAAATGTTCCGGATAATTTGAAAATGAATTATACAAAAGCACAATACGACTGGGCAGTTGCAAACGAAGCCAATATTTGGAATTATTTTGTTGAAAATGACCTGCTTTTCAGTGCAGATCCCAATCTTTCTGAGCGGTTCATAACGCCTGGACCATTTTCTAAATTCTATACAGAAGTGGATAGGGAAAGTTCTCCTCAGATTGCAATCTGGACAGGTTGGCAGATCTGCAAGCATTATCTGAAGGCACATCCGGAAGAAAAACTACCAATATTCTTGAAAAAGAATGCAACAGAGATCTTCAACGGCTCAGGTTACAGACCAAAATAAAGTAGGAGTTTTTGAGAACGTAAGAGTTTCCAGGGTTGATATTTAACTATTGCGAATCCTAAAAATGTTTTCAATTAAGTAAAAAACTTTGTGGATTTTGCGTTCAAAAAACCAATAATATCAAATAAATTCACACACTTAATATATTAAGAATAAAATCAATGAAAAAAACGAAAATAGTTATAGATGTAGAACTGGACGATAATCATGTTCCTGAAAAAATGTTTTGGAAAGCTGAAGACGGCGGAATCAAAAGACAAGAAACCAAAGCAGCGATGATTTCCGTTTGGGATAGCAAAGCAATGGAAGCACTTAGAATCGACCTTTGGACAAAAGATATGCCTGTTGACGAAATGAAAAGATTCTTTCATCAGATTCTGGTTTCAATTGGACACACTTACGAAAGAGCAACCAGCGAAGAAGATGTGGCGCAATGGCTTGGTGAAATTGCTGAAGAATTCGCTGTTAAATCTGCTATTAAAATGTAAAAAACAATATGATAATTTGATGATGTGCTGATATGAGAATTATTTTGTAATTCATTATCAAATCATCGATTCAACAAATTAACAAATCAACAATATGAAATTCAATACAAAAGTTATACACGGTGGACAACACCACGAACCAGCAACTGGAGCGGTAAATGTTCCTGTATTTTTAACATCAACATTTGCACAAAAAAGCCCGGGACAATTGCTTTCTGGCTACGAGTATTCCAGAGGAGCGAATCCTACGAGACAAGCTTTAGAAGACTCTTTAGCAAGCATCGAAAACGGAGCGAGGGGTTTGGCTTTCGGTTCTGGTTTGGCTGCGATTGACTGTGTTTTAAAATTGTTAAATCCCGGTGACGAAGTGATTGCTGTCGATGACCTTTACGGTGGTTCTTACAGAATGTTCACAAGATTATTCGAGAAATATCAGTTGAAATTTACATTCATCGGTTTTGATAATGTCGAAGAATTAGAAAATGTAATTACTGATAAAACAAAATTAATCTGGCTAGAAACTCCGACCAATCCTTTGATGAAATTAGTGGATATCAAAATGGTCGCTGATGCTGTAAAAGGGAAAGATATTTTGGTGGCGGTTGATAACACATTTGCGACGCCTTATATTCAGAAGCCTTTGGATTTAGGAGCTGATATTGTGATGCATTCTGCGACTAAATATTTGGGTGGACATTCTGATGTGATTGCCGGTGCTTTAATTGCAAAAGATGCTGAATTAGGAGAGAAATTACATTTTATCCAATTTGCGAGTGGTGGAATTTTAGGCCCTCACGATTCTTATTTGGTCTTAAGAGGAATCAAAACTTTGGCGCTTAGAATGCAAAGACATTCTGATAACGGTTTCGAGGTTGCAAAATATCTTGAGAATCATTCTTTGGTGGATAAAATTTATTATCCGGGATTGTCGTCTCATCCTCAATACGATTTGGCGACAAGACAAATGACGGAATTTGGTGGAATGGTTTCTTTCACTTTCAAATCCGGTAAAAAAGAAGATGCGATTAAATTCTTGGAAAATATAAAAGTTTTCACTTTGGCAGAATCTTTGGGTGGAGTAGAATCGTTGGCGAATCTTCCTGCGATGATGACGCACGCTTCAATTCCTGAAGATAAAAGAGCAGTTCTTGGAATCACGGATGACTTGGTAAGATTAAGTGTCGGAATCGAAGATGCAGAAGATTTGATTGCTGATTTGGAACAAGCATTTAATACATTGAATTAAGAAATTAAAAATTAAGGGATTTAGAAATTTCTGAATCTCTTAATCTCAAAATTAATAAATATGACCTTTCGTGATGCAACTTTAGATGACCTTCCTAAGATTGTGGAAATTTACAATTCTACGGTTGCATCACGATTGGTTACTGCTGATTTGGAACCTGTTTCTGTCGAGAGCAAAATCGATTGGTTTTATCAGCATAACTCTGAATTTCGTCCGCTTTGGATCGTTTTGGATTCGGAGAAAAATACAGTTGGGTGGGTAAGTTTTCAGGATTTCTACGGAAGACCAGCTTATCAGAAAACGGCTGAAATCAGTATTTATATTGATGAAAAATATCGGGGAAAAGGCTTGGGTAGATTGATTTTGCAATATGCCATCGAAAAATCCCACGACCTCGGAATAGAAAATCTTTTGGCTTTCATCTTTGCACACAATCTTCCGAGTTTGACTTTGTTCGAGAAATTCGGGTTTGAATTATGGGCCAATCTCAAAAATATTGCAGAATTGGACGGCGAAAAGAGAAGCCTTATTATTCTCGGAAAAAATATCAAGGATTAAAGCAAATGGAAAGTATCACACACTGTCTGTATTGGATTACTTCTATTTTAGCGATTATGTCGGTATTGATTCCTGCTATCAAAAACACTTATTGGACTTTTAGGGTTTTCGATTATCCTCGGTTTCAGAAATTCGTTATTCTTTTAATTCTCATTTTCGCTTGGTTTTTCACTTTCGAAAATCCAAATATTTATGAATATTTAATTCTCATTATTGAAGTAATTTCTGCAGGATATTTGTTCTATATCATCTTGCCTTACACAGATTATGGGAAAACGATGATTGATAAAACTCAACCAAATCCTGACGAAAAAGTTTTGGATATTCTCGTTTGTAATGTTTATCAGCATAACAGGAATTATCAGAAATTAATTGATTTAGTTAATGAGGAAAATCCGTCAGTTCTGTTTTTTCTGGAAACTGATGAAGAATGGCAAAATGCCTTAAAACCGGTTACAAAACATTACGAATATAAAATTGAAGTTCCTTTGGCCAACACTTATGGGCTTTTATTTTACAGTCATTTTCCGGTTAAGAATTATGAAGTCAATTATTTGATAGATGACGATATTCCGTCTATTGTGGCTGATTTGGAATACAATAATCAAGTTGTCAGATTATTTGGAATTCATCCAACACCGCCAGTTCCTCAGGAAAATCCGGAAAGTACGGAACGGGATGCGGAGATTCTTTTGGTTGGTGAAAAGGCGAAGAATTACGGAAAACCCTCGATTGTTTTTGGAGATTTGAATGATGTCGCCTGGTCCAGAACGACTAAGCTATTTCTAAAATCCAGCGGAATGCTCGACCCGCGACGTGGACGAGGAATGTTCAATACGTTTCACGTAAAATATTGGTTTCTGCGTTGGCCTCTTGACCACTTCTTTGTAAGTCCACATTTCCGATTGGTTGATATGAAAGTGATGAAATCTGTGGATTCTGACCATTTTCCGATTTGGATTTCGTTGGTGGTAAGAAATGAAGATAAAGAAGACCAATTCGATATTTCTAATGAAGAAAAAGAAGAAGTTTTTGAAAAAATCGAAGAAGGTATCGAGAAAGGTGATGCGAATTGATTTAAAAATATTTCTCACGCTGATTAGGCAAATTCGGCAGATTTTAAATTTGCTAAATCTGAAAAATCTGCGAGAAATATTTGCCGATTTTTCTTAACTTAAAATTAAAATTTATGAAAAAGTTGATTCTTGTTTTCGCAGTTTTCTTTTGTGTCCAATTTTCTTTTGCTCAAAAATCTGAAGCTAATCCAATTTATATTGTTGATAACGTTATTGTTTCTAATGTCTTGCTTCATAGTTTCAATCCAGAAGATATAGAAAGTGTTCAGGTTTACAAATCACCTTCTTCGCAAATCGAACAATATGATGACCTTGTGAAAAATGGATTGATTAATATTGTAATGAAAAAGCCTCAGACTATCGAAAAAGTAACAATTGCTGAAGCTAAAACAAAATTGAATCTCACTCAAGAATCAAGATTTTTTCTAAATGATATCGAAGTTCATAACCAATCGATTCTGATTGCCGAAGACCTTTTGAAAAAAGCCAGAATTCTACAGCCTGATAAGAAATTCAATAATTATAAAGTTCCTGCAATCAGTATAGAAACGAACTAAACTTTAACGAAGTTAAAATCTTTGTGCCTTAAATATAAGTTTCATTTTAAATTATTTTTCGCCTTTGCGTTAAAACAAAATACAGTTTAACCAATTTGCTTTTCCCTTGCTGAATCCCTATTTTTGCTGAAATCGATAACAATTCAATATGGTTTTCACTAAAGCAAAATTATTCTTTAGCGCATTATTTTTAGTTTTAATTTCAAATTCATTTTCCGCACAAAACCGAATCAGCAATCACAACAATATTGGCTGGTACGCTTATAACGGAACTTTCAAATTAGATTCCAAATTTTCAATACACACCGAATATCAGTGGAGAAGAAATGATTATGTCACGACTTGGCAACAAAGTCTTTTACGTTTGGGAATCAATTATCAGGTGAATCCAAACATGCAGTTACGCTTAGGTTACGCTTGGGCAGAGACTTTTCCTTATGGTGAAATTCCACTGAACGGAATGGGAAAAGATTTCACGGAACATAGGATTTACGAAATGGCAACGGTGACGGACAAGATTGGAAAAATCGATTTGTCGCATCGTTTTATGCTCGAACAGCGTTGGGTTGGAAGATATTCTAATGCTAATCTCACTTCGGAAGACCAATATCCTTTTATGAACAGAGCGCGGTATATGATTCGTTTGCAGATGCCTTTGAAAGGCACTTCAATTGTTGAAAAAACGCCTTACGTTGCGGTTTATGATGAGGTAATGATTGGATTCGGGAAAAATGTTGGTGAGAATATTTTTGACCAAAATAGAATCGGCGTTTTGTTGGGTTATAAATTCAATGATTTGGTAAGAATAGAAGGCGGTTATCTGAATCAGATTGTGCAGTTGGGAAGGGAAGTGGAAGGTAAAAATGTGTTCCAGTACAACAATGGATTTATCTTAAGCGCCAATTTTAATTTTGATTTCTCCAAAAAATCAGAATAATCTTTAATTTCGCAGTATGAAAATAGCATTCTTAGGACCCGAAGCCTCTTTTACGCAGTTGACCGCTACTCAATTATTCCCAAACGAAGAATTGATTCCGAAAGCCAATATTTTGGATTGCTTTCTGGCGGTTCAGAATAATGAAGTTGACAAAGCGGTTGTTCCTTTGGAAAACTCGATAGAAGGGACGGTTTCTATGACTTTGGATTATCTTTATCAAACACCAGAAATCAGAGTTGAAGCTGAAGCTGTAATGCCAATTGCGCATCATCTGATGATTCATCCAAGTAACGATAACGATAACCAAATTGAGAAAATCTATTCTCATCCGCAAGCTCTTGCGCAAAGTTTTCATTCTTTAAATAAAAATTATCCGGACGTTCCGAAACAGGAATTCGCTTCTACAGCAGCAGCAGCAAAACGTGTTTCTGAAAACCCTGATAGAAAAATTGCAGCTGTTGCAAACAAATTTGCTGCAGAATTATACGGATTGAGAATCATTAACGACAATATTCACGATGTCGAAGAAAATCATACGAGATTCATTGTTATTTCTAACATTTCGACTCCGCTCAATACAACAGAAAGTTTTGACAGCGATTTGAACAGTTCCGGAAAGAAAACCGGGCTTCTGATTACACTTCCTCAGGACCACGCTGGTGGACTTCATCAGGTTTTATCGGTTTTTGCGTGGCGAAATATGAACCTTAGCAAAATCGAATCCCGAACTTTGAAAACCAAACTCGGTAATTATTTCTTTTTTGTAACCGTTGTTGGAGATTGGAATAATGTGCTTTACATTAATTCAATTGACGAATTGAGAGCAATTGGTGCAGATGTTAAGTTTTTGGGAAATTATAAGGAGTTTTTGCTGGAGGGATAGAACATTTTTATTCTTTCATTCTTTCATTCTTGATTTCAAATCCATATCAGAACCAATGATTCTTGTAATTTCTATTTCATTGATATTCAAGATTCGGTAAAATATAATATGCCGGTTGGCAACAAATCCAAAAATATCGGAAGCTATTTCGCTATAATTTTTACCAATATTCGGATTTTCTGAAAGCATTTCGCAGAAGCTGATGACTTCTCCATAATATTTATCGGCTTGGTTTTCTGACCAAAATTCGTAAGTGTATTCGTAGATTTCGGAAAGGTCGTCTACAGCTTTTTTAGTGAAGAGGTATTTAGCCATTTTTCATTTTGGCTTTTAAAGATGCAAGATGACTTTTTGGTTCAAAATCTTTTGCAACTCCGCTTTCTATACCTTCTTTGATTGCGTTTTTAAGGAACTGTAATTTATTTTCTTCTTCTTCCAAAAGTCTCAAACCGGCACGGATAATTTCGCTGGCATTTTTGAATCTGCCTTGTGAAATTTTTTCATCCACAAAATTTTCAAAATGATTTCCTAAAGAAACAGAAGTATTTCGGCCCATTTTAATTTTATTAAGTAAATCAAAGTTACCAAATTTTGGTAACAATTTAAAAAATTATTTTTGGACTAATTCTCTTTGAATATTTTCTCTCGCTTTTTCTTCATATTTTCCTTTGAAATGATTTGTTTTGAAAATTTCTTCGAATTCAAGAAAATGAATTAACACCTTTTTGCGTCCAGGCTTATACATAAAGTCTGGGTAGATTGAATATTCTTTTCGAATTTGTTGGGTGTAATTTTCATAGATTTTCCAATCCTGACCGAGAATTGCTAAATCTGCATCTAGGAGAAAATTAGTATCAGAATCTTCACTTTTTTTGTGGGATTTTGTTGCGAGAATTTGATTGTAAATTTTAGCTATTTTCTCATTCGGAATGTTCAGTTTTTCAAGTCTGATTTTTGCCTTTTCTGCACTTTTTTCTTCGTTGTCTTTTGATATCGCATTGTAAATAATGTCGTGATAGAAAACTGAGAAAAGCAAAACGTCATAATCTGAAATTTTATCTTTCACTTCTTCCAATTCAATAATCATATTTTCAAGATGATTGAAATTATGATATTTTCTGCTTTTCTGAGAATAAGATTGTTCTATTTCTTTCCAATAATCAGTTTTTAATATTTCATTATCGGAATATTTTGAGATTAAATTTGAAAAAATTGAATTTAAATTTATCAACATTATTTAAGAATTAAAATCTAAAAATAATAGATATTCTGAATTAGGACTCTTGTTAAAAAGATATTTGGCTTTAATATTCTTCTTTATTAAAGTTAAAATTTTTCTCTCATTAAGACCTGTTTTTTTAATGGAGTTTATTTCAATAATATTATTTGCAGAGTCTAATTTAATTTTATAAACTCCAAATTTGTTTTTTATTTTTTGTCCAAAAGTAGATTTGAATTCGTTTGTTAGAATATTGTTTAGTTCATCAAATTTTACAGAACTGTCGTAATAGTTTATGAATTTAAAATCTTTAAAAATCAAATTATTTTTTTCTAAATAGCTGAATTGTTTACTGTAGTTATCTATTGTTTTTGAATCATTGGTATTAATTTGAAACATACTACTACAAAGAGAAACTGTATATTCTCCGCTTGGAGCCCTGCTTGTTATAAGAAGATATTTTTCTCCAGCTTTGACCAGCTTTTCACAACCACCAGAACGAGCATTTGTTGTACTGCCAAAGATTACTAATTCTTCAAATCTATTTCCTTTATATAATCTATCAAAGCTTATTTTAGCTTTATAAATCCTTACACCAGACATTATGTCATTTCGCTCTTCATTTCCATAAGTTGATTCAATTGTAATAATTCCAGCAACATCAGAGTCAAAATAATCTTGAGCTATAACATCTCTTTGACATTTACAAGCTGAAAATTTAACAGATAAAAAAATTAATATCAATAAAAATTTAATCTTCATCTTGAGTGTTGTCAAGGTTAATAACTTTCTTATTAATAAAAAAATACACAGGCAACCCAAGCAAAATCAATCCCAATCCTGGCCAAGTATATTGAGGTTTGTAAATAAATAACAGAATACAAAATCCGGTTCCAATCAAAAGATAAAGAACAGGCGTGAAAGGATAAAGAAATGTTTTGTAACCTCTTTCCAGTTCAGGTTTTTTAATTCTCAAATAAATCACACCAAAAACGGTAATCATATAAAATAATACAATCACAAACGAAATCATATCCAGCAGATCACCATATTGTCCGCTCAGACAAAGCAAACTTGCCCAAATCCCCTGCATCCAAAGTGATTTGGCAGGAACGCCGTTTTTGTTATTTTCTACGGCTGATTTTAGAAACAATCCATCTTTTGCCATCGTTTGGAAAACTCTTGCACCGGCGAGAACAATTCCGTTCACGCAGCCAAAAGTCGAGATCATCACAAGAACGGCAATGATAATAGTTCCGGCATTTCCGAACATTTTTTCAGCTGCTGCAACTGCAACTCTGTCATTCGCTGCGAAAGCGATAGAATCTCTGTCAAGCGCATTTAGATAAACGAAATTCACTAGAAGATAAAGAATCATCACGGCAGAAGTTCCCAGAATCATTGCTTTCACCACATTCTTTTTTGGATTTTCGATTTCTCCAGAAATGAAAGTTACGTTTTCCCAAGCTACAGAACTGAAAACCGAACCAACCATTGCCGCAGCGATTCCGCCTAAAACTGTTGCGCCGGAAATGCTTTTCCATTCGGTTTGTTTCAGATTTTGGAACGCATCCCAACCGAAACTCATATTAGAACTCCAATTGGATTGGGAAATCAAAACAAAACCAAGAACGATCAGACCAAGAAGTGCAATGATCTTGGATGAGGTAAAGACATTTTGGAGAAGTTTTCCGCTTTCAACACCTCGTGTATTCACAAAAGTTAGGAAAAGGATCACGCCAATCGCCAGAATCTGAATCCAGGTGATTTTGAATTCGCCACTTTGGAAGATTGGAGCAGCATCATTCAGTGCAGGAACTAGATAAGCCGTAAATTTCCCAAATGCCACGGCGACTGCCGCAATCGTTCCCGTTTGGATGACAGTGAACATTCCCCAGCCATAAAGAAATCCCATCGGTTTGCCGAAAATCTCTGTAATGTATGTATATTGCCCGCCTGCTTTTGGAAACATTGCTGACAATTCGCCATAACTAATGGCTGCTGCAACAGTCATTACTGCTGTGATCAGCCAAACGACGATCATCCAGTAACCGGAACCAAGATTCCGCATAATGTCTGCACTCACGATAAAAATACCGCTTCCGATCATCGATCCCATCACGATCATCACAGCGTCCCAAAGTTTGAGTTTCTTTTCCATAGTTTTTATTAATAATCAAATATATAAAAATGCTATACAAAGAGATGAGAAAATTTGCTTTAGTGAAATTTATTGAGGTTAAAACAATAATGAAAAATGTAAAACTTGTATATTTAGACTTGTAAAAATTATTTATGGCCAATGGAAATTAGTTTATGTCTCATTGTTAAAAATGAAGAAGAGGTTTTACAGAGATGTCTGGAAAGCGCAAAAGGTTTTGCAGACGAGATAATCATCGTAGATACAGGCTCTACTGATAAAACTAAAGAGATCGCCAAACAGTTTACAGACAAAATATATGATTTTGAATGGGTAAATGATTTCTCTGCAGCTCGCAATTTTGCTTTTTCCAAAGCAAATAAAGATTACCAAATGTGGCTGGATGCAGATGATGTAATTCCGGAAATATCTGTTAAGCAGATCAATGGTCTGAAGAGAAATTTGAAAGATGATGTTGATATTGTCACTATGAAATATGTTTTATCATTTGATGAAAATGGTAATCCTACTTATTATTCGACTCGGGAAAGATTATTTAAAAGAAGTAAAGATTATCATTGGATAGATCCTGTCCATGAGTGTATTCCTTTGATTGGTAATATCCAATATACAGATATTGAGATTTGGCATAA
>Ga0065704_10071407_pt1 | contig 11313 bp, 10 predicted proteins | sample SwiRhicommuniRL2_FD_59091 | JGI IMG/M metagenome (GOLD analysis project Ga0065704, IMG submission 59091) | Switchgrass rhizosphere bacterial communities from Rose Lake, Michigan, USA - RL2 v2 (version 2) | ecosystem: Host-associated > Plants > Roots > Rhizosphere > Soil | place: East Lansing, MI | reverse complement strand
AGGAATAGCAAATTAGGAGATTATAGGAAGTTGCCGGATCGATCACATCAGATCACGGTTAATTCTACATTGGATAAACAACTTTTCTTTTTTGTCCTGACCCATGAGCTCGCTCATCTTATTGCCTTTGAGAAGTTTAATTTCAGGATCAGTGCACATGGAAAAGAATGGAAAGATACTTTCCGCGAAATGCTTTTGGAAAGTATCGATATTTATACCGAAGATCTAAAACCAATTATTGTAAGATTTGCGAAAAGTCCTAAGGCCAATTTCATGGCGAGTCCGGAGCTTGTCCGTTATTTTCATATCGAGGATTCTGACGAAAACTCTGTTTTCATTGAAAATTTATCAATCAATGATAAGTTTCATTACAAAGGTGAGGCATATATAATAATAGAAAAAAGGAAAAAATCTTATCTTTGTATCCATTTGAAGAATTCAAAAAAATATTTATTCAAACCTTTAGCAAAGGTCGAAAAATTGACAATCAATGATGAACAATAATTACTGCGTTATTATGGCAGGGGGAATCGGAAGCCGTTTTTGGCCAATGAGTACTCAGAAATTTCCGAAACAGTTTCATGATATATTAGGAACAGGCAGAACAATGATTCAGCAAAGTTTTGACCGAATCAATCAGTTGATTCCCAAAGAGAATATTTATATCATCACAAACCAGGAATATGTAGAATTGACTCAGCAACAGTTACCAGAGATTCCTTTTGGAAATATTGTTGGTGAGCCAGCTATGAAGAATACTTCTGCGTGCAATTTATACATGGCAAAAAAAATAGAAGCGGTCAATCCCAGCGCAAATATCATTGTCATGCCCGCAGATCATTTGATTTTGAAAGAAAACACCTTTTTGGAGAAAGTGTCGTTGGCATTCAAATTAGCATCAGAAAATGATTATTTGATCACATTGGGTATTACACCGACACGTCCAGACACTGGTTATGGTTATATTCAATTCATTCAAGAAAAGAATGAACTCTTTTCTAAGGTCAAAACTTTCACAGAGAAACCTGACCTTGAGATTGCCAAAAGTTTTATAGAATCGGGTGATTTCCTTTGGAATGCGGGTATTTTTGTCTGGAGTGTAAAAAGTATTTTGAAAGCATTCAAGAAGCATCTGCCGGAAATGACAAACCAATTCAATAGTTGCGAATATAATACGGACTCTGAAAAAGAATGCATTGATCTGGTTTACCCAACTGTAAACAAAATTTCCATAGACAACGGGATTTTGGAAAAAGCTGATAATGTCTATGTAATTCCGGCTAATCTTGGCTGGAGTGATCTTGGAACCTGGACTTCGGTTTATAACAATGCTGGAAAAAATGATGATAACAATGCGATCTCTTCCAAGAATGTTCTTACTTATAACTCAAAGGGAAATGTCATCAGGATCAAAAATCAAAACAAGGCAGCTGTTATCGATGGACTTAAAAATTATATTGTTGTGGATACGGAAAAAGCATTGCTTATTTGCCCACGTGATAATGATCAGCTTATAAAAGATTATGTTCTGGACCTTAAAAATCTTAAAAAAGGCGAACGATTTATGTAATAGGGAACTAACTATTTTTTGAAAAATATTTAACTCTTTGGTTTTCATCAGAGAGTTTTTTTTATTTTTGATAAAACAAAACACAAATGCTTGTCAAAATTTACGGTGCCGCCATTCACGGTGTCTCTGCACAGATCATTACCATAGAGGTCAATGTAGATCAAGGCGTCGGCTATCATCTGGTAGGATTGCCAGATAATGCCATCAAAGAAAGTAGCTATAGAATCTCTGCAGCTCTTAAAAACTCAGGATTCAAAATTCCCGGAAAGAAGATTACAATCAATATGGCTCCTGCTGATCTCCGGAAAGAAGGTTCTGCTTATGATATGAGCATTGCTCTTGGAATTTTAGCGGCTTCTGACCTTATAAAAGCAGAAGATCTGGGACAATATCTGATCATGGGAGAATTATCTCTTGATGGCGGTTTACAACCAATAAAAGGTGTTTTGCCAATTGCAATAAAAGCTAGAGAAGATGGTTTCAAAGGCATAATTCTTCCAAAACAAAATGCAAGAGAGGCAGCAATCGTCAATCAATTGGATGTTTATGGTGTGGAAAACATCAAAGAGGTTATAGATTTTTTTAATGATGATCAACCTTTGCAAAAATTCGAGATCGACACCAGGAAAGAATTTCAGGATAAGGTGAATCATTTTCCCTTTGATTTTGATGAGGTGAAAGGACAGGAAGCAGCAAAACGTGCAATGGAAGTTGCAGCAGCTGGCGGACATAACATTATACTGATAGGTTCGCCTGGAAGTGGGAAAACAATGCTTGCCAAACGTCTTCCCAGTATATTGCCGGCACTTAGTCTCAAAGAATCTTTGGAAACAACGAAGATTCATTCTGTAGCAGGAAAAATGGGGACAGAAACATCATTGATAACAATAAGGCCATTTAGATCCCCACATCATACGATTTCTGATGTTGCACTTGTCGGAGGAGGAAGTTATCCCCAGCCGGGAGAAATTTCTCTCGCCCACAATGGCGTCCTATTTTTAGATGAAATGCCCGAATTCAAGAGAACGGTTCTCGAAGTGATGAGGCAACCCTTGGAAGATCGTGTCGTAACTATTTCGCGAGCCAAATTTACTATCGAGTATCCTGCAAGTTTTATGTTGGTTGCAAGTATGAACCCTAGCCCGAGCGGTTATTTTCCAGATGACCCGAATAACACTTCCTCAACCATGGAAATGCAACGATATATGAACAAATTGTCCGGACCTCTTCTCGATAGGATCGATATTCATATCGAAGTTTCAAAAGTAGAATATGAACAATTGGCCGATAAAAAGAAAGGAGAAAGCAGTGCGAAGATCAGGAAAAGAGTAAACGATGCGAGGGATATTCAGAATGAAAGATATAAAGATTCTGAGGTCAATTATAATGCGCAGATGGGACCAAAAGAAATCGAAAAATATTGCGAATTAGATGAATATTCTCAGCTATTAATAAAAGCCGCTATGATGAAACTCAATCTCTCCGCAAGAGCCTATGATAGAATTTTAAAAGTTGCAAGAACCATCGCAGATCTGGAAAATTCTGAAAATATCCAGGGAGACCATATTTCTGAGGCAATACAATATAGAAGTCTGGACAGAGATTTTTGGAATGCCTAAAACATCCCGCCATCACTCTGATTCTCAAAATAAGCATCAATTGCCAGCTTTCCGGATTTTGCAGCTGCAACAGCTAATTGGTCACATAGCTCATTTTCAGGATGACCAGCATGACCTTTGATCCAATGGAATTTAGGTTGATGAAGTTGATATAATTGGTAAAATTCTTTCCAAAGGTCTGGGTTTTTCACATTTTTCCAGCCTCGTTTTATCCAACCGTAGATCCATTTTTGATTGATGGCATCTGCAACATATTTGCTGTCAGTGAAGATATGGATATCATTATCAGAAGTTTTTAGATTTCCAAGAGCAACTATAACAGCCATTAGTTCCATTCTGTTATTGGTTGTTTTTCGGAAACCTTTGGAATAGGTTTTCTGGTATTTTTTTTCAGGAACGCGCATTAGTATTCCGTAACCGCCAGGTCCGGGATTTCCACTACAGGCACCGTCTGTAAAGATCTCGATTCTCAAATCAGAAAAAGAATTTAGAATGGCATATCATCGTCATCATCGTCATTCATTGCAGAGCCTGAAACATTATTGTTGTTTGGTAATCCGAAAGCGGCTCCCGGATCGATCGTGATATTGATTTTATCAAAACCAGAAGGCTCGTCTTTCTGTCCAAAGTTGGAAGGAGTATATTCGTAATTCGTTCCAAGGTCGGCAAACTTACCGATGTTTTTGTGGAATGCTAGTCTTACATCAGCTGTCGCACCATTTCTGTGTTTTGCAATGATGATCTCGGCTTGATTTTCTGTGCTGGTTTCTGCGCCTTCTTCATCATTATCCCAAACAGCAATTTTATAATACTCTGGTCGGAAAATGAACGAGACGATATCTGCATCCTGCTCGATCGCCCCAGATTCCCTGAGGTCAGAAAGCATTGGCCTTTTTCCAGGTCTTGTTTCCACACTTCTCGATAGCTGGGATAATGCAATTACTGGAACATTCAGCTCTTTTGCGATGGCTTTTAGGGATCGGGAAATCATAGAGATCTCTTGCTCACGGTTTCCGCCTCCTTTTCCGGAACTGGCGGTCATCAGCTGAAGATAATCGACCATAATGATCTTTACACCATGTTGCATTACCAATCTTCTGCACTTTGCACGAAAATCGAATATTGATAGTGAAGGTGTTTCATCAATATAAAGTGGTGCATTTTCCAAGGCAGAAACATTGGTAAACAATCTTTGCCATTCTTCATCTGCCATTTGACCTTTTCTTAATTTCTCTGATGAAATTCCTGTCTCGGATGAGATCATCCTTGTGATCAACTGAACAGAAGCCATCTCCAGAGAGAACAAGGCCATTGGGATATTGTAGTCCACACACATGTTTCTCGCCATAGAAAGAATAAAAGCCGTTTTTCCCATCGCAGGTCTTGCCGCGATAATAATAAGGTCAGAATTTTGCCAGCCACCTGTTTCTTTATCTAAAGCTGTAAATCCAGATGGAACTCCTGATAATCCTTCCTTGTCTTTTAGCGATTTGATTTTATCAATAGCCTCTTTTACTAACGAATTGGCTGTGTCGAAACCTTTTTTAATGGTTCCGTTCGTGATTTCAAAAAATGATTGTTCCGCCTTGTCCAACAATTCGAAAACGTCTGTTGATTCTTTGTAGGAACTGTCAATCACGTTCGCCGAAACATTGATCAAGGAACGAAGAATATATTTTTCAAGAATTACACGTACGTGATATTCGATATGTGCAGAAGAACTTACACCCATTGTCAAGTCAATGATATAATGGTCGCCGCCGGCAAGATTCAGTTTTTCATTCTTTTTAAGGTCTTGGATCACGGTCATCAGATCGATAGGAGAGTTGCTCTCATACAGCTTCAGAATCGACGCGAAAATGGTCTGATGTCTCGGGTCGTAAAAAACTTCAGGTGTCAATAAGTCAATGGAATGATCAAGCCCTTTTCTGTCAATTAAAAAAGTTCCGATCACAATTTTCTCAAAGTCCAATGCATTAGGCGGCATTTTGCCATCCGAAATAGAGAGTTCCTTTGCAAAATTACCCTGCGTAAGCGACGATAATGTTTCCTTCTGTACCATTGTACAAAGGTAGAATTTTTTATAAATTTTCGAAATTTAGTTTTACTCAAGAAATCCACATACAATTGTTGATAAATCAAATTTTTTGTAACAAAATCCACAAACTGTGAACTTAATATATAGAAAATCTATTAATATTCAGAATTCATTACATTTAACAAAAAATAAGCTTTATGTTGCAACGATTCGTCAGATTAGAATTCAAAAATTTTTTCCGGTCAAGTTCTCTGGCAGCCAATATTGTGGTCAAGATCTTTCAGCTTTTGGGAGTCTTGTACATTCTTGCGCTATTTGTATTTGTTGCTTTCGGCGCATTTTACTTCCCGAAACAAAAACTGCATATTGACCCATTGTCATTTATTAGTAAATTTCTTATTTATTGGCTGATAGCAGATCTGTTTCTGAGATATTTTTTCCAGCAGATGCCAACTCAGAATATCAAACCTTTTCTGACGATGAACATCAAGAAAAGTACGCTGGTAAATTATATGATTAGCAAGACTTTTCTGTCATTCTTCAGTTGGGGAGGACTTTTTATTTATGTGCCGTTGCTAGGAATTTTGCTTTATAATGGCTATTCGGTCTTGGGAAGTTTTTCTTGGATTTTGGCAATAATTATTCTGAGTTTTACTATTAATTTGATCAATATTCTTCTGAACGGTAAAGATTTAGCCGTTTGGATTATTGGCGGACTTTTGGTCTTTGCTGGCGGATTGGATTATTATAATGTTATTGCATTGTCATCGGCTTCTGAGAAATTCTTTATGATGTTTTATGGCCATTGGTACGTGATTGTATTGCCGATTGCGATATTCGTTATTCTCTATATTATTTGTAGCAAATTTATTTACGACAATTTTTATCTCGACAAGGGACTGGAAATGAAGCAGGAAGTCGGGAAAACAGAAAACATTCAGTTTCTTAATAAATATGGGGTTCTCGGAACCTTCATCAACAACGATATCCGAATGATAAAACGAAGCAAAGCCGCAAAATCCATTGCTTTGGGAAGTTTTCTGTTCTTATTTTATGGCTTGCTTTTGTTCAGTTCTCCGGCATACAAAACCGCTTATATGCAATTATTTATGGGACTTTTCGTTACAGGTGGATTTCTATTTTTGTTTGGGCAAAGAGTTCCTTCGTTCGACAGCTCCTATTATCCGCTGATGATGACACTCAACGTTCCCTACAAAGAATATCTGAAAGCCAAATGGTGGATGATTGTGAGCGCCGTTGCCGTAAGTATGGTTTTGGCAGTCGGTTATGCGTTCGTAAGTTGGGATTTGTATTTCACCTTTTTAGCGGCCGGACTTTACAATGTCGGTGTCAATTCTCAGGTCGTTTTGTTGTCGGGCGCGTTTAACAAAAATCCAATTGACCTCAATGCGAGGGGAAAAACATTAGGAAAGAAAAATAACTTCAGTTTCAAAAACATCTTGCTTCTTTTGCCACAAATGGTATTGCCAATGGCGGTTTTCGGAGTTTCAAAATATTTTTTCGGAACAACAGCAGCTGTGGCGAGTCTGGGCGTTTTGGGGTTGATCGGCTTTTTCCTTAGAGAGAAGTTCTTCGATTTCATTGTCAAATTGTATAAAAAAGAAAAATACTCAACCATCAAAGCTTTCAAAGGAAATTAGACTTAAAATTTTTCTTTGTTAAGTTTTACGCCTTTGTGAACCTTAAAGTATTTTCAATAATTATAAAAAATCTTTGTGGACTTTGTGTTCAAAAAATCCAACATCAAAAATCTCAATAAAAATGATAACAATAAATAACCTTTCCAAAGTTTACGAAACAAAAAAAGTCTTATCCATAGAAAACCTAGAATTTCCAAAAGGTCAAACCATTGGTTTGGTCGGAAATAATGGCGCGGGAAAAACGACATTATTCAGTTTGATTCTGGATTTGATAGAACCGAGTTCAGGCTATGTTTCCATCGACGAAGAGAAAGTCAACGAATCCGAAAGTTGGAAAAACAAAGTCGGTGCTTTTATCGATGAAACTTTTCTGATTGGCTATTTGACTCCGGAAGAATATTTCTATTTTTTGGGAGAACTAAGAGGTCAAAGCAAAGCGAATGTTGATGAATTCCTGAAAAACTTCACCGATTTTTTCAACGGAGAAATTCTGAATGCGAAAAAATACATCCGCGACCTTTCCAAAGGAAATATGAAAAAAGTTGGAATCATCGGTGCATTAATCGGAACTCCGGCAATTATCATTCTCGATGAACCTTTTGCGAACCTTGACCCATCAACTCAAATCAAGTTGAAAAACCTTATCAGAGATTGGTCACAAAACTCAGACTCTACATTCCTGATTTCCAGCCACGATTTGGCTCACACAACGGAAGTCTGCGAAAGGATTGTGGTCATCAACAAAGGTGAATTGGTAAGAGATATCCAGACTTCGCCGGAAACGCTGAGGGATTTGGAGCAATATTTTGCAGACCAGGTAGCTTCAATTTAATCTTTTAAACCACATAGACACATAGTTTTATTTAACAAAGAAAAATAGATGTCATTTTAATTCTATTTAATCTTTATAGAAAATGGACATTTCAATTCTATGTGCCTATGTGGTTGAATTTTAACATTTAATGTGAAGAAACCGCTTTCAGTCCAACAATGGAAGCAATTAATGTGAAAATAAAAAATAAGCGCCAGAATGTCGCAGGTTCTTTAAAAATAAAAATCCCAACCAGAACGGTTCCTACAGCTCCGATTCCTGTCCATACTGCATAAGCGGTTCCCAATGGAAGCGTTTGTGTTGCTTTGATTAACAGAAGCATACTTGCAATCAGAGATATTCCAAATCCTGCGTACCAAAGGTAAGATTCTGTGCCCGATGTTTCTTTTGCTTTTCCTAAACAGGATGTAAATCCAACTTCAAAAAGTCCTCCAAGAATTAAAAAAATCCAGTTCATTTATTTATCAATTTTAATGATGCAAATTTCCGAATTGGATGCTTCGAATCTTTTTACAAATGTTAAAAAATTAATCAGATTTCGCTTCGGATTCTGCTGAGGCTAACTTGAGTGATTCCCAGATATGAAGCAATGTAACCCAATTGCACTCGTTTAATAATTTCAGGCTGTTTTGTCAAAAGTTCTTCATAACGCTGACTTGCTGTCCTGAACTGTCTGGAAATAAATAATTCTTCAGTTTTCACTAGTTCTTTTTCCGCTAATTTTCTTCCCCAGTTCGCAATATTAATATCGATTTCAAATAATTGGTGCAAATCATCGATTTTCAATTGGTACAAAACACAATCTTCCAAAAGCTGAATATTTTCATAGTTTTGATTATTATCGACGTAACTTTTCATCGGTAAAACAACATCGCCTTCTTTCCCAAACCAAAACGTAAGGTCCTGATTTTCTTGCGGAACAAAAGCTCTCACAATTCCTTTTTTGATGAAATAAATCGTTCTTTCAACTTTTCCGGCTTTGATGATAATGCTGTCTTTCGGAAACTCAACTTCTGAAATCAAATTCTTTAAAACTGATTTAGAATGTTCTGGAAGCTTGAAAATTTTGTCAAGAATTGTATCAATATTCATAAGTGAAATTTAATAAAAAATAAAACTCCGAGAATTGCCTCGGAGTTTGTCTATTATCTTTTGTCTAAAAGTCCATTATCTATTTAAGACCTCCGACCATATCTTCCGGTTTCACCCATTCATCAAATTGTTCTGATGTCAAAAGACCAAGATTCACAGCTTCTTCTTTCAAAGTCGTTCCGTTCTTGTGAGCTGTTTTAGCGATTTTTGCTGCGTTTTCGTAACCGATATGCGTATTAAGAGCAGTCACCAACATTAATGATTTATCAACCAATTCCTTGATTCTCGGTTCATTTGGTTCGATTCCAACTGCGCAATGGTCGTTGAATGAAATCATTGCATCAGCCAACAATTGTGCAGACTGCAAGAAGTTTGCTGCCATCACTGGTTTGAAAACATTCAGTTCGTAATTTCCCTGCGTTCCTGCGAAAGAAATCGTTGTATCATTTCCAAGAACTTGGGCACAAACCATTGTTAAAGCTTCGTTCTGTGTAGGATTCACTTTTCCAGGCATAATAGAAGAACCAGGCTCGTTTTCCGGGATATGAATTTCCCCAATTCCAGAACGTGGTCCAGAAGCTAACAATCTTACATCCTGAGCAATCTTATAAAGAGAAACAGCCAATTGTTTCAATGCACCGTGAGTTTCCACAATTCCGTCGTGAGCTGCCAAAGCCTCGAATTTATTCGGAGCTGTCACAAAAGGTAGGCCTGTAAAATCTGCAATATATTTCGCCACCACAACATCATAACCTTTCGGAGTGTTAAGTCCTGTTCCAACCGCAGTTCCACCAAGAGCCAATTCTTTCAAATGGTCAAGCGTATTGTTGATCGCTTTTTTTGCATAGTCCAGCTGAGCAACATAACCGGAAAATTCTTGTCCAAGTGTCAAAGGCGTTGCATCCATAAGATGCGTTCTTCCGATTTTTACAATATTCTGGAATTTTTTCGCTTTTTCGTCCAATGTATTTCTCAACTTTTCCAAAGCAGGAAGCGTCTCTTTTACAACTTTTGTGTAAGCTGCAATATGCATTGCTGTTGGATAAGTATCGTTAGAAGACTGTGATTTGTTCACATCATCGTTCGGGTGAACTTCTGTTTTTTCTCCTAATTTTCCGCCGCTGTTCACGTGAGATTTGTTCGCAACAACTTCGTTCACGTTCATATTGGACTGCGTTCCGGAACCAGTCTGCCAAATCACAAGAGGAAATTGGTCATACAGTTCTCCTGCAAGAATCTCATCACAGACTTTCCCGATTGCATCTCTTTTCTCATTGGAAAGAACGCCCAATTCTGCATTGGTAAAAGCCGCTGCTTTTTTCAGGTAAGCAAATGCATCGATGATTTCGCGTGGCATACTTCCTTCCGGACCGATTTTGAAATTATTTCTGGAACGCTCCGTCTGCGCACCCCAAAATTTATCAGCAGGCACTTGCACTTCGCCCATCGTGTCTTTTTCAATTCTGAAACTCATTGTATAATTTTTAAATTTTATCTAACCACAAAAGCCACAGAAGAGCCTTAAAATAAGTAAAGAAATATTTTTTCTTTGCTAAGTTTTACGGCTTTGTGACCTTAAAAACAGATTGTTGAATTATAATTCTTTGCGGACTTTGCGTTTAAAATAATCCCGGCAAAGCAAACATTTTTAAAACCTTACGAAAATACTAAAAACTAAAAGTTCAGCAAAATGAAAAAAATCAATTCAGAAATTTTGTGAGATAGAATAAAAACCTCTATTTTTGCTCAAAATATATAGCATTATGATGTTATCAGCATTCTGGCCGTTTTACCAATTTCTTTGGACCGTTTATTTCTTCACAATGATGATTTGTGGATTTTGGTGTATTTTGATGTTCTTCGGATTCATCGTACCACTTTGGTTAACAGAGGGCGTTGCGGAATATTTCGGTAAGATCAACAAGAACTTTGACCCAGAACAAGTGAGATACAAAAAATTGTATGAACAGGAAGGTGTAGAAGTTATCTACCAAAGACCTGCAGGAGAAAAACCTGTTTCTCACGGTCACCACCATTAATTTGGCAATTTTCTTTTCGTGAGAGATTGCACTCAAAGCGAAACAATATATAATAAATCCACTCTCTTGAGAGTGGATTTTTGTTATTATTAACCACAAAGTCACAAAAAACCTTTTCACGTGTGGTTTCAAAAAATAATTTTGGAAACTTTCGACATCCGACATCTAGCTTCCAACTTAAATCTTAAATCATTATCTTTGCAAACTAAAATTTACCTATGTCCAAGTCATTAATTCCGAAACTGGAAGCGATAAAACAACGATATAACGAGGTCGCCGATCTTATTATCCAACCGGATGTGATTTCGGACCAAAAAAAATATTCTACACTTAACAAAGAATACAGCGATCTGGGAAAAATCGTAAAAGTATTCGATGAATATAAAAGGGCTCTTGATACGATTGCCGAATCTGATGAGATCATTGCAGATGGCTCTGATAAAGAATTCGTGGAAATGGCGA
>Ga0065704_10071399_pt1 | contig 11313 bp, 8 predicted proteins | sample SwiRhicommuniRL2_FD_59091 | JGI IMG/M metagenome (GOLD analysis project Ga0065704, IMG submission 59091) | Switchgrass rhizosphere bacterial communities from Rose Lake, Michigan, USA - RL2 v2 (version 2) | ecosystem: Host-associated > Plants > Roots > Rhizosphere > Soil | place: East Lansing, MI | reverse complement strand
CCATTCTCACACCAGTATTTTGCATAGTGTAATTTAAGAAAATTTTGCCTACATCTCCAATCAAAAACATGAAAATTAGTGGAGTCAGAATAAGAAAAAGAGCTGATTGTATAGCGTTCTTAATCCATATTTCTAATTGCTTTAACTTTGCTTCTGCAAAAGTTTTTAGATTTTCACTCGCTTTGGAATCATTAATAATATCTTCTAAATTTTCAAATTTTAAACGGAACTCTTTGACCCTCTTCTGATTAACGTAAAAAGCATAATAAAATAAAGAGATTAGACTTACAGTAATACCAATATAAGCATTAATTTTCCAATCTAGTAAAAATAAACCACGAATAATGTATAGGAGGTAAACAGATACTCCGAATGTGATAATACTAATCTTTGGAAATGGAAGTTTTTGTCCGATTCTTACATCAGATGGCAAATATCTATCAACCACATTTAAGATGAAATAAGTCACTGGCATTAAAGAGATACCAAAGAAAAATAGCATCATGCAGAACGCAGTATAGACAATAGAAAATGCTGCGAAAATCAGTAAAAAAATGAGTGTATCGCCAAAGCTAATTTCCGACGGGATATAGCCAATTGTTAAAAGATAAGCAACTAAGCACAACACCCCTATTGCAATAATTGCTTTAGTCATTGCCAGCGCAACTTCATGCCACTGCCCCAGATTATTTAAATATCTCGTTATCATGTTGTTCATTTGATCTAACCAAGTCTTATAAATTTTTTAAGAATCGATAATTACTCTTTTTAAACCGCTCCCCAGTGGAGTAATCATGTTATGAAATTTCCCCAAATTTCAGAGTATGTCCCTACATACTGTTTAGCTAATTTTCTCCCTATGAATATCTATGCCCCTCACATGTTGCAATATGCTTGTATCACTTCAGATCAATGCAAAAGTAAAGTTCTGTTTGTTAAAAAGGACTGATAAGTAGAAAAAAAATTAATTAAATTTTTCTTTTCTACTATCTAAACTTATGCACCATCTACTTGTTTTTGCTGCCACTCTGCATAAGTTAAATGGGTATTTTTTTCTTTCCACTCTTTTCGTCCATTCGATGAACGACCCTGGATTACACCGGATGCTGCAGATGGACTACTAAACAAATAATCTTGATTAAAAATAAAATCTTTAGAGTCAATAATTTCATTTTCAATTAAATAGTTACGCAATTTTGTATAATTAAAGGTAGAAGAGGATACTCTTTTTACTTGGGAACCTTTTAGAACAAAAAACTCTCCATCTATTTCTTGTGCTTTAGCATCTACTTCACGGCTAGATAAATAAAAGTTTATTGTTTTATCAATCTCAGGTTCTATAAAACTATGCGTTTTTGATAAGTATTGTTGATAGCTAGGTCTTTTTAAATCTTTTAGAAAATCATAACCTAATACAGGTAAAACAATTTGTATTTGCTCTAAAAAAAACTCCATATCAGCAATATCTGACTCTGGTAAACGGCTATAACTATGTGCTGTACCATTTTCGAGCTGACATTGTCCATTCTGTTTAGCCATATCCATCAGACGACTTTCAAGATATTTGATATGAGCTTTAGTTAGATTTTGGTCTTTACTTGTAATTAGACAAACCTTTTCCCAGAAATCTTTTCCACCACTCTCTTCTGTTCGATTATGCTGTTTTAAACGATTAGCAACATCATCCGACTCCCCAATATACACTCTTGGATATAATGGATTTTCTGGATCATGGCTAATGAGGAAATATACACCTGTTTTTGTACATTCATCACGCTGGATCAACTCAGCTAATTTACTACGAGGGGCTGAAAGCACATGTCCTGTCCAGTTAATAATTTCGGCTGTTAAAATCCCATTAGGTGTTCCATCAGCCAAAAACAATTTAACACTTTTACCTTGTCCCACAGCTCCCCCCATGAATTTCCTAGGCCTAAGATCAATTAAAGCAAAGATATTCTTCTCAGTATTTCAAAAATCAAAAAACTATCTTTTAAAATCTTAAAATATCAAGATAATACCTTAGTTCCTAAATTTTAATAATTTTCAGAACTACCAGTATCTGACGTTGTATCTTCAGTAGTTAATTCCTCAACAGCTTCCTCCTCTTTCTTAGGTTTACTAACTGATCTTGTTTCATTTTCTAAAGTTTCTCCCGCTGCCGCATCAGTAGCAGCCACTGCTGATATTTGTTCCATTGGAGTCGCATCAATTACTATCTCATCACTTGTTTCTACTGGAAACTTGGCCAAATAATCTTTTGCTTCAGCATGGCCTTTGTACAAAACAATTGTCCCGAGACGATTTTGTAATACTTATCGTCACGGTTCTTTACTGTAAGCCCTGCAACAAAATAATCCAGGTCATCAAACAATGTTCTGACATGCTTCTCTGTCCACTTATAAGGACGTTGATAATCAGGAATACTCAAATGCTGTTGATACAGTTATTTTAACGAGATGACTCTCGAACTTAGTATTGCTGTGGTCATTATGATTCAGGATTCAAGTCAGATGTTTATCAAAGCTTGACAGACACAGTCTTCGCCCGAGAAATGCCTCGGCTAACTTTAGCTTGTCACAGTATTCATTTTTTAAAATCTCACCTTATAACTTCAAACTATATCGGCTTAACAATTCGGAAGTCTTTACATGTAACTCTGCGAAATAACTGTTACGCTTGAGCAACGGCGGTTTTTGAATAGGTAGTTCTTTAATTTCGTGAGGCAATGGAAGGCGTTCAGTGAAATTAAAGTTATCCGCGACTTTATCAAACTCAGGTTTTTTCAATTGTTCATCACGGCAGAAACCTTCATAGGCTTGTGCTCTTTCTGCATCCCAAAATGCTGAGAATGCTTGCTTCACCGTTTGACCTGTGATCATCTTTGGCAATTGCTCATTGATGAATTTTTCAATCAAATCTTTTTTATTATACATCTTGGCATCATTACTGAGCATATCTATCAACTCTTTTCTACGTTGATCCTTCTGTACTTGATTGGATGCTGTCACAATCAGCCCAAGCAATGCCATAATATAATCTTGATTGACTCGGTCGTTATGCACCAATTCGAGTTGGAAATCGATATCATCTAAAATGGAAGCTTTATCTTTACCCTCAGATGGTTGTTTGATGCGATTATATAGATCTTTATATTTCCCCTTATAATCTTCTAAATCTTGAGGACTAATTGGCGCTTTGTTTTTATCATACTCAGTAAACATATTTAGTAAGTTATTCAGGCGTAGAACTTCCCTGAAGGTTTCTACAAACTTCAACTGTTCAGCTTCAAGTTTTAAATCATCTACATCCTGACAATTTGGAGTCAATATTTTCAACTGTGCTACAGCAGTTTGGTACTGTTCTAAGAACGCGCCCATTTCAGGTATGGTCACACTACTGAATGGTTTCTTATCAGAGAACAAACGTAATGCCCTATCCGTTGCTTGCTTTAAGTTGCGGTAACAAACCACATTTCCGAATGGCTTTGAAGGTTTATAAACACGATTGGTACGTGAGAATGCCTGAATCAAACCATGATATTTTAAGTTTTTGTCTACATAGATCGTATTCAATGGTTTTGAATCAAATCCTGTCAGGAACATATTCACAACAAGAAGTAAGTCTATCTGCTCATCTTTCTCATACTTGATGTTAAAGAATTTCACTCGCTTACCAAGATTTTGATAGTACTCATAGAAGCTATCTGTTGTATTGTAACTTGAACCATAGGTTTCATTGTATTGGGCAATATACCTGTCGAGTTTTGCCTTTCTTGACTCATCTACAGTATTTGGGGCATCCACTGGCTCTTCAGCGATCATACCTGCTTCTATTTCATCTACAGTATTTTGCTGATCCTGTTCTTCTACACCGAATGAGAAAATTGTTCGCACTGAAATTGGTTGGAAATAGGTCTTGTCTCTTTCTGCGTCCTCTACCATTTCAGCTTGGACTTTTTCAAACAATTCGTAATATTGAATGAGATTTTCAACCGAACTCACACAGAACATGGCACAAAACTCTCTGTTCCGAGTTTTTTTATCATGGATACTCAATATATGACGAACAATTTTTTCCAAGCGTTCAGGATTATCGTATAACTCTTTGCTATCAATTTCCTCAACTTTTCCATTACTATCAGTTTCATGTGTGGTGCTATATTTCCCCCAATAGTCAATTTGAAAAGGGAGCACATTTCGATCGGTAATTGCATCCACAATGAGATATTCATGCAAGCGTTTAGGAAATAAAAATTCAGTCGTAAATTTCTCTCCTGATTTCTTTAAACCATTTTCATCAAAAATTGGTGTACCAGTAAAACCAAACATTTGTGCATTTTTAAAGAATCTTTTGATGTTCTGATGCGTTTCACCAAATTGACTACGGTGACATTCATCAAAAATAAAAATAACTTTTTCTTCTTGCAGATCAGCCATCTCCTTCTGATGGCGGTCTTTGGTAATCGCATTATTCAGCTTTTGAATGGTAGTTAAGACTAAACGATTATCTAAGGAGCGTAATTGCTTAATGAGGTTGGCTGTGTTGTTGGTGCTATCCACTGAGCCTTCTCTATACGCATTAAATTCAGTGTAGGTTTGCTCATCTAAATCTTTGCGGTCAACGACAAAAACTACGCGACGAATCTCATGGTTCTTAATCAGTAACTGACTTGCTTTAAATGATGTTAAGGTTTTACCTGAACCTGTTGTGTGCCAAATATACGCATTTTCTTTAGAGGTTTTGACATGCTCAACCATGCGTTCAATGGCGTAAATTTGATACGGACGCAGGATCATTAAAAATTGATCTGAATGATGGAGCACAATATACTTTGACAACATCTTAAATGCGTGTTTCGGATTTAAGAAGACTTTAGTGAACTCAGTAAGATCATTGATATTTTTATTATTTACATCTGCCCATGGGAATGCAAATTCGATATTTTTAGTACCGTTTGCATAGTACAAACAATTGACACCATTACTGATCACAAAAAACTGGATATAACCAAATAAACCGTCACCTGCCTTATAGGCTGATTTTGCATATTCAATAGTTTGCTTGAATGCTTGTTGAATTTCTACTCCACGTCGTTTTAACTCAACTTGTATAAGCGGAAATCCATTCACCAACAAAGTGACATCAAAACGACTCGTTTTACCATTCAAAACAGAATGATCAGATACGATTTGATTAGAAACTTGATAGGTATTATCGGTTGTGTTTTCACCAAGAAAAGCTAGATGCTTGACCGTACCATCATCAAATTTTAATGGGAAACGATCACGCAATAATTGTGCTTTACCAAAAACAGATGTTTCTTTCGTGAGGTAATGCCAAACCTGTTTCCACTCTTGTTCTGAGAACGCATGATGGATTTGATTGAGCTTCTGGATTTGTAGTTTTAAGTTATCTACCAATGCTTTTTCTGATCGTAATAACACTCTTTCATAGCCTAACCCTTCAAGCTGTTGAATGAAGTTATTTTCCAACTCAAGTTCTACTTGTGTACCCACGCGCCCATCTCTTCTTTGATCTTTATAATGTAATGATTTACATCATTTTAAAGTGTTAAAATAGCACTAATTCAGCGCATTTCATATACAGTGAAAGGTCTATGGCAATTTTTGATGAAAAATTTAGTGATTCATTTTATTTTCTAACTTGTGATGAAGAAAAACTCTTTCCTGTCATGCAAGAAAATGAAAAGACAAAGCAATTACATTTCAGAATTGGTTCTAGTGGTTCAGCTAGAACTTTAGATCATCCTGATCCTAAGAAATGTGCATTAGAAGCAAGTGAATTAGAGATGTTTGATGCAGTTATAAATAAAGGTTTCTTTACACGGATCAGGCTTGTGGGAGGTAAAAAAAGCCTCAGTATAACTATCGCTATAAACACAGTCGGGATGTAAAAGAACTCGTGATTCATCCTGACTGGTTACATCTCAAAAAATAAAAAAATCACTACATGACAATCATCATGCAGTGGCAAGCAAATTAAGCCTTATTCGAAAATACAGGTATCTCTTGATCAATAATATTTAATGGACTTCATTTAGAAACAATATAATCGTATTGATCTTTCATTAATTTACGATTGAGTAAAGGATGCTTTTCATCATCTAATTGATTGATTAATCCTTTTTCAGCCTGAGCTAAAGCTTTTGCCAAATCTGAACGACTTTTGACTTCAGCAAAGTTTACTTTTTTGACCTTTCGGCGTATCTACAAGCCCATCAATCAACTTAATGCTATTAAATTGAGATTCCATTCTTGTGCGAATATTTTCAGACTTCCCAACATAAAGCGTTTCTTGATATCCCCCATAATCTCTATAAAAAATATAGACTCCTGAGATTTCAGGAAGCAATAAAAAGTCAAAGTTATTAACATTCTTTTTTAATGTACTTGAACTACCTAGCTCTATTGGTTCATACCAATCTAATTCAATTTACATTTTCCTCTTTTTTTATATTTAATAATCAAATTTTAAATGGATACCGAACACTTAGCTCATCGCAATACTTTCTAATATCCAAATCAATCTGTACTAAATTTTCGTCTATTTTTACTAGCTTAATAGCCACATCATCGATATTAATTTCAGGTGCAGGTTCGAATAAATCAATGTAGCGTGGAATATTCAGGTTATAGCCATGCTCAACAATTTTTGAACGCTCCACATACTCAGAAATTTTAGGTATTGTTGCTTTAGTTTTATAAATTTCTGTAATTTCAGAAATTTGCTGTGGTGTAATGATATTAAAAGCTTTCTGCTTTACACAAAAATCTTTGGCATTGATGAACAGTACTTTGTCATCAACTTGTCTATTCTTCTTTAAGACCAACATTGCAACTTCTGTATCAATGACAGGAGACAAATCTTTAGCCAGTCCAATCACAGCATCAATACAATTCAGACGTTCAATCAAATATTTACGGATTGCACCCTCAGAATCCCCTCTAAACAGGACACCATGAGAGATCAGTACAACTGCTATTCCATTCTCTTCAAGTGAATAAATAATATGCTGGATGAAAGCCAAGTCTGCTTTTGACTTTGGAGCAAGCTTGCCATAGTTTGCAAATCTTGGATCATGTTTTTTAGCCTCGTTATTATTCCAAGTTTGTGAAAACTTCGGATTACACACAATGACATCAAATTTCATATCCAAATGTTTTGGCTTTTCTAAGGTATCTTCGCTTTCTAATTTTAGTTTTGAATAATGATAGCCATTAATCAGAAAATTCATTCGAGCCGTTTTTAAGTTACCATCGATCAGATCTTGTCCATAGATTTGATCTACAAAATCTAAGGTTTGATCCGTCTGAATCAGTAATGACCCCGAACCAAAGGTAGGATCATAGAGGGTACGAACTCGGCTTTTCTCTGTATGAATCATACTTGCCATCAATGCAGATACATGAGTAGGCGTATAAAAGTCGCCTTTCTTTTTCCCTAGGCTCATTGCCATATATTCAATGATGCTAAAAAAAGCCTTGCCTAATATTTTTAAATCATCTTGAAGATAGAAGTCCATAGAGTTCAAGTCAACAAGCATTGAACCTAAGAGCTGATTTCTAGCCTTTCCTGTATTTCCAAGCAAGGAGCTTGCGGTATCTATATCACTCAGCAAACCATCAAACACTTGAAGTGATTGCTCTGTCAAACTCTGTTGAAATTGAATAACCGCTTGGTCAAAATCTTCTAAAAAGTAGTATTCATCATTATTGCCATAGTCTTTCGCAAAAGTGCTGATCAAATATTTAGGCTGAATAAAGTATCCTAAGGAGCTTTGCCCTTCTTCTTTTAAAGCAGTAATGTAGTCTGTATGTTCACCTTCATGGAGTTCGATGTACTCAGCTTCATCTGCTAAATTTTTATTCGCAAACTGCTCAAATTGATCTGATAAAAATTTGTAAAATATCAGACTTAGAGCCAGGTTTTTATACTGAGTAATATCTTTATTACCAAAGTGTTTTTGAAGCCACTCCTGCAAGTTTTGGCTTAAATCTTTAGTTTTTTGTTCTATGTTGTTCATGGTGAAATCTCAATAAAAAAGCAGTATTGAGATTACTCAATACTGCTTTTACTTTATACAAACATCTGCTGTAACAAGCCTTTTTTCCACTGTTTGGTTTGCTCAATTTGTTGTATAACCTTTTCAATCTTTAGATCAATGGTAGATAAAAAATTAGCGATTTTAGTTTGTTCGCTTAAACTAGGTAGATCAATTGACATAGCCAAAAATACTTTTTGGTTGATCCGCTTTGCCTTTCTGCTACCATCTGCTTCATCTCCATTTTTTTTATAAAAATCTTTCTGTAATAATCTATAAAACAAAAAATGTGAGTTACATTGTTCTTGATCAACATCAAAAGCAGGAGCATCTATTGTTGATTCATAACCATCCAGATAATCTGGAATAATACCAAAAGCACCATTAAGGAAGTCTAATTTCCCATAAATCAACTGACCTTTTGAACGTTTATAATATTGAGTATTTTCACTACCTTGGAATACTTCATTTTTAGCGACAACGCCTTTCCCCCATAATTTAACAGTTAATTTTTTAGCTTTATCCCCCTTACTTCCTTTAATTAAACTTTCTGTCAATATTTTTGAAAGTTGTTTTTTATCCCACTCCCTAAACTCACTACCATCATCCGCTTTAAAACGAATCTGCTGGCTAAACAACTTTTGCATCATACCTTGTTTATATTGGCTGAGTAGTTGGTGTTTTTGCGTCAGTTGAGCAATCTTTTCATCTACTGCAGATAAAAAATAGGCTATTTTAGTTTGTTCTTCCACATCAGGTAGATCAATCTTTAATTCAGCAAAATTTGACTGACCTAAAGTTTTATTTCGACCAGCTCCACCAGGTGAAGCTAATTCTAAATAGCTCTGCCCTTTATCCGTAATAAACATATAACGCAGAAAATCTACATTTGATAAATTGTTCTTAGGCAAATACATTGGAAATCGATGTGAGGCAATTAAACCATTTTCATTTTCAGAAGTAACAGCGATAGCTCTTTCCCATGCAAAGACAATATTTACTACTAAAGCATTCGGTACAATCCAAAAAACTCTTTTATTCCCAAGTTCCTTGCCTGTTACAGCCTCTTTGTGAAATATACCCTTACCATGTGAGCGGATGCCTATTTGTACATATTCTTGAACATCAACAACATCAACTGGCTTAGAAACTCGCTCAAGGAATGAATCTAATCTTCTTTTGCTCCATTCCGCTGTAAAACCTTTAAATCGTAGCTGTGGTAAAGCCATTATTTCACCTCCACAAATGGCGAATCAATCCCAAGCTCTTTGCAAAATTCAGCAATCACGGCATTAGTCTTCTGACTGTCAGCTTCCAAAACTTGAAGCTGTTTCGCAATCGCATTTAAATTAATCTCAGCTTCTGCTTCAAAGGTATCCACATAACGTGGAATATTTAGGTTGTAATCGTTGTCTCGAATCTCTTGAATTGAAGCAACCTTGGCATATTTCTCAATATCCTGACGGTTTTCAAATGCACCCAAAATATTGTCTAAATGCTCAGGCAATAACTTGTTTTGATTCTTCTGTTTTTCAAACTCATTGCTCGCATCAATAAATAAGATATTGTCTTTATGCTCACGGTTTTTCTTCAGCACCAATATACAAGTTGGGATGGTTGTACCGTAGAAAATATTGGCAGGTAAACCAATAATTGCATCCACTACATTCATCTTTTCAATCAAATGCTGACGGATATGCCCTTCACTCGAACCACGGAATAACACACCATGAGGCAGTACAATCGCCAATATTCCCTCTTCATCATCAAGGTGATAGAGCATGTGCTGAACAAATGCCATATCTGCTTTAGAGCTTGGTGCAAGCTTACCAAAAGATTTAAAACGCTCATCACTTAAAAATAGTGGATCAGCAGACCATTTTGCTGAAAATGGAGGATTAGCCACAATGGCATCGAACTTTAAGTCCATATGCTGTGGTTTCTTTAAGGTATCTTCCTGCTTGATATCAAACTTAGAAAAATGCACATCATGCAAAATCATATTCATACGTGCCAAGTTGTACGTGGTACGGTTCATCTCTTGACCATAAATCGCATCGACGTGATTTCCGACTTCACGCTTTACACGTAATAATAAAGAACCAGAACCACATGTTGGATCATACACACTACGTAAACGGTCTTTGCCTAGCGTCACAATACGTGCAAGCAAAGTCGATACCGTTTGTGGTGTATAGAACTCACCTGCCTTCTTACCTGCTCCTGATGCAAATTGACCAATCAAGTACTCGTACGCATCACCCAGTACATCAGCTTCAGTATTCGAGATATCAAAATCAATCGCATCTAAATGTATTAACACTTTAGAAATCAATTCATTTCGATCAGTCGCATTGTTGCCTAGCTTGGTCGAAGTTAAATCCATATCCTCAAACAAATGTGCAAAATCTTCTGATGACTCAGCATCTAGCGTGCTTTGTTCAATCGCTTTTAAAGTCTGAATCAGTTCATCCAAAATAAACTCATTATTTCTAACACGGTCTGCGAGCGTATGGAACAACTGAGTTGGCTCTAAGAAGAAACCCATGTTTTCAAGGCTTTCTTGTTTGAGTGCTTCCAAAAATTCTTGATGCTCTTCATTCTCAGCATCTAGATCACTAAACTGTAAGCCTTCTTCTTTTAGCTCTTGGTTGGCACTGTTTAGTACTTTTTCAGATAGATATTTATAGAAGATTAAACCCAAAATATAGTCACGAAATTCATCTGCACCCATCTTACCGCGAAGGTCATTAGCGATGTTCCATAGTCGTTTTTGCAGTTCTTGGAGCTGTACTTGATTCATGTTAAAAAGTAACCAAAATCATCATTTTAGAATGGAGCTTACTTTGGCATATTTATTCTTTTTTTTTAAGTAGAATTTTATCAGAACACTACAATAACGACATAAATTGACGTTTCAAATCTTTTTTAAAACTTAATAAAATCAAAACCTGTCAATAAAAAAGCCACTTATGATAAGTGGCTTAATTATATAGAGAATCTTGGTGGAGATGGCGGGAGTTGAACCCGCGTCCGCCAGCACTACGCTCGAGAATACTACATGCTTAGATATCGTCTATTGTTTTAACACCAAGTGACCCGACGAACAGGGTACAAGGTGCGATCCTCTAAGTTTGGTATAAAGCCCCGAGGCTTGACTCTATACGGACTTGTGTGCGTGCGCTACGGTCGGGTTCCTAAACCACAAGTATTCTAGGAAGCGGACAAACTGCCCTTAGGCAGCTAGA
>Ga0065704_10002662_pt1 | contig 11313 bp, 11 predicted proteins | sample SwiRhicommuniRL2_FD_59091 | JGI IMG/M metagenome (GOLD analysis project Ga0065704, IMG submission 59091) | Switchgrass rhizosphere bacterial communities from Rose Lake, Michigan, USA - RL2 v2 (version 2) | ecosystem: Host-associated > Plants > Roots > Rhizosphere > Soil | place: East Lansing, MI | reverse complement strand
CCGATGGAAGATGCGAAATAGGACCAAATGCGGTTCCTGTATTTAGTCCTTATTCATATAACTTGGCTGATAACTTGAAAAATGTAGTTCCAAAAATTTTTGAATCCTCTAAATTAGGAGTTGTAAAATTGTTTTTAAATAAAGAGTTTATACGATTGGTATCAAATGAGTTATCTAGTTCTTTATCCAAAACAAACATGATAAATAGAGTAAAGAGATTTTTACCCTCATTGAATTCATCTGATTTTAAACAAAGAGGTATGGCTGGTATTAGATCATTGCTAATCGATAAAAATGGAAACTTTGCAGCTGAGAGTTTACTTGTGGAAAATGAATCTTCGATGCATATATTGAATTATAATTCCCCTGGTGCGACTGGAGCATTGCCTTTTGCGGCAAATATTGTAAAACAATTGGTTCAAAAGAATATAGTAAATCCCATATCAAGAAAAGTTGATTCTCCATTTACAGACGAAGAAATGTAATTGTTGGCGTGTCCTGAAAGTATTCTATCATAGCTAATCTGCATCAAATATTATATTATAGTATATTAAGGGAATTTTGAAATAAACTATTGAGGGGTTGTTGTCTAGCTTGGTATGATGCCAGCCTCGGGCGCTGGAGGTCGTCGGTTCAAATCCGACCAGCCCCAAACTTCTAGTAGTTCTCTAATTGGGTTCACTTATAATAAAGTTGAATAAAAAAATAAAGATACATTAGAATGAGAATGTTGTGCCAACGCTACTTTGTAAGTACTTTTCAGGCATGGTTTCAATGATTCTGTTTGCCGCTTTCCAACCTGTGCAATGGCAAGGTACTATATAGTCAGGGTCTATTTTTTGTAGCTCCTTCAGAGTGGGCTCTATTGCTTCTTCAAAGATTCCCCCATCAGCTGGAAGATGAAAGCCTCCAAGCACAGCATGCACCTTGTCTGTTTCTGCTACTTTCTTTGCATAATTTATCGTATTTACAATTCCTGAATGACCGCAGGCTGTCAAAATTACTAATCCCTTATCTTTCACATTAACCACTATTGCTTGATCATCTCTAACCAATGGATCTGGAATGAGCCTTGTTTCGTTACCAGATTGATGCTCTACGTACTGAAATGGAAATCCTTTCTCGAAGCTCGTCTTCCGTGGTATCTCACCTGTAACCAATAAGGAAGGAGACTCATCACTGGGAAGAAACGTAATACCTGTCCTTTTGTGTATTAGTGCTCCTAGTTCTTTTAGATGCCCTTCATCTAAAAATGGCATCTGTACTCTCTTACCATCTTGAAAGACCTCCCAGCGTTTTAAAAAAGCCTCAGGATGAGCAAGTAGATCTATACCAGTACTCTTTGGTCGGGATAATGATATTTTCCCAAGTATATTGGCGAGTCCTGTAAAATGATCAAAATGACCATGACTTAGGATAACTCCATCAATCCGATCAAAATCTATTCCAAATATGTCCGCATTATGAATTACACCATCTTCACTAGGACCTGCATCAAACAAGAATATGCTGTTGTTATTTTTATATTTGATTTTTTTACCCATATTATTTTTTTCCTTCTTTTCTTCACTATGTACGACAATATCTACAAGTGCGGAGAATCCGTGTTCTGCAATTGGAAGAGGGAGTAAAAATTTTTCATTTGTCGTTAGCTGGGGTCTATTTGCATGAATAGAGTTTGTTAGCAATAAGTCCGTGGAGTTATCCATAAGAATCGTAACAGATACTTTATCAATTTCTTGGAGTGTCATTTAATTCTCCTATACTTACGAATTACTATATTTTATCTATTCAATATGCGACGCAAAGTACAAGAGAACTGATGTCTTCTACAACGAACACGCAGTTCATGCAACATCTAGCCTTATGGTCCTTTCCAAGTGTTTTCTGAAAAACTTCCATATGTTCCTTCATATCGAAAGCTAAGATAGCCGTCATTTGCTACAAGTGTTTTCATAGATGCTTGGTCCATTCTAGTAGACTCAAAACCTTCAGGGATTTCAATTATTGCTCTATGGGCTTTACCAGTTACAGGATTTCGTATAGGTTCAAGCCATGCTTCAGCAATCACATTTTTAGACTGTTCTCCTCTGATTCTTCGTTTTTTATCCTCACTCGCCCCAGACACAGTGACACGACTTCTAATATCCTCAGTTTGAAACTTTACACTTGCTTTCTTGGGTTCTTGGATTTCTTCTATAATGCTTGCATACACAGCGAAAGGTCCTCCTCCTGCCCTACCCGTAATAATGTTTGACAACGCCTCAAACTGTCTTTCATCTGCCCTATTGTCTATATAATATGACGCTTTCCCACGCCCTTCATGCAACGGACCAGGCCAGGAAGCTATCAATGCCATATTAAGTCCATCGAGTTTAACTTTAGTTCCATAACTACCAGTTATTATATGATATCCAGCAATACCTTCGCAATTACCATGAGTGGGATTTGCATTAAATTGACATGGACATCCCCAGTCACAATTACACGCATCTAGAAAATATGCATGAACTTTCCAACTTGGTTTTTTTTGTTGTTGTTGTGCTTTAAGGTCCAATATGCTATCGAAATCATAATATGACATATTTATGGATATTTGTCTTCCCTGTCCAGTCAGATTAAACTTTAGGACAAATTAACTCTTACCAGCTTTATGATTGGCATATAGTAAAGATTATCTCCTGCTTGCAACTAAAGTACTTGATGAAGTCTCACAAAAAAGGAATTCGAACCGAGGCTTCAAATCCGACCAGCCCCACTGTTAACTTTACGCTTTAATTAGTCCCACTCCATAGATTATACTTGAATTGGTAAAAGATTAACAAACTATAATTGTATTTATTGCATTTATGGTAAAGATAAAAATTGCAATATTGTCAATCAAAAAAAAGGCCAATTGATTGCAATAAATCAGAGGGGTACAATTATCTTTATTCAAGAGATGAATTAAGACCTTAGGTAGACAAAGTCAAGCGTATATCTTTGGAAACGCCTGTAGTAAGAGGATATTTTAACAACCATTATGGAGCTAGAGCCGTCGTTAACGCAATAGAGTTCAAAGAAATGCTAGGAAATACCTTGTCAGAAAAGGAAAACGCCATAAAAGAAAATGCGCGAAATTTCTTTTTTGAAATTTCAAGACAGTCAACCTTGGACAATACACTGAAAACCGGTTAGAACTGTACCGCACCATCGCCTTTTAACGACAAGCCGAATGGTTCTGTTACTGTATTAGTGACATCTTCTAATATTTCGCAATATCTTTTAACATCATACTCGGTATGAGAATTTGCTAGTTCTATAGGAATGCTTCTTTTCTTAGAATACTTTCGGTAGTAGTCAGTTATTACATATTTTAAAATCTCACCCGCTCTTAATGATTTACCTCCTCTACTAAGCTTCAATATAGCATTATTTTCAACAGTGTTTCTGTCTTCATACTCATCGAAATTTTTTGAGATTCTTTTTGTAAATGCTAGGTTATCCAAATTCACTCTCCTTTCTTTGAGAAGTTTCAGATGATGTTGAAAAATATCCATTATTTTAGGAAACAATGCCTTAACTTCGCCGACAGTGTTGGCTACTGATAAGATATTCAGAATTAACTGTTGGTAATCGGAGAAAAAAATTGGCGTGTCATGTCTCCTTGCTTCAATTCCTCGAAGCTTAAGTGTCCCGTCCTCAAAGACACCGAAATACCTGTTGGGAACACCAACAATATCATTACTTTTTGAGGGAACAAAAGCAATCCACTTGTAGATGCCTTCGAGTGAAATATCAAAGTCTGTCTCGTGTTCTATTTCTTGTTTCAATGCCTCATAATCATCTGTCCTTGCATTTCTTTGTCCAGCCTTTTTTTGCACCCAAACAGAGTCGACTATGGCATGTAGAATTTTAAATCCCTGCTGCTCGGCTGTTCTTATAGTTCGAATCAAAATTTGTCTGTCAAATGCACAGACTGCAATATGGGCATCAATTCTACCAAATTTAGCATTGTTAAACCCAAGGTATCCAAAACTTGTTACCAAAACCCACTTGAGGGCAGTTTGTCTTGCATTATACATTTCTCTCAATTTAGCGTCACTAGTCGAATTTCTGAGCTGTTTGTAGATTTTTCTTTTTGTGAGGAGAATTTCAAGGGCCATTGGAACTAGTCCTTTTCTTTTTTCACACCTGTAATAGTTGTCCAAGCCAGGAACTTGTAGTTTGGAATCAGGACAGCATCGGCAAAAGACTGTTTCTGCAGATATGTTCATTTTCTGCATTATAGTCGGATATAGAGAAACAAAGTCCAATTCTGCAACGTTTTCATGAACTCCTATCCTAGGTTCAAGTATCATTCCCCCCCGGTCAGCAATTAAAAGTTCATCTAAACTCTTAACATGTTCGGCCAAAGTTGGTTTCCAGGGAATCAAAACNTTTTTTTTGTCGGCATGATAGAACTGNAAGCTGCTCATGCATTTTCCGATACTTGCCCTGGACGCCGTATGAAATGGCATTCTGCAGATTCTTGCCAGTTCATACAATCCTGGTAATCCGGATTCTGCCATAATAAATGAATTATCGGTATCAATGTGTATTCTTCCAGGTAACTTTACTGTCGAAGGCTTAAAAAAAATCTTGCCGTATGAAAAGTATGAAGTACCTTCTTTTGCTGGCTTGACTAACCCACCGCTATCCTTTTCTCTACCCAATTCTAGTTGTATATCGTTACTATTTGCCCTTTCAATTAAGTAGGGAAATGTAAAAGAATCTCCATTATCTGTCAGCACAAAATCCGCATTTGTATTGGCTATCTCTTTCGTAAGTTCGCAAAAAATGTCAATTTCAGAGTCCTCTTCAATTCGAATTATCTCATCCGTCAAANATTTTTGAATTTCAATATGGTCTATCTTGTCTGTATACCTTGGTATCCTNCCTTCAGCAACTTTCGGGAATACTGTGAGGTGTATGTTTTCAAATTGCGGAAGCTCATAATCAGTTGACCATACATCGTCTCTCACGTCCCAGCCAAGACCAGATTTACTAGTATTAACCCTAGAATAGCATGTCGGAAATATTCCATGTTCGTAGAAATATGTCTGAGCTGGAAGAACATCCACATTATAAAATCTAATTTTTCCAAATCTGAATTTTTTTTCAATTTTTGAAGCAATTTTTGTGGCATTATTAGAGTCTGTTAGTCTCAATTGTAGTACCATTGACTCTTGTGAATCAGTTAGTTTTTCATATTTGGGTACAATTTCAGAACTCAATACATGTCCAGAAATGTCTTCGCTTCCTAAGATTTCTTCAAATAGAGAATTGTCATTTGTTGCCACATATATTGGATGAGACCATTCATCTTCTAGTCTTATTGTATTTCCATCGTCCTGTCTTATCCAAAGAACCATTTTATTATTTTTGGCATATGCATCAAACAGCCAACCTGAGACCATGTGTAGCTCGCTAGTTCCTGTCCTTATGGTTATCTCCAGTCGTGCTGGCTAAAATTTCCATTATTTATTAACCAATTAATAATCTTATGCTGCACAAAGACTAAACTCATAAGCAGAGATTCCGTTGAATAAAATTCTCCCTTTGAATTGATTGAATCTGCATATTGGTAACACTGCTCTAGCATGCGCAAAAAAATTACTCTATCTTCTTCGCGTAGGGCATCAGCAAATCCGCTCCATGCCTGAATTTCTTGTGTCAGTATATCTTCATTTGGAAATAAAGCCAACCTTATTAGCCACTTTCCTTAGATTTGTCACTTGCCAGAGTGTCTCTACTTCTATCCTTTTTCATTAATTCTGTTAACCGCTTGAAATCATTCAAAACTATTGACATTATAATACACTCCAAAACAATTGGTCTAGCAGCATTTACACACGCACTATTATAGAGACGGGAACTTGAAAACATTGCATCGAATTTTTTCCTATCATCCCTGCTGAGTTTCGAACGAAATCTACGCCACCTCAATTCCTCGGCCATACATGCTAACCTAAAAGACGGAATTGTCCTGCCCATAGTCATTCATCATCTTCTTATGACAGTCAACACATCTTCAGCAGTTAGTGGCGAATATTTTTTAGTAGTGACATAATCTACACCTTGTTTTTGCTGTATGAGCATCTTAAATTTATCATTTGTTTTATTTTTGTCAATTGTAATGCATTTATTGAAAATTTTAACAATTCTGTTTCCTAAATCAATAACGAAAGGAGGTAATTTGTCGTCCTCGAAAGAAAGCGAGGCTATTAACAATACCTTACCTTCACGGGTAATTACTTTAAGAATATCAGCAATTTCTGCTATCAAGAACTCTACTTCATCAACGTCCATCTCTGCTTCCTGAAGGAACATTGCTAACAAGTCTGGAATTATTACTATATTGATTCTGTAATCATATATGGTTTTTGGAAGCTCGTATTTTAAAAAATGAGTAAGCTGATATACAGTAAATACTCTGGATATCATTATTTTCTTGAGATTCTTTTTGATGTTCAAACCGTATTGTTTCATAAAGTCTATAAATTGATAGACATCAGTACAATTTCCAGCATCAAGAACAAACACTTTTGAACTTCTAAAACCTCCATATTTCTTTGGCATTAAACAATGAACTGCTATTTTTGTCAACATAAGATTTGTCATTCTTGAGTTACCAAGCAGACACATGGCATCGTCAGACAGCAACTCTATAGTTTTGTTTGAAGTGCCATCAACTGTAAATGATATTTGATTAAGATAGTCATAAGCAGATTTCAGTTTCAGGTTCTTGATTTTATTGGGTACAGAAGTGTCTAGATTTTCTCCAATGAGCTTTGACATGGAGCTTAGCTGTAGTGCATTAAACTCTTTTTAATCAAGGAGATACTTCTAGAGAGGGAGGGTTGACCTCATATTGGGATTGAAACACACTTTCCGGTTAAGTTTTCATTTCAACCTGCGAACCAATTTATTTATTGCGCGCTGGAGAAGAAAAGTTCTTGGTCCTTAAAGTTTCGAAGGTACGTTTTTCTAATCATCTTCAGGTTATCTAACACGATTTGTAACCGTTAGTCTGGTTACTCGATTAGAGCAATTAAAAGTCAAACCAGGAGTCTGGCATCAATGGACTGGATTTAGAATATATATCTGCAAAGCGTATACTTTTCACGGTATTATGTAAATTGAAAGTTCCATTTCTACTGATTACCATCTCTACTATCGTCTTGCTTGTAATTTTGATAAGTACTTCATACCAACAAGCATTTAGTCAAACTTCAGGAGGAGTAGTGTCGCCGCAACCGCAATTGGAATCGGTCAAGATACTTAGTTTTATGCCCTTCCAAAGTGTAGATTTAAACAAGGAGCTGGTAATATCAGGTGAATCATCGGACACCACTGCCAAGGATTGTTCCGTGTACGTATTAGTTAACCGCGTCCTACCATACCAAAGCGCAGTTGCGAGTGGAACAGGAGGAGCAACAGATTTTTCTCAGTGGAAGTTTGTATTGCATGAACAGTATACACATCTAAATGAAGGTAACAATAAGATAACAGCAAAACTAGTTTGTAATTCAGCGCCTACACGGTGGTATAGTGTAGTTGTTAATGGGGTTCCCAGTTCTAATATATCTCAGACGGCTCCAATAGATACGACACAGCAATCCAATGTTTCTGAGGCTGAGGCTCCAATAGATACGACACAGCAATCCAATGTTTCTGAGGCTGAGGCTCCAATAGATACGACACAGCAATCCAATGTTTCTGAGGCTGAGGCTCCAATAGATACGACACAGCAATCCAATGTNTCTGAGGCTGAGGCTCCAATAGATACGACACAGCCATCAAAGTTGCTTGTCGCGATTTTGCCACTAAAAAATCCAGTGGCAAGAGGTGATAGCCAGAACGCAACAATAATTGTTACCAATTCGCATAATAGGCCAATAGCTAATGCGCTAATTGATGGAAAATTAATTTATCCCGGAAATAATTTTGAGAAGGAATTTAAAGGAATCACGGATTTAGACGGGAAATTTGTATATTCCTGGACCGTCGGCAAGAAGGGTGACATAGGACCACTCGTCATGGAGGTAGAAGCGTCAAGTCAAGGATACCCACCTACATCGGCCAATGTTTCTTTTGAATTGGTAAAATCAGGTGAATCCTCCAAAACTGAAAATCCATTCCAAAGCCTCCAAAGACCTTGAATGTGCTGTGAAAACAAAAAGCACAAGACCCAAAAATTGTAAAGCATAAAATCCTAGCACGGGCTTTTGCTTCACTTAATTTTATAATCTCCTTTAAGGATGAAACCTCGAGTGTTATCCTTAACTGCTTCCGAACCCAAACTCCTCAGGCTTTGATTGAAATCTATCGACAACGAGTCCATTTATTGTGTCAAATATGATTCACAAACGACCAGCCCCATGCCGCTAGTAATTCTCTACTAACACAATGAGTTTATTCATTGAACCACTAGAGTTGCCAGAACAACCGAGCCCGAATAAAATTTACATATTTCAAATATATTTCTTATATTATTCAATTATCTTTTGATTATCGTTACTATTATGGAGAATCTGTTCTTTTTCTATCTATTCTTTCTTCTTTCGAAGTAGCCCATTACATGTTTAATGATATAGATAATTACAAATGTTCCTCCAATAGATAGAGCAATAATAGACATAACCCATACTACAGCGCTACTTTGGATAACCATGATATTTTTACTTGACCAGCTCATACTAACTTATAGCGTTGAATATAGCTCTTACTGTGTCTAACCATGTTTGTTTGTTCAAGGTCTCACTTATGCCTAATACTCTACTCAAGGACAAACCGTTATAGAGAGAAACCAGCCCTGATGCAATGGCTTTTGTATTGGTGCCTTTCTTAATTAATCCTCTTTGCATTTGTGAATTTAGATATTCTATTACAACATCAAATATCTTTATTCTCTGTTCATATAACATCTTTCTTAATTTAAGATTACGTGATGATTCAGCAATTATTTCAAAAAATACTTTTTCTAGATCTGTGGTATTGTTGTTGTTGCTGCGAAAGTTTTCATAGAAGTTCTCTGAACTCGATTTTAGGTTTTCCTTTCCTGTAAATAATGTAGATAATTGTTGTTTTAATTCTGCGATATTTCTTTCAGATATAGCATAGAACAGTTCTTCTTTATTTTTAAAATAAAGATATAATCTACCCTTACTTACTTTTGCTGCTTCTGCTACATCATCCATTCTAGTTCTGTCGTACCCGTATTTAGAAAAGGTCATTAGTGCTGCGTTAACTATTTTTTCCTTAACATCTATCTTATATTGAGTAGAGACTTTGGGACACATATTTTTGTTTATCCTATTCTATGTTCTTACTCCGATTCAATATTAGAACTGTTCCTCTTATTTTGGAATATTTTCCTCCGTCCTTCTTATCTTTCTTCCTGTGACAGAAAATGGGGATATGATCGGATTGTTAAAGATGAGGATGATGGTATTGCTATTTTCTTTGACGAAAGATAAGCACCCNCCATACCCATCAAAGCACCAGGCACTAATGTAATGGNAAGTACAGTGGGTAGAGTACTTAGAAAGTTAGACGTTAGCATAGCTACGGCTTCTGTTCCCTGCAAATTACCAAGTTGCATGTCAAGCGGGATTGCAAATGCCCATGTAAGCATGGGATAACCAAATACGTANAATGTTGAACTAATTATTGCACCAGCTATTAATTCAGATTCTCTTACTCCTATCTTTGATCTNATAGTTGCATTGTTTAATATAATATCNGCCGCTACTGCTGGTATGAGGGCGAATATAAGATACCATGGCAGTGAGGAAGTAATCATTCCATCAGTCGGAATAATGTTCGCAAGGACATTAACACCCAGTACCAATCCTGCAACAGCGCTTGCGGCACCAAACCTTCCTATAGTCTTTGAAGCAGTCACAAAGATGATAGAGCTAAGCAGCGGTAAAACTATAATCGCTATTATTGCAGCAATATTTGGATTTAAGTTAAATTGAAAGTTTTCTCCATTTGAAAATGGGAGAGAAAACATATACACATACCATGTACATGTGAACCATAATGCTGCAAACCCAGGTATCATTAAAAGTTTAATCAATTTCTGTTTAGAAGGTGCAGATATGTGTACGGTTATTCTTGCAAGTCCTACAGCTACTGCAACTGCATTTATGAGCATACCTGTAATCAATGCCAAATGTGAAGGACTAAGTAATCCATCCACTCCGAAGGTTTCATGCCAAAGAAAGTCAGATGGTCCAGCTACTAAAGAAACCGCCGATCCTATTATGAGTAGCTTAAATGCTGTAACAAAGGATTTTTTTCTAAGTTCATTATTTCTTAATAACAAAAATCCACTTAATCCTGCAGCTATTGTTAGCAATCCAACACCCGTGTAAAGTACCGTATGGGAGGGTGTAAAGAAAGTCTCAGGTTCTTGCATGATATGCGAAGTGATATCCCAACTTGTGCCTCCTATTTGCAGAAATGAACCAGCAGTGCCTATAATCAAGATAGCTATCGTGATATTCATTTCATATCTTCTGGAAAGTATCCTGTCCAGAACACTGCTTGCATNAAGTATTTTCATANCTATATAATAGGAACAACAGCTCCTTAATAAACATAACTGACCAGTCAGTCATATTTAGCATTTGACCAACTCAACCTACCTACAAACCAGTAAAGATTAGATCTGCTGATCTCTATAGAATAGAAAATGATACAATTGTCGAACATTGGGATGTCGTAGATCAATTAAATTTTTTGTGTGCAAATGAAGTTTGTAATCTACGAGAAACTGTTGTACAAATGTAAATGACATAAATAGTATCAAAAAGTCGTATAGTACTCTCTACCATTTAACCTTCGTTATTTTCCTTCAGGTCTATTACGCATGATAATAAATAATAACATCCCATTCTATAGTTTTGGATAATACAGGAATATCAGGAAAATGCAATTGGGTGTCATTGTTATATTCATTTTTGTAATACTTGGGATTGTGTTCTTTATTGTATTCGGTAGCGGTTATTTCAAAACTGAAAATCCACAAACCGAGAATTTGCAGAATAGATCCACAGTTGTTTTTCCCAATGCTGACTCTATTCCGCCAGAATGTAAATATAATCCAAATGATTTATTGTGTCAATTTCTACTTGAAAAGCAAAAAATGAAGCTGTCACAGAATGAGTAAAATATTCGTGCTTTCAAGAATTTTTAAATATTAAAGAAAGGAAGAATATAGCATAATGGTTTATAGAAAATCTGCAGGTGCAAATAATAATAGAAATTATATGTTGTATGTAT
>Ga0065704_10000949_pt1 | contig 11313 bp, 10 predicted proteins | sample SwiRhicommuniRL2_FD_59091 | JGI IMG/M metagenome (GOLD analysis project Ga0065704, IMG submission 59091) | Switchgrass rhizosphere bacterial communities from Rose Lake, Michigan, USA - RL2 v2 (version 2) | ecosystem: Host-associated > Plants > Roots > Rhizosphere > Soil | place: East Lansing, MI | reverse complement strand
GGTCGCCCCCGCCGAGCCGACGCCTGCGCCTGAAACGGGTCAGTCCCTGTCCACCATCGCTCCGCCGGTGGACGGCGAGATCATGCCTGTGCCCGAAGCGGCCGAGGCCGAAGCGCTTCCTGTCACGCCGCCCGCGCCGGAACCGGCATTGGCGGAGGCGCCCGCGCTCGCGCTCGCGCCGCCGCCGCCAGCGGCCAGCCCGCCGCCATCGCCTGAGAAAATCGTCGCAACGCCCGCAGCGCCGCCCGTCGCGCAGGCCATGCCCCCTGTGGCACAGCCTGGGCCGCCTGCGGCTTCGGTGGAGAAGCCGGTCGGAAAGGAGAAAGCGCCGAAGGAACCGCCGCTTGCGGAAGNGGATGCGCCCAAGGCCGAAATGCTTCNTCAGGCCGTCCCGCCNCTGCCCATGCAAGCNGCGGTCGCACCGGTCGCGCCACNCGCGCAACCCGCGCCGACCGCAGAAACCAGCGTGGCAAACGAAAGGGTGGAGGCCGCGCCGGACAGGCCGGTCGCAACCCGCGCCGCTCGCGCCAACAGCGTGCCCGCCGCGCCGGGCGCAGCTCTGTTGGACAATTCCAAACCGGCCGCCGCGACCCGCAGCGCGACGATGGAACCACCGGCTGGCGCTCCCGCCGCCGCGCCCGATAAAACGGACAACAGCCTGTCCTCGCCCCTGCTGACGCAGACGCTGGCGCCCGTCATCAGCCGCCCCGCCGCCAGCCCCTATCCCGCCACGGCACAGACCGCCGCCGCCATGCCCGTCGTGCAGGCGCAGCCCGGTCGCATCGGCACGGACATGGGCGTGGAAATCGCCAGAGCCGCGAAGGGAGAGCGCGAGGATTTGCTGATCCGGCTAGACCCGCGCGCCATGGGGCGCATCAATGTGCGCCTGTCGTTCGAGCATGACGGCACGCTGCGCGCGGTGATGTCGGCGGACAGCCCGGCGGCGCTCGACATGTTGCGGCGGGAAAGCGGCGACCTCAACCGGGCGCTGGTCGATGCGGGCATCCGCTCCGACGGCCAGTCGCTGCGCTTCGACACGCGGACGGGGGATCAGGGGCAAGGCCATGGTCAGGGCCAGAACAACCCGCGCGGCCAGCAGCAGCAGAGCGGCGGCCAGCGTCTGGCCGACGACAGCGCATCCGATTTCATCGACCCGCATTACCGGCCGCTGCGCGCCAGCGGTCAGGTCGACCTCATGGCATAAGGATCAACGCCAATGACCAGCATCAACACGACGACGGGCGCGACGACGGCGACTTCGCAGCTCGCGGGCCTTTCCACCGACTATACCATGTTCCTGAAACTGCTGACGACGCAGATGCAGAATCAGGACCCGCTCGATCCGATGGACACCTCCGAATATACCCAGCAACTGGTGCAATTTTCGCAGGTCGAACAATCGATCAAGCAAAGCGCCTCGCTTCAGGACATCGTGTCGCAACTGAGCGCCCAGCAAATGTCGCAGGCGTCCAGCTTCATCGGCAAGGAAGCCCGCTTCGATTCCGCCATCGCCGGATTGGGCGGCGATCCCGCGACCTGGACCTATTTCGTGAACGGCACACCTGCCACGGTCACCGCGACGATCACCGATTCATCGGGCAAGGTGGTGAACACGGTGACGCTCGATCCGACGAGCCAGGGCCGCTATGCCTGGGATGGCACCACCAGCGACGGTGGCAAGGCGGCCGACGGCGCCTATACGCTGGCCGTGACCGCCACGACGGCGGGCGGCGACAAGCTGGACACGGTGATCAACTCGGTCGCGAAGGTGACGGATGTGGTCGCGTCCGGCGGCGACATATTGCTGGGCGTCAATGGCATCCGCATGCCGCTATACGGGCTGATAGCGGTGTCAGGGGCGAGCTAGGTCTCCGCGCCGTCGGCCGTCAGCAGCGCATTCAACATGGTGCAGCCCGGCAACCGGCCGGGCAGCGCCAGCGTCATCAGGCAATCCTCGATCGACGGGTCTTCCGCCGGGCCGATCATGTCGGCGATGTCATCGGGTGAATGGGTGGCGTCGCCCGACCATTGACTGGCCGCCGCTGCCCACAGGGCCTGCGGGCAGTCGATGCGCACTTTCAGCGTAAATTCAAATTCCCTGCCCGGCGCCGACACTGCGTCAGGGGCAGGTTTCGTATCACTGAACATCTTTTCAATACGCTCTCGATCATGATGGGAAATCGCATGGGATTTCGCCAATTATGCGTCAATTGAGACCGTCCCCCGAACTCGAATCCTCTCTTGGCCCATGTCGATTCGCGTTCCAACTAAGGGGTTTCCCTTATAGCGGATTTGGAAGAATAAGCCTGCCGCTGTAATGGTTTAGTCAAATGACGGGCGGACATGGCGGGGTTGCGCGCATAAGATTAACGCGCCGTCCCGACCGAAAGCGCCCGATCCCCTCTATCATGACATCAAGGCACCCGACCGCAGGAGGTCGTGGGCGGATCGCAACGAGGATCAGGGAATGAGCGTCAGTGACATTGAAGAGCGGCTGCGGTTTTTCGAACTGGACGGCAGGCAGCGCCGCATCCTTCAGGCATCCCGCCCGATCCTGGCCCGGTGCATCGGCCCGGCGCTGGACCGTTTCTATGCCCGCGCGCGGGCCACGCCCGAAACCGCCCGCTTCTTCCGCGACGAAACCCATATGAAAAGCGCGCGGGCGGCGCAGATCCGCCATTGGATGCATATCGTCGACGCGCGTTTCGACGCCGACTATCATGACAGCGTCCGGCGGATCGGTTCGGTCCACGCCCGCATCGGGCTGGAGCCGCGCTGGTATATCGGCGCCTATGCCCTGATCATGGAGGAGATCATCCGCGCCGTCGACAGGGCGAGGTCGCCGTTCAGGCGGATGCTGCGCCGGGGCGGCAGCGCGGACATGGCGGCCGCGCTGACCAAGGCGGCGCTGATGGACATGGACCTGTCCATCTCCATTTATTTCGAGGAAGCCGCCGCCGAGCGGGATCAGGCGATCGGCCATCTGGACGGCGCGCTGGCGCGGCTGGCCAAGGGCGATCTGGACCGCGACGTCAGCGGCCTGCCCGCCGCCTTCGCCTCGCTGGAGCGATCCTATAATCAGACGCTCGCCAATCTGCGCGACACCATCGGATCGGTGGTGCAGGCGTCGGGCACGATTCAGGGCGGGTCGCGCGATATTGCCGAAACGTCCGAAGACCTGGCGCGGCGCATGGAAAGCAACGCCGCCGCGCTGGAACAGGCCGCCGTCACGCTGGGGCAGGTGGAGGACCGGGTGAAGACCACTGCCAGCGGCGCGCGCGAAACCCTGACCATCGCGGACGAAGCGTTGGAGGCGATGGATCAGGGCAAGCATGGCGCCAGCGACGCGGTGCGCACCATGCATCTGGTCCATGACAGCGCCCGCAACATCGACACGGTGATCGAGGGGGTGGACAAGATCGCCTTCCAGACCCGCGTGCTGGCGATGAACGCCGCCGTCGAGGCGGGCCGGGCGGGCGAGGCGGGGCGCGGCTTCGCGGTCGTCGCCGATCTGGTCCGCGCGCTGGCCATGCGGGCGGAGGAGGAGGCGCAAAAGGCCCGCGAAGGCCTGTCCGCCACCCAGTCCGAAATTGCGATCGCGGTCGATGCCGTGTCCCGCGTGGATGATGCGCTGACCGGCGTTGCGACCAAATTCGGCCGCGTCCATGGGCTGATCGCCCAGATGACGCAGGACAATACGGCCCAGTCCAACGCCATTTCGGAAATCACCATGGTGGTCGGCACGATGGACCGCGCGACCCAGCAAAATGCGTCGATGATCGAAAAGGCGTCGGTCGCCGCGCAATCGCTGCACGACGACGCCACCCGGCTGGCGGTGCAGGCGGGCCGTTTCCATGTCGGGCAGCCGACACGGGCGCTGGTTTCCGCGCGCTGAACCGTGGCAGGGAGAGACAAGGTGCAATTTGCGGCAGCGGCCACGGCCGACGATATCCCCTCGCTGGCCAGCGTGGGCACGGCGATGGGCGGACTGGCGGCGGGTCTGGACGCCCGTTTCGTTCAGGCAGGCACGGCGCTGGCCAGCGCTTATGAAAGCGTCGAGCGGCTCGTGTCCTCGCTGGAGGGGGTGACCGGCGCGATGAACCGGCAGGCGACGATGACGGCGATCGACCGGATGCGCCTGACCGCCGACCGCCTGACCCGATTGCCCGCCGAACAAAGCCGCCGCCAGCTCAGTCTGGAGGCGATCAAGGGCGCGAGCGACGAGCTGTTCCAGCATCTGAAGCAGATCAGGCGGACCCTGTCCTTCCTGCATATCTGCGGCCTCAACATCAAGGTCGCGGCGGCGGGCGCGGATGGCTTCGCCGAATTTGCCGACCATATGTTCGCCAAGCTGGAGCAGGCCGAAGGGCAGGTGGACGAGTTCGAGGCGGAAATCGCCGGCCTGGGGCAGAGCATCGACGCCATGGCGAGCGCGGACCGGCTGCTGGTGGGCGAATGCGCGGCGGTGATCCCGCGCGTGCCGCAAAAGCTGGCCGCCGACGCGCAGGCGCTGCAACGGCTTCAGGATGACAGCGCGGAACTGGCGGGGCAGATCGCCGCGCTGGCCCGCGACATCCGTGCCAAGGTGGCGGTGGCGCTGGGCGCGCTTCAGATCGGCGACATCACCCGGCAACGGCTGGAGCATATCGCCGAAGCGGTGGATGTGCTGGCGGGGCATGTCGCGGAGTGCGAGGATGAAGGCGCGGCGCGGCAGGCGATCGATCTGGTGACGGCGCTGCTCGCGGCGCAGGCCGCCGATACGGTGGAGGATTTCCACCGCGAGACGGACCGACTGACCGACAGCCTGCGCGGCATCGCGCCCGATGCGGAACGGCTGGCCGACATGCAGCAGGGCGGTGAAGACGGCAGGGGCGGCGATATTCAGCGGCTGTTGCACCGGCTGGAACAGGACATAGGCGAAATCGCCAGCGTCACCCGCCAGCTCTGCGCGGCGGAGGCGGACAGCGCGAAGCTGGGGCAGGCCACGTCCGACGCGGCGGAGAGCCTGTTCGACCGGCTTAAAGCGGTCAACCGCATCCAGAAGGATGTGGAGCAGATGGCCTGGAACACCGCGCTGCAATGCCGGGGACTGGGGGCCGACGGTCGCGGCCTGGCCGTCATATCGGAGGAGATACAGACATTTTCCCGTCATCTGGCCGGGGTCTGGGCGCTGGTGTCGCACAGTTTCGACCGGATCGACGTTGCATCCCGCGCGATCGAGACGCCGCGCACGGCGGATGCGCAGGATGGGCCGGACATAGGCGACATGCTGATGCAATCGCTCGATGCGATCCGCGGCGGCAGCGCGCGGATGGTGGAAAGCCTGTCCGGCGTGGATCGCGAAGCGATGCAGATCGGCACGATGCTGCGCGATACGACCGATGGCATCGGCTATGAAACGGGGATCGGCCCGGCCCTGAGCGTCGCCGCCGAACAGCTCGCGTCGCTAGCCGAAGCGACGGACGGCGCATCCGAAGACGGCCTGCCGCCATCCGTCGCGACGGTGATGGCCGACATCGCGGCGCGCTACACCATGGGACGCGAGCGGGACATTCACCGCGCATTCGTGCCGGGCGCGGAGGAGCAAGCCAATGAACAGGCCGCCGTCGAAGAGGATGACCTGTTCGACGACGGACTTTTCTAGACCGGTATCCTATTCCAGATAGCGCGCGCGCAGGGCGGCGATGTCGAGTTTGGACACGCCCGCCTCCTGCGCCAGATAGGCGTCGACCGAACCCCATTTGCTTTCGATCTCGTCAAAGGCGAAGGCCAGGAAGGCTGTCCCTTCGGCGGTTTTGAGCGGTTGCGGCTTGGCGGCGGCGGGATTTTGCTGATAGCCCGCGAACATCTTGGCAACCGGATCATTGCCATGGGCCGCCGGGTCTATCCTGGGCATTTCCCATTCGGGCCGCCGATAGCCGGTCGACAAATGATAGTCGGTCACGATCACGTCGCGGGGCACGCCCAGCGCCGTCAGGATCATCGCGGTCACGAAACCGGTGCGGTCCTGCCCGGCCGAACAATTATAGGCGACCGCGCCGTCCCCGCTCAACAGGTCGCGGAACACCATGCGCAAATGGGGCGCCAGCATGGTGGGCATGGTGCGATAGACGCCCTCGCCATTGCCGGGGTTCGGCCCCTTCAGAAGGCTGGACATCGAATAGCCGATCGCCTGATAGGGGACGCCCTCGATCCGGCTGGGCGCCAGTACCCGCTCCTCGCTGGACCGCAGATCGACCAGATGGGCCAGCCCCAGCGTGCGGATCTGCTCCAGATCGGCGGCATTCAACAGCGGCTGGCCGCCCGACCGGAAAATCCGGCCCCAGCGAACATGCTTGCCGCCCGCCGCCGGATAGCCGCCGATGTCGCGGAAATTGGACCCCTGCTCCAGCGGCAGCAGCCGTTCGGCGACGCGCAGGCTTTGGCCCGATCGGCTGTCCTTCAGCAGCAGATAGGGCCGCTCGCCTGGCGCGACGGCGAAGCTTTCCCGCCCGTCCCTGTCCGCCTTCGACAGCAGTTTCATCCGGTCCGGCTTTGCGGCGGGATCGTTCGAGACGAAAATGTCGACCGGATCGGCGTCGGTCCAGGTCACGGTCACTTCGCCCGGCGCGGTGCGGGTGGCGACAGGGGCATCGATCGTCCCGGCCGAAGCGGCGGTCGCGATGGCAAGGAGGGGGAGGAACAGGAAACGGTTCATGACGGCATGGTCCAGTGACAAGATGGGAATTGCATGACAGGCAGGGGGACCGGACGCGCCGGTCCCCCTGATGGATCAGAAGCGGACGTTCATTTCGCCGCCGAAGGTGCGCGGTTCGTTGAAGAAACCGTTCATGCCGGCCGTCGGGCTGAGCGCCTTGTAGAAAAGATGCTGTTCGTTGAACAGGTTGCGCGTCCAGAAGGCGAAGCTCAATTTCGCGTCGCCATAGCCAAGGTCGATGTCGCCGACCGACAGGCGGCTGTTCACGATGAACGACTTCTCGCCCTTGGGCTGATAGACGTTCGCCGCATCGTTGACACCGCGATAGACCGGGTCGTTGCCATTGGCGTAGAAGCCGGAGTCGTAATTGCCGTCCACATGCGCCCGCAGCGTGAAGCCGCCCAGCGGCAGTTCGTAATCCACTGCGCCGCTGGCCGAATATTTGGGCGTATAGGTCTGATAGATGGGCACCGCGATCGTGCTGACCACCCCGGCGGCGTTGGGATAGGGGTTCACCGTCGCGGGGATGTTCACATATTGATAGGACCAGCTACCAGTCAGCGTCAGCCCTTCCAGCGGGTTGACGGTCAGTTCCGCCTCGATGCCGTGCACGCCGCCGGTGCCGGGGGCGTTGAAGGTCGATGTGGTGGTACGCGTCGTCCGCACGCCGCCGGTTTCATAGGGGCGCTGGAAGTCGACCTGAATATCCTTGTAGCTGCCCGCGTAGCCCGCAATGTTGAAACGGGCGTGATTGTCGAAAAACTCCGTCTTCGCGCCGATTTCGAAGATCGACACGGTTTCAGGATTGAACGCATCGTAATTTTGCGAGCGGCTGTTGGCGCCGCCGGATTTGTAACCTGTGCTCCACTTGCCATAGACATGGACGTCCTTCGACAGATCGATCGCCAGATTGACCATCGGGTCGACGCGCGACCAGCTTGCGTCCAGCCCGATCGGCCCGACCGTGCCATCGCGATCCACCGGCAGCGCATTGTTCACGATCGTCAACTGCCCATGCTTGCTGTCCTTGCTCCAGCGCAGGCCGCCGGTCAGGTGGATCGCGTCGTCGAACATATCCGGCGTCCAGGTCGCCTGCCCGAAAGCACCGATGCTCTTGGTCTTCACATGGCTTTCGCGGTCGATCGCCTGCGCGCCATAATCGATCTGGCGCAGGACATAGGCCGACCCCGCGGCGTTGGTGAACTGGCTGGTGTAGAAGGCCTGCGCATTGTCATGCACCTTCTCCTGATAATAAAGCGCGCCTGCGACATATTTGATGCGGCCGACTTCGCCGATCGCCTGGAATTCCTGGCTCCACTGGTTCTGATCGAACATCGCCAGGCTGTAGCGGGCGAACTGCATGCCCGTGAAGCCGCCCGCCGTGTTGGCCGCCAGCGCCGCCGCCGTCGCCGACATGCCGGTGGAGGCGGAGCCATTGTCCCACTGGCTCTGGCTCAGCTTGCGATAGGAACTGATCGACTTCAGCGTCAGGTCGTCGGACGCCTGCCATTCCATCGTCAGGCGATGGCCATGCACCTTGCCCACGCTGGGCTGCTGCGGCACGCCGACATTGGCGGTGCGCACTCGGTCGGGCTGCACCGTGCCCAGCGCGGCCTGCGTGTTCGTGCCCGCAGCGACCAGATTGAGGTAGAGCGAGGTCGATTCATCCTTCGAAATATCGAAGCTGTAATCGGCGCTGAAGGTCGAGGACGGCGTCCACAGCCCTTCGACATGCAGGCCCTGCTTGTCATATTGGTTGAAGCCCTCCGCGCTGGACAGCGGGTTCTTCACCAGCGGATCGCGATGGGCGACCACGCCGTCGATCTTCAGCGCGATATTGTTGAACGAGGGCAGGTCCAGATGCATCTCGCCTTTGTAGCTGCCGAAATTGCCGACGCCGCCGGTGGCGTTCATGTGAAATTCGCCGGTCGGCTTCTTCGTCACGATGTTCACCGCGCCGCCTTCGGTGTTGCGGCCGAACAGCGTGCCCTGCGGGCCTTTCAATACTTCGATATTCTCGATGTCGAACAGCGCCGTGCCCAGACCCTGCGCCCGGCCCAGATAGACGCCGTCGATATAGACGCCCACGCCCTGATCGCGCGCGGGCTGGTTGCCGTCGGACAGCACGCCGATGCCGCGGATGTTGACGATCAGCGCGCTGTTGCGCGAATAGAAGGGCGCGACCTTCAGCGAGGGGATGGCGCCGTCGCCCAGATCGACCAGCGAGGTGACGTGGCGGTTGATCAGATCGTCGGTGCGCATCACCGACATGGAAATCGGCGTTTCCTGAAGATTCTCCTTCCGTTTCTGCGCGGTCACGACGATCGGGGTCAGTCCGGCGTCGTCCTCGATCGCCGTCGCGGCCGGGGCGGTTTCCTGCGCCATGGCGTTCGCCCCCTGACAGGAAACGAGCAGGACAAATATATAGGCAGTCGTCGACAGCCAGCTATGCTGGTGCATCATGGATGGTCCCCCAGGGATGAGATTGTCCTCGCTTGCTGCGAGGTTCGGGGGGCCGGATAAGTGCGCTATGTTTCGCTAATGCGAATGTTGGGTTTCGACTTTGTGACCATGAAGATTAATTGATGGGGCGGCGGGAGCTTCGGTTTCTGTTGTCCTATCGTTGCATCCCGCATCGTCCTGTGACGGCAGCTCAGTCGATCCCCATCATCCGCCGGTTCAGCGCCCGATCCGCTCCACCTGCGGCAAAGTCATCGAAGGCACGTTCCGTCACCGGGATGATGTGCCGCTGGATGAAGGGCGCCCCCTCCGCAGCGCCCACTTCNGGATGCCTGAGCGCGCATTCCCACTCCAGCACGGCCCAGCCGGGGNAATCATGCTGCGCCATCTTCGAAAAAATGCCCGCGAAATCGACCTGCCCGTCGCCCNGCGACCGAAAGCGCCCCGATGAACGCACCCGGACCGCCGCCCACCATGCCCATCTTCAGCTTCGTNATGCCGTCTCTCCTTATCGAACCGCTCTGACCGATCGGCCCGTTGCGAACAGATGATTTGCTTTTGTCGAAATCCATTCATGAAATTCATGGAAGAATATCTGTGGAAAAGACGATTTTGGCGATGGACGATGCGCCTCCTCTGCCGCTACCCGCCGCGCGATGAGCATCATAGCAACCATCATGAATAGCGCCACAGGGCAGCCGATCCAGAAAATGACCTTTGGCCGCATGCCCAAGCCATGGGTCACATTCCATCTGGAAAATGGCGAGCGGGTCACGGCCGATCGCGTGCATGTGGGCAAGCCCGCGCCCGGAAAATTCGTCGCGCCGGTGGAGGTGTGGGTCACGCCCAAGGCGTAGAAGCCGATACCGCCAGCGTCCTTCCGGGTCGATTGGCGGTTAACCCTATTGCGTTTTTTTCCGGCTGGTGCATCATTCGACGGACCGAGTTGATTCAAAAATCAGCCGGGACGGTATGAGGGCAGTGGCCATGAATGTTTTGACATGGGGCATGGACTGGATTTGCCGAATCTATGCGCCGACGGCGGAGGATCAGTCGCACCTGTGCATGTGCCGGCGCGATGCCGCATCGTCGGTCGCCACCGCCCGGCATGATGCGTCGATGGCCGAACATGCCGCCGGGAAGGATAAGGCGGAACCCGAAATCCGGCTGCACTGACCGGCCTTTCCGCTCCATCCTGTCTCCCCCGACTTCTAGAGCCTTTTGGTTGCCGTGGTTTCTTAACCAGCGATCGATGCCGATCGCCTGGAAATCGCTCTAGACGCTGCTGTCGCGCACCGTCTCCATCGCGATAAAGGTGGATGTGCTTTCGACATGCGGCAGGCTGGATATTTTCTCCCCCAGCACGATGCGATAGCGGCGGATGTCGGGGGTGCGCACCTTCAACAGATAATCGAAACTGCTGGCGATCATATGGCATTCCTCCACCTCCGCGATCCTGCGGACGGCGGCGTTGAATTCCTCCAGTGACTTTTCGCGCGTGTCGGACAGCTTCACTTCGGTGAAGGCGATATGGTCCAGCCCCAGCTTGGCCGAATCCACCATGGCGCGAAAGCCGGTGATGACCCGCGCATCGATCAGCCTGCGCAGCCGCACCTGACAGGGCGTTTTGGAAAGCCCCACTTTCTGCGCCAGATCGGTCACGGTCATCCGGCCATCTTCCACCAGCGCGGCGATGATCCTGCGGTCGAAATCATCCAGATCGACTGTAGAGGGCGAATTTTCCATGCATATCGATTAGCGGATGCTAAAAATAAAGTCGATCCGACATTTCAAGGGGCGAAAATAGGGCGGATCGACTTTACCATTCGACGCTATCATGGGTCATGACCCCTCCACTGCCCTTCGCCGCCTTCGCGCCGCCGATCCGCCCGCAAAGCCCCCTGCGTCAGGCGATCACCGCCGCCTGTCGCCGGGACGAGCGACAGTGCCTTGCTCCCTTGCTGGACGCCGCGACGCTGGATGCGCCGACGAAGGCGGCCGTGCGCGACACGACGCGGCGGCTGGTCACGACCCTGCGCGCCCAGCGCAAGGGCACGGGCGTGGAGGGGCTGGTGCGCGAATATGCCCTGTCCAGCGAGGAAGGCGTGGCGCTGATGTGTCTGGCCGAAGCACTGCTGCGCATCCCCGACACCGCC
>Ga0065704_10071404_pt1 | contig 11314 bp, 9 predicted proteins | sample SwiRhicommuniRL2_FD_59091 | JGI IMG/M metagenome (GOLD analysis project Ga0065704, IMG submission 59091) | Switchgrass rhizosphere bacterial communities from Rose Lake, Michigan, USA - RL2 v2 (version 2) | ecosystem: Host-associated > Plants > Roots > Rhizosphere > Soil | place: East Lansing, MI | reverse complement strand
GAACTGGACGCGGCGCAACAGGCGGCGAACCAGATGCCCGACGACCCGCCGCACCGGCTGAGTGCAGCGCAGCGGCTGGTGGCCGACGGCGCCGATAAACCGTTTCTTGCCTTGAGCTTCAGTGATGCCCGACACGGCATCATCGTCGGTGCCTATGGCTTGGCGATGCGCACCGATGACGCCGGTGAGCATTGGTCCTCATTGATGGGCCATATGCCTAACGATCAGGGCCTGCACCTTTACGCGGTGGCGCGTTCCGGCCAAACGTTGTACATGGCCGGCGAACAGGGTTTGCTGCTGCGCTCGGTAGACGGTGGGGCGCATTTCACGCGCCTGGCCAGCCCCTACGAAGGCAGCTATTTCAGCCTGACCATGCAGGCCGATGGCGCGGTGCTCGCAGGCGGGCTGCGTGGCAAGGTTTTTCGCTCGCGCGACCAGGGCGAAAACTTTGTGGCGTTGAGCAATCCCGCGCCGGTGTCCCTGGGTTCGGCGACTCACATCGGCACACAGACGATGTGGGTCAACCAGGCGGGCGAACTGCTGCGTGTGGAAGATGACGGCTCAGTGCTGCAGCCCTTGGTGACGCATGCCGGTCCGCCGTTGAACAAAGTGGTCGATGCGCCGGACGGCACGCTGATTGGCGTGGGGTTTGCGGGGGTGTCGCGCTTGCCGTTGCCCGTCCTGGACCGCTCGCCGCTCCCCTCCGCAAACGCCGTACTGGAGTAATGGATGAACGTCAATACGCCTCATCTGGACCAACCACTTGTCAGTCGCCTGGCCGATTTCGATCAGCGCTCCGGCTCGCTGCTGGAACGGGCATTGTTCAACCATCGCCGTGTGGTTCTGCTGGTTTGCCTGGTGATTACCGCACTGTTGGGCTGGCAGACGACCCGCCTGGAACTCAATGCCAGCTTTGAAAAAATGATCCCGGTGGATCATCCCTACATCGTCAATTACCTGGAAAATCGCCAACAGTTGTCCGGCCTCGGCAATGCCGTACGAATCGCCGTGGAGAACAAAACCGGCACGATCTACGACGCGCACTACATGGCGCAACTGCAAAAGCTCAACGACCAGGTGTACCTGCTGCCTGGCGTCGACAGGGCCTTCATGAAGTCGCTGTGGACACCGGCAACGCGCTGGGTTGGAGTGACCGAGGAGGGGTTGGAGGGCGGGCCGGTGGTGCCCGATGGCTACAACGGCGAAGACGCCAGCCTTGCTGCGCTCAAGCGCAATGTGGAACGTTCCAATGAGCTCGGCCAGCTGGTTGCTTTCGACCAACGCTCGAGCGTGATCTACGTGCCCTTGCTGGCCACCACCGCCGACGGCCAGCCGCTGGATTACACGCGCCTGTCGCAGCAGTTGGAGCAACTGCGCCAACAGTACCAAAGCGACACACTGGGCATTCACATCACCGGCTTCGCCAAGGTGATGGGGGACCTGATCGACGGGCTCAGGCAGATCCTGGTGTTCTTCGCCGCAGCGCTGATCATTACCACCGCTGTGCTGTACTGGTTTACCCGCTGCCTGCGCAGCACGTCACTGGTGGTGTGTTGTTCGTTGATCGCGGTGGTGTGGCAGCTGGGGCTGTTGCCACTGCTCGGTTATAAACTCGACCCGTATTCGGTGCTGGTGCCCTTTCTGGTGTTCGCCATCGGCATGAGCCACGGCGCGCAGAAGATGAACGGGATCATGCAAGACATCGGCCGGGGTGTGCACAGGCAGATCGCGGCGCGTTATACCTTTCGCCGCCTGTTCCTGGCCGGTTTAACGGCGTTGTTGTGCGACGCCGTGGGCTTTGCCGTGCTGATGCTGATCAAGATCCAGGTGATCCAGGACCTGGCGATGATCGCCAGCATTGGTGTGGCCGTGCTGATCTTTACCAACCTTATTCTGCTGCCGATCCTGCTGTCGTTCATCGGCGTCAGCCCGGCTGCGGCGTTGCGCAGTCTCAAGAGCGAGCACGTGGCGCAGAGCAGTGGAGAAAAGCACGCGGTATGGCGCTTCCTGGATCTGTTCACACAACGCAAATGGGCCACGGTCGGGATTGCCGTGGCGGCGGTGTTAGCCATCGGCGGCTACAAGGTCAGTGAACACCTTAAAATCGGCGACCTTGATCCCGGTGCCCCCGAGTTGCGTGCCGACTCGCGCTACAACCAGGACAACGCGTTCATGACGGGGCACTACGGCGCCAGCAGCGATGTGTTCGCGATCATGGTGAAGACGCCGGTCGGTGCCTGTTCCGACTACGACACCTTGCGCCGTGTCGACAATCTGGACTGGCAACTGCGCGGGCTTGAAGGTGTCGATTCGACAAACTCGCTGGCCCTGCTGAACCGGCGCGTGCTGGTCGGCCTGAGCGAGGGCAATCCCAAGTGGTATGAGCTGCTGAACAATCAGGCCACGCTGAACATGGTGACGGCGGGGGCACCGCGGGGGTTATACAACGAAGACTGCAGCCTGCTGACCGTGTACGCCTATCTCTCCGATCACAAGGCCGACACCCTGGGCCGGGTGGTCGATACCGTGGAGCGCTTTGCCCGCGACAATGACAGCGACCAAGCGCGCTTCCTGCTCGCGGCGGGCAATGCCGGCATTGAAGCGGCCACCAATATTGTCGTCAAACAGGCCAGTCGCGAGATGCTCTGGTGGGTGTACGGCGCCGTCATCCTCTTGTGCCTGGCCACCTTTCGCTCGTGGCGCGCGGTGCTGTGCGCCGTGTTGCCACTGATGCTCACCTCGGTCTTGTGCGAGGCCTTGATGGTCGCCCTGGGCATTGGCGTGAAGGTCGCCACATTGCCGGTGATTGCGCTGGGCGTGGGCATTGGCGTGGATTACGCGCTGTACATGATGAGTATCGTCCTGGCCCGTCTGCGCCTCGGTGAAAGCCTGTCTCAGGCGTATTACCACGCGCTGCTGTTCACCGGGAAAGTCGTGATGCTGACCGGGGTCACTCTGGCTATCGGTGTCGGTACCTGGGTGCTGTCGCCCATCAAGTTCCAGGCGGACATGGGCATTCTGCTGGCGTTCATGTTCGTGTTGAACATGGCCGGCGCGCTGATCCTGTTACCGGCGCTGGCTTACTTCTTATTGCCTGTCAGGCACCAGGCACAAAGGCAACAACCGACCGTGCCGTTTTCCAGCGTCGAGGTGAAGCTCGACACATCGACGGTGCACCGCGTGATCTCCAACAACTACAAAGAGGTGGTCAATGAACGCTGAACGCAGCGCAGGTCTTGCGCAAACCTTATTGCTGCTGGCGGGCAGTTGTCTGCCGGTGCTGGGCGCCGTTCTGCTGGCGCCCGTGCTGCCGAGCATGCAGGCGCACTTTACCGATACGCCGGGTGCCGCCGTACTGGTGATCATCGCCCTGACGCTTCCGGCGCTGATGATTGCGCTGCTGGCGCCGGTCGCCGGAATCCTTGCCGACCGCATCGGGCGCCGGCCGCTGTTGTTGGGTGCGATGGTGCTCTACAGCGTGTGCGGGTTGTTGCCGATCTGGCTGGAATCGCTGCCCGCGATCGTCGCCAGTCGGGCCGGCATCGGCTTGGCGGAAGCCGCCATCATGACCTGCTGTACCGCCCTGATGGGCGACTACTACAGCGGTGCGCGGCGTGAACGCCTGTTCGCCTTGCAAATGGTGGCGACGTCACTCTCGGCCACCATTTTCATCGCCCTGGGCGGTGTGCTCGGCGAGCACGGCTGGCGTGCGCCGTTCGGCCTGTACGCCGTTGGGCTGTTGATGCTGCCCTTGATGGCTTACTGGTTATGGGAACCGCAGACAGCGACCGCAGCGCAGGGCACCCCGTCGGTCACCCATGTGTTTCCCTGGGGCAAGCTGGCCCCGGCGTACTTCCTGGCGGCGATGGCAGGCATCAGCCTGTTCGTGGTGCCGGTCCAAAGCACCCATCTGCTCAACCTGCTGCATATCGACTCCCCGCAACAGATCGGCATGACCATGGGCGCCAATCAACTCGGTGTGCTGTTGGGCTCCCTCGCGTTTCCGTTGCTGGCGCGCCGACCCACTCAATACCTGATGGCGCTGGCTTTTATCCTCGCAGGCTTGGGCGGCTGGTTAATGGCGGTTGCCTCCACGCATGTGCAGTTGGTCATTGCCGTGACGATCAACGGCCTGGGCGTGGGCATGATGATCCCGACCCTGCTCACCTGGATCATGAACCAGGTGACGTTCAGCCAACGCGGGCATGCGGCGGGTGGTTTTACCTCGGCGTTTTTCGCCGGTGAATTCGCCAGCCCCCTGGTGGTGCTGGCCGTCGTTGGGGGCGCCAAGGTCGAGCTGACGACAGCGCTGCTGATACTGGCCACCGCGCAGGCCTTGATTGCGCTGGCATGTATCGCGGCGGGCGTCAGAGCGCGGCGAACCCTGGCGAATTGACCTTTGACTGATGGAGTCTGAACCGATGCAAGCACTTCCCGATTTCATACGCGTGGTCACCGACCACGATAGCGATGGCCTGGCGCAAATAGCCTCCAAAGCAGCGCCGCCGAACAGCTTCCCGCTCAAGGCCGTCCCAGGCACGGTGTTCCATGAAGTGTGGAGCAGCACCGACAGCCCGGCATTGCTGGACAGCGGCGATGATCCAACCGCCAAACCGCTGCAACTGAGCCCCTCGGCCCTGGGCAGCCTGATTCGCGTGGTGGATATACCGCCCGACAGTGTGCAGAACCACGTCAGTGAAGAGGCAGTCGCTGCGGCCTTTGCCGAGATCGGCGAGGCGAGGGCGGGCACCGCTAAAGCGGATTCGCGGCATAAATTGATGCACCGCACCGAGACCCTGGACTACGGGGTCGTCACCGAGGGCGAAGTCTGGCTGGTGCTGGACACCGAAGAGGTGCGCCTTTGCCGTGGCGATATCGTCGTACAGCGCGGCACCAATCATGCCTGGAGCAACCGCACCGAACAGATGGCACGCATGGTGTTCGTCCTGCTCGATGGCCGCTACAGCGCAGAATTGGCCGCCGTTTCGGGAGCTCAATCATGAAGCTGGCCACCCTCAAAAGCGCTGAGCTTGACGGTCGTCTGGTGGTGGTCTCGCGGGATCTGCGCCGCGCCGTCGACGTCGGCCATATCGCCTTTACGATGCAGCAGGCCATTGATCGATGGGATGCCGTCGAGCCCGTCCTGCAGCGTATGTATCACGACCTGAACGAGGGCCGGGTTAGCGTAGCGTTCGACTTCGTTCCGGTACAGGCCGCCGCGCCCTTGCCGCGCACTTACCAATGGCTGGACGGCTCGTCTTTTCTCAGCCATGGCGAACTGATGCAGAAGGCGTTCCTCCTTGACCCGATCGAAAATGTCGAGAGCATTGCGCTGATCTACCAGGGCGCAGGCGATGATTTCCTGGGTTCGCGTGACGACATTATGCTCCCCAGCGAGCAGCACGGTATCGACTTCGAAGGTGAATTTGCGGTGCTGCTCGACGAGGTGCCCATGGGCTGCAAGGCCGTCGATGCGATGGCGCATATCAAGCTGATCCTGCAAGTTAACGATGTGAGCCTGAGGGCATTGGCACCGCGCGAGATGAAAACCGGCTTCGGTTTTCTCCAGGCCAAGCCGTCGTCCAGTTTCGCCGCTGTCGCGGTTACGCCGGACGAGCTGGGTGATGCCTGGCATGACGGGCGAGTGCACTTGCCTCTCCAGATTGAATGGAACGGTGAATGGTTCGGCAACCCCCATGGCGGCGCGATGCACTTCGGCTTTCACCAACTGATTGCCCATGCCGCGCTGACACGTCGCCTGGGCGCGGGCACGTTGTTGGGCTCCGGCACCGTCTCCAATGCCGACCGCAGCGTAGGCTCGGCGTGTATTTCCGAACGTCGCGCGATTGAAATGATCGAGCACGGCGCAGCGCGCACCGGTTTCATGCGCTTCGGCGACCGCGTGCGCATGGAGGTACTCGACAGTGACGGACAGTCGCTGTTCGGTGGGATCGATCAGTGCGTAGTGCCAGGCACCTGTTGAGGAGCGAGATCATGCGTGTGTTAGTGACAGGAGCCAACGGCTTCATCGGCCGCAGCCTGGCCCTGCGCCTGCTGGAGACAGGCTCATTGCGCGGCAAGCCGATCAGTTCGATCATCCTTCTGGATAAAGTCTTGAGCGACTTTCCCAAGGATCCCAGGCTGCGCTGCAGCAGCGGCAATATCGGTGACGCTGCGCTGCTTCGGCGGGCCATGGCCGACGGTATAGATGTGGTGTTTCACTTGGTCAGTATCCCGGGGGGAGCGGCTGAGCAGCACTATTCATCGGGCTATCAGGTCAACTTGCTGGCAAGCCTGGAGTTGCTTGACCAGTTGCGCGAACAGCCTGGTGCGCCGGTGCTGGTGTATGCCAGCAGCGTGGCGGTGTACGGGGGCGACCTGCCGGAGCGCATGGATGAGCGTGCTGTGCCCCGCCCGCAGTTGAGTTACGGCACGCACAAAGTGATGGTGGAAATGGCGCTCAATGATCTTGTTCGCCGAGGCGAGGTGGACGGTCGTGCTGTGCGCCTGCCGGGTATTGTCGCGCGTCCCCGTGAACCCAATGGCCTGCGTTCGGCTTTCATGAGCGATCTGCTGCACGCTTTCGCTGAAGGCCAGCCGTATTGTTGCCCGGTTTCGCCGCAGGCGCAGGCCTGGTGGATGTCCGTGAAGTGTTGCGTGGATAACCTGCTGCGGGCCGCCGAACTGCCGGCCGCCGAGCTTGGCGAGTCACGTGTCTGGCAATTACCGCTGCTGCACCTGTCGATTGCCCAGGTCATCGATGCGCTGGCCGCTGCCTACGGCCAGGAGCGCCGCGCGTTGATCAGCTTCGCGCCGGATGCTGGGCTGGAAGCGTTGTTCGGCAATTTCCCTGCGATGAAAACCCCCCAATCCCGTGCCCTTGGCTTTCGTCATGACGGCTCTGCCGGCGCCTTGATACGTAACAGTTTGAACGCTGCTCTCCCAACGCGCCGTGCGCGTGGGCGGGTGGCGCTGGGAGTGAACTGACATGCAATCAACTAAACGCCGTCTGGTAGACCTGTCCGTGACTCTGGACAACAATCCCTACACTGATCCACCGCCATTGCTGCCAAAAATCGACTACATGGACCATCAGCAAGGCTGGCCGGAGATGGCCGCAATGTTTCCCGGCCTGTCCAAGGAACAGCTGCCTGGCAATGAGTCCTGGGCCGCTGAACGCCTGCAGATCACGACTCACAGCGGCACGCATATGGATGCTCCCTGGCATTACGCCTCGACAACCGATGGCGGCAAGCCGGCTTTCGGCATCGACGAGCTGCCGTTGGACTGGTGCCTGCAACCCGGCGTGAAGCTGGATTTTCGTCATTTACCGGATGGCCACGTGGTCAGTGCCGCCGAAGTGCAAGCTGAGTTGGCGCGCATCGATTACGTGCTACAGCCGCTGGACATTGTCTTGGTCAACACACGCGCCGGTGCGTTGTTTGGCCAGCCGGGCTATCTGGATGCCGGGGTAGGCATTGGCCGCGAAGCCACATTGTTTCTGCTGGAGCACGGCGTGCGCGTGGTCGGCACCGATGCCTGGAGCTGGGATGCGCCATTCAAGTACACCCGTGAACGTTTTGCGGCGACAGGCGACGCCTCGATCATCTGGGAAGGACACAAGGCCGGGCGCGACATCGGTTACGGTCAGATGGAGAAATTGGCCAACCTGGAATGCTTGCCGGCCCATGGTTTCCTGGTGTCCTGTTTCCCCTACAAGATCCGGCACGCCTCGGCTGGTTTTGTCCGCGCCGTGGCGATTTTCGAGGAATGAGCATGCCTGCGGACGATGGAAAAAAACGCGCCAGCCTTTCTCAGCGGCTTGAGACTCTGCTCTCAACACACATTCTTGAGGGGCGACTGCGTGGCGGTGAACAGTTACCCACCGAAGCGGCCATCATGCTTGAGCATGGCGTCAGCAGGACGGTAGTGCGCGAGGCAATGTCCCGTCTGCAAGCCGCTGGAATGGTTGAGACACGCCATGGTATCGGGACTTTTGTGCGGGGCAGTGCGCTGTCGCTGGAGACCTTCATCGACCCGGCCACGATCGGCATTGTCAATGATTCACTGGCGATCATGGAGTTTCGGATCGGTCTTGAGGTAGAAGCCGCCGGGCTCGCCGCTCAACGACGTACCCCCGAGCATTTGAGCGAGTTGCGCGCGGTTCTCGATCAGCTTGAGCATCCTGCAGTCAGTGTCAATGAGCGGGCAGCGTTGGATTTTCAGTTCCATTTGAGCGTTGCGCAGGCGACGGGTAATCACTACATCGCCAACACCCTGCTCAACCTGGGCGTGGTCATCATCCCGCGCAGTCGACTGGATTCTGCGGGGCTGTTTCACGATGAGCCTGTGCACTACGAACAGCGTATGCAAAGCGAGCACGAACAGATTTACCAGGCAATCCTTAATCAGGACGCGGAATACGCGCGCGCGGCCATGCGCCTGCATCTTCAGGACAGTCGCGAGTATCTGCATCAGGCCCGCAATGAGCTGATGACATGACCAATAATAATAACATTCAAGGTGCCCAGGTGCCTGAAACGGCCTCGCAGTATCCCGCCACCGCGCTAACGATCATTGATCCTCGATGGATATTGTTTGTACGCGTCGCGGCGGCTGGAAGTCTGAGCAAAGCCGCCGTTTTATTGGATATGCCCCAGTCCATGGTGAGTCGAAATATCGCTCAGCTCGAATCACAATGTGGCGAGCGGTTGTTTCATCGTACTGGCCGTGGGGTTGTGCTGACTGAGTTTGGGGAGCAGTTGCTGCCGTGTGTTTCGAATCTTCTTGCGGACGCCGAAGGGCTGGCTGATGACATTCGAACCCGGCGCGGCAAGCCGGTGGGGGAGGTGGTCGTAGGGATGCTGCCTTCAGCGGTGCGTCGGTTTGCCGGTACGCTGTTTGCGGCGGTGCAAGCCCAGATGCCGGGCGTGAGGTTGCACCTGATCGAGGGCGCGAGTGCGCAACTTGAGGAGCAGTTGCAGGATGGACGTCTCGATATGGCGCTGGTGCTGCGCGAGAATGAAGCGAGCATTGGCGAGGCGTATCTACTGGCCAGGTTGCCGCTGCATTTGATCGGGCCCGCCAGCGATCCAGTCCTCGCTGAGCGGGATATTGCGTTAAAGCAGTTATCCGGATTGCCACTGGTGGTGCCGGGCCGCCCGCATCTGTTGAGGGCCAGGCTCGATCACCTGGCAATCGAGCATCTCATGGAGTTGCGCGTTGCCGTGGAGGCTGACTCCGTCCAACTCCAGTACGAAGTCGTTGCGGCAGGCGGAGGTTATGCGATTGCCTCTGTGCTACCGGGCTCGCTGGATCAACGCCTGGTTTCAGCGTGCATTGTCGAGCCGGTGCTTGAGCGATTTGTCGTGCTGGTCGAATCTCCCCGCCGTCCTGTGACCCGTGCCTCCCGTGAGGTGCGTCGGTTGATCTGTAATCTGGCCATGCCATCGATTTGAGCGATAGCTGCTTTCAATTCCGCGCAGTATCCGGCGTGGCGCGCGCCTCGTAGGGTGTCAGTCAATCAATGGCTGATACCCGATTGCGAGGTTAGCGATATGCATGACTCCCCAGTGAACCCAGTAGTTGCCTCGACGCTTTTTCTCAGCGACGCCGATGTCGCCTCGCTCGTCGATTGGAGCGAAGCCGTCGCCGCGCTTGCCGAGGCGTATGCCTGCCCTACAACGGATGCCATGGTGCCGCCTCGTTCCATGGCACGGGGCGATGGGATCTGGCTGCGCAGTTTGACGGCTGTTCCTCCTGCTGGCGGCCACATGGGCTGCAAGTTGATTGCGGCCTCCATGCGGGCGCGCTGCGCCAGCTATCTGATCGCGTTGTTCAATCAACAAACCATGGCCCTCAGTGCGTTAATCGACGGCAATCGAGTGACGGGGTTGCGCACGGCTGCAACGGCCGCACTGGCGGTGGATTTGCTGGCGCCTCAGCGGCCCCTGCGGGTCGGTGTGATTGGTGCGGGGTTTGAAGCGCGTGGCGCGCTTGACTGCCTTAAGTCGGTGCGCGATGTAGCCCGTGTCAGGGTGTTCAGTCCAACGCCCGCGAGCCGTGAGCGTTTTGCCGAAAGCTTTAGGCATGTGCTGGATATCCAAGCGGTCAGCAGTGCACGAGAGGCGGTACAGGACTGCGATGTGGTGATTTGTGCCGCACGCAGCCGTGACGAGTCTCCCGTATTGTTGGGGGAGTGGTTGCCTGCGGGCGTTACGGTCGTTTCATTGGGTTCCACCTTGCCTGAGCAACGGGAGGTTGACCAGGTCACGATGGATCGAGCCGTGTGCATTGTCGCCGATATGCCGCAGGAGGTGCTTCACGATACAGGTGACGCCATTGCCGCGATCAGTGCCGGCGTGTATGTCGCCGACAAATTGGTAGCGCTGTCGGACCTGGTAGCGGGCCGTGTGAATCCGCGCCAAAACGACAGCGACATCGTTCTCTACAAGTCAGTTGGCTCAGCGCTGCAGGATGTTGTCATTGCACAAGCGCTTTACGAACGCGCCAGGCAACAAGGCCTCGGTATCGAGCTGCCTGCCAGCATTATCCCGGTCTCGAAATAAACCCTCCACTGTTCAAAGGAAGTCATCATGGCTACTTACAAGAAAGCTGATGCCCGCGCCTGGGCCCGTGAAAACCTGGTAGGCTGCTCGGCTGTCACCATCCCAAGTTTCAGCGCCGACCTCAAGCAGCTCAATGAGCGTGGCATACGCCACGACATCGAGCATACGGTGGGGCTGGGTTACAGCAGCACATTGCTCTGCAGCGAGCTGGCGATCTCGCCCCAGGAAAACGCTCAATTCACCGCCTGGGCGCGTGAGTCGGGCAAAGACCTGATCCTGTTCTTTCACGCGGCGTTCGGCACGCTCGCAGAGAATATCGAGGCGGTAAAGCTCGCCGAGAAAGCCGGTGTAGACATCGTCTTGCTCTCCTACCCACCGCAGTTCTGGCCGACCAGCGAGCAGGAAATCTACGACTACACCAAGTCATTCTGCGATGCGACGGACCTTGCCGTCATGCTCTTCCCGATTCCGCTATGGGGCTTTGAGCGCGTGCATCCGGCGGGTATGTCGCTCGAGCTGGTCCGTCGCCTGTTGGCAGATTGTCCGAATATCGCGGCGATCAAATCGGAGCAAGGGTTTCCACTGCCGGCTGGCATTTGCGAGATGTACTACCACTTCCGTGATCAGGTGGTGATCAGTTGCCCGATCGAAGGGGATGCCATTCCCTTGATGAGCCTGATGAAACTGCAGTTTTCCGGCACCAGCAACACCGCCTGGATGAGCGACTACTACCCGAAAGCGTTCGA
>Ga0065704_10001199_pt1 | contig 11318 bp, 9 predicted proteins | sample SwiRhicommuniRL2_FD_59091 | JGI IMG/M metagenome (GOLD analysis project Ga0065704, IMG submission 59091) | Switchgrass rhizosphere bacterial communities from Rose Lake, Michigan, USA - RL2 v2 (version 2) | ecosystem: Host-associated > Plants > Roots > Rhizosphere > Soil | place: East Lansing, MI | reverse complement strand
GAAGAAGAACCCGCGGTGTTCGGCGACCGGCTCGATCGCGAGCCGCGTCGGGTGGCGTTCGGCGCTCGTGGTGTCGGCCACGGCGAACTCGATCCGGCCTGCGAGCACCTCGCGTGCGAGGGCGTCGAAATCACTGGTCTCCACGTGCACGCGCAGGCGCGAGTTCGCCGACGCCATGCGCCCGAGCGCGGCGCCGAGCGGCAGTTCCGCGGCAAACAGGTCGGTGCCGAAATGAAGCTCAGGCGCCTGCAGCCCGGCGAGTTCCTCGAGGTCGCGCGTGAAGTCGCGGGCCTGGGTGAAGATGCGCGTGGCATGGTCGAGCATGAGCCGCCCGGCCTCGCCGGGCTTGAGCGCACGCGTGGCCTTGTCGACGAGCTTCGTGCTGAGGCCGGACGAATCGAGCGCGAGCACCCGACGCGCGAGCGTCTCGGGGTCGAGGCCGAGTGTCCGGGCGACCCGCGCGAGGTCCGCGGCCGGGACCATTGCGACGAGGTCGAGCAATCCTGGCTTTTTCCCCATGCCCGGCAACGCTAACAGAGGCCGGTCGTGCTGCCCAGACGTGGAAGTGCCTCGGTCGCGGGCGGCCGGGGTGGACGGGGCGTATGATGCCGCGGTGACGCCGCAGTCTGCTCCCCGCACCCTGTTGATCACCGGCGCATCGGTCGGCATCGGTGCCGCCCTCGCGCTGGAATTCGCACGACGCGGCTACGGCCTGGCACTCGCCGCACGTCGAGTCGAGAAGCTCGAGGCGATGTTGCCCGTGTTGCGTGCGGCCGGCGCCGCCAACGCCATCGCAATCCCGCTCGACGTGGCCGACACGGACGCCATCGCGCCCGCGGTGCAACGCGCCGCGCTCGCACTCGGTCGTCTCGACGTCGTCGTGGCCAACGCCGGTGTCGCCCACGTCACGCCGGCCGGCAAGGGACGCCTGCCGCAGATCCGCGAAACCATCGAGGTCGACCTGATCGGGGCGATCGCGACGATCGAGGCCGCACTGCCGATCCTGCGCGCGCAGGGCGGCGGCCAGGTCGTGGGCATCACCTCGGTGGCGGGGGCGAAGGGCCTGCCCGGCTTCGGCGCCTACAGCGCGAGCAAGGCCGGCCTGCACCGTTACCTGCAGAGCCTGCGCGCGGAGATGCGCGGCACCGGCATCGCGGTCACCGAACTCGCGCCGGGTTACATCGACACCGACATCAACCGCGGCCTCGGCGCGCGCCCGTTCGTGATCCCGGTCGAGCGCGGTGCCGCGATCATGGCGCGCATGATCGAACGCCGCGTCGGCATGCGCTGGGTGCCGGTGTGGCCGTGGACCGTGCTGGTGGCACTGCTCAAGCTGTTGCCGACGGCGTGGGTGGCGCCGCGTCAGAAACGAGCGTAGGCGCCCGACGCGCCGCGAGGGGGTACGTCGACGATGGATTTCGAACATTCACCGCGCGTGCGCGAACTGCAGGCGCGGCTGCAGCGGTTCATGGACGAGCAGGTCTATCCGGCCGAGCCACGCTTTTTCGCCGAAATCGCCGAGAACCGCGCCCGTGGCAACGCCTGGGTGCCGACGCGCGTCATGGAGGAACTCAAGGCCGCCGCGCGCGCCGCCGGGCTCTGGAACCTGTTCCTGCCGGAATCGGAGTACGGTGCCGGGCTGACCAACCTCGAGTACGCGCCGCTCGCGGAAATCACCGGTCGTTCGCACATCGCACCCGAGGCGCTCAACTGTTCGGCGCCCGACACCGGCAACATGGAGGTGCTGGTCCGTTACGGCGACGACGCACAAAAAAGGCGCTGGCTCGAACCGCTGCTCGCCGGTGAAATCCGCTCCGGCTTCGCGATGACCGAGCCCGCGGTGGCCTCGTCCGACGCCACCAACATCGGCGCGAGCATCGTGCGCGACGGCGACGACTACGTGATCAACGGCCGCAAGTGGTGGACGTCGGGCGCGTCCGACCCGCGCTGCAAGGTCCTGATCTTCATGGGCAAGACGAGCCCGGACCATCCGGACCGGCACCGCCAGCAGTCGATGGTCCTCGTGCCGATGGACACGCCGGGCGTCCGCGTCGTGCGCCACGTGCCCGTGTTCGGCTACCTCGACGAGCCGCACGGGCATCCGGAAGTCGACTTCGAGAACGTTCGCGTGCCGGTGTCGAACCTGCTGCTCGGCGAAGGCCGCGGCTTCGAGATCGCACAGGGCCGCCTCGGCCCGGGCCGGATCCACCATTGCATGCGTCTGCTCGGCGCGGCCGAACGTGCGCTCGAGGCGATGTGCAAACGTGCGATTTCGCGCACGGCCTTCCACAAGCGGCTGGCGGAGCAGGGCGTGTGGCGCGAGCGCATCGCGGAAGCGCGCATGCAGCTCGACCAGGCGCGGCTGCTGACGCTGCATGCAGCGTGGAAGATGGACGTGGCCGGCAACAAGGCCGCGCAGAAGGAGATCGCGATGATCAAGGTCGTCGCCCCGAACGTCGCCTGCCGGATCGTCGACGACGCGATCCAGTTGTTCGGCGGCGCGGGGGTCACCGACGATTTCGGGCTCGGCTGGGCCTATGCGTCGGCGCGCACCTTGCGCATCGCGGACGGTCCGGACGAAGTCCACCGCAACCACATCGCCAAGCTCGAGCTGGCGCACCACCTGCCGCGCTGAGGACGACGACGTGGATTTCACGGGCAAGATTGCCTTGATCACCGGCGGCGGGCGTGGCATCGGTCGGGCCCTCGGCCGCGAGCTGCGTCGGCGCGGTGCGGCCGGCATCGTCGTGGCCGACCTCGACGGCACGCTCGCGACGCAGGCCGCGGCGGACCTCGACGGTCTCGGCGTCCAGTGCGACGTCGCGAACGAGCCCGCGGTGCAGGCGGCGGTGGCCGCGGGTCTCGCGCACTACGGGCGCATCGACCTGCTGGTCTCGAACGCGGGTTTCGGCGTCGCCGAACTCGACCTCGACGACGCGCTGTCGACGCCGAACGAACTCTGGGCCCGCATGTGGCAGGTCCACGTCATGGCGCACGTGTACGCCTGTCGCGCGGTGCTGCCGGGCATGCTGGAGCGCGGCGACGGCTGCGTGCTCAACGTCGCCTCCGCGGCGGGGCTCCTGAGCCAGGTCGGCGACACCGCGTACAGCGCCACCAAGCATGCCGCGGTGGGGCTCGCGGAGTCGCTCGCGATCACCTACGCCGAACGCGGCATCCGCGTTGCGGTGGCCTGTCCGCAGTACGTCGCCACGGCCGTGACGGGGCTCGACGAGGCGCTGGCGCCCGGCACGGTGCCGGGGGTGCTCGGCGTCGACCAGGCGGCCGCCGCGATCGTCGACGGCCTCGCACGCGATCAGTTCCTGATCCTCACGCACCCGGAGGTGCTGGGGTTCCTTCAGAAAAAAGCCGCCGATTACGATCGCTGGCTCGCCGGGATGCGTCGCATCCGGGCGGGGCTGCGCACGGCCGGCGGCTTCCTCAAGGTCAAACGCCGGGGTGGGTGATGGCTGTTTGCGGCTGGTTCGGTGGCGGCGCAGCGCGCGGTGCTAGACTCGATCCGTCTGGACGGCAGAGGACATGGGGCATGCGGCAGTTGCGCGGTGAAGACGCCCAGTTCGTGTACGCGGAATCGGGACACGCCAATTCCAACATCACGCTGATCTCGATCTACGACCCCTCGACCGCGCTCGAGGGCCGGGTCCGGTTCAAGGGCTTGCTCAAGCACGTCGAGAGCCGCCTGCACCTGTCGCCGATCTTCCGCCAGAAGTTGTTGCGCGTGCCGCTCGAGCTCGACTTCCCGTACTGGATCGAGGACGAGACCTTCGACCTCGAGTACCACGTGCGTCACATCGCGCTGCCGAAGCCCGGCGACTGGCGCCAGTTCTGCATCCAGGCCTCGCGCATCCACGCGCGCCCGCTCGACCTGACGCGACCGCTCTGGGAGCTGTACCTGGTCGAGGGCCTCGATTCGCTGCTCAACCTGCCGAAGGACAGCTTCGCGCTGCTGGCCAAGATCCATCACGCCGCGATCGACTTCCGCGGCGGCGCGGAAATCATGACGCTGCTGCACGACACCACGCCGACGCCGCCGGCGCCCGAGCCCGTGGAGCCGTGGTTCCCCGAATCGCCGCCGGGGTCGATTTCGCTGCTGACACGGGCGCTGATCAACAACATCGTGCGTCCGCTCATGTTCGCCGGCCCGCTCACGCGTGCGCTCGGCAAGGTGACGCCCGCGGTGCTCGGCTCGCTCGGCGACCTCTGGTTCGGCAACGAGCGCATGCCGGTCACGCGGTTCAACTCCGAGGTGTCGCCGCACCGCGTGTTCGAGACGCGACGCTTCACGATCGACGAGTTCAAGCGCGTCCGCGCGCTCGTGCCGGGCGCGACGATCAACGACGCCGTGCTCGCCGTTTGCGGCGGCGCCCTGCGGCGCTACCTGACGGCGCACGAGGAACTGCCCGAAGGCGGGCTGGTCTCGCTCGCACCGGTGTCGGTCCGCTCGGACATCGTGGCCGAGGGTGCGCCGGGCCTGAGCCTGATGCGTGTCGCGCTCGGCACCGAGATCGAGGATCCGGTCAAGCGGCTGCGTTCGATCCAGAAGCACACGTCGTCGAAGGAAGAGATCGAGCAGGCCGTCGGTGCCAAGGAACTCACCGACTTCACCAAGCACGCCCCGGCCGCGACGCTCGCGTTGTCGGCCCGGCTGATCGCGGGTTCCACGCTCGACGGCGGCAAGCACGAACCGCTGGCCGGCTGCTCGATCATGAACGTGCCGGGCCCTGTGATCCCGTTGTACTTCGACGGCGCACGCATGACCTACTGCTCGGCAATCATGCCGATCTCGGACGGCATGGGGCTGGTCTTCGCCGTGACCAGCTACGACGGCATGGTGTTCATCTCGCTCACCTCGTGTCGCGACCAGTTGCCGGACCCCGAGTTCTTCGCGCAGTGCGTCCGCGACAGCTTCCAGGAGTTGCTGGCGCTGGCCGACCAGCCGAAGAGGCGGCGCAAGGTGGCCCGCGTGCGCAAGAGTGGCGTCAACCGGAAAAAGACGGCGGCGAAGGCGAAGCGCAAGGCGGCTTGAGCGGGGACAGCGACCGGCTCACTCCAGGTAGATCACCGCCGTGCCGCTCGCCGACACCATCAGCATGCTCGCGCCCTGGCCGAGCACCTCGTAGTCGAGGTCGATGCCGACGACGGCGTTGGCGCCGAGCGCGCGGGCCCGCTCCTGCAGTTCCTGCAATGCGATGTCACGCGCCCGCTGCAGCTCGCGTTCGTACGTGGCCGAGCGCCCGCCGACGATGTCGCGCACGCCGGCGAACAGGTCCTTGAAGATGTTGGCGCCCATGATGGCCTCGCCCGCCACTACGCCGAGGTAGCGCGCGATCTTCTTTCCGTCGATGGTGGGTGTCGTCGTCGTGATCATGCGGCACTCCGTGGGTGGCACGCGGTCGGGGCCGCGGGTCGTCCGACGCCTCAGGGCGTCACGATGTCGAACCAGAACGGGAACGTGTCGAGCAGGGCGAAGAATTCGCCGACCGCTGCCTGGCGCCCGTCCACCTTGACGTCGCCGGCCCTGATCGCGTCTTCCATCGTGACCTCGCCGAGCTGGATCCGCGTCAGCGTCGCCTTGGACAGGGTCATCGTGGCGTCCGGCGCGGCGCCGAAGCGCGGCGAATAACGCAACACTCCGTTTTCGATCGCGAGCCCGTATCGTTGCTGCAGGTCGGTGAAGTCGATGTTGAGTGCGAGTTTCCTGCCGGCCGCCCGCTCGCCGTTCAGGCGCACGCCGAGGTAGTCGAACATCATCCCGGGCGTCATCGCGCGGATCGTGTCGGGCGTCGCGGTCACGGCCCCGCCGCCCGACGGTACGCCGTTGCGGAGTTCGAACGCGCCCTGAAGGTAGACCGAGCGCCACGGGCCCGACTCGGCTTGATAGCCCATCTGCTCGTAGGTGTCGGCCAGGAGCGCACGTGCCTCGGTGTTGTCCGGATCGGCGAACACCGCGTGCTTCACGGCCATGGCGACCCACCGGTACTCGCCCTTGTCGAAGTCGGCGCGCGCTTTCTGCAGCACGGCGGCCTGGCCGCCCATGTACTCGACGTACTTGGCCGCGGCTTCCGTCGGCGGCAGTTCGTCGAGCGTCGACGGGTTCGCGTCGTAGAACCCCATGTAGCGCTGGTAGACCGCGCGCGTGTTGTGCTTGATCGTGCCGTAGTAGTCGCGGTTGTACCAGGAGTGCGCCAGTTCCGGCGGCAGCCTGATCATGTTGGAGAGTTCGAGGCCCGTGTGTCCCTCGTTCATGAGCCGCACCGACTGGTCGTGCACGTACTTGTAGAGCGCGCTCTGCTTGCGCAGGAACGTCACGATGCGTGCGTTGTCCCACATCGGCCAGTGGTGGCTGCCGAATTCGCTCTGCACGTCGTTGCCCCACAGTTCCACGGTCTCGTCGAGGTAGCGTGCCCAGACCAGTGGGTCGCGCACCTTGGCGCCGCGCAACGTCAGCACGTTGTGCAGCGTGTGGTTCGCGTTCTCGGCCATCCAGATGCTTTTGAACTGCGGGAACCAGACGTTCATTTCCGCCGGCGCCTCGGTGCCCGGCGTCATCTGGAAGACCATCTGCACGCCGTCGACGGTCATCGTCGAGCCGGTCTTGCGGATGGTGTCGGTCGGGGCGATGAGCCCCACGGTGCCCGACGACGTGGTCTGGCCGAGGCCGCCGTTGACACCGCCCTGCGCATTGCGCGGCAGCAGCGCGCCGTACATGTAGGTCGCGCGGCGTGCCATCGCGTTGCCGGCGATCACGTTCTCGCTGACCGATTCCTCGAGGAAGTGCTCGGGCGCGATGATCCTGACCTTGCCCGCCTTGACGTCGGCCTCATCGACGATGCCGCGCACCCCGCCGTAGTGATCGACGTGCGAGTGGCTGTAGACGACCGCGACGACCGGACGCCGGCCGAGGTTCTTCGTCACCAGGGCCAGTGCGGCCTGCGCGGTCTCGGCCGAGATCAGCGGGTCGCCGACGATCCAGCCGGTGTCGCCCTGGATGAACGTGATGTTCGAGAGGTCGTAGCCGCGGACCTGGTAGATGCGGTCGGCGACCTTGAACAGGCCGTGGTGCATGTTGAGCTGGGCGTTGCGCCACAGGCTCGGGTTGACAGTGTCGGGCGCGGGCGCATCCGGCCGGATGTACTTCTTGTAGGCCTCGAGGTCCCAGACCACGTTGCCCTTGGCGTTCCTGATCGTCAGCGTCGCGGGCGCCTCGATCAGGCCGCGCTTCGCGTCTTCGAAATCCTGCCGGTCGTTGAACGGCAGCGATTCGAGGACCTTGCGGTTCGCAGCAATGGTTGCGGCGGAAGCGGGTTTGGGCGCGAGCAGCGACGGGTCGTCCGTCGCCGGCGCGGCGCCGGCAGTGCCGGGCATTTGCAGGGCCGCGACCGCGAGCAACGCCGCAACGACGCGTGGCCGGAGCCGCGCCGTTCGATGCCGCCGTGTCGATCTGCCGTCCTTGTGCATGACCGCGTCCCGATGTGATGCAGTGGGCTGGCCCCTGCGGCCGACGACACGCCGCACGTCGACGTGGCGACACGATCGCGATGCCACGCCCTGCGCGGGGAGACGAAAACTACGCGGAAGTCTGGATTCAGTCCATGGTGCGGCGCAGGATGCACTGCACGCAATGCCGGGCGCCGGCGCAGGTGCCCGCGCCCGTGCGGGATTCAGCCGGGGACGGCAGCGCCCCGACGCAGGCCCTGCGGCGGGCCGAGGTAGCGTGCGGCGCGTCGATAGAGGTCGCCGACCCAGCCGTCGGGATCGAACGGCTGCCAGTCGTCCTCCGGCTGGGCCAGCCGGTTGGCGAGGATCCACATGACCGCGGCATTGAAGCCGAGGCCGACGTGGCTGCCCGGCACCCAGATGTTTTCGTGCCGGTCGTCGTCGGTGTCGTCGATGCGCGCGGAGTCGGGAGGCACGACGCCGTCGGTCATCGAAAAAAGACAGGTCGAGGGCACCGGCGGCGGGGCGCGCAGCACCTTCGCGCGCACGTTGGCCAGGTGCGCGACCGGGCCCATCGGATGCGCGAGGTAGCGATAGATCGCCTTGACCAGGAACGGCACCTGGAACTCGTTCACCGAGAAGCGCATCGGGCTGCCGAGGGACACGACGCTGCGCACGCATTCGGGCGCGGTGTGCGCGGCGTAGAACGCGTAGACGCCGCCGAGGCTCCAGCCGACCAGGCTCACCTTGCGCCGGTGACGGTGGTGCATGTAGCGGAGCTTCTGCTCGAGCGCGTGGCTGAACTTGAGCTTGAAGCCGGTGTTCTGGCCGAGGCCCCAGGTTTCGACGTGGTAGCCGCGAGAGCGCAGGAACGTGCTCAGGCCGATCAGCGTCGAGTCGCCGGCCGTGAAGCCGGGCACCAGCAGGACCGGGTGGCCGTCTCCCTGCGGCGTGTGGCTCAGCATGGGGTAGAGCGCCGGCAGCAGGGCCATCTCGAGCAGCGCGCGCCCCTCGAGCATCGTCCACAACGCCCGCGGCGGTTGCGGCATCCGCGAGCCGTTGGTCTTCGCCCCTTTGTTCCCGGTCACGTCGGCCTTCTGCTCTAAGTCTTGTTTGAATGCAGTGCAGCAATCTTAGCAGGACGGCGGTACGTTGCGGCCAGTCGGCCGACTAGGCAAGCTGCTGCCCCCTGTATCGCAGCCAGACCGGCAGTTTCGGGAGTTTCAATGCTGCTTCGTACCCGTACCTGGACGTTCCTTGCCGTTTCGATGCTCAGCGTGAACGGTATCGCGCACGCCGTCGAGCGGTCGGAGGTTCCGGAAAAATACCAGTGGGACTTGTCCGCGCTGTTTGCCGATGAAAACGCCTGGGTGNCCGCCAAGCAGCAGTTCGTCGCGGCCGTGCCGCGCGTCGNCGCCCACCAGGGCAAGCTCGGCGAGTCGGCGGCGAGCCTGCTGGAGGCNATGACCGCCTGGGAGCAGGCCAGTCGCCAGCTCGAGCGGCTCTACGCCTACGCCGGTCAGCGTTACAGCGAAGACACGCGCGTGGGTCGCACGCTGCAGATGCAGCAGGAAGCCTCGCAGGCGTATTCGCAGTTCCAGGCGGCCACCGCCTTCATGCGTCCCGAACTGATCGCCATCGGCCGCGCCAAGATCGACGCCTATGTGGCCGCCGAGCCGAAGCTCGCGCCGTACCGCATGTACTTCGACGACGTGCTGCGTGCGAGCCCGCACACGCTCGGCCCCGCCGAGGAAAAGGTGTTCGCCCGCATGCTGATGCTGGGCGAGGCGGGCAGCACGGTGCAGTCGGTGCTCCGCGGCGCCGACATGCCGTTCCCTGAGGTGACGTTCTCCAACGGCGAGAAGGTGCGGCTCGACGCGTCGGCGTACGAGAAGTACCGCGCCTCGCCGAACAAGGCCGACCGCGACCTCGCGTTCCGCGAGTTCTGGACCGCCTATGGCAAGTTCGAGCGCACCTACGCGGCGACGCTCGACGCGAACGTGCAGGCGCACGTCGCCTACAGGGACGTGCGCAAGTTCCCGACCGCGCTCGATGCGGCACTGTTCGACTACAACATCCCCCGCAACGTCTACGAGCAGCTGCTCGCCGACGTGCACGCCAACCTGCCGACGCTGCACCGCTACCTGAAGTTGCGACAGAAGATCATGGGGCTCGGGCAGCTCGGCTACGAGGACCTGTACGCCCCGATCGTGCAGAAGGTCGACCTGCAGTACACGCCCGAACAGGCGATGCAGCTGACGCTCGACGCCTTCGCGCCGTTCGGCCCCGAGTACGTCGGGGCGCTGCGCCAGGGGTATGCCGACCGCTGGGTCGACTTCATGCCGAGCACCGGCAAGGAAGGCGGCGCCTACAGCAACACCGTCTACGGCGTGCACCCGTACCAGCTGATGAACTTCAACGGCGCCTGGGTGGACGTCTCGACGCTCGCGCACGAAAGCGGCCATTCGATGCACTCGTACCTGTCGAACGCGAAGCAGCCGTGGGCGACGGCGAACTACTCGATCTTCGTCGCCGAAGTCGCCTCGACGCTCAACGAAAACCTGCTGCTGCACCATGCGCTCGACCAGACGAAGGACGACCGCACGCGGCTGTTCCTGCTGTCGAGCTACCTCGACAGCATGCGCACGACGCTGTTCCGCCAGACGCTGTTCGCCGAGTTCGAGCTGCGGATCCACGAGAGGGTCGAGAAGGGCGAGCCGCTCACGGGCGAGGCGCTCAGCAGGCTCTACCTCGACCTGCTGCGCCAGTACTACGGCCACGAGGCCGGTGTCGTGCAGGTCGACGAGAAGTACGGCGCAGAATGGGCCTTCATCCCGCACTTCTACCGCAACTTCTACGTCTACCAGTATGCGACCAGCATGATCGGCGGCATGCAGCTCGCCGACGGCATCGTCGGCAAGCAGGCAAAGCAGTCGGGGGCGTGGAAGAAGAATCGCGACGCCTACCTCCGGATGCTCTCGTCGGGTTCGTCGAAGTACCCGGTCGAACTGCTGCGCGACGCCGGCGTCGACATGACCACCTCGGGCCCGTTCAACGCCGCGATGCGCGAGATGAACTCGATCATGGACGAGATCGAGCGCATCTACGCCAAGGGCAACCTCAAGTGAGCAGTCGCGCACGCGCCCCGCGGCGTGGCCGGGCGGCGGGCAAGGGGAGGAGCCGGTCGACGGGCGAGACTCCGTACGCGGGGCTCACGCAACTCGGCGCGACGACGGTGCAGCCGCAGTCGCCCGAGCAGGCCGTGCTCGAGCGCGTGCCGAACCCGCACCCGCGCAAGCTCTACCTCGCGCGCTTCGTGGCGCCGGAGTTCACCTCGCTGTGCCCGATCACCGGCCAGCCGGACTTCGCGCACCTCGTGATCGACTATGCGCCGGCGAAATGGCTGGTCGAGAGCAAGTCGCTCAAGCTGTTCCTCGCGAGCTTCCGCAACCACGGCGCGTTCCACGAGGACTGCACGCTGGCGGTGGCCGGCCGCCTGGTCGACCTGCTCGAGCCGCGCTGGCTGCGCATCGGCGGCTACTGGTACCCGCGCGGCGGCTTGCCCATCGACGTGTTCTGGCAGACCGGCCGGCCGCCGGCCGAGCTCTGGATCCCGGAGCAGGGCGTCCCGCCGTACCGCGGCCGCGGCTGATCCGTCACCTCTCCCGTTCGCGGGAGAGGTCGCGCGGAGCGCGGGTGAGGGCTCCGGGGTGTGGGCTACGGGCCGCGAAAAAAATGAAAATCCAACGCGAGGAAAAACAATGACCGACATCCGCAGATCAACGACCGCGATCGCCTTCGCGGCCGCGCTCACGTTGACGCTGGGCGCCAGCGTCGCGGTCGCGCAGGGCACCACTCCGCCC
>Ga0065704_10071403_pt1 | contig 11325 bp, 9 predicted proteins | sample SwiRhicommuniRL2_FD_59091 | JGI IMG/M metagenome (GOLD analysis project Ga0065704, IMG submission 59091) | Switchgrass rhizosphere bacterial communities from Rose Lake, Michigan, USA - RL2 v2 (version 2) | ecosystem: Host-associated > Plants > Roots > Rhizosphere > Soil | place: East Lansing, MI | reverse complement strand
CCTACACCGTCCGCGGTCTCCCGCTGGTCGGGCAAGGGGCGAAATATCTGTCTTTCCAGGAAGACGGCCTGCCCGTGATGGGCGTTGGCGATTTCGGCGGCGTGGCAGCGGACACCTTTCTGCGCGCCGACCATAATGTTGCCCAGGTTGAATCGATCCGTGGCGGTTCGGCCTCAACTTTCGCTTCGGACGCACCGGGCGGCGTGATCAACCTGATTTCCAAAACAGGTGAAGTCGAAGGCGGATCGGTCCAGATCAGCCACGGCATCGACTATGATAGCAACCGCATCGACATCGACTATGGCGGTCATCTTGGTAGCAAGTGGCGCTTTCATGTGGGAGGCTTCTACCGGCAGGGCGAAGGCCCCCTGAGGACTGGCTTCGAGGCGACACGCGGCGGTCAGATCAAGGCCAATGTGACGCACGAATTCGATGGCGGCTATATCCGCTTCAACGTCAAAGTTATCGACGACAGGGTGCCGTCATTTTACAATGGTCCGATCGCGATCGGCGGCACCAACAGTTCGCCGACCTATGGCAACGTACCCGGTTTCGATATTAGGCGCGACTCGGTCTACTCGCGAAACGTCAGTTCCTACCTCACGCCGGTCGGCACGGGCAATTTTCAGGACGGCTCTCACGTCAAGTCGACGGCTTTGGGGGCCGAGGCGCAGATCACGCTTGCTGGCTGGACCATCACGGATCGCTTCCGCTATACGAGCCAGAGTGCCGAAAGCAATCTCAACTTACCCCTGGCCTACTTCCCGACTTCTATTGCAGCCTTTGCCCTGACGGGCGGTGCTGGCGGCACGCTGACTTATGCCAATGGCCCGAAAGCCGGCCTGCCTGCGGACCCCAATGGCGTCGCCAGCATGTCGTTCTTCCTGACGGCCAACAGGCCGGACATGGGCTTCGTCGTTAATGACGTCCGCACCAGCCGCGCTTGGAAAGTGGGCGATGGCAATCTGACCACGACCGCCGGCCTCTACATAGCCAGCCAGAAGCAGGTCAGTAGTCAATCTATTGTTACCGGCCTTCAAGACGGCGTGGGCGGTGGCAATGGCGCGCTGCTCAATTTGAACCTGCCGGCCGCCCTCGGGGGCGCACCGCTGACGGAAAACGGCATACTCATCTATGCGGCGCCCAACAGCCCTGCGCATAGCCAATTTAATGTGACCTATGCGAAACTGGCACCCTATGGTTCCGCCAACTATCAAATTGGCAAGTTGGCGCTCGGCGGGTCGATCCGCTACGATCACGACAAGACGACCGGCACGGCGGCACAGAATAGCACGACGACCGTGCGTGACGTAAACGGCGATGGCATGATCTCGGCACCTGAACAGACTGTCGGCCTGATCGTGCCCGCAGATATAAGGCCGCTGAATATCCGTCATGGCTATGTCTCTTACTCGCTCAGCGCCAATTACCGCGTTGCGGAAGAATTTTCGTTGTTCGCGCGCTACAGCCTGGGCGGACGCGGGGCATCGGAACCCATCCTGTTTTCCGGCGCTCTCGACAAGTCCGGCAATCTCATCGATAGTTCCGCCGGTCACGACAGCGTTCGCCAGGCTGAAGGCGGCTTCAAGTTCCGGTCGAACGGCGTCTTCGTCAACCTGACCGGCTTCTATGCCCTTACCCATGAACTGGCGCTCCAGGTCCGCAACGATGAAAACGGCGCTGCGGAATATGAGGCTGTTTCACGCGGGTACCGCACTTATGGTGCCGAGCTTGAGGCAGGCATCCGACGCGGGCCGTTCAGCGTAAATGGGTCGGCTACGCTGACCGGTGGCAAGATCACCGAAGCGGAGGACCCGTCGCTGGTGGGCAACAAGCCACGTCATCAGGCAACGCTGATCTACCGCATCTCGCCGCAGTTCGATATCGACATGGTCACGCTTGGCGCGAATATCATCGGTCAGACGGAAAGCTACACGCAGGATGTCAACCAATTGAAGATGCCGGGCTACGCGACCGTAGGGCTGTTCGCGCGGGTTCGACCAGTGGAGCGGCTGGTGCTTAGCATCAACGCCAGCAATGTGTTCAACCAGCGCGCATATGTCGATCTGATGGAGGCGACCCTGCCTGTCACAGGCATCGGGAGCGGACGCGCGCTGTACGGACGGCTCGTCACCGCGTCGGCGCGCGTCTTCTTCTAGGGTCGAAACCCAATCGGGGGGGAGCGCGGTTTTCCTGATTGATGGGTGCGTGGGTCATAGGAGTTAGCGTATGACGTTGTTCTGGTTGTCGGATACAGCGTGGTCCCTGACGTGCTCCGCTGATTGTTACCACCAGTCAGGGGTAAAGACCGGCTTGTTCATGATGATTGGTTGAGATGCTGACGACCTGTCCGGGGCATGCCCCCGGACAGGTTCGCCGGCTTTCTCGGCGGGTGTTCTCCCGCCTGGTTTCAAGTGCGGCCTGACGAGGTTGTAGTCGTGCTGCCAGGCGTTGAGCACGAAGCGGGCACGGGCCAGCGAGGTGAACAGCGTCTCGTTGAGCCATTCGTCGCGCAGGCGAGCGTTGAAGCTCTCGACGAAGCAGGGTACCTTCATTTACCCAGCGAATTTGAGGTGGCTGACGAATTGATTGGCTGAGCGAGCGTCGATGCGACATGCTCGTTGCGGTTCTCGGTCTCGATTTTCCGGGGGGCTGGGGCTGTTTGCGTCGTACCAAGGCGCACCTATCCTGTGGCTTGCCGGGTTTCGTGGTGCCCTGCCCCCCGATCCTGGCCCACCTGGCCGAGCCGGTCCAGCGTTCTGACGTCAGGGCGGGCCATGTGCCACTGACGCGGATAGCAGCGATATCGGCGGTTTGTTGCCGATCGCGCTGTGCGGTCGTACTTCGTTATAGTCTCGACGCCAAGCCTCGCATTTTCGGACGGCGTCATCGAGGCTCATGAACCAGTGGGCGTTCAGGCATTCCGCTCGGAACTTGCCGTTGAAGCTTTCGATGAACGCTTTGTCCGTCGGCTTGCCCGGCCGGGAGAAGTCGAGCGTTACGCCCTTCATGTAGGCCCACAGATCGAGCTCACGGGAGATAAACTCGCTGCCCTGGTCCACCCTGATCGATGCTGGATAGCCAGTCTCAGCGCAGACCCGCTCGAGCACATCGATCACGTCCGGTGCCCGGAAGCGGAACCGCGGAACGACCGCCGGCGAGTACCGGCTGTAGGTGTCGACCACCGTCAGGATCCGCAGCTTTGGCCCCGTTGCGAGCTGGTCATGGACGAAGTCCATGGCCCAGACATCATTGACTCGGGAGGCCGCGCAGCGGCCTTCCCTTGGCCTTCACCCGTCGTCTGGGCGCCTTCTTGCGCAACTGAAGACCCAACTCCTTGTAAAGCCGATAGACCCGCTTGCCGTTAATCTCCCACCCCTCGCGCCGGAGCAGGACGTGGATACGCCGGTAGCCATAGCGCACGCGCGTCTCGGCGATCTCCCGGATCCGTTTCTTGAGGTCGGCCTGATCGGCAGCCTTGCCACCATAGTGGTAGCTCGATCGCTCCGCCCGGAGCACAGCGCAAGCCCGCCGGATGCTGACCTGCCAAGTGCTGCGAACATCATCGACGAGCTGGCGTCGCCGATCAGGCCTCAGAGCTTTCGCGAGACGACATCCTGCAGCATCGCTTTGTCGAGCGAGAGGTCGGCCACGAGGCGCTTCAGCTTCGCGTTCTCTTCCTCGGGCTGGCGCAGCCGCTTCATCTCCGACGGCATCAGCCCCGCGTACTTCTTGCGCCAATTATAGTAGGTCGCCTCGCTGATTCCTGCCTTGCGGCAGACCTCGCCAACCGACGTTCCATCCTCGGCCTGCTTCAACACGAAGGCAATCTGCGCTTCCGAAAACTTGGTCCTCTTCATCGTCCACTCCGTATCCTGGCCCTCCGATCATAACTGGAATTTTCCAGCTCAAAATGGTCCAGGATTCGGGGGGCAGGTCAGCCGTACATCCCCACGGTATCCGGGAAGTAGTCTCCTGATGTGCGTTCAGTCGCAATCGGGCCATACTTGCGCAAAGAACGGATTGCGCTGCGATTGCGCGTCGTAGCTGTCCTGATCGACCATGCAGGTGGGGCACCAGTGGCCGCCACGCAACGTCAGGCGCGGCGTCATCGCGAAGCTGTGGCCAAGGGCGCATTCCCACGCCGCGGGCTCATCAGGTCCGCTCGTGTCGCCGCCCAGATATCGCGCGCCGCGATATTCGGCAGCCGCCTGAAGATCGTGTGCGCTCCAACTGCCGGGATCCTTGTCTGTATCGTATCCATGATCGAGCAGCGTGACCTGACGCGAAGGCTGACGCAGTGCGAAATCAGCCCAGTTATCAGGCAGCGCCTCCCACGCTTCGCGTGAACCAAAATAGGCTTCGATATGCTTGCTATCGTTGTTCTTCAGCCAATTGAGCGTTCCGCCTGGCCCGTTTGCGAGCTTCTCAAGCCGCTTGCGTCCCGCGCCCGGAAACAGCCGGGCCGCTAACTTAACCAGATAGGGGATGGAAGCGCTCATCTCGTCGGCAAAGTGCTCCAATGTCTCGCTGCGGAACGGCACCAGCGCTTCCAGGGCGTCGGAATCCGCATACCACTGGCCATGGAAATTGCGGGTGGCAAACCAGTTGGGCTGATAGGATGCGAAAACATCCTTCACACCCAGAGCGCGCGACATCAGTGCGGCGAACTCATGGTTCACTACGCGGCACTTTTCCCCGCCGCCGATGTTGTAGAACCCGCGCCAGAACGATTCAGGGACATTATCTTCGCAGACATTGGCTGCCAACCGGCCAGAATCGCCGACCGTCACCCATTCGAACACGCCGTTCCACGGATTGTGAAAAATGATGGGGTCGAAAATCTTCCACATGTTGGAATGCGCGATCCCGGTCTGGCGCAACGAGACCCAGCGCTTAAGACCGGATTGGGCAACGACGGCCTCGGCCATCGCCTTGCTGACCGCATAAGTGTCGAAGCGGCTGATCTTGATGGGATCGCCCGTGCGCCCCCAATGTACCGGAGGGTTGCGGTGCCCGGTCTGGGCAACAGTGCCGATGTAGACGAGCGCGATATCCTGCGCGTTCGGCTGCGCCTTTATCGCTTCGACCACGTTGCGCGCACCATCGACATTGACCCTCATCGTCAATTCCGGATGATGATCGGCAAGAGGCGACACCATACCGCCAATGTGCAGTACCTGGTCCACACCTCGGACGGCAGAAGCGACGTCTTCGAACGAGGTCAGGTCTCCCCATGCAATCTCCAGTGAGTTGCGCCTCGCATACCGTTTCAACACCGGGTGGTTGCGCTCTTCCGGCCGAACGAAGGCGCGCACCGTAATGCGATCGCTCCGCGCCATGAGTTCGGCGAGAGTCGCCGATCCCATATTGCCAGTAGCACCTGTGAGAAGAATCGTCTTACGCTCGTTCATGCTCATCGTCGTTCCCATTTGACAACGAAAGAGGGGCTGCCGTCACCGGCCAGCCCCCCCTTCCACCGCATCTGACCGCCCGTGTGAAGGGCGGTAGTGCTAGGACTTCACCTTACCAGCGGAACAGTGCGGTCACGCCGATTTCACGGGGCGGGGAGATCACCGCCGTACGATAGCCCGAATCGAATGCAGGGCCTGCGGTCGTAAAGTCGGGTGAGGAAGTAGGCACGACGGCATTGCCAGCCGAAACGGACAGAGCACGCGTCTGGTCGAGAAGGTTTTTGGCGTACGCTGTAAGCTCCCACCGTCCATCTTCACCGCGCAGGCCCGCGAACAAGTCAACTTTCGTATATGCCCGGTAGCTATAGTTATCGAGTTCCGAATTGAAGCCAGGCCGATAGTTCACGAGGGTCCGCACGAATGGCGTGACAGCCCCCATCGGCATTCGCAGTTCTGCCGACCCGTTCAGACTGAACTTCGGCACCTGCGCCAGTCGATCGTCAGTAAGGCAAGTCGACACCTGCTTGCCAGGCTGGACGCTTGGCGTCCCAGTGGCATCCGGCAATCCGTCACCATTATAGTCATTACAGATGATCAACGCGTTGTCATAATGCGAATCTGCGTACGAGGCATTCAAGCCCAGATCGATATTGTCGTTGGGATGAGCCGCCAGCTGAACTTCGAAGCCCTTCGAAATCGCGTCCCCATTGAACGGCAGCGGCGCGGTGCCCGAGTCAACGATCCCGTTTCTGTCGGAGTCCGACGTGATGGCGGGGCGGTAGGCAATGTAGTTGCTGAACTTCTGATAGAAGGCCGCCAGGTTGAGGGATACCGCACGATTAAGAAATGTCGTTTTCAGGCCGATTTCACCGCCGTCAGACGTTTCGTCCTTGGTCGTGGTCAGCGACTCGTCCAGCGGCACCGTCACGCCCACCGCTGTCACAGCTGGGCGGAACGAATGGCCATAACTGGCATAGAGCGTCAGATCCGGGGTAGCCTCCCAGCTTAGGTTCGCTCCGCCAGTAAAAGCGCGCGACCGCAGCTTTTGCTCGCCGCCGAGCGGCGTCGAAAAGCCCAGGTCAGGATAGATGACCGAGCCGACCTCGCTCCTGTCGGTATTATACCATGTATGACGTAGACCGGCGGTGAGCTTAAGCCCGTCAAAGAATTCATAGCCGACCATTCCGGCCAAACCGTACGTTTTGGCGAGAACTTCTATTCTGTCTTCGACGTTAACGCGCAACAAGGCCGAAGAAGGCGGGATCGGGGAAACACCGGGGATCCCGAACAGCACGTCGTTGACCTGCGTAAGCGGAATTTCGTTTCGCTGATGCGTGTAATTGCCCGCGATGGACCAGCTCAGCCGGCTGCCAGGCGCCGATTCGAGGCGAAGTTCATGATTCCAGATGCTGTACGATGTAGCCAGTGTCTGAGTGGGAGTGTAGTTCGGCACAGCATTGGCAACATCCATGTCCCTCTGCTGGTTAAGCAGCGAGTTTTGATAACCGCCATTATAAACAAGGCTACCGAAACCGAGATCATAGTTTGCATTTAGCGTGACGAAGTGCGTGCGGTTCTGGAACCGGAACTCCCCTTCCGTCACAGCCGTCCGATCATCCAGCGTGAGTGCCGGGCCAGAAGCGCTGGGATCGCCAAGCAGCAGAGCCGGTTGATTTCCCTGACCGAAAACGGCGACATAGGGGTTCGTGTCGGCGTTGAGGTACTGATACGTGAGGTCGGCCTTGAACGGCCCATCTTCATAGGCCAAGCTGCCACGTGCACTCATCGTCTCGCTGCTGGAATACTTTCCATCCAGGCGTTTCACGATGCCGACGCGATTCTTATCGTACAGCATGGACGCGCGGAAGCCGAGCTTGCCGGGGACTACCACTAGGTTGGCCGCACCCTGCACGTTCACTGCATGCTGATCGCTGGCTGTCACCTGGCCATAGCCTGTGAAATCGTAAACGTCGGCCCGATGCGTTCCGATCAGAATTGCGCCAGCCGGTGAGGTCCGGCCGCGAAAGAGCCCCTGGGGACCGCGAAGCACCTCGATCTGTCCGACGTCGTAAATCGCGGTGAACACCGTTTGCGCATCAGTAGGCACTTCGTTGAGGAAGATTTCCACTGCCGGGGCCGAACCCGAATCGGGATCGAAAGTGACACCGCGCAAGGTAGCCACGTTCGAACGTCCATCGTTATTGGACAGCTGCAGACCGGGCGCCAAATTCTGGACTTCCTTGGCATCGAAGATATTCATCTTCGCCACGTCCTCTCCCGTCAACACGTCGACTGCCATCGGCGTGTCCTGGAGGGTCTGGGACTGGCGGGTGGCAGTGACGATGATATCGTTGCCACTGTTGCCAGCCGAAGCGACGTCTTCGGCTGAATTGCCAGCGTCCTGGGCGTGAGCCATAACCGGCAGCGCCAGCGCCGAAAGCGCGCTGGTCAGCATGAGCGCATTCGCCATCTTTTTATTCATTACATTCCTCCCTTCTGCCGGGATCACAAGCTCGCAAGCCAGTCCCAACAGACGTTGTTGACATCTTTCAAACAGCGTTTTGAAAAATCGAAAGCGCCAGATTCTTTGACGGACAGATTGCCGGCGCTCCGAAATCGTTGGTCGCGATCAGATCGCGGACAAACGCCGCGCCCCGCATCGCATCAGTCCGTGCCTCCCATGCGGCACCCTGATCGAGCAGTCCCTCCCGCCGGTCATCGGTGTATACGTCATTGACCTCGCGTTTCGGGGAAACGGGACGCGAAATGTCTGAAAGCACATCTCCCGTCATATACCCCCTCCAAATTGCAGAATTTGCGCGCGACGCCATAAGTGAGCTGCGACTTACGAGCAGCCGTAGCGGTGGTCAACGTTTTCTGACGCATGCGTGCCATTTTACGCATCGGTAGTGTCAATAAGATCAATCGTGACCCTATCCGCATGGTTTTGCTTGTCTGTTGCTGCAATTCTGCTTGCATCTGGAACACAGTTAGATGTAAGCATTCACTTACAAGCAGTTGGGAGAGAACAAGTTATGCCACAGTCGATCATGCAGAATGGCGAAGCAGGTGCGGCCGCCCTTCTCGAGCCCTCTCCCGAACTCGAAGCCGCGTTGGCTCAGGCTAATTTGCCCACACTGCTGGCATCATACGCATATCTTACGCAGGATGCCGCGTTCCTGGAAAAGTTCGCGCAGCATATCCGTCCGGCCTTCTCACCTAATCCCACGGATATTCCGGATAGCCTTGCGGATGAATTGCGCGTGCGCATGCGCGAATTGCTGACCACCGGAAAAGGGATGCGGTCAGAACCGCCGTCCGACGCGCTCGTGCAGCGCATCATGACCGTGACCTCGGGAGAACCAGTAGAGGACGAGTTTCTCGAGCTGGTCTATGACCAGTGCGGCTTCAAACCTTGGATAGACCGTTCGCAGATTCCCAATCGTCCCGCCCGCCCCGAGGGATTCAAGGTTCTGATCATAGGCGCGGGACTCACCGGCATGGCCGCCGCGATCAAGCTGCGCGAAGCGGGTTATGAATACGTCGTGATCGAGAAGAATCCCGATGTTGGCGGCACATGGTACGAAAACCGCTATCCCGGCGTGGGCGTTGATACGCCCAGCCATTTCTACAGTTATAGCTGGGAAATCTGGCCCAACTGGCAGCATTACCACCCGCATGGCGCGGACATGCAGAGGTACATGCTCTCGGTAGCCGACAAATATGACCTCCGCCGCGACACGCGATTTGGCACCACCGTGGAAACTTTGGTCTACGATGAGCCGACAGCAACGTGGAAGGTTACGGTTCGCAAGCCTGACGGGGACACCGAAGAACTTGTCGTGAACGCCGTCATAAACGGCCACGGCCCTGTCAATCGCTACAAGTATCCGGACGTTCCAGGTATCGGCGATTTCGAAGGCATACTAGCGCACACTGCCAGCTACCCTGAGGATCTCGATCTCAGTGGAAAGAAGGTGGCGGTGATCGGGACTGGTGCAAGCGCGGCGCAGTTGGTCGGTGCTATTGCCCCCCAAGTGGCCAAGCTCAATGTCTACATGCGCTCCAAGCACTGGGTAATTTACAACCCGGAGATCGCGCACGAAGTGAGCGATGGGATGAAGTGGGCCCTAGCCAACATCCCAACGTTCAAGGAGTGGTTTCGCTTTCGGGTCTATTGGTCGGCGGCAGACGGCCTTTTTGGCAACGTCCTCATGGATGAGGAATGGGCCGGCAATGACCTCGCCGTCTCGGCAGCGAACGAAGCCACCCGCCAGTATGCGCTGCAATACCTGCACGCCAAATTCGCCGATCGTCCGGATCTGATCGAAAAGCTGACTCCTGATTTTCCGATTTTCTCCAAGCGCATCATCTTGGACAACGGTTGGTTCGACGCCTTGCTGCGAGACAATGTCCACCTTGAGGACCAGGGAATTGCCCGCATTTTGCCACACGGCATTGAAACCAATGATGGTGAGGTATTCGAATGCGATGTCATCATCTGTGCGACTGGATTCAATGTCGCCAAGATGATCGGCAATCTCTCGATCATCGGCAAGGATGGCCGCAGTCTCGGTGAGGAATGGGGCGAGGATGACCCACGTTCGTACATGGGAATGTGCATCCCCGGCTATCCTAACTACTTCCACACGGTCGGTCCCAACAGCGCGCCCAATCATGCTGCAGGCCAGAATCTTATCTCCGAGGCGCAGGTAAACTGGATCATCGAAGCTCTTGACCGGGTAACCGATGCCGGCGCGAAGGCGTTTGAAGTTAAGCAAGATGCCTTTGATGCCTGGAACCGCAAGGTGGAAGAGCGGATGCCACAGATGATCTGGTCGCATCCGCGTGCCAACAGCTATTATAACAATTCAAAGGGCCGTATCTTTCTGTCCTGGCCTTGGCGGCTCGTCGATTTCTTCAATGAGACGCGGCGCCCCGAACAGGGAACCTACACTCTGCTCGACTGATGTGCCATGGCACCCGATCCCATAGGCCGAAGGTGTCATTCACATGTCCGGAAAGCGCATAAGTTCTGATGAGCGCCGCGCTCTTATACTGGAAGCAGCGCGCGGCGTCTTTTCCAGGTTCGGCTATGAAGGAGCCAGGACCCAGGAAATCGCGCGCGCCGCTGGCGTTTCAGAGGCGCTCATCTATCGTCACTTTTCTTCCAAGGAAGTCTTGCACACCGCCGTGCTTCGCGAGACGATCCGCGAACAGAATGCCAGTTATCATCTGATAGGTTTGCAGGATCTCACGCCGCGCGGGCTAATCCTTAATCTGCGTGGCTATTTCCGGATCGTGACGGGCGATGGGCCGGAAAGAGTGCGTGAGGGCTTTCGTCTGCTGCTGTCTTCAGTGGCAGGCGACAATCAATTCGCCCGCCAAATCTACCGCCGCGCCCAGCGAATGCAGGTAGAAATGATCCGCAAGGTATTGGGCGACGCGAAAGACGCTGGTGACATCGTAGGAGACGTGCTCGACGTCGCCAACACCTCGATGTTTATCGAGCACATCGGCACTATGATGAATTCGCTGTACGAGGCCAGTGCGCACAACAGTCCTTATCATGGCGATCGAGACAAGATCGTGGATGACGCAACGCGGTTTGTTGCCCGCGGCCTGGGCTTTAGAGAAGAAACAATTAATCGTTTGCTGGCCGGTTGATTTGCGCTCAGCGGCTTCCCGTTCATAGCAATAGCCTTGCGGTTATTCCGACTCGCTTGCCTGCCTGCACTGCTGGCTGCCGTTTTGGTGGACACTGCCCTGCCCCCGCTGATCCCGCGATCATAACTGGAATTTTCCAGCTCAAAATGGTCCAGGATTCGGGGGGCAGGTCAGTTCCGCGGAGGTGGCGGCGCGGGCAGCGAGGCGCATGAACGCACAGAGCCCCAGGCTTTTGGGCCTGGGG
>Ga0065704_10071401_pt1 | contig 11325 bp, 5 predicted proteins | sample SwiRhicommuniRL2_FD_59091 | JGI IMG/M metagenome (GOLD analysis project Ga0065704, IMG submission 59091) | Switchgrass rhizosphere bacterial communities from Rose Lake, Michigan, USA - RL2 v2 (version 2) | ecosystem: Host-associated > Plants > Roots > Rhizosphere > Soil | place: East Lansing, MI | reverse complement strand
AAAAGGCAATACCCCTAAGCGGAGCAAGGGCTGCTTTGCCGTGAGCCACCAGGTAATACCGCCAAAGAAAGCCATATTCGCTAATACCAGGATGATGATATCGCTTTTGTAAACATCCACGCCTTTGTAGATCAGAAAAGTAACAGCTGCGGTTAACGCAATAATTTTAGGGATCTTAGACTCCATCCTGATGAACAGGAAACATAACAGCACAAATGCGCCGATGGAAATAAACTGTTGGTCCCGCGCATGTAATGTAAATACAGCAAAAAGAACCAGTAAAACGAAACGTTGTCCCAGTAGACTTAAAACATTCTTTTTCGCATGCAGGGCTAAAGGAATAGCCGCACCCATGCTGAATAAAAAGAAAGGGAACACCAGGTCTACCCAGGTAATACCGGGCAGCTCAGGATTGAATTTATGCGATGGCGGCGGCGTTTGCGCATGATACATCCAGTCCGGCAAAATACCGAATGCGATGCTGCTGGACAGGACCATGGCCAGTATAGCAAAACCGCGGAGTGCATCAAGACTATTGCTTCGTTTCATATCGATTTGTACACTTAGTAAGCTGCCGGCTTTCACCGGCAGCTTATGCTTCATTGTCCATTCTGTGATTCGTAACTATTTTTTCAACCCGTTCCTGACAGCTTCCCACAGTGGTTGTTTCAACCTGTTATATTGCGGTGCATAGATGTGTACCACATCAAACAACATCACGCCACCGCTGGCTTTCCCGCGAATGTATTGAATAGTTTTAGAGATATCCGCCTGTGATGCCCAATCCACATTCCCCATATCGATACTGCCATACAGCGGCATTTTATTACGGGTGATATACATCCCTCCTACCAGGGAACCTTCCACACTCCACCAATGGTATTTCAGACCTGCAGTTGCGGGATTGTCCGCCAGTTTCAGTTGTGTGAAATAATTGCCTGTCATCAACAGGTCCAGGTTCTCTGCATAACCGGTTTCGCCGTATTTGGGATAAGCCCAGTCGAAACGCAGTTCCTGGTCGTTGAAGGGATCGTAATCTTTACTGGCCCAGTTCACACCCACCTGGTAATAAGTAGTATACCATGCGCCCACATAAGTACCGAACTTCATATCCGGCTTCACGGATTTTACCGCCTGCCTTGCTTTGATAAAGAATTGCTGGATAGTGTGGCAACGGTACATCAGCCATTTCTTGTAATATTTACCCAGTGTGTTAGGTAGTATTTGTCCGCCGTTATCTCTCCAGGTAGTTACAATATCCTGCGGGAACTTCATGTTCTTTGCATCATTGTCCTGGTAGTTTGCTTCCAGGTATTTGATGAATTCCGCTTTGGAGAAATCAGAGAAATCCGCATCTATGTCCGTATAACGGCAATAGTCCAGGATCAGGCCATCGAAAGTATACTTGGTAGCAATTTCTTTGATGATATTGAGCGCGCGGGTCTGTACTTCCGGTTGTGCCGGGTTTACAAATGCGTTCCTGCCTGTAGCCGTGATGGGTACCCTTTTACCTGTAACATCACATACAATGCTTTCATATTTACTTCTGAAGTTGGCATCGTCAAATACAGTTCCTATGCTGCGTCCGCCATCTCCTTCCACAAACGTAACGATAGAGGCATATACCTTGAAATTACGCTTACGTGCTTCCTGGATCATGTAACCTACATAATCCACGCCGGCAGTGATGGACTTGCCATCCTGGGAAGTTACCTGTTTGGTATAGGCGCTGGGATACATGGTGTATCCGCTGCTGCCTTTCACATCAATCACCAGGCCGTTCACACCTACCTGCTGCAGGGTATCCAATACAGTTTTAATGTTGGCCGTATCGTTGAGGCGACCGTATGTTCCAAACACATTGGAGCGTGCATCCACCCAGGCAATCACATCTCCTTTGGGTGTGATCACGGTATCTCCTCCACCGGGTGGCGGTGCTGCTGTATCTGTTTTTTTAGAACAGGCCGCTGCAAAGACCATGACGATACTTATAGCAAGAATTGATCTTTTCATTGTGCTGATTATTACTTAGCGTATGTAGTAAATTCATGTGCAACAATGCCACCATTGGTGAGCAATGTATACACCTGCATCCTTTCCTTGTTCTGAGAGAAACCTATACAGATATCTGCTGTACCATTACCATTCAGGGTACCGTTCTGCTCTGCAGAAGTGAATACATTGAAAGTAGAATAATTAGGATCTGCAGAAGACATCCCCAGCCTGGAAGTATTGGTTACATCAAACAGGCAGGTATGGATACGGTTCAGATCGTAGGAAGCAACGTACTTCACAATAGCGAGATAGTTGGCATTGTTGAAACGGGTATAGGCAGTAGGCATATGGAAGATACCGAAGTTACCCACCTCATTGGCGAATGCTACTGTTCTGGCTTGTGTGGCGCCGTTTACCAATGCGATATCAAACTGGTAGTTGATAAAGTAATCTGCATTAGCCCCTGCGGATACAGGTTGGGCTTCTGCATAGAAACCAAAGTTAGTGGCTCCGTTGGCAAGTCCGGTATAAGTGAGTGTTTCCGGTGTTTGGCTTACTACCACACCATTCTGCACCCTCCATCTGAAAATGATGTTGGATTGACCGGCAGGCGCCATGATCACTGCATTACCATCCAGATTACCATAGATGTTCACCCTGCGGCCTACACCTCCATCCAGTGCAATGGCAGCAGGATTATTATTGGTCCAGTCGATCAGTTTCACAGGCGCGCCATCCAATGCGTTCTTATACTTATAAAGCATAAACTTGGCATTCTTAGGTGCCCAGGAAGCTGCCAGCAGATTACCGACCGTATCTTCCACCATCTGGAAAGACAACTGCGAACCGAAAGGATTGTACATCTCCTGCACATAAGCCGCTGTGAAACAATTGTATACGCTGAACTTGGAAGGATTTGTTCTTCTTACCAGGATCAGGTGATCGCCACTTACCGCAATACTTACTTCGTTGTTGGCAGTGAAACCAAAATCAGAACCCGCTTTAGCCCAGAGCTGGCGGTTAATACCTACGCCATAAGCCAGTTTAATAGGTTCAGCGGTTTTGAGGGTGTAGGTTTTAGTTACACCATCCTTTCCTGTTACTACCAAAGGGAGTGGTTGAGCCAGGTCAACTGCAGCATCGTTTGCAATGGAAGCAGTGGAATGTTTATTGATCTCATAAGAGATTTTTGTATTATTCAGCACTGTTCCGGGTAATACGTAGAACAATACTTCACCGCTGGGTTGGAGTACACCATCAATCTCCTGACTGGTACCGCCGGCATCTGTGTAGGTTATTGTAACATTTGATAAAGTAAGATTACCTACCTTCTTTGCCATTACCACATACTTCTTCACCTCACCGGTGCCTGAAACAACAGAGAAGGTGTAAGGTTTGGAGAGATCGGTAAATACACCAATCGCCGGGGTAATATAGGAATCAGAAGGAACCGACCCACGCAGGATCAGCTTTGTGAGGTCCATTTCATTATCGGAATCTTCCGGGAAATAATACGGAATATCGAAATAGATGGTGTCGTTGCTATACCGGGGATTGAATAAACGATCGCGGCCATTGCCATCTTTGGTGGCATAAATATCGCTGAGGGTATTTGCCGGATTGCGTTTGATCTCGTCCGCTTTGCGGCAGGCAGTGAATAAACTGCCGGCAGCCATGGTGAATATGATAAATGAACTGATACGTTTCATAGTTTGCATTTTTGTGTGAACAGGTATTACCAACCCAGGATTTGTTTCATAGCGCCATTACGCTGGATCTCATCAACCGGAATGGGGATGTAATACAAAGCAGGGGTGAACTGACGATTGACATTATCAGCTGGTACTACTTCGTATTTCCAGCCTGCACCCTGTGGCGTGATCTTATGACCGGTGAATTTCACACCATTCAATACAACATGTGCTTTGCGCCAGCGGCGGAGGTCCCAGTAACGGTGTCCCTCAAATGCCAGTTCAACTTTACGTTCATGTTCAATTGCCGTCATCAGTTGCGCAGCATCACCGGCTGTAGTGCCGGGTAATCCACGTTTGTTCCTCAATGCGTCCAATGCAGTGGTAGCACCAGCCAGATCATTGATCTTTGTTCTGGCTTCAGCAGCGATCAGCAATACTTCTGCATAGCGCATTTCAATATTGCTTTGGGTGCTTTTGTTCACTACAAAGTTGGTATTGGTGGAGTCCAGCATCTTTTTGATATAGTAGCCGGTCACTGTTCTTTTGGGTTCTGGTGTAACAGCGTACTCTGTAAAATTCTCAATACCGCTGCCAGCCTGTGAATTGATGGTCCTGCTTTTCCAGGGAGCACCATTGTACAGGATAGTGGCATAGAACCTTGGTTCGCGGCCAACATAAGGATTTGCAGCCTGCGTGGCATTGTTCCAGGAAAATTTGGAACCATCTGCCATTTCAAATTCATTCACCAGTTCTGCAGTAGGTACACCATATACCAGGCCCTGCCCAGGAATATCACCCGGAGGTGCAAAACCCAGATCGAACTGATGGGTGAATTGCGGTGCTATAAAATCTGTTTTGAAGAGTGATTCTTTGGAATCCTTTTTCAGGAAGATGGCGGCAAAGTTGCTTTCTAATGCATAAGTACCCTGGTCTGCCAGTTTGATCACCTCTGTGGCTGCATCTGCTGCATTCTTATAATAAGCAGGAGCATTGGCAGCAGGCACACCGGTTAAAGGATCCTGGTTGTATAATTTCTTATCGTATTCAGCAATGGAAGCGGCATATAACCATGTACGTGCCAGCATACCATATGCTGCACCTTTGGTTGCACGGCCCGCTCTTGCAGCAGGTTGTGTTACCGGCAGTTTCTCAGCAGCATAGGCAAAATCTGCCGCAATGTATTTCCAGCAATCATCTTCACTGGAACGTGCATTGTCTTTATTGCTGTAACCTTCCAGTTCAGGCATTAAGATCACACTGCCATGTAACTTCACGAGCCAGAAGTATACATACCCGCGGATAAAACGGGCTTCTGCTTCATACAGTTCCTTTTCTTCGTTACTCACCTTTGCATATTTGTAAAGGCCAAACAGGAACTCGTTGAGTTTGCGGATACGGGAATAACCGGTAGACCAATAGTTCAGTTGCGGACCTGCTGCGTCAACACGACTGGCATCCATGGCAAGGATGTTCACCGTTCCGTTACCAGAGGTAGTGGAAGTATATTTCATCACATCTGTGAGCGCATCCGTTGCATTGCTGTAACCAATAGGGAACTGGCCGAACTGGAAAGTGTTGAACTCGGAATACATACCGCTGATGTACAGCTCCATGTTTGCCGGATTCTTATAGATGGCTTCTTCTGTATATTTATTGGTAGGCGGTATATCAATTTTACAGCCATGTGCCAGTACCACAATACCTGCCAGTAAAAACGATCTCTTTATTGTCGAAAAATTTATACTCATCGCTGTACTTTTTAGAATGAAAGGTTTACACCTGCTGATAAAATGCGTTGCTGCGGATAGAAACCATTGTTAACGTTCGGCATTTCAGGATCCAGGTATTTCAGCTTGTCGAATGTGAACAGGTTGAAGCCGGAAACATATACCCTGAAATTCTGGATCTTAGCTTGTTTCATCCAGCTTGCAGGAAGGGTATATCCCAGTTGCATGGACTTTACACGCAGGTAACCACCATCGCGGATCCAACCGGAGTTGATGTGTGCGTTATGTGCAGTGAGCGGTGCTTTGTAAGCAGAAAGACGAGGGAACTCTGCATTTGGATTATCAGGTGTCCAGGCATTTTCTACCAGGAAGTAAGGAGAGTTACCATACCCGTAGAAAGACCTTGTGAAAGGCGTATTATCATCTATACCGGAAGTTCCGCTGGAACCTTCGTATGTACCTGCCAGGTTCACACTACTAAGCGCAGCGCCCTGTAATAATGCAGAGAAATCAAATCCGCCATATTTCAGGTAGATGTTCAGGCCATACATGATCTCCGGCAGGTTACTGCGGCCGATAGCCACAAAGTCGTCTGTACGGGTGATGCGGCCATCGCCATTGATATCTTTATAACGGAAGAAACCGGGAGCTACCACACCAGCGCTTGGCGAAGGTGCATTTGCTGCTTCTTCCCAATTCTGGTACATACCATCTGCCACAAAACCGAACTTGGTACCCAGTGGTTTACCTACACGGCGTAACCACTCAGGTGTGGAAGCTGCTTCATCCATACGGATGATCTTGTTCCTTGCCCAGTTGAAATTACCGGTAACACCATATTCCAGTTTACCCACACGGCTGTTGTAACGGATCTGCAGATCAAAACCACGGTTATCCATGATACCGGAATTCACAGTAGCGGGATAATATCCACCGATGCTGGATGGGAATAAACCTGATTGGCTGGCAAGGATATTGGTTGTTAACTTATAGAAGTAATCAAAATCAAAACCCAGTTTACCATCCAGGAACAACGATTCGAAACCAACATTGGTCACTTTCGCAGTTTCCCAGGTGATAGATGGGTTTGGTGGTGCGCTGGTATAAATAGCTGCAGTTGGTTTACCACCCAGTACAATCACAGGATCGGTAGTGAGCTGGTAAGTTTGTAAATATTGGAAAGAAGAAGTGGACTCGTTACCTAAACGGCCTAAAGAAGCTTTCAGTTTCAGGAAGTCCACCACACCTTTTGCTTTTTCAAAGAAAGGTTCCTTGCTCACGATCCAACCCACAGCTGCTGCAGGGAAGTAATCCCAGCGGTAGTCCGGATGGAAATTGATGGAGGCATCATAACGGGTAGCTAATTCTACCAGGTATTTTCCTTTGTATACATAGTTGATCCGGCCTACATAACCAGCCCTGGAATCCAGGCTGCTGCTACCTGTTGGGGCAATGATATCCAATGGCCCCTGTCCGCCGTAGTCGATCTCATGAATATCTGTTAACGGGAAATTGCTGGCGCCTGTAGAGAACACATTGCTCCTGCCCTGACCAAATTCATACAACGCCAATGCACTGATCTCATGGTCTCCAAAAGTTTGGTTATAGGTGATGCTGGGCTGGAATGTTTTACGGAAGTTTTGGCTGTAGGACTGGCGCAACGTATTCCTGGTGATACCAGGCAATGTGTTCAGCATTACAAAATCTCCTGTAGTCTGGTCCCTGGCCCGGCCCATCAATGTATATGGTGTGAGCCAGCTTTTATTTTCCGTACTGGTCTTATCATATGCTGCCAGCACTTTTGCTTCCAGGCCTTTTACCCATGGTATCTTTGCACGGAAAGTGATATTACCCTGGAAGATATTGGATTGGCCATTCTGATATCCGGATTGTTGAACAGATGCAATAGGGTTCACCCATCCTGCATTACTGTTATAAGCCACCGGCAAACCATTAGGGGCATACTCCGGCATGTTCGGAAGCATCCGTACTGCCTGGTAGAATGGATTCAGGTAAGCAGTATTATCAGGAGAGATACCAGGTGTGCGTGTATTGGTTTGACGAACACCCAGGTCTACTGATACAGAGAAGATATCGTTCAGTTCCGCATCAATGTTGGAGCGAACATTATAACGTTTGAAGCCGGTGTTTTCAATCACACCGTTCTGATCCAGGAAACCGGCACTTGTGAAATACTTCACTTTATCTGTACCACCTCTTACGGTTACGTTATGCTGGTGTGAAATGGCGGTATTATCGGCCAGTTTACCTACCCAGTCAGTATTACCCAACAGCGGGTTGGTATTGGTACCATTGCGTACAGCCTCTATCTGTTCTTTTGTGTACACGTAGGGAACAGGGAATGCACCGGTATGGTCCAGGTAATCATTATCCATATCTGTACCCTTGTTATACCAGTACATATAGTCCGGGCCATCCAGGAATTTAGGGAAACGGGTATTGGAGGTTACCTGTAAACCACCATCGTAAGTGATCTGTGGTTTGCCTGATTTACCACGTTTAGTGGTTACGAGAATGATACCATTGGCAGCCTGCAAACCATATACAGCGGTAGATACAGCGTCTTTCAGGAGCGTAATGGATTCCACCTCTGCAGGGTCCAGCGTACCGAAAGAAGTACGTGGTACCCCATCGATGATCACAAGGGGCGCCTGGTTTCCATTATAAGTAGCTACACCACGAATACGCAAAGTAGCATCATCCGCACCAGGGCGACCTGATTGCTGTAAAGTGGTAAGACCCGGCAAACGGCCTGCCAGTGCATTGGTAAGGTTCATGGTGGGCGCTTGTTTCAGCTGATCACCACTGATCTGTACCGCAGAACCAATAACGTTCTGCCTTTTTTGTTTACCATACCCTACTATGATCACTTCATTTAAACCACTCGCAGATTCTGCCAGTGTTACTTTAAGATCGGCCGCAGGGCCAGTTGTAATTTCTTTTGTCTGAAAGCCAATAAAGCTAAATACTAACGTGGCTGATGTTGTTTTCAACGGTAAAGAGAACTTACCGGTCACATCTGTTTTGGTGCCAAGCGGGGTGCCTTTGATCTGCACCGTAACACCTGGTATGGAACCTCCTTTTTCATCCGTAACCGTTCCGCTAACATTGCCTGTCTGTGCGTAGGTGTGGATGGATGGCGCTATCAGAATAGCGAGGCATAGCAACCATCTGACCATACTTCTTTTGGTAGATAAAACATCCATAATAATCGTTGATTAGGTGAGTAGGAATTAATTGAGTTGTCCGCTAAAGTCCACGCCCTTTTGGAATGGCTTCAAATAATAGTCTATTAATACAGCTGTAGTGCTTCTGTTGAGTTCCAGTGTGGCAGCAGGTTTGCCGGCAAGTGCCAGTTTATTCCAGTCTGCCTCCACCTGTTGCAGTGTTACTTTAGTACCTGCTTTATCAAAAAGTTCCAGCAGGAACTGCAGTGTTAAAGGATCACCGGACGCACCCCAGTAATTCAACAGGGTAGCATAATACGGGCGAAGGCCTTCTGCCAGTTCATAACGGGTAATGATCTTCTCCGGGTAGAACCATGTTTGGTTAGCCCATTGATAAGGAACACCTGTTCCTTTGAGGATGCCTGTAGCACCGATGCGTTGAATGGCAGCGAAGTGTGAACTTTCTGCAGGCACATCAATAAAAGGCATGATGTAGGCTTTTGCATCCAGCAATGCCTGCTGTACTGATCTGATGGCTACCTGGCGGGGCTGAATGTTCTGCTTTAACGAGATGGCTGCCAAAGCTCCTGCGGCCTGGCCAATACCTAATACCACAGGTTGCAAACGGGTAGCGCCGTTCACGATATTGGTAACGCTGATACTCTTTTCCGCTACGATCAATCCTTCCACCTCTTTAGGTACCAGGCTGCCTAAAGGAACATTATAAGAAGGCACACGGATCTTTACGAAATCGATCTTGGGTGCTGCCTGGTTCTTTTCATGATGATGATCTATGGTATAATCCCCTACAGCCACGCCCGTACGATACAAGGTTTTTTCATAAGGCCGGGACACTTCATTTACTGTTAACACCGCCTCTCCTTTTACACGGCGGGATTCCCGGTGATAAGGGATCATGGGTAATTTGTCAGTTGTAGGAAATTCATCGTCCGCAATGCCCAGGTGTTTGTAGCCAAGCGCAGTCTGCAGGTAATAGATAAAGCGTAAACTGTGCAGTTTAGCGGCTTTCAGGGCTTGCTCCCTTTCTGCAGGTGTATGCTCAATAATATTGAGATAAAAATCATTGCCGGATTTCGGCCAGTTGATCATGTATTTATTATTCGGCAAACGGCCGTACTGCATCATATGATGGCAGTTATTATCCGGAGAGTCAAAAGAAGCAGGATCAGATACATCACAGCTTTTTGCAAACTCCGCCGCATTATATCCTTCCGGTTTGGGAATGGTTTTGTTGGCACCTTTGCCGTAATCTTTCAGTACTACTACATAAGTAAGGTCCTGTATAATGTCGTTTGCTTTTTCCGGGGCCTGCGGTTCTCCTGTTTCATCACGACTATCCATCCCGATATCGTACTTTGCACCTGCCGCAGCCATTACATCTCCCAATTCCGTTGCATCTATTACCAGCCTGGCTTCAATGGTGCTTTTCTTCTTTCCCTGCAGGATGGTTACTTCCCAGCGGTCATTCACACGGCGGATGGATTGCCATTTTGTTTGATAAGCGATCTGCAGTTTGGGTTCAGCAGCAGCCATCTTCTTTAATATATCATTCCCTACATGTGGTTCAAATAAACAGTTACTCACCCAACCGGTGTATACTGCTGCCGGCCCTCCATAATAGGTATAAAGATGAGAACGGAACTCTCCCCACAAACCGGAAGGCATCCTGTTATTGCCATCAATGGCAGATACACCTGCGGAAGTAAGCATGCCGCCGAGCCAGGTAGTTTCCTCTATGATCATTGTACCAGTACCCATACGGGCTGCCTGGATGCCAGCCATGGTACCACTTGCGCCGCCACCGATCACCAAAAGATCAGTTTTCGTTTGTGCGTTCGCAGTAGTATAAATAAAGCTGCATACCAGTATTAATAGCTGAGTACAATTGCGCATCCTTCTAGTCGATTAAGTATTGTTAAAGTCCCCTGTCTTATTTAGATATGGTTGGGTATCTAAATATTTAAAATGATTCCTCTAAATAAGAATAAATTTTACTAAAAGACAAGTACTTTTTAATATTATTTTTTAACTAGAGTATTATTAACTGAATAATTAAGAAAAGTAGCTGCTAAAATGAATATAGTATCATCGTTTTCCGGGATATGGCTGAAATCAAAAGAATTTTCCCCAAAAAGGGCAGAATATCAAGATTTGTTTTTAATTTTTTTTAAAAAGAATATCTTTGCGTAGATTGTACATTTATAAGATGTGGTGAATGCTGTAAAACTTTTTAAATAAAACTATCTCCCCAACTCACATGAGTCAAACATTCTTTGAAGAATTAAATAATGAAACCCTGGGTGGTGTAGCATACAAGAATCTAAGTCTGAAAAAGAAAATGATCGCCTACTTTGCCAATATTAATAATGCGACCATTGCAGACCTGGCCAAAGAACTGAATGCCAGCACCCCTAAAGTGACCACGCTTTTAAATGAACTCCTGCAGGAAGGCCTCGTGCACGACTATGGGAAAGTGGACAGCACAGGAGGGAGAAGACCTAATTTATATGGCATGGCGCCTGACGCCGGCTTTTTTATTGGTGTGGAAGTAAAGCGGTACCATATTAACCTGGGCCTGCTGGATTTCAAAAAGAACCTCGTAAAGTTTGTAGAGAAGATCCCTTACGACCTGCAGAACACAGCAGCTTCGTTGGATGACCTGTGCAAAATCGTCGTGAAGTTCATTGACGAACTGCCGGT
>Ga0065704_10071400_pt1 | contig 11327 bp, 9 predicted proteins | sample SwiRhicommuniRL2_FD_59091 | JGI IMG/M metagenome (GOLD analysis project Ga0065704, IMG submission 59091) | Switchgrass rhizosphere bacterial communities from Rose Lake, Michigan, USA - RL2 v2 (version 2) | ecosystem: Host-associated > Plants > Roots > Rhizosphere > Soil | place: East Lansing, MI | reverse complement strand
AAACAGTACCTCTGAAATTCAGGAATTTGAAATTGATTTGTCGGAGCAGAACATTACAGATTGCCAGTTACAAATGATGTTTGCGGTTTGCCACCCTTCTATTTCTTCTGAAGCACAGATAAGCCTATCACTACGTGTGTTATGTGGCTTTGGAATTGATGAAATAGCAAATGCTTTTTTAACCAATAAAGAGGTGATTAACAAGAGGCTGTTTCGGGCCAAAGAAAAACTTAGATCAGAGCAGGTTAAAATTGAGTTCCCTAATCAAAATGCAATTGAAGGAAGACTTGAAGTGGTTTTAAGAACATTATATCTTCTTTTTAATGAAGGTTATTATTCAGCCGGAAAAGATATAACCTTAAGAAAAGAGGTTTGCTTGGAGGCCATGCGCTTGACCAACCTGCTGCTCGAAAATAAGTCGACAAACCAACCAGCCGTAAATGCTTTAATTTCTCTAATGTGCTTTCATGCATCCCGGTTTGAGGCAAGAGTGAATACAAATGGAGAAACCATACTTTATCAGGATCAGAATGAAAGCCTTTGGAACGACGAGCTCATCGTTCAGGGAGAATGCTTTTTAAATCGAGCTTCTGTAGGTGATAAACTTTCAAAATACCATCTCGAAGCAGGCATTGCTTATTGGCACACTCTTAAGCAAGACACAGCAGAAAAATGGGAAAACATTTTGCAGCTTTACAATAAGTTGCTTCAATTGGAGTATTCGCCAATAGCTGCCTTAAACAGGACCTACGCTTTATCAAAAGCTAATGGTAAAAAAGAGGCAATTATTGCAGCAGAGAAGCTTAATCTGCATGATAATCATTTATACCATGCTCTTTTGGGTAACTTATATACAGGAGTTAATAATTCAGAGGCACTTTCTCATTTCCAGACTGCATTAAAATTAACTAAATCAAAAGCAGATAAAATGGTAATATCCAAAAACATAACTAATCTTGGCTCTTTTTAAGAAAGGCTGGTTCTATTTTTCTAAGCAAAAAAATTAATAATAGAATCACTTTTACCTAAAAGAGTGATTTAATTTTAATATTTTTAATTTTGAAGACACCTTCTTTTACCAAAATGTATTTTGTTGTCTGTATTTAGAACTGTTAAAAACCTATGGAGCTTTTAGACCAAAAATTACCCTTTGTGAATACATTATTCAAAGGCATTGGGCAAATTATGCTTCAGGAAAATGCATTAACAGGTCTGCTTTTCTTAGCTGGTATCTTTTACGGCTCAATACTCATGGGGATTGGAGCACTTTTAGCTGTACTGTCTGGTACACTAACAGCCACAATACTGAACTATGATAAAAAAGAAATACAACAGGGCTTATATGGTTTTAGTGCAACTCTAGTTGGTGTGGCACTGATATTATTTTTTAAACCCGCTCTGTTTATCTGGATAGCTATTATAATTGGCTCTGCCTTGGCTGCAATTATACAGCACTGGTGTATGATAAAGAAAATACCGGTATTTACACTGCCGTTTGTTGTTGTTACCTGGGTAATTATCTTTTTTTTCCATCAAATTTATCCCATTCCAGCTTCAGAACTACTCACAGCTGAAACACATATTAACAATGATTTCACATTTGCATTTAGAGGTTTTGGTGAAGTTATTTTTCAGGGCAGTGCCCTTTCTGGTATTATTTTCTTTATCGCTGTATTTATCAGCTCACCAATTTCTGCATTATATGGAATCGCCGGAGCAATATTGGCGGCTATCTTATCGGCCATATTTTCTGCACCGATAGCTTCAATCGAGATGGGCTTATTTAGCTACAATGCTGTTTTATGCGCTATTGTTTTTGCGGGTAGCAAACCCAAAGATGGCCTATGGGCAACGGCTTCGATAATACTTTCTGTAATTGTGGCATTTTTAATGAACAGATTTAATTTAATTCAACTTACATTTCCTTTTGTAGCTGCTACCTGTATCACATTATTTTTCAAAAACTTAAACCTCAGACAAAGGTTGGAGCAAACTATAACAAACTAAAGATGTTAAAAACCTATCTTCTATTACTTATTGCCATCGCTTTTGAAATTATTGCTACATCGGCTTTAAAAGCATCTGAACAGTTCAGCAAACCATGGCCATCGCTTTTAACCGTTATAGGATATGCAACAGCTTTTTATTTTTTGAGCCTTAGCCTTAACAAACTCAATCTTGGTATTGCTTATGCAATATGGTCTGGAGTTGGTATTATTATGATCTCTGTGGTGGGGCTATTTCTGTTTAAACAAAAACTTGATCTGCCGGCAGTAATTGGCATTATTCTGATTGTTTGTGGTGTTGTAGTGATCAATGTATTTTCTAAATCAGTAAGCCATTAAACTTGGTCTCTTTTCTATTACACTATCTCTAAAATTTGATAGACTCCTGATTATTTGGTAATCTTGGTACCGCGTATATGCGCCATAAACTATTTAACAAGCCAACGTTACCATAAATAAATGAATACTACCCAATTAAGTTCCGACACATTAAAAACTAAACAGCACTTTGATATTCTTGATGGACTAAGAGGAATTGCCGCACTATCGGTAGTCATCTTTCATTTTATGGAAATGGCCATTACAGATTATAGTAAAAACTTTATTGCTCATGGCTTTTTAGCTGTCGATTTCTTTTTCTGTTTGTCAGGATTTGTAATTGGATATGCTTATGATGATCGTATTGGAAAAATGGGTGTAAAAGAGTTCTTTAAATCAAGAATTATCAGATTGCATCCTTTGGTTATTTTAGGTTCAATATTAGGCTTATTAACCTTTCTTTTTGCACCTTATGGTGGAAATCCGGAAGCTTACAGCACGGGTAAAATTATTCTGATATTTCTTAGCTCCATTCTACTTATTCCGTTCCCCTCAATGACGGAACGTTCTTTTAACCTGTTCAGTTTTAATGCACCAGCCTGGTCACTATTCTGGGAGTATGTTGCCAATATTGTATATGCTTTTATTCTTTGCAGGCTTAGCCGTCGTGTTTTATTGATATTAACCGCAATTTCGGCCGCAGCGCTTTGCTTTGTTAGTTATCGCTCAGGCAATCTTATGGGTGGATGGGGCCAGTCAACTTTCTGGGATGGCAGCGTCCGTATATCGTATTCCTTTTTGGCCGGCTTAGTTATTTATCGTTCCAATTGGATCATTAAAAATAAGCTAGGCTTTATAAGCTTATCGATACTACTATTCCTGGCATTTATTATGCCTTTCAATGAATTAACATGGCTTACAGAGCCCTTGGTTGTTCTATTTTATTTCCCATTAATAATTGCACTTGGGGCAGGGGCTACATTAACAGACGGACTTAGAAAACTGTGCGTGTTTTCGGGAAAAATATCTTATCCACTTTACATGACTCACTATGCGGTAATATGGATGTTCTTAAATTATTACACAGTTAACAAACCGGATACTACCCAACTATCATTTATCATTATTATTGGGACAATGCTATTGCTTGCAGTTGCATATCTTTTTATGGTTGTTTATGATATTCCTGTTAGAAAATACTTAACCGCAAAAAGAAAGCAGGTTTAACTTTTCGAAACAACAAGCTCTTTGATGTCAGGGTATTCAAAGAGCCTTGGTAGGGCCTTGATAGGGGGTTGATAGGGCCTTGGTAGGGCTAAATGCCCCTGAAACACCCTAACAACCCCCTGGCATAACCGCTTGATTGCCTACTAAAGCAGGCACAAGCAGCAATTTTTACCAAAATCGGTTTGTATTAAATCTAAATAAGAATACCTTTGCCGGCGACTTTAAATCAAAAGTGCATGCAGGAAACCAATCTTTATAAAAACCTTTAGTAATGCTGCGAAAAATATTTTTCTTGTTGCATAAATGGCTTGGACTGATTACAGGTCTGGTTGTTCTAATTGTTAGTTTAACCGGATGCATTACTGTTTTTTCGGACGAACTGAAGGAGTACTTTTATCATCAAAGATATTATGTTGAACCTGAGCGGGGCGGCAACTTTTTAAACTTTAGTGAACTCCGCAATGAGGCGCAGAAAGCCCTTGGCCCTAACATTAAAATTTCGCGCTGCGAGATTTATCCTGCCAAAGGCAGAACATGGATATTTCGGGCTTCATTAACAGATAAGAAAGGCTTTGGCTACTGGAACCATTATAAGTACTATTACAGGGTTTACATAAACCCATACAATGGAAAAGTGGTACATGTAGAAAACACGCGTAATGAGTTCTTTCAGGTGGTACTGAATCTGCATATGAACCTGTTATTAGGTGACGCCATAGGTACTATGGTAACAGGCATTTCGGTGCTGTGCTTTTTTATTTTACTGTTAACTGGTTTTGTACTGTGGTTTCCAAAAAAATGGAAAACAAAGGCCTTTAAAAAAGGACTTGTATTTAAACGTGATGCCGGAAAAAAACGAATGAACTATGATTTACATAACATATTAGGTTTTTATAGCGTGATCCCGGCCCTGCTTATCAGCATAACAGGTCTGGTTTTTGCATTTTCGTGGGCCGACCAATCGGTTCAGTTTCTGGCCAATGGCGGAAAAGCTGCCATAAAGCGGGTTATCCCCTCATCTACCCCTCATGAGAGCTACCACCCTCAGGCCACTGATAGTGTAATTGCCCAGATTTTTCAATTACATCCTCAGGCTGATGCGCTTTCTATCCGCTTCAGAGAAAAGAATACAGACCCCTTTGATGTTCAGGTACGCCTGGCAAAAAACCGAACGCATCTGTTTGAATGGTATTATTTTGACCGTAACAATGGTAAGCTACTACTTAAATACGGTGACAAGGACGTAAAGGGTGGCGAGAAGTTTAGAACTATGAACTATGACCTGCATACCGGAGCCTTTGCAGGCATCCCGACCAAGCTACTTGCTTTCTTTGTTTCATTAATCTGCGCAGCTATGCCAATAACGGGGTTTTTAATCTGGTATAATAGAGGAAAAAAAAGTAAAAAAGGTAAAAAAGTAGTTTTGGTATAGGAAAGTTTCTTCTTATGCTATTTTCCCCACATTGGTATAACTATCTATATAGCCCCGGGGCGAATGGCCTGTTACAGTTCTAAATACCCTGTTGAAATTGGTAATGCTATTGAAGCCAGCATTGTAGGCTACTTCAGAAATACAACCGGCATGCTCACGGAAAATAAGATTTTTACATGCATCATTTACCCTAACCTCATTCAAAAAGGACACGAAGGTATGGCCTGTATGTTTTTTAAAATATCGGCAAAAAGCTTGCGGTGTCATAAATGCAATGTCTGCTATCTCCTCTAAAGTCAGTTGAGTATTGTACTTGCCCATAATGTAGTTAATGATGTTGCTTAATCGCCTGCCTTCGCTTTCACTAACATTTAATGAATACATTTTAGAGCATAGGGGTTTTACCTGTTCATCCAGCTCCTGTAATGTATCCATTAATTTTAAAAACCCAAACATTACGTCGCTGCCAGAAGCACCATGAATGTTAAGGATATGGGATGCCACGTTTTTTGATACCTTATAAGGCACTTTAAAGCCTTCTTTATGTTTATTAAAAAAGGTTTTTAATGCTTTCATCTCCGGTAAATTAAACAAGGGAGCCAAAATACCTTCTGGATTGAAATATATAGAACATGCCTTTATGCGTAATTCTGTATCACCTTTAAAATAATCCGGAGTACTTTTAAAAAGATGAGGCATTTTTGAGCCGATAACAAAAATATCACCTGCTTTGAAAGCATGCATCTCACTTCCGGTTATCAGCGTTCCCTCGCCCCTTTCAATAAAGGTGATCTGCCATTCATCATGGCGATGCAGGTATTGGTAAAAATGAGACATTTCAATATGTTCCGAAATTACACTCCTATCATCAGGAACCAATATGGTAAATGGTAAAACTTTCATGGCTTTGCATCTATTTATTACACGATACAATTTAATAATTTTAACCCATATAATTTACACATACAATTAAACGGGTTAAAATACGGTTACTTATCGGTAAAATATTAGCAAAGTCTTTTGTTTATCTTGATACTGCAAAAGGTAAAATATCTATTTCCGGTTTCTCATCAGAAATGATCTGACTAATCAGTAAACCGGTGGCTGGCCCCAGGCTTAAACCCATCATACCATGGCCGGTTGCAATAATGAGATTATCCTTTTTAACACTTTTACCAATATAAGGCAAACCATCCGGAGATGCCGGGCGGAATCCATACCAAATATCTTTTTGCGAAGGAAGTGAAGGTTTTAAATCAGGAAAGTAATCAGGCACAGCATCTACAATTCCTTTAACCCTATTCATATTTACTTTGCTGTTAATCTTATCCAGTTCCATTGTTCCGCCATACCTGATACTGCCGTTCATTGGAGTAATAGCTACTCTGGCCTCACAAAGCAAAGCCGGTATTGTTAAACGCTGCTGAGGCTCTGGCTCCATAAATGAATAACCTTTGCCAGGCATAAGCAATACCTTTTCTCCAGCCATTTTTGCTACTGCCGGCGACCATGATCCTGTAGCTATTACATAATGATCTGCCTCCCATTCCTGATCTCCGGTAAACACCTTTGTTATGCGTTTGTTGTCGGTTTCAATTCTATTAACTTCCTGCCCTTTTACAATTTCAACACCACCTTGTATCAAATATTTGTATAAGGCATCCATTAATTTAGCGGGGTACAGATGAGCATCGCAACGATAGTGCACTGCACCTAAAACATCTAACCTTAAATCGGGTTGTAGTTTTTTGCATTCATCAGTATTTAACACAGCCATATCCAAACCAAGTTCAAGGGCTTTAGCAACTAAATGAGCCTCCTCTTCTGCTGCTTTTTCTGTTTTGTAAAATGCCAGAATCCCTTTATGATTGAGTTCAAAAAAATCTAACTCCTTTGCCAGCTCATCATACTGCGATTTACTTAACAGAGATAAATCGCGTAAAGGCACTGCAGATTTTTCCAGATGCTGGATATTGGCATGTCTGATGAATTTGAGCCCCCAGTTAATCAGGGCCGAATCTAAGGACGGCTTTACATAAAATGGGCTTTTACTGTTAAACATCCACCTAATTCCCTGCTTAATCATTCCTGGTGCAGCTAATGGCACAAAATGGCTAGGCACAATCATACCTGCATTGCCATATGAGCAATTGTCTAGCACATCACCTTTATCCAGTATGGTTACCTGATACCCTTTTTTTTGCAAATAATAAGCTGAGCTTAACCCCACTATTCCAGCTCCAATAATTATAACCTTCGACATTCCTTTTATTTAATTACTGATTCATTAAATCACTTGAAATCCGTATGCATAAGGATCATCATCTGCATCAATTTTGATGGTATTGTAACCATAAACTTTTGCCCAGCCCTCAACACTTGGTATAATGGCCTTTACACCATTAAGCTCAACCACATCTTCTACCCTTCCAATAAACTTGCTGCCAATAAAGCTTTCATGAATAAAAGTTTCTCCTTGTTTCAACTTACCTTTTGCATGCAGCTGAGCCATACGGGCAGAAGTTCCTGTTCCGCACGGTGACCTGTCAATTGCTTTATCTCCATAAAAAACGGCATTCCTTGCGGTAGAAGTTGGGTCTAATGTTTTGCCTGTCCACAAAATATGGCTACATCCATTGATTGTTTCATCCAGGGGATGTACAAACGTGTATTTTTCGTTTATGCTTTTGCGTATGGCCTGACTCCAGGTGATGAGTTGGGAAGCCGTATAATTTTCGAGTCCGGGAAAGTTAATCTGGGGATCAATAATGGCATAAAAATTCCCACCATAGGCAACATCAAAAGTTAGCAGTCCTAAATCCGGACATTCAATCTCCAGATTTTCTGCAGCAAGATAAGATGCCACATTCTTCAACTTTACTGATTTCACTTTCTTGCCTTCTTGCTTATACTCTATCAGAACCAGCCCTGCAGGTGCCTCCATTCTAATCAATCCTGGTATTTTTGGTTGAATAAGCCCTTCTTCTATTGCTATGGTAATGGTGCCGATTGTGCCATGACCGCACATTGGCAGGCAGCCGCTGGTTTCTATGAAAAGAACAGCCACATCGTTATCGGGATCATGTGGCGGATATAATATACTCCCCGACATCATATCATGTCCACGGGGTTCGAACATTAATCCGGTTCTTATCCAATCAAATTCTTTCAAAAAATGTTGTCGCTTTTCGCTCATATTAGCTCCCAAAAGCTGAGGGCCGCCACCTGCAACCAGTCTTACCGGATTTCCACAGGTATGTGCATCTACACAAAAAAATGTCTTACTCATGTGTCAATTTTTGGTTTACGGTTCTAAAAATGCCCAGAGGGTTGCCATCTTTCAATTCTGGGGGCAACAATTCCTGTTGCCAGTCCTGATAAGCTACGGGCCGCACAAAACGGTTGATAGCAGTAGTACCTACTGAGGTAAACCGGCTATCGTTAGTTGCCGGAAATGGCCCGCCATGCTGTATGGCAGAGCAAACCTCTACACCTGTTGGAACCCCATTCAAAATAATCCGGCCTGTTTTATCTATTAGTTTAGCTATTAAACTATGGTGGTAGTTAAGTTCTTCTGGTTCTGCCATTAATGTAATGGTAAGCTGCCCTTGCAGCACATTAATAACGCTTTCCAATTCCTGCATATCGCTGGCAACCACAAGTAAAGAATAGGGACCAAAAATTTCTTCGTGAAGCTTGGGATTGCTGATAAAATCAACAGCATTAACTTCTGCAATTATGGCTTTTGATTGATTCTGTAAATCTTTGTTATCTGATATTGAGGAGGCCAATATGGAAACCCCTTTCTCTTCTGTAATTTTGGCTGACAGCTTTTTATAGTTATCAGCTATACCTTTGGTGAGCATAGTTGAGGAAGGAATTACATTTATGCTCTCCTTTAATGCTGCTTTAAAGGTATCTAATGCAGCAGATTTAACGGCCAATAATAAACCTGGGTTTGTACAAAACTGGCCAGCACCTAAGGTTATAGATGCAGCATATTTTTTTGCAAGTTCAGTACTCTTGGTTTCTAAAGCCTGCGGAAAAAACAATACTGGATTTATACTTCCCATTTCGGCGAATACCGGGATTGGCTGTTCTCTTTCGCGGGCCAGTTGTATCAGACTCATCCCTCCTTTAAATGAGCCTGTAAAAGCCACCGCCCTGGTAAGCGGATGCTGAACTAAACTTGCTCCTACGGTATATCCATCATCATAAAGCAAGGAAAAAACACCTTCTGGAATTCCGAACAATTCAGCAGCTTTAATGACTGCCTGCCCTACGATGGCACTGGTTCCTAAATGAGCAGGATGAGCTTTTACTATTACAGGGCATCCGGATGCAAGTGCTGAAGCCGTGTCGCCACCTGCCACAGAGAATGCAAGAGGAAAGTTACTTGCACCAAAAACAACCACCGGTCCAAGTGGAACAAGCATTCTTCTGATATCAGGTTTTGGCTGGGGCTGCCGATCTGGTATGGCCGTATCTATGATGGCATCTACCCAGGAGCCTTCGCGCACTAAGTTGGCAAACATCCTTAGTTGCCCTGTGGTTCTGCCCAGCTCACCTTGTAAGCGGGGTAAGGGCAAACCACTTTCTTTCGCAGCTCTGTCTACCAGAATTTCTCCGACATTATTTAATTCATCTGCTATGCCATCCAGGAAAGCAGCTTTAATATCTTTATCAATGTTACGATAAGCCTGAAAAGCACTTACAGCTAAAGTTAGTGCATTATTTACAAGACTTTCATTTGCTCTCGAAAACTCTCCATCCAGCAACAGTCCTGTTGCCGGATCTGCTGCTTTCAGGAATTGCCCTTCACCTGTCTGGTAGAGCGAACCTATAATATTTTTTCCGTTCATAGGGTCTGAAGTGCTAAAGAACCCCACGATCCTATTGGTAGTTCAGGACGGTTAGCCAAAGCATTATCAATGATTTTTAGCACATTGGCTCTTTCATCACCAGTTATTGGTAATCGTGGTGCGCGAACAGTTTCAGTTCCAAGTCCTGTAGCTACTTCTGCCAATTTAATATATTGCACCAGCTTAGGGTGAATATCCAGCTCAAGTACTGGTAAAAACCAACGATAAATAGTAAGCGCTTCACTAATTCGGTTTGCCTTAATTAACCTGAAGATTGCTACTGTTTCTTTTGGAAATGCATCAACTAAGCCAGCAACCCAACCATGTGCTCCCATTACAATACTTTCCATTGCAAGTGGATCAACACCTGTGAAAATCTTGAATCGATCACCAAATCGGTTGATTAACCTTGTTACATTTGAAACATCTCTGGTTGATTCTTTAATGGCCTGAATATTATCATATTTGGTTAATACCTCAAACATATCTAAAGTCACCTCGATTTTATAATCAACTGGGTTGTTATAAATCATAATGGGCAGCTTTGTTGACTGAGCAATAGCTCCGAAATAAGCCAGAGTTTCCTCCTGAGCTGCGTTGTAACGCATAGGCGGCAACAGCATTAAGCCACTGGCACCTAAAGATTCAGCTTTCTTAGCTACCTCAATAGCTTTTTTTGTGGTAGATTCAGCAATGTTCAGTAATACAGGAACTCTACCATCAACAAAATTAATGGTGTGAACTAATAGTTCATATTTTTCATCATCAGTAAGCACACTTGCCTCTCCGAGAGAACCACCTAAAATAATACCCTCCGCCCCTGCCTCTAACTGCGCAGCAATATTGAGGTCGAAAGTTTCAAAATCCAGTTCATCATTGGCTGTAAATTTTGTAGTTACAGCAGGGAAAACCCCTTTCCATTGTATACCCATTGCAATCTTCTTTTAATTATTTACGATATTCAAAGCTAGGCTGGGAAATGGTATACCTATTATTGGATTTTAACCAATATTAGTTTAAAATAGGCCAATTGACATTTCAATTGTTCTCTTAATAACTCATCGCCTAAAATTTATTCATAAAAATCATTTGCAACAGGTTTCCATTTTTGATAGAGAGACTTAACAACAATTACCTCACTACCGGATGGTTTAATGGCAGATAACTTGCCAGGAGTATTAACCCAATCAGCCTCCCACTTAGAAATCATCTTATAAAAATCATTTACTTCATTTGCAGGCCTGTTAAACCGATGGTTAATATTAATCTCTTTATATCTGGACGCAGAATCCTTTTTTATTTCTTTACTTAAAAAATCAATAAACATTTTCCATCTGGGTTGATAGAAACTGCTAACTAGTCCATTCCATTGACGAGCAGAATAATCATATTGGATAGCATTAGCATCATAAGGCCCCCATATGGTAACAAGGCCCCTGGCATTCTTCTCGTAAAGGTTCTTTTCTTCATTATTGCTCCCAA
>Ga0065704_10071398_pt1 | contig 11330 bp, 8 predicted proteins | sample SwiRhicommuniRL2_FD_59091 | JGI IMG/M metagenome (GOLD analysis project Ga0065704, IMG submission 59091) | Switchgrass rhizosphere bacterial communities from Rose Lake, Michigan, USA - RL2 v2 (version 2) | ecosystem: Host-associated > Plants > Roots > Rhizosphere > Soil | place: East Lansing, MI | reverse complement strand
TGTAAGCGGAGGCGCCGGGCCGGCCGCCTGCGACAGACGGTCGCGCCCCGGACCCCGACAGGCTCAGCCCACCCAGTCGGTATGCGGGTCACCGTCGGCCTGCGCCGGTCGCGGCCACATCATGCGCAGGCGGACGGGTTCGCCGGCGTGCCAGAACAGGGTGCCGCCCTGGCCGAACTCGCGGGCCAGGGCATCGGCCTGCTCCGGAGTGGCATCCAGCACCAGGCACCCGTGTTCCACCATGCCGCCCTGGCTGTTGCAGCCCAGTGCGGGATGGAAGGACAGGCCGAGCGCCTGCACGCAGGCATGCAGGCGTTCCTGCGCGGCGTCATTGAGCTGGCGCGAAGTGTCGCCGGGCGGTGGATTCCATGCGGTGATGAACAGATAGCGGGTCGCCATGATCTGCCGCTCGACATCCGCCGCGGTCAGGCCGGTGCGGAACAGCCATTCCTGCCGCCCCACCGCCACGAAGTAATGCGCGGCTGCCCAGGCGGCGGCCAGACGCGCCCGTTCGACCTCGGGAACCTGGTCGATGGCGTCGGGATCGCGGGAGTCGCCCATGGCCGCATCATCGCGCGTAAAGCGGAGCGCGTACACTCCGCCTTCCCCTTCATCGAGTGCCTGACCCGGGATGTTCCAGCCCCAGACCAAGCTGCCCAAGGTGGGCACCACCATCTTCACCGTGATGTCGCAACTGGCCGCCGAGCATGGCGCGGTCAACCTGGGGCAGGGTTTCCCGGATTTCGCGGTGCCGCCGCGGCTGGTGGACGAACTGGATGCCGCCATGCGGGCCGGCCACAACCAGTACGCACCGATGACCGGGGTGGCGCCACTGCGCCAGGCCATCGCCGAAAAGGCGCTGCGCTGCTACGGCCGCGAGGTGAATCCCGACACCGAGATCACCGTGACCAGTGGTGCTACCGAGGCGCTGTTCAACGCCATCCATGCGGTGGTGCGCCCGGGCGAAGAGGTCATCGTGCTGGACCCGGCCTACGACAGCTACGAGCCCGCCATCGACCTGGCCGGCGCGCGTGCCGTGCACGTCCCGCTGGATCCGCAGACCTTCGCCGTGGATTGGGACCGCGTGCGCGCGGTCATCACCCCGAAGACGCGCCTGCTGATCATCAACAGCCCGCACAACCCGTCCGGCGCGATGTTCGACGCCGCCGACATCCGCGCACTGGCCGCGCTGCTGGAAGGCACCGGCATCTACCTGATCTCCGATGAGGTGTACGAGCACATCGTGTTCGACGGGCGTCGCCACGAGTCGATCCTGCGTTACCCCGAGCTGGCCGCGCGTGCGTTCGTGGTGTCCAGCTTCGGCAAGACCTACCACTGCACGGGTTGGAAGATCGGCTATGCCATCGCACCGCCGGCGCTGACGGCGGAGTTCCGCAAGGTGCACCAGTACAACGTGTTCTGCACCTTCGCGCCGGCGCAGTTCGCCTTCGCCGCGATGATCCGCGATGAGCCGGAACACTACGAGCAGCTGGGTGCGTTCTACCAGGACAAGCGCGACCGTTTCCGCGAACAGCTACTGGGCACGAAGTTCAAACCGTTGCCGGTGCCGGGTGGTTACTTCCAACTGGTGGACTATTCCGCCGTCAGTGACCTGCCGGATACCGAGTTCGTTAAGTGGCTGACCGTGGAGCACGGCGTCACTGCGATCCCGCTGTCGCCGTTCTACGAAACGCCTCCGGCAGGTCAGCGCCTGGCGCGTCTTTGCTTCGCCAAGAACGAAGCGACGCTGGATGCGGCGATCGAACGGTTGGAGAAACTCTGAACCCTGTAGGAGGGGCTTCAGCCCCGACGCTTTCCCGTCCGTTCGCTGGAAGTCCGGACATCGAAGAGCATCGGGGCTGAAGCCCCTCCTACAGAGGGTTCCGTTTCGTTTTCGATGCAACCAGGAATATCCGAGCCATGCTGGACCTCCGCATTTCCCTCATCCAGGGCGAGACACGCTGGCACGACCCGGCGGGCAACCGAGACTATTACGGCGGCCTGATCGCGCCCCTTGCCGGACAGACCGATCTGGTCGTCCTGCCGGAGACGTTCACCAGCGGCTTCAGCAACGAGGCGATCGACCAGGCCGAAGGCATGGATGGCCCTACGGTGGCGTGGATCCGCGAGCAGGCCGGGACGCTGGGTGCCGCGGTTACCGGCAGCGTGCAACTGCGCACGTCTGAGGGGGTGTTCAATCGTCTGCTGTTCGCCACGCCCGACGGCGCGCTGCAGCACTACGACAAGCGGCATCTGTTTCGTTACGCCAACGAGCACATGCGGTATGCGGCGGGTAGCGAGCGGTTGACGCTCGAGTGGAAGGGTTGGCGGATCAATCCACTGGTCTGCTACGACCTGCGCTTCCCGGTGTTCGCGCGCAACCGTTATGACGTGGAGCGCCCGGGCCAGCTCGACTTCGATCTGCAGATATTCGTCGCGAACTGGCCGGCGGCGCGTGCGTATCCGTGGAAGACGCTGTTGCGCGCGCGGGCGATCGAGAATCTCTGCTACGTCGCGGCGGTCAATCGTGCAGGCACGGATGGCAATGGGCACGAATACAGCGGCGACAGTGCGGTGATCGATTTCCTGGGACAGCCGGTGGTGGAGTTGCCGGCAGGCGAGGGTGTGGCGACGTCGACGATCTCGGCGGAGGCGCTGGCGACGCATCGGGAGCGGTTCCCGGCGATGCTGGATGCGGACCGGTTCGAGATGCGCTGAGTTGAGCCCCTCTCCCTGCGGGAGAGGGGTTGGGGTGAGGGTTAACGGAGTCCGCTACTCACGTGGACCTTTAGCGTGTCCAGGTGCGCACCGTTGCGTTGGGTTCTTGGGCCTGGCGGGACGGTTCTTTTGGCGTGCAGGCATGGTGCGCTCGCCGCGGGGCGTCCCTTTCTTTGCTCGTGCAAAGAAAGGAACCAAAGAAACACGCCCCAGGCTGCACGCCCTCCGCGCAGCGCGCTCCGGGTTCGCGAGCGGGCCGGGAATTTTATCCTGTGCCATACGAAAACGCCGCCCTCCATGGCGGCGTCCTGCGGGTTTTACCCGACCCACTCGCCGTGCCTAGATGGGGCCCCGAAAGCAACAGCCACAGCAAAGCACTTGCTACGGATATGCCTGGCCCAGCTTCGGGGCCCCTTAGGTCCGGCTGTCACGGCGGGTCAAACCCCGTAGGGGCGGCGCACAGGGATGTGCGTCGTTTCCGGATGACACAGGATGTGTCTTCCGGAAATTCCCGCCGGGACTGCGAACCCGCCGCGAAGCGGCGGGGTGTGATTTCTTTGCCTACTTTTCTTTGCACAAGCAAAGAAAAGTAGGGCCCCCGCGGCGAGCGGCGCCATGCGTGACCTCAAGCAGACCCGCACCGAAAGATGCATGCAAAAGATTCGTCGCGCGTGAGTGCTTTCGGTGAATCGTGGATGTTGTCGGGCCGCCGCTTATCGAGACTCGCCGACTTCGTTGGCCCTCACCCCAACCCCTCTCCCGCAGGGAGAGGGGCTTCAGAGCCGCCACTGCCTAGCCGCGTGAAGTCAGCCGCTCTTCGGAGGCAGGATCTGGCACACCGCCTGGCACATCACCAGCACGCGGCCCGCGTCGTCACGCACCTCGCCCGCGAGGAACAACTGATTGCGCGTGCGTTCCACCAACCGCGCGTGGCAGATGATGTGCGGCATGTCCGGCGTCACCGGGCGCAGATACTGCGTGTTGAGCGAGGTCGTGACGCTGGGCGGCGCGATCAGGTACGAGAACGGGCCCAGCGTGTTGTCCAGCGCGGCGACGATGAAGCCCCCCTGCATGTGGCCGATCGGGTTCTGGTAGCGGGGAAGCACGGGAAAACGCATCGCCAGCGATTCGCCTTCCACGTAGGCGACCGGCTCGCCCTGCATGTCGAGCAGGCACGGCGGTGGAATCTGCAGAGGTGCGCCGGCAGGCAGGCGCGCGCGCAGCAGGGCATTGATGTCGGTGCCGTCGCTCATGGTGTGAAACTCAGCTCGAACGAAGTGAAGAAAGGCGCGCGCCGTGGCGCCGACAGCGTCTTGCGCGCGATCTGCTTCTGCACGCAGATCGCCAGGGGCGTCGCGCCTTCCCGCCACGTGCGTACCACCTTGCCGGTGGCGTCCAGCTCCGCCACGACCACGAACGGCGAGGTGTCCGCCGTGGGGGTCGCGCATGCGCTGACGCCGGCATCGAGCGCGACGGCCTGCGCATCGCGCAGCGATGCCGCCTGCTCCGGAGCCAGCGCGGCTTCGTCGGCATCCGCGCGTTGCTTGGCTTGCGTGTAATCGAGCGTTGCCTGTGCGTGCGCCGCAGGGGCGCAGCACAACCCGAACGCGAGCAGGAGGTGTCTGATCACTGGCTACTCCTCACGGCGCCTTCGGCGGTTCGATCCGCCAGATCTTGCCGTCGTCTTCGTCGGTGACCACGTAGACGTTGCCGTCCGGCCCGACGCGGACGTCGCGCACACGCTCGCCGATCTCGTTGAGCAGGCGTTCTTCGCCGACGACCTTGTCGCCGTCCAGGGTCAGGCGGATCAGGTTGCGTTCGGCCAGCGAGCCGAGGAACAGGCTGTCGTTCCAGGGGCTCTCCGGGCGTCCGGTATAGAACGCCATGCCGGACACGCCGGGGGATTTCTCCCACAGGTGGTGCGGTTGTTCCATGCCGTCCTTCGCCTTGCCTACCGCTTCCGGAATCGGCTGGCCGGAATAATTGATGCCGTGGGTGATGACCGGCCAGCCATAGTTCTTTCCAGGCTGGGGCAGGTTGATCTCGTCGCCACCGCGCGGGCCATGCTCGCTCTGCCAGAGCGTGCCGGTGCGCGGGTCGCGCGCCATGCCCTGCATGTTGCGGTGGCCGTAGCTCCAGATTTCCGCACGCGCGCCGGATTGGCCAACGAAGGGATTGTCCTGCGGCACGCTGCCGTCCAGGTTGAGGCGCACCAGCTTGCCCTGCAGCTTGTCGAGTTCCTGCGACATCGCGCGCTTGTTGCGTTCGCCCTGGCTGATGAAGAGGTGGCCGGCATCATCGAAGACCAGGCGCGAGCCGAAGTGGTTCGGGCCATCGACCTTCGGTTCCTGGCGGTAGATCACCTTGACGTCGGCGAGCGCGCCGTCGGCCAGCGTGCCGTAAGCCACGGCGGTGCCTGCGGTACCGTTGTCGCCCGGCTCGGCATAGCTCAGGTAGATGCGCTGGCTGGTGGCAAAATCCGGCGCGGGCACCACGTCGAGCAGGCCGCCCTGGCCGGTGGCGAAGACCTTGGGCACGCCCGTGACCGGTGCGGACACCGCGCCGTCGGCACCGATGCGGCGCAACTGCCCGCTGCGTTCGGTGACGAGCATGCTGCCGTCGGGCAGGAACGCGAGACCCCAAGGATGATCCAGGCCGCCCGCCACCTGCGTGGCCCGGACCTGGCCCTTGGCACTGGTCAGCGTCTGCGCGGGCTGGCTCGCGGGTGCAGCCTGCTCCGCAGTGGCGGTGGCGTTGCCTTTGGCTTCACCGTTCGCGGGCGAATTGCACGCAGCCAGGGGCAGCGCGAGAAGCAGGGCGGTGGCGAGTCGATGGGATGCGTTGCGCAACGTCGTATCTCCTGTGGGGAACATAATCAGCGGTAGCCGGATCAGCGGTAGCCGGCGGCCTGCAGTTCGAACAGTTCGGCGTAACGGCCGCCCTCGGCCAGCAGTTGTTCGTGGGTGCCGCTGGCTTCCAGGCGTCCTTCATTGAGGACCAGGATGCGGTCCGCCATGCGTACGCTGGAGAAACGGTGCGAAATCAGCACCGCCGTCCGATTGTCCGACAATTCCTTGAAGCGTTGGAAGACCTCGAATTCCGAGCGCGCGTCCAGCGCGGCGGTCGGTTCGTCCAGGATCATCACCTGCGCATCACGCATGTAGGCACGCGCGATGGCGATCTTCTGCCATTGTCCGCCGGACAGGTCCACGCTGTTCTTGAAGCGGCGCCCGACCATCTGGTCGTAGCCCTGGGGCAGTCCGGCGATCACTTCGTCGGCCATGGCGCGCGCGGCAGCGTCGCGGATGCGCGCCTGGTCGTGCATGGCATCGATCTGGCCCACGCCGATGTTCTCGCCCGCGGTCAGGTGGTAGCGCACGAAGTCCTGGAAGATCACCCCGATGTTGGCGCGCAGTTCGTCGATGTCGTAGTCGCGCAGGTCGCGCCCATCCAACAGGATGCGGCCCTCGTCCGGGTCGTACAGGCGCGCCAGCAGCTTGACCAGCGTGGTCTTGCCGGCGCCGTTCTCGCCGACCAGCGCCAGCACTTCGCCGGCACGCAGCTCGAAGTCCAGACCGCGCACCGCCCAGCGTTCGGCGTCGGGATAGCGGAAGCCGACGTTCTCGAAGGTGAAGCCACGGATGATCGGTTTCGGTACCGGGACGGGATGCTCGGGCGAGGTGATCTCCGGTTCGATCTCGAAGAACGAAAACAGGTCGTCCAGGTACAGCGCCTGGCCGGCGACCTGCGAGAAGCCGACCAGCAGGCCTTCCAGCAACTGGCGCAGGCGGCGGAAGCTGCCGGCCAGGAAGGTCAGGTCGCCGATGCTGAAGTCGCCGCGCACCGTGCGCCAGGCGATATAGCCGTAGGCCACGTAGTAGCCCAGCGTGCCCAGCGCCGCCAGCAGCGTGCCCCAGACCGCGCGACGTCGTGCCAGCGCGCGGTTGGCGATGAAGAACTTGTCGGCCAGGGTGCGATAACGGCTGATCAGGAAGCGGTGGAGGTTGAAGATCTTCACCTCCTTCGCCGTTTCCACGCTGGCACCCATCTGCCGCATGTACTCCAGCTGCCGGCGCTCCGGCGTCCACTGGAAGTTCAGCGAGTAGCCCACCGCATTGAAGTGCGCCTCGCCGATGAAGGCGGGGATCAGCGCCACCGCCAGCAGCACCATCAGCCACGGCGCGTAGACCAGCAGGCCCGCGGCGAAGCCGACCACGGTGATGGCGTCCTGCACCTGGCCGAACAACTGGCTCATCAGGTTCATGCGGCCCATGGTCTGGCGGCGCGCGCGGTCCAGCTTGTCCTGCAGGTCCGGGTCTTCGAAGTCCTCCAGGTCCAGCGTGGCCGCGTGTTCCATCAGGCGGATGCTGGTGGCGTTGGTGAACAACTCCGACAGCAGGGCGTCGGCATAGCTCACCATGCGGCCCAGCAGGTCGGACAGGATCGCCAGCGCGAATTCCACCGCCAGCAACCACAGCAGGTGGTCCAGTACGCCGCTGCGCCACGCGGCCATCAGGCCTTCCTGCGGCACGCCGGCACCGACCAGGCGGATGGCCTCGTCGATGATCAGCTTGCCGATGTACAGCGTGACGATGGGCAGCAGGGCGCGGATCACGCGCAGGCCCAGGCTGGCGGTGGTCAGGACACGGCTGGTCTGCCAGATCTGGCGCAGGAAGGGCACCAGGTTGCGCATCGCATCGAAGCGCTCGCGCAGGTTGGGCTTGTTGGCAGGACGCGGGGTGGCGCCCTTGGGCTTGCCCGCGGGCGGGGGTGACGAGGCCATGCGTGGATTGTGCCTGCCCCGGATGGATTTGGGGTGAAAGCGCGGCTATCTGCACGGTGGGAGCGACGTCAGTCGCGATCAGGCATTGCATCTGTCCAGTCGCGACCGACGTCGCTCCCACAGGGGCGTCAGGGGCATCATCGGGAAGCGACGCGGATCGCGACTGGACGTTCTCCGTGCATCCGTATCCAGCTGTTCGGGGAAGCGGTATGACCCCGTTCGACCGGACCTCTCCAGGTGACGGACAACGCCAGCCGCGATCCGCGTCGCCTCGCACCATGCTCAGCGCATTGCGACCGCCAGTGATGCTGGCTGGATGCTGACCGCCTGCCCGGGCTCGATGCGTTCGCCGCCACGCACAATCAAACGGTCGCCGACGCGCACATCGCCGGTCACCTCCACCAGGCCATCGACTTCGACGCCGGTTTCCACCGGCAGGCGTTCGGCCTTGCCGGCGCCATCCACGCGCATCACGAAGTCACCTTCGCGACGCAGCATCACTGCGTCGCGCGGCACCGCGACCACGCTGCGCGTGCCTGCGCTGGGAAGTCCGACATCCACCGCACTGCCCACCGGCATCTGGGTGGCATCGATGGCGATGCGCAGTTCCAGCTGGCGCGAGGATTCGTCGCCGACCGGCACCAGGGCGGTCACCGGCCAGGCGCGCTCGGTGTCGCCCGCGCGCACGAGCACCGAGGTGCCCGTACCCAGGTGCTGCGCCAGATCCACCGGCGCACGCACACGGACTTCCTGCGATGCCGTGTCCACCAGGCGCGCCACGGATGCGCCGGTGGTCAGATATTCGCCCAGTTGGGTGTGGCGTTCGGCGACGATCCCGGTGAACGGAGCGCGCACCACCATCTGTTCGCGCTGGTGACGCGTCTGCGCCAGTTGCGCGAGCGCGCGTGCACGCTCCTGCACCAGCATGTCGCGGTCGGCCCGCAGTTGTTCGTACTGCGCACGCGCGATGTTCTGTTGCGCGGCCAGTTGCGCGTAGCGCTGTTCCTGCCGGGCCGCAAGGTCGAGCTGGGCCTGGATGCGGGCCAGGTCGGCGCGGCCTTCCTGCTCGCGCAGCCGCAATGCCGTGTCGTCCAGCACCGCCAGCGCCTGGCCGGCGCGTATGCGTTCGCCCACCTCGACCACCTCGACGACGCGCCCGCCCTGTTCGCTGGCGACGCGCGCATCCTGCCGGCTGATCACGCTGCCAGGCGACCAGTGGCGCGGTGCGAACTCCGCATTCACCGCTGGCGCGACGCTGACGATGGCCGGCGGTGCGTCAGGCTTCACCGGCGCGCTGGCATCGGCGTCCAGCTTGAGCAGGGGCAGGGCGAGGACGCCGGCCAGCGCGACGGCGATCAGGGTCTTGTGCAGGGTGCGCATGTCGTTTTCCAGGAAGGGGGAGGGGATCAGGTTGCAGGGGACGGAAGCGGCGTGGCGGGGGTGTCGCGTACATCCGCGCGGGCAGCGCGTGTGCCAGCCAGCCGCAGCAGGGCGGGCACCAGCACCACGGTGAACAGCAGGCTCAGCGCCACGCCGCCCACCGAGACCGCCGCAAGGCCGCGGTAGATCACCGCGCCGGGGCCGGGATTGATCGCCATCGGCAATGCGCCCAGTACACCGGTCAGCGCCGCGATCAGGATCGGTCGCAGGCGTTGGTCCAGGGCCTGTTTCAGCGCTTCGTCCAGCGATGCGCCGCCCGCCTGGGCTTCGCGCGCCTGAGCCACCAGCAGGATGGCGTTGTTGATCACCATGCCCAGCAGCATGATGAAGCCGATCATCGACAGCAGGTCCAGGGTCTGGCCGGCCGCCACGTCGAGCACGCGCAGGCCCAGCACGCCACCGAGCACCGCCATCGGCAGGGTGGCCATGACGAAGGCGCTGTCGCGCAACGACTTGAACATCGCCGCCATCAGCATGAACAGCACCACCAGCGCGATCACGAAGTTCGTGCCCATGCTGCGCACCACTTCGCCGAGCCGGTCGGCACTGCCGGAAATGCGGATGGCGGCGTCGGGAGGCAGCCCATCGCGCAACGCAGGCACGATCTCGTCATTGACGATGTCCAGCGCTTCTTCCAGCGACATCGCGGCCGGGGGATCGACGGTCAGCGTCACCGTGCGGCGGCGGTCGATGCGGCGCAACTGGTTGGGTGCGAGCACCGTTTCCACCTGCGCGAGTTCGGCCAGGCTCAGTACGCCGCCCTGGGGTGTCGCCAGGGGCGCGGCGCCCAGCCGTTCGACATCGTCGGCGCGGTCGCTGCGCAGGATGATGGCGAGCCGGCGGTCGCCGTCGAAATGCTCGCCCAGCCACTGGCCATCGCCCAGCGCACGTACGACGGTGCCCAGCTCGGGCCGCCGCCAGCCCGCTTCCGCCAGACGGCGGTCGTCCGGATTCACCCGCAGTTCCGGCGTGCCGGCATCGGCATTGGGCCACGCCTGCACATTGGCGCCGGCGAAGCGCTCCGACAGCAGTTTGCGTCCTGCTTCCGCCGTCCGGGCCAGTGCGTCGCCATCGCTGTGCTGCAGGTGGATGGCGATGGCGCGTGCCGATCCGCCGAAGCTGCCGAACAGTTCGCCTTCGCTGGCGAAGGCGCGTGTGTCCGGAAAGCCGACGACGATCTCGTCGCGCACGATGCGTTCCAGCTCGCCGATATCGGCGGGATCGACCACGCGCGCGCCGAGCGAACCACCGCCCGGCCACAGGTTGAGGTACCAGTTGCTCAGCTGCGGCCCCTTTTCGCCCTCCATGTACGGCCGCATGCGCTCGAGCACCACGGGGGCGATCTCGCGGTTCACGCGTTCCGGGCTCATGCCGGGCGGGAAGTTGAAGAAGGCATCCACCGCGGCACGCTTCACCGGCGGCAGGTAGTCGATCTGCGGCATCAGCAGCGTCGCCAGCAGCACGGGCGCGAGCACCAGTGCGCCGACCCACGCAAGCTGACGCGGGCGACCCTCCGTGACACGCAGCGCCCAGTCGCTGACGCGCGACCAGGCACGGTGCTGCGTGGCATCGCCGGGACGCGTGCGCAGCCAGCTGCCGGCGGCGGCGGGCAGCACGGTGACGGCGATCAGCAGCGAGATCCCCACCGCGATGGAGATGGTCAGCGCCAGGTCGGCGAACAGCTGGCCTTCCACGTCATCCATGAAGATCACCGGCAGGAACACGGCCACGGTGGTGAGCGTGGACGCAACCAGCGCGCCGCCCACCTGGCGCGTGCCCTCCAGAGCGGCGCGCGCTGCCGGCATGCCTTCCTCGCGCAGCCGCACGATGTTCTCCGCGACGACCACGGCGGCATCCATCACCATGCCGACCGCGAACGCGAGCCCCGCCAGCGAGATGACGTTGAGGCTGCGGCCGGTGAGCTGCAGCACGATGAAGGTGGCCAGCAACGAAATGGGAATGGCGCACGCGATCAGTGCGGTGGCACGCACATCGCGCAGGAACCACCACAGACAGCCGACCGCGAGCAGCACGCCGACGGTGAGGCTGCCCGACAGCAGGCCGAGTGCGCGGTTGATGAACACCGAGGCATCGAAGCTCTGCGCGATCTCCAACCCGAGCGGCTTCAGTTCCCGTTCGCGAACGTCCGCCACGACGCGCTTCACTTCATCCAGCGTGTCCAGCACGTTGGCCCCGTTCTCGCGCAGGATGCGCAGCCCGATGGCGGGGTTTCCGTTCTGGTAGGCGAAGAAGCGCTGCTCCGGCCGTTTCACTTCGACGCGAGCGACATCGCCAAGCCGCACCGGCCGGCCCTCGCGCCAGGCCAGGATCAGCTCGCCCAGGGCCTCGGGCGAATAGCGCCCGGCGAAACGCAGCACGTACTCGCGCC
>Ga0065704_10071397_pt1 | contig 11337 bp, 7 predicted proteins | sample SwiRhicommuniRL2_FD_59091 | JGI IMG/M metagenome (GOLD analysis project Ga0065704, IMG submission 59091) | Switchgrass rhizosphere bacterial communities from Rose Lake, Michigan, USA - RL2 v2 (version 2) | ecosystem: Host-associated > Plants > Roots > Rhizosphere > Soil | place: East Lansing, MI | reverse complement strand
ACTGGCAACGGGTAGGCAGGCTTCGAATAGCGGATTCTATCTTTTGGGCCACTTCCGCGGAGATCATATTATGTTCCTGGTCAGGGCTTATGGCAATGGCATCTGTATCCAGGTTCTCAAGGCTGGCATATTGATGTTTGCGTTGTTGCTGAAGGGTATTATAAGAAAGATTACGGGTGCAGATATATAAATAAACAACGGGGTTTTCTACGGAGATAAGTTGGGAACGCTTCTGCCAGACCATAATAAATACATCCGAAACAATCTCTTCCGCCAAATGAAATGAACCGACCACTGCAGCAGAGAAATGGATCAGCCTGCTGTAGAGTGATTTGTATAACTCGTCATAGGCTTGCATATCCCCTGCTTCACATACGCTTTTGAAGTTGCGTCTGATCAGATCATCATTAGTCATGCCCAAAAATATATAAATGTTGTTTCGCGATTATTAACGCAATGTTATATCCTCAATAATTTGATCCCGGCTGATTAACGTGGCCCCTGTTCACTGTCTGCTGATTACATAAGCAAAGTACAAAAATTCTTCATCCAGCCAAGATTTATTAAATTTAATACCTAATCTTTCACCAGTTATGAAACTAAAAGCGACTATCCTTTGCCTGCTCTGTGCAGGCCTGCCCCTTTTGAATGTATCCGCACAAGCTTCTTTAGAGAAGAAATGGACCACAGATACCACCTTACGGGTACCTGAATCCGTATTCGTGGATACTAAACGGAACATCCTCTATGCTTCCAATATAGACGGAGCCCCTTGGGAAAATGACGGCAAGGGCTTTATTTCCAAATTATCTATGGACGGAAAGATCACCAAACTCAAATGGGTGGAAGGCCTGAATTCCCCCAAAGGCATGGCTGTTCATGGCAATCTGCTCTATGTGGCAGATATGAATGCCCTTGTTATTATCGACATCGATAAAGGCGTAATCGTAAAAAAACAGGTGATCGCAGGTGCCGAAAACCTGAATGATGCTACTTCTTCCCCTAAAGGCGTAGTATATGTGTCTGACTCAAAAAAGAAAACCGTACATGCTTTTGAGAACGGGAAAGCCACGCTCCTCCTGGATAGTGCTAATAGCGGACTGAGAGGTCCCAATGGCCTCCTGTATATGCCGGATGGCCTGCTGGTGTGCGACAGGGAAAAGATCTTCCGTGCCGGAAAAGACAATAAACTCAGCCTCGTAGCCACAATTCCATGTGGCGGAGATGGAATTGAACACATAAAAGGCGAGGAATTCGTAGTTTCGTGCTGGGGAGGACAAGTATTTTATGTGGATGCCAAATCCGGCACAGTTACCAAAATGCTGGATACTCAGGCCGAAAAACTGCAAACAGCAGACATTGGATATGATGCCAAAAAGAGAATTGTATACATCCCTACCTTTTTTGGAAATAAAGTTTCCGCATACCAATTAAATGTAAAATAATCTAATGACCGGCTGTGTACACAATAACTATTCTGTACACAGCCAGGTTCATACATCGGGAATTCAGTTTGTCTAAGATTTTCATTTTTGTTGCAGCGATCTTCTTATTACACCTGCCTGCTTTTGCACAGGGGCAGCATAATGCCTATACGTTCCAACATCTCAGTATCGAAGATGGCCTTTCCGGTAACCACGTTTCCGCTATTCTGCAGGACAGGAAAGGATTTATCTGGATCGCCAGCACCTCACTGCAACGTTACGACGGTAAACACCTCGTTCCCATTTCCAACTTCGACCGCCTGCCCGGATCTATTTATTACGAGAATATTGCTTTATACGAAGACCGGGCCAGCCGCATCTGGATGGGTACACCTGATAATATCCGTGTGTATGATCCCCTCACAGCCAAAGTAACGATCGTACCGCTGGAAGCAGATCTTGCTGTTCCCGGCAATCTCAGCTGCCACGATATCACACAGGACCATCATGGTATCATCTGGGCCACCACCGCACTGGGGTTATTACAACTGGATGAACAGAATAACAAATTCAGGGTACCTCCCGGTATGCCAGACAGTATCCGCAAACAACTGAACAGCGCTTTGCTGGAAGACTCTTTCGGCCGTTTATGGGCCAGCGGAAAATATGGGTTATATATCCTCAGCAACAACCGCAAAGAAATATACAGTGCGCATCACAATCCCATGAAGATTGCCGCATTGGCCATAGGCGCCAGCTCCAAAAGATTATATGAAGACGGTGAGAAACGGATGTGGATAGCCACGCGTGGTTATAATTACCTGTATGCTTATAACGCAGATTCCAACTCTTTAAAAAAATACCAGTTCCAGCTCACAACAAAAGTAAAGGAAGACCCATTCGATCAGGTATATGATATGGCAACTGATATGATGGGGAATATCTGGGTAGCCCTTGAACATGAAGGTTTGTATCGTTACAACGAAAAGCTGGACAGTTTCAATCTGCACATTGCCGGTAATAAACAGGATGAACTGGGCCTGCATTATGATTATGAATCCAACTGCCTGCTCAATGACAGGGACGGGCATTTATGGATAGGTACAGACCGTGGGATCAATATCATGAGCCTGCACAAGGAAAACTTCACCCGCTACGATCATCGCACCCGCTTTGCCGGCAGCCAGTTGAAATTACCTGATTCAGAAGTAACAGGTACTTTCGCAGCTTCCAACGGAGATGTATACATCGGTTACTGGGGAAAGGGATTCGCATGGCTGGATGCTGAACTACGCCTGAAAGCGCATTACACACATGATCCAAAAGGGAATGGTATTCCGGATGATCATGGCCTCGTCTGGAGCTTTTCAGAAATGCCCAATGGCCACATCCTCATTGGGCAGGAAAATGGTTACGTTTCTGAATTTGATCCTGCCACCAAAAAATTCAAACACCACCGGCCCGATAAATTTGATGATGAAGCGGTACTCACCATGCTGCCGGAAAATGATACCACTGTATGGACAGGATTATACCTGCATGGCATTGTCCGCTGGAATCCGAAGGAGGATAAAGTGGTCACCTATCCACAGTTCTTAGATGTTACCCGCCGTTTTACCGGTGTGATGGCTATTGTACCACAGGGAAAGGAAACGCTCTGGCTGGCCAGCACCTATGGCGGTATACTGCGCTTTAATAAAACCTCCGGGCTTGTAGAAAAACAGATCATGTTCCGTAATAACAGGGATACCGTGCGCAATATCACTTCTCTCCTGCGTTATAACGATAGTATCCTGCTTGCCGGAACAGACCATGGCCTGTACTTTTATAATCACCTCCGCGATACCTGGACGGCCCAAATGCTCAATACTATTCATTTTGATGAATGGATCCTGAGTATGCAACCTGCAGAAGGAGGGAATATATGGTTCACCACTCCTTACGGTTTTTACCGGCTTAATGCTGCAAACCACACGCTCTCTGCATTTGTGCAGAATGACGATATCATAGATAATCACCGCCGTGTACGCAGGCATATCACAAAATTGAAGAACGGGCATCTGCTGGTTGGCGCCACGGATCACTTCGTTTCTTTCTCCGTTGATCACCTCCAGGTAAAATCCCCGCCGCCGGATGTAACCATTGTAGACTTCCGTGTACTGGACAGTCCTATCATCGTGGATTCCGTTGTAGGTACGCAATTACCGCTGGTGCTTACACATGACCAGAACTTCATTAGTATAGAGTTTAAATCCCTGCAATACCATACTTCAAAAACGCGCTACTATTACCTGCTGGAAGGTGTGGATGCAGACTGGGTACCTGCAGAGAATCTGCTGGTAGCACGTTATACCAAACTCCCTCCCGGCGATTATGTTTTTCATGTAAAAAGCATGAACATGGCCGGCATGTTCTCGCGCAACACCACTTCGCTGCGCATCAGTGTATTACCTGCATTCTGGCAAACATGGTGGTTCAGGGGCTTGGGCATACTCCTGGCAGCAGCTATGATCTATGGCTATTTCCGTTTCAGGTTATACCGCGTGAAGAAAGAAGCTAAAAACAGGGCTGCTTTCAGAGAAGAACTGGCACAACTGGAAATGAAAGCACTGCGTGCACAAATGAACCCACACTTCATCTTTAATTCGCTGAATTCTATTCAGACCTTTATGATGAAGAATGAAACGGAACAGGCTCTCTCCTACCTCAGCCGTTTTGCACGGCTGATCCGCAATGTGCTGGACCACTCGCAACTGAACAATGTAACCATTCTGCGTGAAACAGAAATGCTGGAGAACTACCTGGAACTGGAACGTTTACGGCTCAATGATCATTTTGATTATAACATAATAATAGATCCTTCCCTTGATAAAGACTTCCTGGAAATACCCGCCATGGTGATACAACCTTTTGTAGAAAATGCTATCTGGCACGGGCTGCTGCATAAAAAGGAAAAAGGGTTATTGACCATCTCCTTCATGCGTAAGGAAGACAGGATCCATTGTATTATTGAAGATAATGGTGTAGGCCGGGAAGCGGCTATGGCATTCAAACAACAGAGCCATCCTACGCATATTTCACGCGGTGTACAGATAACAAAAGACCGGCTGCAGATCTACAACAGCCGGTACAATATGGATGCATTTTTTGATATAGAAGACCTGAAAGATGAAACAGATCAGGCAACGGGCACCAGGATCAACCTGTGGTTCCCATTGCTGGAAGATTAAGTTCAGCCCAGCCCCATCTCCTTATGCGGGAAAGGAGCATTACTGCCTTCATCATCCCAGCCCTACCTCCGTGTGCCGCTCAGGGATCTCAATATCTAAAAACCCTTTCTTCAGCAACCATTCCTTAAACACTGTTTGCACTTCATATTCTCCATGCACCAGGAATAATTTCTTCACACCTTTTGGCATCTGGCATGCCAGCCATTGACTCATATCTTCATAATCCCCGTGCGCACTCATGGAACGGATCACACCAACAGCTGCACGTACTTCATGTTTATCGCCATAAATATGTACTTCTTTGGCGCCCCGCATTAGTCTTCCGCCAAGGGATTGTGGCTCACAGTATCCTACAATGAGGATGGTATTTTTCGGATCATCGATATTATTGGCAATGTGGTGTTTTACACGGCCGGCTTCCGCCATGCCTGATGCAGAGATGATCACACAAGGTTCTTTCCGTAAGTTGAGCGCTTTTGATTCATCTACTGTTTTGATATAATGCAAGCCGGGAAAATCAAACGGATCATCATCTATCTCCAGCATTTTGGCCACTGTTTTATTAAAACACTCCGGGTGTGATTTTGTAACCTGCGTGGCTTCCAGCGAAAGCGGGCTATCTACAAACAGCTCTACACGTGGCAATTTGCCTGCCAGTTGTGCACGGTTCAATGCATACAATATTTCCTGTGTACGCCCTACGCTGAATGCAGGTATGATCAGTTTCCCTCTTTTACCTACACAGGTTTCCTCGATGTGGCGCAGCAGGGCTTCATCTCCCGGTGCAACATCTTCATGCAGCGTACTGCCGTATGTAGATTCCATGATGATGTAATCCGCCTGTGGAAATACTTCAGGAGATTTGAGGATGGGATCGCCATAGCGGCCGATATCTCCACTGAAAGTGATCTGACGTACGTGCCCGTCTTCTTTGATCCGGAGATGTACACAGGCACTGCCAATAATATGGCCTGCATCTGTAAACAGTACTTCCACATCCGGGTCTATACGGAACCATTCCCCGTAATTAACGCCCTTGAATTGTTTTACTGCACGTTTGGCATCGTCCAATGTGTAAAGCGGTTCAATCGCCGGTTTACCTTCCCGTTTGTTCTTTTTGTTCACGTATTTGATATCATCTTCCTGGATCTCTGCAGAATCCAGCAGTAAGATCTCTGTGAGGTCTTTGGAAGCGCGGGTGCAATAGATGGTTCCGGTGTAACCAAGTTTATTTAAACGGGGTATTAAACCGGAATGATCAATGTGCGCATGCGAAAGGATCATGATATCCACTTCCCGCGGATCAAATCCAAAATCTTGATTCAGGGGTACGGTTTCTCTGCCCATACCCTGGAACATACCGCAATCCAACAGTATCTTCTTTCCATTCTTCAGCGTGATCAGGTGCTTTGAACCGGTAACGGTCCTTGCTGCCCCATGAAATGCAATCTTCATAATGCTCTTTTTATGTCTTGGGTGTACTTTTAAAACTCCAGGTAACTTTGAACTGTGCGATCTCCACACCATCAGCTGATTTGCCGGTAATATCAATAGTGATGGCAGAAGAATTGGCGGATGCTATTGCTTCCATGATGGCATTGCGGATAGCATCTCCCTGCCCGCAGGTAAAATAAGTGCGGCTTTTAGCTTTCTTGAGAAAGATCCCTTCCAGCCCTGTAACTAACATGGATACACGGGAAGGGGCGCCGCTTGTATGTGCCATGGCCAGCACGCCTGTACTCATTTCCGCCGCCATAGCCAGGCAGGCGAAGTAAGTAGAGCCGAAAGGGTTTTGTGACAACCAACGGTAAGGTACTACCGTGGTACAGCTATGTGCATCCATTTTATGGATCCTCACGCCGGAGAGCCAGGCGCTGGGTAACTTAAATAAGAGGAACAAAGAAAACTTAAACCGGTTATTCACCAGTTTAACAAAGTGATCAGTTGATGTTGCTTTGACCATACTATTAAGCATTACAGTTGATGCACATAGTCATAAATGCCTTGCTGTGCATTTATATCCGGCCCGCCGGTTACTTTGGGTACCGGCAGGGCCCTCATTTCATCATCCAATATTACGGCATTTGTGTTATCTGCCAGTTGCAAAGCAAGAATATCTTTCAACTGCTGCGCATATACAGGATCGTAAATGGGAAAACATACTTCTATCCGACGATGCAGGTTACGATTCATCCAGTCTGCCGAACCCATATACACTTCTTCCGCACCATTATTATGGAAAACAAAAACACGGGCATGTTCCAGGTAACGGTCCACGATCCGGTGAACACTGATCCCTTTCCTTGGCACAATACAACAGATGCTCCGTATGATCAGCTTTACTTCCACACCGGCTTCTGCGGCAGCGTATAGTTCAGCGATCATTTGTTTCTCCTGCAGGTTGTTCAGTTTAATGGTGATGCGTGCCGGCAAACCTGCACGCGCATTGTCTGCCTCGCGCCTGATCATTTCCGTAAAACGGTTCACCAGGTTGAACTGTGCCACCAGTAAATGATTAAACGGCAGGAAATGATATTTGGCAGGTGCAATACCTGTTTGCATGTAAATGAATAAGAGTTCCAGCTCCTGCGTCATACCGGCATGTGCGGTCAGTAATACATGGTCTGTATAGAACCTGGCAGTACTTTCATTGAAGTTGCCGGTAGCATATAACCCAATATGGTCCCAGGTGTATCCGCGTTTGCGTTTTACCAATGCTACTTTCGCATGCACTTTCAGGTTGGGTATACTATACAATATTTTCACCCCTGCTTCTTTCATACGTTTAGCCCAGCGCACGTTATTGGCTTCATCGAACCTTGCTTTCAGTTCCACCATCACCGTTACCTGCTTACCATTCCGGGCTGCACTGATCAAAGCATTCACGATCTGTGAACCGGAGGCTACGCGGTAAAGCGTAACATAGATCTCCTGTACATCAGGGTCCGTAGCTGCTTCATTAAAAAAGCGGAGGATATAATCGTAATTCTGATAGGGTACATGTAATAACACATCCTTTTGCAGGATGGTGTTTAGTAATGTCTCGTCCGTTTCCAGTGCTTTTACGCGGGCTGAAGGTAAACGCGGATAGTTCAGCGCAGGGTCTTTCACCGGCAGGTCTGCCAGGTCGCGGAGATGATGATATCTGCCGCCGCTGGTCATTTCCTGCGGAGTTATACGGAAATAGGCTGCAAGGTTATGTTGCAGGTCTTCCGGCATTTTGCTGTCGTACAGGAAACGGGTGGGTAAACCCAAAGCCCTTTTCACCAACATGCTTTCCACCTTTTGCAGTAAATGCCCGCTGAATTCATCCACCTCAATTTCCGCATCGCGCGTTAGTTTAATGCTGTAGCAGCCTTTTACCTGCTGGCCCGGGAAGAGGAAAGGCAAATGCTCCCGGATCACATCGTCCAGGAAAACAATATGCTGATCCGGCAGGCTCAGGAAGCGGGGGAGATTATTGGAGGGAATGTTCACCAATGCATGTCCGTTATTCTCAAAACACACCACCAGGTACAGGGCATTATTTTCCAGGAACACTTCTACCGGATGCTCCATCACTATCTTTTGCGGTTGCAGGAAGCCCAGCACGGTATTAAAGAAATAATCTTTAATGGCTGGCCGGTGTGCGGCCTGGATCACATCTCCATAATAAAGATGTATCCCATTGCGGTGCAGGCCCGGCAATACTTCACTGGTAAGTATCCTGCCGAATTCCTGTAACTGGCGGCCTACTACCTGCTGAACAGCAAACAATAAACCTTCCTGTGATACCTGTAGTTGCTGCAGGGCCAGGATGGACGGCATGCGTACCCGGAAAAATTCATCCAGGTTGGAAGAAAAGATGGATAGGAATCGCACCCGTTCAAAGATCGGCACCTGTTCATTAGCCGCCATTAATAACACCTGGTTATTGAAAGAGAGCCAGCTAAGGTCGCGATCGTATAATGTAATATCAGTTTCTGTGTGCAAGACTATCCTTTTACCGGGAAAAACAATGCTGCGATCGTAAACGCCAGAACAGAAGCAATGATCCCATACATAAAAATATTATAAGCGATCCGCAGCATGCGGTACTTACGACCCAATACAACACCCAGGTTATAGATGTCGTGGATCATATTGCTATAGAGGTAATCGTTCTTTTTCATGATGGCTTCCATACCATCTTCATACTCTTTATAGCTCATCTGGTGGAAGTTCCCGAAGAACAGGAGGTTGGATTTTTTATTCTGTATATCCAGGAGGGTGAACCGGCCGGAGGTAACATTCGGGCGGGTAGCCAGGATAGAAAATACAATAGTGGTAACGCTGGTGGTTAAAAAGATAATGGAAGGGAGGATGAAGTTGGGATAATCTTCCAGTTTGCGCAACAATACGCTGAGTAATACGGAAATGATAATGGCGTTCACAGAGATCATAATGTTGGCCTTGGAATCCGCCATAGAACTTAAACGTATATGGTTGGTGCTGGTGGTACGGAACATGGTTTCTACGCCCCGGCCTGGTTTTGGCTCTTTTACAACTTCCGGTTTATCCTCTTCTTCTTTCTTCTTTTCCTGTTTGGCTGCCTTCTTTTCCAGTTTCTTCTGCTCTGCAGCGGCCTCCTGCACAGCTTCTCCCTGTTTCTTTTCCAGTTTGGCTTTGAGCTTTTCCAGGTTCTCTTCTTTCTGCTGCTTTAACAACGTTTGGCTATAGGCTGTATGGTATTTATGTGCTTCCAGGAAATTGATAGAGGAAACTGTCCATTCCAAACCGGAGATCTCCTGTTTACCAGCCAGCTCTGCTTCTGCCCTGAGCAGTTTGTTGCGCTTGTTGAACTCTTTGGAGCCCAGGTGAAAAAGGTCTGCATCACAAACGATCTGCTCCAGCAGGTTATTAGGCATCTGGGGGATCTTAGTAGCCAGGATACAACCTTCCACGGCCTGCGCCACACTTTCCGGCAATTGCTGCTCTCCAATAAATGCCCTTGCTGCATTAGCACCGGCCTGCTCATGTTCCGCACGGGCACCCAGCACATAGCCCAGATCATGGAACCAGGCTGCCAGTAATACCACCAACTGGTCCGCATCCGTTAAGCGGTAATAAGCAGCGATCTGCTCCGCCGCCTGCACCACCTGCAGCGTATGTGCCATGTTGTGATATACCAGTACAGGGTTAGCCCGTTGCTCAAATTGCTGGGTAACATAAACCTTCGCCGCAGCGATCACTGAACTTATTTCCATCGGAACTTGTATTAACAGAGAAAGAATTCAATTCCAAATTACGGCATTTTTTGCGTTAATTTTACTTCTCAAAGTTAAGGCTTATGAAGATGATCATACTCTATTGCCTGCTCATAGCCGTCATATCCTGCCAGGGAAGTCAGCAAAAAGACATTACTTCTCCTAAAGGATACAAGATGGAAACCCCCGAAAGGTTCAAGGTAAGGGAGTCTTTACAGGAAATCTCCGGTATTGTATTTTATAAGGATGAAGAACATTTCATGTCCATAAATGATGAACAGGGCAAAGTGTTCCAGGTGGGCCTTCGTACCAAACAACCTTACCCTTTCTGGAAATTCGGCAAGAGCGGGGATTATGAAGAGATCCTTAACACCGGTAAAGAATGGATAGTACTGAAAAGTAACGGGAGCCTGCATATCGTGCATGACCTGTTCACAGATACCACCTCTTCTACTATCTATCACCTCGCTAAAACCGGCGAATCCAGGGAATTTGAAGCAGCCTATTACGACTCCGCCCGTAACAGCACCCTCGTTATCTGTAAGAACTGTGAGGAAGATAAAAAACAGAAAGCCACCAGCGTTTACGCTTTTTCCATGGATTCCCTGCAGTATTCACCGGAACCGGTGTTCAGTTATAAGTATGCTGACATTAAAGGACTCTCCGAATCACCTTCCAAACACTTCAGGCCATCTGCCGCTGCTGTACATCCTATAGAAAATAAGGTATTTATCGTAGCTTCTATCAACAGGCTGCTGGTAATTACCGATCTTTCCGGTAAAGTATTGGAAACACACCGCCTGGCTTCCAGGAACTTTAACCAGCCGGAAGGCATCACCTTTGCTCCGAATGGCGATATGTATATATCCAATGAAGGTGATGAAGAGCACACGGCAGACATCCTTAAATTCAAATATCATCCACAGCCATAACTATATGCGTTCAAAGTTATACTTACTTGTCATCACCTTATTCATCCCGTCTTTTTGTTTTGCGCAATCAGACAGTGTACTGCAACGGATCATCCTCATAGGGGATGCCGGTGAAATACATCACGGCACCAACCCCACGATAGATGCAGTACGCAGAACATTTGACCTTAATAAGGGGAAGAATACCATACTCTTCCTGGGTGATAACGTGTATCCGCTGGGGTTACCTAACGTGAACGCAAGTAGTTATAATGAAGCAAAAGAGATCCTGGATTACCAGATCAACCTGCTGAAAGGCACCCAGGCGGAAGGGATCTTTATTCCCGGCAATCACGACTGGTCCCGCCATAAACCGGATGGATGGCAAACCATTCGTAACCAGCAGTTATATGTAGATTCATTCGGTCTGGCCAATGTGCAGTTCCTGCCCAAAGGAGGATGCCCCGGCCCTGTTGCAGTGCCTTTAGGAAAAGATGCTGTGCTCATAGTATTTGACAGCGAGTGGTGGTTATACCCCGGTAAAAAG
>Ga0065704_10071396_pt1 | contig 11337 bp, 7 predicted proteins | sample SwiRhicommuniRL2_FD_59091 | JGI IMG/M metagenome (GOLD analysis project Ga0065704, IMG submission 59091) | Switchgrass rhizosphere bacterial communities from Rose Lake, Michigan, USA - RL2 v2 (version 2) | ecosystem: Host-associated > Plants > Roots > Rhizosphere > Soil | place: East Lansing, MI | reverse complement strand
CCAGGTGTTATCGAAGATGTTACGGAGATCATTCTTAATCTTAAACAACTTCGTCTGAAAGCTAAAACTGAAAATCCAGGTAACGAGCAGGTGACTGCAAAGATCTCCGGAAAGGAGGTTGTTACTGCTGGAGATCTAGGAGATTCAATCGTTAATTTTGAAGTTCTTAATCCGGAATTAGCAATCGCTACTTTGGCAAACGATGTCACTTTTGAGATCACTTTCAATATTGAAAAAGGAAGAGGATATGTTCCGTCTGATCAGAACAAATCAAACAATGCTCCTGTGGGAACTATTGCTATCGATTCTATCTTCACACCGATCAAGAAAGTACAGTATAGTATAGAGAATTATCGTGTAGAGCAAAAAACAGACTACGAAAAATTGGTATTGGATATCGAAACTGATGGATCTATCACACCTCAGAATGCTTTAACAGAGGCTTCCAAGATCTTGATCTATCACTTCATGTTGTTCTCTGATGAGAGAATCACATTAGAAACAGAGGCTGTAAAAGCTTCTATCCAATATGATGAAGAAACACTTCACACAAGACAACTTCTTAAGTCAAAATTAGCAGATATGGATCTTTCTGTAAGAGCCCTTAACTGTCTGAAAGCTGCTGAAGTAGAAACTCTTGGAGAGCTTGTTTCTTTCAGTAAGTCTGATTTGATGAAATTCAGAAATTTTGGTAAAAAATCTTTAACAGAACTTGAAGAATTGGTTCACTCAAAAGGACTAAATTTCGGGTTTGATGTTGCAAAATATAAGTTAGACGCTGATAAATAATCCTTAAAATGAGACACGGTAAAAAAATAAATCACTTAGGCAGAACGGCTCCGCATAGAAAAGCAATGCTTTCTAACATGGCTTGTTCACTAATTGAGCATAAAAGAATCAACACTACTGTTGCTAAAGCGAAAGCTTTAAGAGTTTACGTGGAACCAATCCTTACTAAAGCTAAAGAAGATACAACTCACAATAGAAGAACAGTTTTCTCTTACCTACAAAGTAAAGAAGCTGTTACTGAATTGTTCAGAACTGTAGCTCCTAAAATTGCTGAAAGAAACGGTGGTTACACAAGAATCATCAAAACTGGCTTCAGAGCTGGTGATGCTGCTGATATGGCGATGATCGAGTTGGTAGATTTCAATGATATCTACGCTCCAAACGCTGAAGAGAAGAAAACAACCAGAAGAAGCAGAAGATCTACGACTGCTAAAAAGGAGACTGCTCCTGTTGTTGAAGCTACTGAGGCTAAAGTGGAAGAAACTCCTGCTGCTGAAACTGCTACAGAAGAAAAAACTGAGGAATAAGATTCCTGAGTTTTTGAAATATAAAAAACCATCTCGATCGAGATGGTTTTTTTGCTACATGGTATATTCAGATTTTATAGCTGCTTGTTTCAATTTGAAGGATGGTCTATCTTTTTCTGCGGATGTCTTAGCTGTTTTTGTGGAAGGTTATTCTGTTTTTTCTGATGCCATATCTATTTTTACGGAAGCCTTTTCTGCTTTGTCATAAGGGTTATCTATTCTTGCGGGTGTCTTAACTGTTTTGCAGGAAGCTATAACTGTTTTGGTAGGACAGGGTTCTAAAAAGAAAGGTCTGTAAATGCTACAGACCTTAATATTTTCATTAACCGGAAATTATGCTTTTCTAAACTTGATCTTTGATATAGCTTTGTATTGCGGAGAATTACTTTCCAGAATGGTGAAGAGATAATCTTTTGACTTGTTGAAGGTATCGACCAGATTGTTTAGGTCCTGGTACATTATCTTGTTTCTTGCTCCTCTTGCGATGCCAAGTGGTATGAAGGTGTCTGCAACTGCCTGTGTCACCTGCAACATTTTGTCTTTCTCGTCCTGTAGTGTTTTTACCTGATATTCTGTTTCGTTTGGAGCATAGTTTGGTGTATTTTGAAGTAATTCTATCAGCTGTCCGAAATTATTGGTGCGCTGGTCATAGCTCATCTGTGACACCGAGTTCTGTGTTTGTGTACCTTCTTCCGAATCTGGGGAAATTGCAGTGCCGCCTTTGCGAAGACCCTTGAGCCTGCGTGCAATGGTCATGAAATCCTCCAACTGTGCCTGGGATACATCCTGTGTCGCTTTATAAGCTTTTCTGAGCTTTGTGATCTTCTTGCTTACGGGAGCAAATACTGCTTCTCTTTTATCCACGGCCAAAGTATAAGGAGGCAATGCTGTGTTGACCTTTTGCTGAGCCGAAAAGGCATCATTGTAGAAAGCCTGAAGCTTGTCCAATTCCAGATCTGGGTTACTTGGTTTGTAAAGGGTTCCCAACTGGATAATGTAGGTGTTAAGGAGACCTGCGTTTGCAATGTTCTTTGCGTGTCCTGTTTCTGTTTTTGATGTCATTTGTGTTATTTTTTTAATGTTATCAATCAAAATTAGTATTTTTTTTATTAAAAAAACAAAAAATTATGATTGATAAATATTTTTTTATACTTTAGCAATCTACATCAACGAAAAAAAATAAAGCATTGGCTTTTCTTGTTCTGGAAAACTGGTAATTTTAAAGAGCACAGGAATAAGCAATGTTCACGCCTCGGCGTGGACTTGTTTATTTGTGTTCGGGTATACCAGTACCTCCAGAGCAATAAGCATAGTTCCACGCTTTTTTGTTGGCGTGAAATAAGATCAAAATATTGATCATTTGAAAATAAAACGACAAGTTTTGTCGTTTTTAAAATTTATTTTTGTGATAAGATTGAAAATAATGATGTGATAGTTATATAACTATTGAAAAAATTTAATTAATAACAACTAAAAACTCAGATCATGAAAAAAAACTACACCAGTTTACTGATGCTGGCGTGTGGCATGCTTTTTTCCCAGGAGACAAAGGTCCTGTGGCAGAAAGACATCCAATCATCCACACAGGATTTTCTCACGGCGATGACCTCTGCTATTGACAGGCAGATATTGCTTTCGGGGAGCTCCATTCAAAGTCGGAAGACCGAAGACGGAGGTCAGAAGCAAAACTCAGGCTACGATTACCATATCGTGAAGCTCGATCAGCAAGGCTCGAAAGTCTGGGAAAGATATTTTGGCGGGACAAAACACGATTATCTGATGAGTTCTATCGCTACCCGGGAAGGAGGATTAGCGATTTTAGGTACTTCATTTTCAAACGCATCGGGAGATAAAAAAGAGAATAACCTCGGGGGGGAGTGATGTTTGGATAGTCCGTCTTTCCGAAAGTGGGGAAGAGCTATGGCAAAAGACATTGGGCACAAAAAGCAATGATGAGGCTTCGGCTGTTGTACAATCTACCGATCTGGGATTCTTTGTAGCAGGGAATATCAATGACAACAAAAAGCTATTCGGTTCTAAAGATGTCTTTGTCTCAAAGCTTGATAAAGACGGACTATTGAAACAAACAACAATATTAGGAGGTAAGGGGCTGGATGAAGCTACTGATATGATCCCTACTCCGGATGGAGGTGTTGTTTTGCTTGTTTACTCCACTTCCGGAAAGGCCGTCAACATCAATAATACTGACAGAACTCATTCTCAAAATAATGCCCCCAATACCTCGAGCGAAAATATAAACCCAGAAATAACTTCAACCGTAAAAACTTTCATAGGTAAATCCGAGGATAGTTTTGGCAATGGAGATTATTGGATCATCAAATTAGATAAGAATTCCAATGTCGAGTGGCAGAAGGCCTTTGGCGGAAGTGGTGATGACCGTCCGAAAACAATTGCCAATACAAAGGATGGTTACATCGTTTCAGGCGAAAGTACAAGCCGGTCATCCGGCAACAAGAAGGAAAACATCAAAGAAGGAACCGATTTATGGGTGCTTAATTTAGACAGGTCGGGTAATGAAATTTGGCAAAAAAGTTACAATTTCGGAAACAGGGATGTAGCGATGAGCCTTGATGTTATCAGAAAGACCAACAAAGATAACTATAGTGAAGACAGAGGATTTTTGCTTGGTGGTTATACACAGGCAGAGGAAAAGGTGAAGAAGGATGATGAGAAGTTCTGGATGCTTTACATCGATGTGAACGGGAAGGAGGAATGGCGCAAATATGTTGAAGGCAAGGATAAGAAGAATGAGGAACGCTTGGTATCTGCAAAATTGCAGAGTGATGGAAGCTACCTTTTGGCGGGTACAAGCGCCGAGGAATTGGGCAAGGAGAATTGGAAAATAGTGAAGCTTAGTGATGAGCAACTGGATGACCTGATGGAGAACAAAGATATCCAAATCTATCCGAATCCTGTGAATGATTATGCTTATGTGGAGATAGGACTGGACTTTGAGGGTGCAGATATCTATGTTTATGATATGACTGGGAAGGTGATACAGCAGCTGCAGACCAGGAATAAAGTTACGAAGATTGATACCAGCAAACTGCCTCAGGGTGTTTACATCATCAAGGCGAGCATCCCGACACAGAAAGACAAAAAATTAACTACTAAAATCGTGAAAGAGTAAAACATAGACTATGAGAAATAAATTAACTATTCTGCTCTCCTTTTATGTTCTGGTTGTTTTTGGACAACAAGATCCAACTACTCAGAACCCAACCAGTATGAGCAACACGGCATCGCCAAATGCTGCAGGATTTATGAGATTTCAGGAGTCACCTGTAAATCATTATAACGGGAGGGGAAACTTCTCTATACCTATCTATGAGATTAATGTGGGCGGAATAAAATACCCTATTTCCTTGAATTATTCCCACGGGGGAATACAGGTCAATAGTATGGCTTCCGATGTGGGATTAGGCTGGAGTCTAACCTCTACATTTGTTAACAGAACTGTTGTTGGGGATGCCGATCTGGAAACTACTACTGAAAGTGCGCCATTTAATTCTAAACACAAATATGGTTATTTTGATTATGAGAGAATGTGGGGTATTAGTAATTTTGTCCCATATGAAATTATTGACTACTTTCCAGATATATTCAAGTTTGTTTCACCATCCAATAGCAGCAGGTTTTATTTTACGGATTTAACTCAGGTTGTAGAGTTAGATCAAAAAGAATCTCGCATTAGCTGGAATATGGAATCTGAAAATTACAACTATATAAAAGATAACTACACTGGACAATATGTTAATAGTAATCTTAATATCAAAGATTATTCAGTTTTTGATATCATAACAAAAGACGGTATTGAATATACTTTTGGTAACAGGGATATAACACATAGCTTTACTAATGGCAATGTTTATAATTTCGGGGGTATAGCTGGAACGTATCCCAGAGTAAGTACTTGGAATGTTTCCAAAATCAAAAATTTAGCTAATAATGAGGAAATCAATTTTTCTTACGAAAAATATCATCCAGAAACAACAGATAATATGGATGATATTTTAAACGATCATCCATATTACGGTTACGAGTCTATCTGTCCAACATCAATTATTATGCCTTATGAACATAATCTACATTATGATAATGATAACTGTAATGTTGGAGGGATTTCGAAATACTTCAATAGATTAATTGATACTCACAGGATTAAAAAAATTGCATTTAGAGGAGGTACTATAGAATTTAACTACAGTAGTACAAATAGGGAAGACCTTCCCAATGGCAAAGCATTGACAGGAATTGTAATAAAGGACGCCAATAACAAAACTATAAAAGAATTTGAATTAGAATATGATTATTTTCATTCTAGTGAAACTTATGGAACCGATGGACCTGCCGGTTATTTTGGTGTGAGGTTAAAGCTAAATTCAATTAGGGAGAAGGGTCATAATAAATATCTATTTGAATACTATGAAGATGATAGAATGGTTGAAATCGGAAGTTCACTTCAGGATATTTTCGGATATAATAGTTTTCCACCAGAAGGAAATGAAACTTCTCAATACTATTACTATCCCAATAAACAAGAATATAGTATTTTGCCATATGATATTCAGGAACAAAATCATTATCCTCTAAATATCGGATTTTTTAAAGAACCCAATGATAAGTCTAAAACTTGGTCTTTAAAAAAAGTAACCTTTCCAACAGGCGGAAGCAACACTTATATATTAGAAAGCAATACATTTAATCTTTGGGATACCAACTTAAAAGGGGGCGGTGTAAGACTGCAGCAACAGATTATCAAAGAGCATGAAGGTGGTCCACAAAGAGTTATTAGCTATAATTATAAAAGTGATATTAATACAAGCAGCGGTTATCTATTTAATATGCCTCAATTAGGATATCCAACATCTATTATCAATAGTACAAATCTATCTTCTAACAGTTTGCATTCTCTTTTTCTTATTTACAGTAATGCGAAGATAAATTATGATCTTTTAAATAATTTCTTCATTGGTTATTCAAAAGTTGAAGAAATTGAGGATGGGATAAAAACTGTTTATGAATTTATAAATGAGGAAGAACCAAATGTCCAGACAAGGACAACAACACAAAGTGTGATGGGGCAATTTTTATTTTCAAATAGCAGTTACGGTAATAATTTTTATATTGATAACAGCTATAAAAGAGGCAAGCCTAAAACTATAAAATATTATGAGAAGTATGGTATCAATCCAATAATGATAAAAGAATTTACCTACAAAGGTTATACTGGCGTAGAAACAGAAAATTTACCTAATCGTCACTATGCTAATACCTATTCTTTTACTAATTATGATGAAGATCTTATGCACCTTAAAAAATCCTACAATACAATTTACAATAATCTAGTCTATACCAAAACAACCAAATATCTCCCATCCGGAAATGTTGAAGATGAAAGTTATAATTACTATAATTTACAAAATCAAAATTTGACAGCTATTGCACATAAAGTAGAAAATGGCGTAACCTATCCCAAGTTAGATGTAAAAAAATACTACTATCCAGATGATATTCGAAATAATGGCTCTTTATTTACACCTGACCTCTATCCGGCGGCTTCCTTAACGGATATCTATAAAAACAACACCCCAATGTTGATCCAAAGCTATTCGGGTGAGATAGATACTGCCAACATCTCGTATATAGCCCCTTCCAAGATGACCTCCCAATCCAAGGCGGTATTTTCCAAGGATGCAGCAACAAACAATATGATTATGCCAGTTCAGGCAATGACGGCGATTGGTCAGGGTTCTTTCTATGAGGTCGGCAAGTTCGACAGATACGATTCCAGAGGCAACCTTTTGCAGTCTACGAAGGATGGTCTGTCCACAACATATCTGTACGGCTACAATCAGTTATATCCTATAGCGAAGATAGAGGGGGCAACCTATGACCAGGTCATGACAGCCTTGGGCGTGCCAAACCCGACAAATAATTCATCATACTTAAGTATGGATATCGTTACAAGATCCAATGCCGATATCAATGAAGTTAAGGAAAATGAGTTGATAATAGCTTTGGATACCTTCCGGAAGCATGCTGGTCTGTCCAACTTCCGGGTGACCACTTACACATATGACCCGTTAATAGGAGTGACCTCAGTCACACCACCATCCGGGATGCGTGAGGTCTATATCTATGAGGCTGTTACCAACAAGCTGAAGGAAGTGAAGAGAATGGAGAAGGATGCCAGCGGTAACGATGTCTACAGGACACTGAAGGAATACGAATACCATTACAAACCTCAAAACTAACACCATGAAAAAGATATTATTTACATTCGGTGTATTGTGCCTGGGGTTTGATGGCTTCGCACAGACCTCTACCGAGAATTACGTTTTGTCCACCACCTATCTCAATGAGAATAAAACTAAAAAACTACAATCCATACAATATGTGGATGGATTGGGGAGACCAAAACAAAATATTGCCATAAAGGCCAATCCTGCAGGGAAAGACCTTGTGGTACCTGTAGAATATGATGGCTATGGCAGACAGGCAAAAAATTATTTGGCTCTACCTATCAATTCTCTTAATGGGAGTATCCAGCCGATCGACGGGGACGATATCAATTCCTATTATGAGAATATCTTCGGGGATGTTCCCAATGCCTATTCTGAAACAGTATTTGAGGACTCACCATTGAACAGGGTAAAGGAATCTGCCTTTCCCGGGGGAGATTGGAGAAAAGGGACACCAGGCCAGACAAGCCCGCCCAAAACGGTCAGATATGACCATGATACCAATAGTTCCTATTTGGATGGGTCTATAAAGAGGTATGTTACGCCCACTAACGCAGTGACCTATTATCAGGACTATGAACTCTATAAGTTCAAGGCCACAGATGCAGATGGAAATATAAAATATACCTTCAAAGATAAGAGAGGGCATATTATATTGGAACGGAGAATCGATATAAAGCTCGAAGACAACTCTGAGCAAAAGTTGGATACTTATTACATCTATAACGACTATGGCCAGCTCACGTATATTATCCCTCCGGAAGCGTCTGCGAAATCTTCCTTGCATACCGGCAACGAGAGGGACCTCTGCTACAAATATATATATGATAGTAAGGGACGTCTTATCGAGAAGAAGCTGCCTGGTAAGAACGAGGAATACTTTGTCTATGACAAGCAGGACCGTCTGGTCTTCTATCAGGATGGCAAACTCGCTACGGTCAATAATACCTTTGGGGCAAAAGGCTGGCTTTTTACAAAATATGACCAATTTAATCGAGTTGTCTATACCGGCTTTGTTGCGAGCAATGATGTAAGAAGCGTTGTCCAGAACATAGTAGATACAAGTTCCAATATCACCAATAATGAATCCCGAACCGCGACATTCGTTAATTATAACGGATTGGACCTTTACTACAGCAACAATGCCTTTCCTACTGTGATCACAGAACTGCTCTCGGTCAATTACTACGATACCTATCCTGTGGGAACGCCCTCTATTGCTTCCCCGGTTTTAGGACAGCCCATCTTGGGACAGGATGCTCAGAACTCGAATATCAGTATCAAGGGTTTTCCGACCGCAAGTTTTGTCAAGAACATGGATGATGACCGATGGACAAAGACCTACAACTGGTATGACACGAAGGGGAGGCCTATCGTATCACAGACCAACAACCACCTCAATGGCTTCACCAGGACAGAAAGCGAATTGGACTTCGCAGGATTGCTGAAAAAAACGGTGACAAAGCACAGCCGAAGCAATGCCACTACGCCAACCGTGACCATAGAAGAGACCTTTACCTACAACCCGCAGAACTATCTGACGAAATATGAGCACGAGGTCGTGGGCAGGTCTCCCAAGGAAACACTTGCCGAATATGCCTACAATGATCTGGGCCAGGTAACAGAGAAAAAGGTAGGTGGAACAGGTGTGCCACTGCAGACCGTGAACTTCAATTACAACGTCCGTGGCTGGCTGACCGACATTAATGACATTAGTACGGCGGAGACCACCGATGACCTGTTCGCCTACAAGATCCGCTACACTGAGACACAGGGACTGGAAGTCCCCAATGTGAGCTATCCCAATTACAAGGTAAAGCCAAGATATAATGGGAACATAGCCGAGGTGGACTGGTATGTGAAAGATGAGGTGACCTCCTCAGAACCTTATCGATATGGATACGTTTACGACGGTCTGGACAGATTGAAGGCGGGTTTCTATCAGAATCCTGGTAACCGTTCGCTTGGGGACAACCATGAGATCGTAGACGAGTATGACCTGAATGGGAACATCAAGAAGCTAAAACGGTTTGCCATACAGCCAAGGACCAGAAGGAAAGTAATGATAGATGACCTGACCTATAATTACAGTGGGAACAGGGCGACCAACATTGCTGATGCATCCAATAATACCAATGGCTACGAGGGAGGTAACGGGACGATACAATACGACATCAACGGCAATATGACCGTGATGCCGGACAAGGGAATCATAGATATCACCTATAATTTCCTGGACCTGCCTACAACGATCAGCCAAAGGGGCAATGAGACTTTATATTCATATAGGGCAGATGGGACGAAGATCAAGAGGGAATTTACGCTGAACAATGACGAAGGGAGCAGTAGCACGACCACCGAGTACTTTGGCGGCTTCCACTATACACCATCAAGTATCGTGGTGATACAGAAGGCTCTGCAAGCCACAGATGACAATACATTGGCTGTAAAGACCGCCGGGCAGGAGGAGGTCTTCCAGGACTCCAGCATGGATATCAGTGCGGCCGTACCGCAACCGCAGACCACCATGTCCCTATCCTTCTTCCCGACGTCGGAGGGATTTTATGATTACCGGAATAAGCAGTACATTTACCAGTACAAGGACCAGGTGGGCAATATAAGATTGAGCTATGCCAAGAATGCGACAACCAATGAGGTTGAAGTGATTGACAGAAATGATTATTACCCGTTTGGTCTGAACTTTTTCCAGGGTGCAGAGTTCAGCGTGAAAGGTAGCCCACTCAATTATAAGTTTGGCGGCAAGGAGTTGCAGGAATCTGGGATGTATGACTTTGGGGCAAGGAACTATATGCCGGATGTTGGGCGTTGGTTCGGGGCGGACCCATTGGCTGAGCTCGCGCCTGACCTATCGCCTTATCGATATGCTTTCAACAACCCTATCTCATTTACAGACCCGACGGGGATGTATGAAGGTGACGGAGGTGGAGACTGGGATGAGGAAAATGATAGGCCTGAAGGAGATTATGGTAGATCAAACCCTAATCCGGACAAAGGATTGTTTAGCTGGACAGAAAATGCCAGAAATAATGAAGAATCAGATATTAACATATTTGAGAAGAGCGTTTTAATTTTACTGGATATTATTAATGGTGACTTCAGAGTTAATTTTGATAACCTTAATATACGAAGTGGAGGGGATGGCAGGTCTGAGAGTGATTTTATGGCAGATATGTCGTATGAGAATGGTTTCGGATTAGATGAAAAGCCAGTAAATCTATTTGGACCAAATGAAAAAAGTACAGCTCCACACGGAGTAGTAAATTCAAGATCTTACAACGAAAATGATGGAAAGTTTACTGTTTTTGGGCATGGGTCACCTGGTGTAATTCAAGATGGAAATACTTTGGATATCATTAATAGTGCTAAGGGTTTTGACGAAATGATGAATAAATATTCTCCTAATTGGGATGCTGCTAAAGATAAAAAGGGGACAGTTCTTGCATTATGGCTTTGTAATTCAGCCACAGGCGGTCAAAATTTTAATTCTTTTGCTCAAGAAATTTCTATAGCACACCCTAATATAATAGTTATTGGAGCGGATGGTTTTTTAAATTATGAAAGAACTGTTAGCGATAAATTTAGAATTGGAAGTTCAGACAGGGTAAAAAATTCAGGTGATAAAAAAGGTGATGTTGTCACTTATCAAAATGGTGTTGAAGTGTCTCGTAGACGATTTACAAAATAAATATTTATCATATTAAAAAGAGATTAAATACCATTTATTAAAATAATTT